>SXGQ01666616.1_pt1 | contig 45913 bp, 43 predicted proteins | sample 3178371 | NCBI WGS metagenome assembly SXGQ01 (sample SAMN11356859, study PRJNA531348) | freshwater metagenome | isolation source: freshwater sample F1-20 | place: China: Fuxian Lake, Yuxi | collected 2017-12-25 | reverse complement strand
CGATTGTGGAGCTTTTTGTCGGGGTGGCCAGATTCGAACTGACGATCTCTTGGTCCCAAACCAAGCGCGATACCGGGCTACGCTACACCCCGAAATAATTGTGCGGAGAGAGAGGGATTCGAACCCTCGGTACCGTTGCCAGTACGACAGTTTAGCAAACTGTTCCTTTCGGCCTCTCAGGCATCTCTCCTAGCCTTTAAGAGAGCACAAAAATAAGGAAATTTTTTATATTTCTACAATCAAATGTTAATTATTTTACCAAATCAAAAGTTGATACCGATTTGCCTTCTAAAATGCTATGGCCCATTAAAAATGAATCAATATTTCTAGCTGCTTCTCTACCTTCTGAAATACCCCACACGACTAAAGATTGTCCTCGACGAGCATCACCGGCTACAAAAATTTTATCTTGACTGGTTTGATATTTAGCATCAGTACTAATATTACCACGTTCGTCTAAAGATATTCCAAGTTCTGTAATTTCTTTTACCAAGGTACCATGATCAGTATGTAAAAAACCAGCAGCAATTAAAGCTAATTCACATGGTATTTCTCGAAGATTGATAACTTTATTAATCATCTTACCATTTTGCACTTCATACACAATATCACCAATAGATAAAGCCTTTAAATTTCCATTTTCATCTTTGATAAATTCTTCTAATGAAATGGACCATAATCGTTCAACACCTTCATCATGAGAAGTGGATGTCCTCAACATATTAGGCCAATTAGGCCATGGTGTACTTTCTGGTCTTTCTAATGATGGTTTTGGCATTACTTCTATCTGTGTAATTGACTTTGCCTTATGTCGGTTTGAGGTTCCAACACAATCTGATCCTGTATCTCCACCCCCAATAACAACCACATTTTTACCAGTAGCCCAAATGTCTGAATTAACAAAAGGCTCTCCTTTGTGATTATGTGTAATAGAAATATTAGCAACCCGTTTATTTTGTTGAGATAAAAATTCCATTGCTGGATAAATACCTACGGCATCATTCCCTTTGGATTGAATTATACGAGGCGTGGTTGATCCTGTAGCAATCAAAATAGCATCGAAATCTAATTGTAATTTAGATAATTTGATTTCTGATCCAATTTGAACTTTAGTTTCAAATTTAATTCCTTCTTTCTCCAACAAGTCAACTCGTCTTTTTACAATATTTTTATCTAATTTGAAATCAGGAATGCCATATCGTAATAACCCACCAATTTGATCTGCACGCTCATAAACAGTTACACTGTGTCCAGCTTTATTCAATTGGCTTGCTGCGGCTAATCCTGTCGGACCAGAACCGACTATTGCAATATTCTTACCAGTACGTTTTGTAGGTAGTTGAGGTTGAACCCAACCCTCAGAAAATGCTTTTTCTATAATTGACTTCTCAATTAATTCTATGGCTACTGCAGGTTTATTGATACCTAATACACAAGAAGATTCACAAGGAGCAGGGCATATTCTACCAGTAAATTCTGGGAAATTATTGGTGCTTACAAGAATTTCATAAGCATATTTCCAATTTTCTTCATATACAGCATCATTAAACTCAGGAATAATATTTCCTAATGGACAACCACTATGACAAAATGGAGTTCCACAATCCATGCACCTACTAGCCTGATCGATTGTCTCTGAAGGAGTTGGAATTAATTCAATTTCTAAATAATCATTTAATCGATCAGCAACGGGCCTTTTGGTAGCACCTTTTCTGTCAACTTCTAAAAATCCTGTTGGCTTGCCCATATCCTCTATTTTTTTAAATCAATTTGAATATCTGAATAAACCTTATTTTTATCATTCATTACATCTGTAATACTTAATTTTCTTGCAGCTAATGCATTTCGATAATCCATTGGCATAACTTTCTTGAATTGATTCGACATAGAATCAAAATTATCCAATACTGACTTACCTTTCACTGAATGAGTAAATTCTATATGCTTTTGTAAAAACATTTTTATAATAACCTTGTCTTCTGGGCTTAAATCGGTTATTTCAACCATCTCTCGATTAACCTTAGACTCAAAATCATTTTTCTCATCTAAAACATAAGCAACTCCTCCCGACATACCTGCACCAAAATTACGTCCAGTTTTACCTAAGATAACAACTATTCCTCCTGTCATATATTCACAACCATGATCACCTATTCCTTCTACTACAATCTTAGCTCCAGAATTTCTTACGCAAAAACGTTCGCCCGCCATCCCAGCTAAATAAGCTTCACCGGATGTTGCACCATAGAAAGAAACGTTTCCGACAATAGAATTTTCTGATGCTACAAATGTTGAATTTCTAAAAGGATATGCGATAATAGTTGATCCACACATACCTTTTCCAATATAATCATTAGAATCCCCTTCAATTTCTAATTTTAATCCTTTTACCGAAAATGCTCCAAAAGATTGGCCAGCCGTACCTTTAAATTTAAAGTGAATCAGATCCGACTTTAAACCTTTCTCACCATATTTTTTTGCAATCTCATTGGATATAATTGTACCAACAGTTCTATTGACATTAATGATAGACAATTCAGCATAAGTCTCATTTTGATTGACTAAAGAATCTTTTGCTAATTCTAACAATTTCCAGTCTAATTGATCAGCCATTCCATGATCTTGCTCCTCAGACTTTACTAAAGCCACCGAAGGATCACTTTCGGTATATGAAAGAATTGGAGAAAGGTCTAAATTTTTATATTTCCAATGAGATGAAACATCTCTCATTTCCAATAGATCCACACGCCCAACCATATCGTTAATTTTTCTAAATCCTAATTCAGCCATTATTTCACGTAATTCCTGCGCTAAGAAATAAAACAAATGAACTACATGATCTGGATTGCCAGTATATAAAGCTCTCAAATCAGGATTTTGAGTTGCCACCCCTACTGGACAGGTATTTAAGTGACATTTTCTCATCATGATACATCCAGCAGTAACTAAAGCAGCAGTAGCCACACCAAATTCTTCCGCACCCAATAAAGCAGCTATAGCTATATCTCTACCGGTTTTAATTTGACCATCTGTTTGAATTGTTACTCGCCCACGTAATTTATTTTTAACTAAAGTCTGATGCGTCTCCGCTAAACCTAATTCCCATGGTAAACCAGCATGCCGAATAGAAGATAAAGGCGATGCTCCCGTTCCTCCATCATAACCAGCAATTAATATATGATCTGCATGAGCTTTAGCCACACCCGCAGCAATTGTACCCACGCCCGCCTCAGAAACTAATTTTACTGAAATTCTTGCCTCTCTATTTGCATTTTTTAAATCAAAAATCAATTGGGCTAAATCTTCAATTGAATAAATATCATGATGTGGAGGTGGAGATATTAAACCAACACCAGGCGTTGAATGCCTTGTTTTTCCAATCCAATCATCCACTTTATGACCCGGTAATTGCCCCCCCTCACCTGGCTTTGCCCCTTGGGCCATTTTAATTTGTAATTCATTCGCATTGGTCAGATAATCCATAGTAACACCAAACCTACCGGAAGCTACTTGTTTAATACTTGAATTCATTGAATCACCATTAGGTAATTTTTTAAACCTAATTGGGTCTTCGCCTCCTTCTCCAGTATTGGATTTACCACCAATTCGATTCATTGCGATAGCCAAAGTTGTATGTGCCTCGTAGGAAATTGAACCAAAGGACATCGCACCAGTAGCAAAACGTTTTAAAATACCTTCAATGGGTTCTACTTCATCAATTGAAATAGATTTAGAACTCTTGAATTTCAACAAACCCCTTAACGTAACTGCCTTATTACCTTGATCATCAATGAGTTTCGAGTATTTTTTAAATACAGAATAGTCATTTAATTTGGTAGCCTGTTGCAATAAATGAATGGTTTGAGGATTAAATAAATGCTCCTCCCCTCTTTGTTTCCATTGATAAATACCGCCAACTTCCAATTTTGGGTTAATTGATTTTAAAATTTCATAACCAGATTCATGTTTTATTAATGACTCTTTAGCTAATGTATCTAAGTCCACACCCTCAATCCGAGAAATAGATCCTGTAAAATACATATTAACTACAGAATGATCTAAACCTAAAATTTCGAAAATTTGCGCTCCTTGATAAGACTGTAATGTTGAGATACCCATTTTAGAAAATATCTTGAGTAACTCACCATTTACCGCTTTTATATAATTGTATTCAAGTTTTTCATAAGACAAATTAGGGTCAACTAATTTATTTTCCTTCATTAATTTAATAGTCTCAAAAGCCATGTAAGGATTAATAGCAGATGCTCCATACCCAATTAATGTTGCAAAATGATGTGTTTCCCAAACATCTCCGGCTTCCAAAATAATGCCTACTTTCGCTCGCTTTTTAACCCTAATTAAATGATTATGAACCGCACCTAAAGCTAATAATGAAGGAATTGGCGCATGAGACGAATCAATTCCACGATCGGTAAGTAAAATAATGGAATACCCATCATCCACCGCATCCTCAGCATAATTACAAATTCTGTCCAATGCTTTTTTGAGTACTCCGGATTCATTAGATGCCCGAAAAGTCATGTGAATCGACTTTGTCTGAAATTTCTCATGATCGATCCAACGAATTTTCTCAACTTCTTTGTTGCGCAAAACTGGCTGTTGAATTTCTATTTGCTTACAATGGCTTGGACTCTCTTCCAATAAATTAGACAAACCTCCAATATCAGTTAACAATGACATAACCATCCGTTCGCGAATAGGATCAATAGGCGGGTTAGTAACTTGTGCAAAAAGTTGCTTAAAGTAGCTAGAAATATGTTGAGCTTTATCTGATAAAACAGCTAATGGCGTATCTATTCCCATAGATCCTAATGCTTCCTTACCCGTTTCCGCCATTTGTGTTAATACAATTCGAATATCTTCCGTTGTAAAACCAAAAATCTGCTGTCTTGAAATAACCTCATTCGATTTTGGTTGCCTATATTCACTTCCCGCTTCAGGCAAGTCTTCTACACGAATTTTATTTTCACGCAACCATTGGCCATAAGGTTGTTGCTGACAAATAACTTCTTTAAGTTCATCATCAGGAACAATTCGACCCTGTTCCATATCCACAACAAACATTTTTCCAGGTTGCAAACGTCCCTTAGAAACAATAGTAGCTGGATCCAAGTCCAATACTCCAGCTTCAGATGCCATTATAACATGATCATCATTAGTTACCCAGAACCGCGATGGTCTTAATCCATTTCGATCTAAAGTAGCACCGATAAGTTTTCCATCTGTAAAAGAAATACTCGCTGGACCATCCCATGGCTCCATCATTGCGGCATGATATTCATAAAAATCTTTTTTGTAAGATTCCATGGATTCATTTCCATCCCAAGCTTCAGGTATAAGCATCATCATAACATGAGGCAATGACCTACCACTCAGATATAACATTTCTATCGCGTTATCTAAAATAGCTGAATCAGATTGACCCAAATTGCAAATAGGTAAAATCATGTCTAATTCTTCTTGCGAAAAATATTGACTAGAAAACAATGCAGATTGAGCTTGCATCCAAGATGAATTACCTTTAACAGTATTTATTTCACCATTATGGGCAATAAAACGGAAAGGTTGTGCCAACTTCCATTCCGGAAAAGTATTTGTTGAAAAACGCGAATGTACAATAGCTAAAGCCGAAGTAAAATTATCTTGAAATAAATCGACAAAATACCCAGGAACCTGCATGGTAGTCAACATACCTTTGTAGATAATTGTCCTGCATGACATGGATGCAAAATAGAATTTATTATCTAGTCCATGTATTGTTTCATTTAATAAATTTGAAACATATTGCCTGAAAACATAAAGTTTACGTTCAAATTCAATCTCCGTTTTACATGAGACAGGCTTATCAATAAATATTTGATAAATATTAGGTTCAGCGTCACCGGAATCAGCTCCTAAAATTTCGTTATTATTAACCGGCACTAAGCGATAACCTAATATCGACAATCCTAATTTTTTAGCTTTCCGATCAATTACTTCTTTACATTCATTAATTAAAGTATCATTTTTAGGAAAAAAGGCCATTCCTACCCCATAATTCCTAAGAGATGGCAAAGAAAACTTAAGTTTACGTGCTTCCTCTAAAAAGAACTCATGTGGAATTTGAACGAGTACACCTGCTCCATCACCAGAATTTGGATCACAACCACAAGCTCCACGATGATCCATTCGAATCAACATTTTGATAGCATCTTGGACGATTCTGTGAGATTTTATTCCTTTTAAACTAGCAACAAAACCAATACCACAAGCATCATGCTCAAATTCTTTCCGATACAATCCTTCTCCAGCTACCTTAATCTTCATAATGAAATATAATTATTCTTGTAAACTAAAAAAATAAACCTAAATATAAAAAATAGGTAACAACGATATAATAAAATATTTAATACTAGTATTTCAAATTTAATCAAAAATTAATTTGGCGTATATTAATATAGACAAAATATAATATGGGAAATGAAATATCAAAAATATAGAATAATTAATCTTCTAAGAATCCAATTTATCAATAATCATCAGATTCATTATCTGAAAAACCACCTTCAAATTCTTGCTCTTCTTCATCAGAATCCTGAAAATCATTTTCTAAATCATTTAAATAAATTGCATCCACTGCTTCTTTGACAGTATTTAATAAAGTAAAGTCTTCAATTTTGGCAAGGTCTAAACGATCTTGAATTTCTTCATTTTTTGTAACCACAGCAAATAAGCCCATTTCATTGGTACAAATTTTAGTACCTTTTCGAATGCAGCTAACTCCAAATCCGTCTAATTCTGTAACATTGTTTAAATCTAAAATCATATTCGCAAACTCTTTTTTAAATAAGTTACGAATGACTAACTCAAGCTCTTCTGAATTTGATTGAGTTAAATTTAGTTTATTCCAAGTAATGATTGCATAACTTTCATTTTGTTCTAAACTATAAAATGGGTTACTGGACATGGCTTAAATATAAATTTACGTTATTAAAAATACGATTGTGAATATCACTTTGATCTTCTTTATGAAATTCTAGACCTGTTATTTCGGTATATAAAAGAATATACCTATCAGAAATTTCCTGTACAAATGAATCCGTTAATTGCGGTATTTGCTGTCCTTCCTTACCTTGAAAGTTATTCTTGATTAACCATTCTCTTACAAATTCTTTAGATAATTGTTTTTGGGGAAGGCCTTTGGAAAATAAATCCTCATAAGGAGCTAAATAAAAATAGCGAGATGAATCTGGCGTATGAATTTCATCCATCAGCATGATATTATTTTCATACAAACCAAATTCGTACTTTGTGTCAACTAAAATAAGGTTTTTATCTATAGCCATTTGTTGGCCTCTTTTAAAAAGCAAATGGGTTTTTTCAACCAATTCATTTAAAAGAGCCCCTGATACAATATTTTGATTGACAATTTCTTCTAATGAAATATCTTGATCATGACCCTCATGTGCTTTCGTTGTAGGGGTAATAATTGGAAAAGGTAAAACCTGATTTTCTTTTAAACCTTCGGGCAAAACAACACCACATACAACTCTTTTTCCCGATGAATATTCTCTCCAAAGATGGCCAACCATATAATTCCTAATAACCATTTCAATCGGAATAGGCTCACATTTAATTCCATAAGAAGCATTAGCATCTGGAGTTGAAATCAACCAGTTAGGAACAATATCTCGTGTAGCATTTAAAAAATAACTAGCAATTTGATTTAAAACTTGGCCTTTAAAAGGAATTAACCGAGGCAATACTACGTCAAAAGCTGAAATCCGATCAGAAGTAATCATTAACAAATGGTCACCAAAACCATACACATCACGAACCTTGCCTTGATAGAAAGAAGTTTGATTAATAAATTGATACGCTTTAGACATTTATATAGCAATTAATAGGGTAAAAACTTTTCATTTTTTCGCAATAAATCTAACATCCACTTTGATTCATTTGCACTAATTTTTTTATTTTTTAAATTAATTTCATTCTGAAAAACTTCAGAATTACTAACTTTTTTATTGGATGTAAATGAAAACAATTCGTATAATTTAGCCAATGTATCTTTATCAGGATACGTTTTTAAACCTTCTATTAGCATTAATTTAGAACTTTCTTGTTTATTATTTTGCCTCAAAATAAAACTTTTAAATATATAATTATCCACGGAATTCACATTGATATTAAGAAAAGATTTTGGACGCTTTATTGAAATCAGAACTTTCGCTTTATAAATACTTTCATTTTTAAATATATATTTTCTCTCTATCAGATTAATTAAAGAAATTGCTTGATCGTAATCCTTAGACAAAATAGATAAATTAATTTTATTTACCTCACTATTAAAACTATAACCTAGACCTGAATTTAAATTCTGGTAGAATAAAATCACAATATAAAAAAAGGTTGAAAACAATATAATTTATTTTAAAACTTGAAACTTAAAAAACACTTCACCCAGGATTAAAAATAATAACAAAATTAATAAATATATGCTTAATTGATTAACTGAGTACCAATTTTCTCCACCAGAAAAAAAACTATCAGAGGTTGTTTCGAATTCGATAAGTTCGTTTTTACTTTTGACAAAAATACTTTCCCCTGAAAGCCTTAATATAGGAAGGTTAGAGGGTCGGTAATTTACATAATGGATTGGACGAGCCTTTTTAAATTCAACGTGATTTATATAATTAAGAAATACCTTATTATTGGTTTGAGGTATGATAACACCTATAGAATCTGATGGAGGATAATATACAGATAATGAGTATAAAAAATCACGCTTTCCATTCTGCACAATATTGACTATCTTATTAATTTGAGTGACATCAATTTCTTTCAAATTATACTCTTTTTTAACTACAACAATATCTTTAAATTGTTTATTATGGCCATTTATGGGACTATCTCCTATGTTGAAAATAAAATAAAGAAAGATATTGAAAATTACCAGCCGCAGTAAAAATTTAAAAAACAATAAACCTGACAAAATAAATAGTTTAACCGCAACTATATAATACCGAATCAATATAAATGCATAAAAAATTATAAATAAAATATTGCCCAGAAATAAGAACTTTAAGAAAATCATTCAATTGGCCTTTAAACAAATTAAAACATAATTAGTACTTTTACTCGAGTTTATAAATTTAAGCATGGAAATTCATAAAAGTAAGCGATTAGATAATCTAAAATATGAAATTAGAGGACCTGTCTATGAAAAAGCTTTAATTCTTCAGAATCAAGGATATAAAATTACATCACTTAACATTGGAAATCCTGCCACTTTTGGATTTGAGACCCCTGATGAAATTGTACATGATATTATTGTAAATATACGAAATGCACAGGGATATGTAGATTCAAGAGGATTATTTGCCGCTAGAAAGGCTGTCATGCAATATTATCAAAATAGAGGCGTAAAAAATATATTAATCGAAGATATATACATAGGAAATGGAGTCAGTGAACTAATTTCTTTAGTTATGATGGCTTTATTAAATACCGATGATGAGGTATTAATTCCATCTCCAGATTATCCACTTTGGACAACCGTTGTCGGTCTAGCCGGAGGAAATGCAGTACATTATGAATGCAATGAAGATGACGAATGGAATCCTAATTTGTCTGATATTGAATCTAAGATTAGCTCAAAAACACGAGCAATCGTATTAATCAACCCCAATAACCCGACAGGAGCTGTTTATTCTAAACAAATAGTTGACGGAATTGTAAAACTCGCTGAAAAACATAAGCTTATTCTATTTTCAGATGAAATTTATGATAAAATAATATATGATGACAGCGTTCATCATTCGGCATCGGGATTAAGTGATGATATATTGATTGTTACGATGGGTGGTTTGTCTAAAAACTATCGAGCAGCAGGATTTAGAGGAGGGTGGATGATTTTAACAGGGGCTAAACATAAAGCAAAGTCCTATATAGAGGGACTAAATTTCTTATTTAGTACACGATTATGTGCAAATGTAATCACACAATATGGAATCCAAACTGCACTTGGAGGTTATCAATCAATCGATGATTTAGTGAATAAACCCAATGGAAGATTATACCGTCAAATGAATTTGGCATATGAAAAGCTAAATTCAATTCCAGGCGTGAGTTGTGTAAAACCTAAAGGGGCTCTTTATTTATTTCCTAAAATTGATCTGTCACAATTTACTTTTGAAGATGACAATCATTTTGTCATGTCATTACTTGAAGAACAAAAAATATTAGTTGTAGGTGGAAGAGGTTTTAATTTTATCCCTAATAATCACTTTAGAATTGTATTTTTACCTCATGTTGAGCAACTTTCCATTGCATTAAATAAAATTGCTTTACATTTCGATAATTACAGAAAATGACATTTTTAGAATTTTCAAGAAAACAAAAGTTATTTATATTTCTATTTGGAGTTTTTCTAACGAATGCAATTATTGCTGAAATCATTGGTGTTAAAATTGTCAGTATTGAAAAAACATTAGGATTTCAACCTTTGCAATTAATGACATTTTGGGGGGAAAAATGGGATTTAAATCAAACGGCTGGCGCATTAAATTGGCCATTAGTATTCATAACCTCTGATATAATTAATGATTATTTTGGAAAATCAGGAGTTAAATTTATATCTTATTCAACCGCATTTTTCATTGCTTTTGCATTTCTAATTATCTATGCTGCTACCTTATTAGTTCCAGCCGACTTTTGGATTGAAGTTAATAAAGGAATCAATATTAACGAAGCTTTTAGTCGAATTTTCAGACAGGGATTAGGGATAATAACAGGTTCATTAACCGCCTTTTTATTTAGTCAAATAATCGATGCTACCGTGTTTGAAAAAATAAAAAAATCAACAGGTAACAAACATATTTGGTTAAGAGCTACGGGGTCAACCTTAATTTCACAGTTAATTGATAGTTTTTTAGTTATTGGAATAGCATTCTATGCTTTTGGAGATTGGACTTTAAGTCAATGGATGAATGTATCTCTAAATAACTATTTCTATAAATTTTTTGTAGCTATACTTTTCACCCCGTTGCTATATGTGGCTCATTATTTCATTGAAAAATACCTAAAAAAGGAAGCAAACTAATTTTGTCTTCTAATATTATCTAAGATAATGCCAGTTGAAATAGCCACATTTAATGACTCAGCCTTACCCCAACTTGGAATTTTAACTTGAGCTGTCAAAAGACCTTTGACTTGATTTCGAATTCCTTCTGATTCATTTCCAAATATGATAAAACCTGTGGAAGGAAATACATATTGATGTATATTCTCACCTTCCAAACTTGCTCCAATAATTGGAATTTCATGAAATTGATTTAAAAACTCAGTTATATCTAAATATAAAAACTTCACGCGATGAAAAGATCCCATGGAAGCTGAGATTACCTTAGGATTATAAAACTCTGTAGTATCAGAAGAACAAACTATTTGATTAATTCCATACCAATCACAAATTCTAACTATTGTACCCAAATTACCAGGATCTCGTACACCGTCAAGAACTACAGTATATCCTCTAGTAAAATTAAATTCTTTATGATCAAATATTTGAGCTTTTACAATGGCAAAACCATATTCATTCGTAGTTAGACTTGAATACTTGATTATATTATTTTCAGATTCAAAGTAAATAGGAGTATCACGAACATTTAAACTAGAATTAATTTCTTTATTATTTAAAACAATAAATTCAATTTGAAGAGTTGATTCTAATAATTCACGTATTCCCTTCTCCCCTTCTACTAAAAATAGATTATTATCAATTCTCCCTTTTTTTGAATGTAGGGAATTGATTAACTTTATTTGATTATTAGATAATTTCATTTGAAAATTGCTCAATTAATATTCCTGCCATTTATTATTTTCCTTATAACTTCTTGTTCTAGGTATAAAAATTACCGTATCCCTTATACAACTATCAATGAAATTAGACTACAAGGGCAAAAAAAAATAAAATTAGATGATATAAAATCAAATATAACGGGTTTAAAAGAAAGCAACCTAAATTATTTATCAATAAAATACAGTTCTTACTTAAGAGATAAAAGAAAAACAACTGATTCAACTATCGCTATAAAGAAATTCTTTAAATTTTTTAATCGAAAACCTATACCTTTCAATCCAATAATCTTAGAAAATAACAGATCAGCATTATTAAAATATTACCGCAATAAAGGTTTTTTAAAAGCACAAATTTTATATTCTGTTGATACATTAATTGTGGACAACAAATTGGTCAATATTACTTATCAAATAATAGAAGGTCCTGAAAGCATATTTACCAAAGAAGACTCTATTTCTGCCAATAATACAGTCATTGAAAAAGAATTAAATAATTATGTTACTAAGTTTAGCTTATTGCATAAATATTCAAATTTGGATCTTGATTTATTGAAAAATGAAAAAGAAAACCTATCAAATCATTTCAAAAACTTAGGTTATTTCAATTTTTCACCAGATTTTATTGGGATTAAAATTAATGATCTTAAAGACACGACCTTAAAGAATATCAGTTTAATATATCAAATACCCAATACTAAAAATTTGGTTACTAATCAGGCTTACGATCGATTGTTTAGATTTGGACCGATTAATTTTAAAGAGTTTTATGCGAGTGAACAATCAGAATCGTCGATTAATAAAACCCCAACATTCACACCTCAATTAAAAAAATTAATATCCATTCATGAAGGTGATTTGTTTTCAATCGATAAAACAACACATAGCCTTCAAAATATATATGAAACGGACCAATTTAAGTCTGTTTCAATTCAATATGACACTATTTCCACTCAGTTATTCCCCAAAATAGAATTAACAAGAAACGATAAATACAATATTTCATCTGAACTAGGCGGAAGTGCCTTTAGAGGAATACCCGGTCCTTTTTTATATAATTCTTTTAAAATAAGGCGCGTATTTACAGAATTAGATTATTTAGATTTTTCAGCCCGATTAGGATTTGAAGCTCAGGCTGGATTTATAAATACTGATCTAACCAGAAAAAATCTTGAAATCAATTTAGGTGCAACCGCCAATTTTCCAACTCTGTTTTTACCTGAAAAATTTACTAAAAAACTAGGTTATTTTTATGGCGCAAAAACCCAATTAGGGTTTGGATATGACTATATCGATAGACCCGAATATATAAGAACCAATTTCAAAATACTTCAAAGGTATCTTTGGAAAAAAACACCGTTTGAATTTTTTCAATTATCATTATTTGATTTAAATATTATTAATACAAATTACCCAAATACAGAAACCTCCAAATTATTTACAAATTATTTAGACGATTTAAGGATTAAAGGAAATAACTTATTTAGAAGTTTTAACCCAAGTTTTGTATCCAGTATAAACTTATTATATACATTCCGTACATTCTACCCGTCAAATAAATTAATAGAAGGTAAATCAATTATTATAGGCTTAGAATCAGGTGGAACTACCCTTAACCTTTTTGGAGAAAAGAAATTGAAATTTGTAGAAGACTTTTTAGGCAACAAAGAAACTATGCAGTTTTTCCGTTTTTTAAGAATGAATATTGACTATAGAAAGTATGTTTTTTTAGGTCAAAAAAGGACATCCCAACTCGCATATAAATTCATTGGTGGAATTGCATACGCCTATGGTCAAGAAAATGATTTTCAATTACCTTATGAAAAAAACTTTTTTATTGGAGGTCCTAGTTCATTAAGGGCATGGAAGCCAAGAAGGTTAGGTCCAGGATCACGTAATACAGACACTAATTTAATTGAGCAGCCAGGAAGTGTTTTAATTGAATCATCCGTCGAGTATCGATTTAAAATTTTAAAATTCTTAGGTGATATTAATGGAGCTTTTTTTGTAGACGCTGGAAATATTTGGGGGATAAATGAGCCAAATTCACCTTTGTCAAATTTCAAATTTGACTCATTTATGGAACAAATAGCTGTAGGAGCAGGTTTTGGTCTTCGTTGGGACTTCAACTATTTTATTTTAAGACTTGATATGGCCGCTAAAGTAATCAATCCTGCAAAGCCGAAAAATGAGAAATGGGTATTTAATCAGATATCATTAAATACATCAGAAAACCCAACTGAATTTAATATTGGTATTGGTTATCCCTTTTGATAAAAACTACTTTCTAGAAATAGCTTTCAACGCCTTCTCTGCTATAGATATAGCATTTAAACCATATTTATCCATGAGATCCGCCGGTTTACCCGATTCCCCAAAGGAATCATTTACACCTACAAATTCCTGAGGCAATGGCATAGTTGTAGCCAAAAATTGAGCAATGGAATCACCTAAACCGCCATTAATTTGATGCTCTTCAGCAGAAACTAAACAATTGGTCTTTTTGACTGAATCTAAAATAGCTTGCGTATCTAAAGGCTTAATCGTATGAATATTAATCACTTCTGCATGAATACCCTTTTCTTTTAAAATATCAGCAGCAAGGATAGATTCCCATACTAAATGACCAGTCGCAAAAATACTGACATCTGAACCTTCGATTAATTTAATGGCTTTTCCAATAACAAATTCTTGATCCTCAGGAGTAAAAACAGGAACAACAGGTCTACCAAATCTTAAATAAACAGGACCATTATAATTGGCAACCGCTATAGTAGCGGCTTTAGTTTGATTGTAATCACAAGGGTTAATCACCACCATACCTGGCAGCATTTTCATTAAACCGATATCTTCTAAAATTTGATGAGTGGCTCCATCCTCTCCTAAAGTTAAACCTGCATGAGAACAGGCTATTTTAACATTTTTACCAGAATAGGCAACTGATTGACGTATTTGGTCATAAACCCTTCCTGTACCAAAATTTGCAAAAGTAGTTGCAAAAGGAATATAACCCCCAATAGATAAACCTGCTGCTATTCCAATCATATTAGCTTCCGCAATACCTGTTTGGAAAAAGCGCTCTGGACAATTTTTAATAAAAGGCTCTAACTTAAGGGAACCGATTAAATCAGCACATAAAGCAACTACCTTAGGATTAGTAAGACTCAAAAATTCCATACCGGCACCAAAGCCGGAACGAGTATCTTTTTTTGTTTCGTAAGTATATATCGACATAATAATCTCTATTAATAATCTCCTAAAGTTTCAGATAATTGATTTAATGCTTCTTCTAATTGTTGGTCATTGGGTGCTACACCATGCCATTTATGAGAACCCATCATAAAATCAACACCGGCACCCATTTCAGTCTTCATTAAAATCATAATGGGTGTTTCATTGCGCAACAAATTTTTAGCGTCTTTCAAGCATAATTGTAATTCAGCCATATCATTGCCGTTCACATGTAAAACCTTCCAACCAAAAGCCTCATATTTCAATTGTAAATCACGATTATTCATGATTTTTTCAGTTGGACCATCAATTTGCTGACCATTCACATCGATAAATGCAATCAAATTATCTACTTTATGATGAGGCGCATACATCGCGGCCTCCCATACTTGACCCTCATTCTGTTCCCCGTCACCCATGAGACAATAAACAACCGAAGAATCATGGTTAAGTTTTTTTGCTTGAGCCACGCCTATAGCGACACTTAAGCCTTGGCCTAATGAACCCGAAGCGATTCTAATACCTTCTAAATGTTCATGGGGAGTAGGATGCCCCTGTAATCGAGAGTTAATTTTACGAAAAGTGGAAAGTTCTTTAACTGGAAAATATCCCCTACGAGCTAATACTGAATATAAAACGGGCGAAATATGACCATTAGAAAGAAAAAAAACATCTTCACCTAAGCCAGACATATTAAAAACCACTTGATCATTTGCTGAATTCAAATTAAGGTTCATGGCTTCAAAATACAATGAAACCAATAAATCTGTACATCCTAATGAACCGCCTGGATGTCCTGATTGACAGCCGTGTACCATCCGTAATATATCTCTTCTCACTTGAGAGGCAATTGAAACTAATTCTTGTGTTTGCATAATGTATTAGTGGATTTGTGATGTATGATTTTTTGTATCCACTTTTTCTATAATATTTAAAATAAATCCCTTTTCATCGATTATGAAGGTAGTTCTTGCAATACCCATATATGACTTACCATACATAGATTTCTCAACCCATACTCCATAAGCATTCAGGATAAGATGTTCGGGATCTGACAACAATGAAAAATTTAAATTATACTTCTGCTTAAACTTCAAATGAGCTTTATTTGAATCAGCACTAACACCAATAACAATAAAACCATTCGCCTGTAATTGAGATAAGTTTTCATTCAAATTACAAGCCTGGGCAGTACATCCAGGCGTATCATCTTTTGGGTAAAAGTACAAAACAACTTTAGATCCTTTTAAGGATGATAAATCTATTAATTGACCATCAGAATCTTCCACTTTAAACAAAGGCGCTAAATCTCCAATTTGTAATTTCATAATATCTTTAAATCAAAAAGTTTTTCATTTTCTAAAAATCCAGCTAATAAATCTCCTCTTTGAACAGGGCCTACACCCGCTGGAGTACCTGTAAAAATATAATCTCCCGTTTTCAAGGTGAAATATTTAGATATATCTTCAATAAGCTCGAATACGTTCCAAATCATCAAAGAAGAATTTCCAGATTGTACTAAATTCTCATTCAGATTTAAGTGAAAATCTATGTTATTTTCCATCATCGAAGACTGAAAAGGCAACATTTTACTAACAAACGCTGATCCGTTAAATGCCTTTGACTTTTCCCAAGGCAATCCCTTTTCCTTCAATTTAGATTGTAAATCTCGAGCAGTAAAATCAATCCCTAAACCGTATGAATCTATGTATTTATGCGCAAACTTAGCCTCAATATTTTTTCCGACCTTGCCAATTTTAAAGACCAATTCTAATTCATAATGAACATCATTTGAAAAAGACGGGTAATAAAATTTCGAGTCTTCTAATAAAGCTGTATCAGGTTTAATAAAAATTACAGGATCAGTTGGCTTATCATTTGACAACTCCTTAATATGATCTACATAATTTCTACCTACACAAATAATTTTCATACCCTACTTTAATATTTCAGAAACTAATTTTGCAGCGTCTTTAAGTAATACAGCAGAGAAAACTTTTAGTCCAGAATTATTAATTATGGAAGCACCTTCTTCAGCATTTGTACCTTGTAAACGAACAATAATAGGAACCTTAATCTCACCAATATTTTTATATGCCTCAACAACTCCATTAGCAACTCGATCGCAACGAACAATTCCACCAAAAATATTAATCAAAATTGCTTTCACGTTAGGATCCTGAAGTATGATTCGAAAACCAGCTTCAACAGTCTTCGCATTAGCTCCACCCCCTACATCTAAGAAGTTAGCGGGTTCACCTCCAGATAACTTGATAATGTCCATGGTTGCCATTGCTAAACCAGCTCCATTAACCATGCAACCAACATTGCCATCTAATTTGACATAATTTAAGTCATTCTCGGATGCTTCCACTTCCAATGGATCCTCTTCTGAAACATCACGCAAAATAGCTAAATCTTTATGGCGATAAAGTGCATTATCATCCAAATTAACCTTAGCATCAACAGCTAAAATTTTATTATCAGATGTCTTTAAAACAGGATTAATTTCAAACATAGATGAATCAGTATCTTCATAGGCATTGTATAAACAATGAATAAATTTAACCATTTCTTTAAAAGCCTGACCGCTAAGACCTAATAAAAAGGCTACTTTCCTTGCTTGAAAATCTTGAAGACCGACTCTAGGGTCAATCCATTCTTTTATAATTTTCTCAGGTGAATGCTCAGCCACCTCTTCAATATCCATTCCACCTTCTGTACTTGCCATAATTACATTGCAAGCACGACCTCGATCTAAAAGTATTGATAAGTAATATTCCTTTGTTTCTGATTCACCTGGATAATAAACATCCTCACTGATCAAAACTTTATTAACCAATTTCCCTTCTGGGCCAGTTTGATGCGTAATTAACTGCATTCCCAAAATCTGAGAAACTCGTTCTTTTAATTCATCTAAGTTTTTGGCTAATTTAACTCCTCCCCCTTTACCTCTACCGCCAGCGTGAATTTGCGCTTTTACGACAAACCAACCTGTTCCTGTTTGTGCTTTAAGCTTTTCAGCAGCTGCTACGGCGTCAGATACTTGATCAACAACAACACCTTCTTGAATCTTTACGCCGTAACCCTTTAATATTTCTTTTGCTTGGTATTCGTGAATATTCATTTAGTATAAAATTTTTATTTCGTGAAATTACTATTTATTTGCCAAACTTTTAAATTGTAGAACATTCTATTCAATATTCTAAAAATAAGTCAAAAAAATGTTGGAATTAAAAAATATTTCAAAATCCTACGGAGAACAATTGATCTTAAATGATATTTCATTTCAGGTAAATGAAAAAGAATTAGTATCCATTTTAGGTCCCTCAGGATCAGGAAAAAGTACTTTATTACAAATTATCGGATTGCTAAATCCTGCAGACTCTGGAAGTATACTATTAGATAATGTAGAGTGTACAAACCTAAATGAAAAAGAATTAATTGCATTCAGAAATAAAAAACTTGGTTTTGTATTTCAATTTCATAACCTATTAGGAGAGTTCACCTGCGAGGAGAATATTAAAATGCCACTTTTAATTAGAGAGAAAACATTAATTGAAGCTCAATTAGAGTTGTTTGACAAAATAATTAATAAACTTTCAATAAGTGATTTAATAAAGAAATACCCGAATCAAATGTCAGGTGGAGAACAACAAAGAGTAGCTGTGGCTCGAGCATTAATCAATCAACCTAAAATATTGTTAGCCGATGAACCCACGGGCAATTTGGATAATAAAAATGCAGTGAATCTGTATGAATTATTTTTAGAGTTAAAAGAAGATTGGAAGCAGTGCATCATTATGGTCACACACAATGAAAATCTTACGAAACAATCTGATCAAATAATTTATTTAAATTCTGAAAAGCGAATTTAGTTTTATCTGCCAAAATGTCATAAATTTGCATAAATATGGCCATTGAATGATGCAAGAATTAAAAGTATTATCTGTTGAAGAGAAATTAAATTTAGATATTCCTAGAATTTCAAAGGAAGTTTTGGGTGCAGAATTTCAGAAAAAAGTGTATCTCGAAAGTTATGGCTGCCAAATGAATTTTGCGGATTCTGAAGTAGTCACATCTATTTTAATTAATCATGGGTATGGAACTACATCAAACATTAACGAGGCTGATGCCATTTTATTAAATACTTGCGCCATTCGAGATAATGCCGAACTAAAAATCAGAAATAGGTTGAAGGGTTTTACTGAACTTAAAAAGAAAAATCCATCATTAACCATTGGATTATTGGGTTGCATGGCCGAAAGATTAAAGATTAAATTAATCGAAGAAGAAAAGCTAGTAGATCTAGTCGCAGGTCCAGATTCATATCGAGATATTCCAAATTTACTGTCAAAATTAGAATTTGAGGAAAAAGCAATCAATGTATTCTTATCAAAAGAAGAAACGTATGGGGATATTGAACCCGTAAGATTGCATTCAAATGGCGTAACTGCATTTGTTAGCATCATGCGTGGTTGCGATAATATGTGTTCATTTTGTGTCGTTCCTTTTACTCGTGGGAGAGAAAGATCTAGAGATACAGTTTCAATCTTGCATGAATGTAACACACTTTTTAATCAAGGTTACAGAGAAGTAACTTTATTGGGTCAAAATGTAGACTCTTATAAATATACATCAGAAGAAAATTCTGAAGTCGTAAATTTTGCAAGCCTTTTAAAACAAGTTGCCCTTATAAATCCATTATTAAGAGTTAGATTCTCCACATCACATCCAAAAGATATTACTGATGAAGTTCTATTTGTGATGTCCAGATATTCAAACATTTGCAAAAACATACATTTACCAGCACAAAGCGGAAGCAATCGGATATTAAAATTAATGAATCGAACCTATACCAGGGAATGGTATTTGGACAGGATTAATTCAATTCGTACTATACTAGGGCCTGATTGTGGCATATCACACGATATGATTGCTGGATTTTGTACAGAAAACGAAACGGATCATCAGGATACTTTAAGTTTAATGGATTCTGTAGTATATGATTTTGGCTACATGTTTACCTATTCAGAAAGACCAGGAACACCCGCTGAAAAAAAATATAAGGATGACATTGAGGAAACTATTAAACAAAGAAGATTAGCTGAAATTATTGCTAAACAGCGATTACACTCAGGAATTAAAAACAATTTATTGGTTGGAACCCTTCAACGCGTTTTAGTCGAAGGTGATTCAAAAAAATCAAATGCACATCATTATGGCAAATGTGATTCTGGGAAAGTCGTTGTATTTAAAAAAGTGAAAGAACAGAAAGGGGAATATGTACATGTGAAAATAACACATTGTACAACTGGGACATTAATTGGTGAAATAGAAACTTAACAAAATGGAAAATAGTCATTTAGCTAGCATAAAAGCCCGTTTTGGAATCATTGGAAATTCTCCATTGTTGATTCATGCTATATCCATCGCTGAACAAGTGGCTCCTACCGACATGACTGTGTTAATTACAGGTGAAAGTGGATCCGGCAAGGAGTCTTTTTCCAAAATAATACATTCATTATCGAAAAGAAAGCATGGTCAGTTTATAGCCGTCAACTGTGGAGCCATCCCAGAAGGCACTATAGATTCAGAACTATTTGGGCATGAAAAAGGATCATTTACGGGGGCAATAGAAGCAAGAAAAGGATATTTTGAGGTTACAGATGGTGGCACAATTTTCCTAGATGAGATAGCTGAAATGCCACTAGGCACACAAGCTAGATTGCTTCGTGTACTAGAAAACGGAGAATTTTTAAGAGTGGGTTCATCGAAAGTTCAAAGAACAAATACGCGTGTTGTGGCGGCCACCAACTTAAATCTTCAAAATGCTATTGAAAAAGGAAAATTTAGAGAAGATTTATTTTATCGGTTAAGTACCGTTCCAATTTATGTTCCTCCTCTGAGAGAAAGAGGTGGAGACATTGAGTTACTATTTAGAAAATTTACAACAGATTTTTCTGAGTCACATCGAGTTAAACCTATATCATTAACGAATGAAGCTAAAAATTTACTTCAGAAACAACGTTTTCCAGGTAATATTCGACAGTTAAAAAACTTAGCTGAGCAAATATCTGTATTAGAAATAGGCGACCGGATTGTAGACGAAGAAAGGTTACAATACTATTTAGACTTTAATGAACCAAAATTAAATTCATCTGTCGTAAAAGGAGAATATTTTCAAAATCCCGAAGGAATTAATGAAAGAGAAATTCTTTATAAAATTCTTTTTGATCTAAAAAAAGATGTCACAGAGTTAAAAAAAATATTGCTTAAGTTAATCGAAAGTGGAAATTCAAATGCATATGACATTCTTTCTGAAAATATGTCCATTTTTGAAGATATTAAAGAAAATACGGACGATAACATAAGGAATAAAGCATTGCCAACCCATCAAAACGAAAACCCATCAAATATAAATATCAATACCGACAGTTTGATATCAGAACCGGAGGAAGCTCAGTATGAAGAAATAATTAGTTCCACAGACGTTACGTTGTCATTAGAAAAACAAGAAAAAGAAATCATTATTAGAGCGTTAAAGAAAAATAAGAATAAGCGTAAATATGCAGCCAAGGATTTAGGCATTTCTGAAAGAACATTATATCGAAAAATTAAACAATATGACCTTGAAGATAATGTATCATAAAATATTCATCTGTCTAGTCAGTTCAGTTTTCCTTAGCTCTTGTTACAGCTTTAAAGGAGCGAGTCTATCCCAAGATTTGAAAACGATACAAATTAATAATATTCGAATGGAGACTGCTGGAGGTCCCACGAACTTAGGATTAACCATTAATGAAAAAGTTAAAGAGTATTTTCAAAGAAATACGACTCTGAAAATCATTAATCAAAACCCTGATTTACTTCTTGAAGGTACGATTACAGGTTATGAGATGACTCCACAAGCACCTACTTCTGATGACAAGGCAGGATTAAACAGATTAACTTTAAAAATTCAATTTTCATTGGTGAATCGATTAGATGAAACAAAGAACTTTGACCAAGAATTTAGTTTCTATCAAGATTTTCCTCAAAATCAAACGTTAACCCAGGTTGAAAAAAATCTTATTCCCAAATTAGTAGACCAAATTATTTTAGATCTTTTCAATAAAATTGCAGGCGATTGGTAATGAATTTAGAAAAAGCTCAAAAATTATGGTTTTTACTTCATCGATTTGATCGTACAAATCATGCTGAACTTGATATTTTTAAATTAGATAAAGAAAAATATCCTTTTTTTTATTTGTTACATTGGAATGAAAAAAACAATGTAAGTCAACAACGGAAAATTGCACTTAAATCGAATTCCCGATTAAATTATTTTAAATCTATTCGTGATATTAAATTTGAAATAGAAAATTCCATTGAATTCAATATAAACACTGACAGTACAAATAACGTTCAAGCCCAATTAATTGAAGATTTTTTATCGAAAATGCCAACGATAACTAAAATCAAAAAAAGCCCTTCAGATAACGAAATAAATGAAGAAGTAGACTTTTCAGAAGTTACCTACCAGGCGCCTACAACAGAATCTTATGCCATCATATTAGAAAAACAAGGCAAATATGATTTAGCAATTAAAGTTTATGAAAAATTAAGTTTGGCTAAACCTGAAAAAAGGCTTTACTTTGCATCTCGAATTTCAGAAATAGCTTTAAAAATAAATAATTAAATAAATATGTTTACTTTATTAATTTCCCTTATTGTCATCTTCTCAGCATTATTAATCGTACTTATTTTGGTTCAAAATCCAAAAGGAGGAGGAATTAATGGTGAATTCAATCCCACAGGTGCTACCCAAATGTTTGGTGTACAAAAGACGGGTGATTTAGTTGAACAATTAACTTGGGGCTTCTCAATCACCATTTTAGTATTGGTTTTATTAACAAATTTTACAATCTCCTCCAATTCGCCGGATTCTGTTCAATCAGTTAATGTAGAAAAGGCAGCTGGGAAAACTATTCCTGCAGCCCCTGCTCCTAAACCAGTGACAAAATAAGTACTGACAAATTTTCAGTATTAATTCAATGGCATGCATGTTGATAAGTGATGCTGAAATTCTTTTTAACAAAGAGTTTAAAATACGTTTAAAAACCTAAATTCATAAAACATGTCAAAGTTAACTATTAAGCCCTTAGCAGACAGGGTTATTGTTGAACCGGCTGCAGCTGAAGAAAAAACTGCATTTGGAATAATTATTCCGGATACCGCAAAAGAAAAACCACAAAAAGGTATCGTAGTAGCAGTTGGCAATGGAAAAAAAGATGAACCTATTACTGTTAAGGTAGGTGATGATGTATTGTATGGCAAATATTCTGGAACTGAAATCACAATTGATGGAAAAGACTATTTAATTATGCGAGAATCAGACATTTTTGCAGTTTTGTAAATCATAATATTTAAAAATCACAAATAAAGAATTAATCACATGGCTAAGGAATTATTTTTTGACAGCGAAGCTCGCGAAAAAATGAAAAGAGGGGTTGATACCCTTGCTAATGCTGTTAAAGTTACATTAGGACCAAAAGGTCGTAACGTTATTATTGACAAGAAATTTGGTTCCCCTCAAATCACAAAAGATGGGGTAACTGTAGCAAAAGAAATTGAATTAGAAGATGCTGTTGAGAACATGGGAGCTCAATTAGTGAAAGAAGTTGCTTCTAAAACTGCTGATCAAGCAGGAGATGGTACAACTACTGCAACTGTTCTAGCACAATCTATATATACGATTGGATCTAAAAATGTGGCTGCAGGAGCTAATCCAATGGACCTTAAAAAAGGAATTGAAAAAGCGGTAGATGCCATTGTAAAAGATCTTAAAAAACAATCTCGTCCAATTACAACATCGAATGAAATTGCTCAAGTGGCTACTATATCAGCAAATAACGATTCGGAAATTGGTAAAATGATTTCATCGGCTATGGATAAAGTAGGTCGTGAAGGAGTTATCACCGTTGAAGAAGCAAGAGGAACTGAAACAGAAGTAAAGACTGTAGAAGGTATGCAATTTGACAGAGGTTATCTATCTGCCTATTTTGTTACCAATACTGACAAAATGGAAGTTGAATTAGAGAAACCTTTTATCTTAATTTCAGAGAAAAAAGTTTCTTCTATGAAAGAATTACTACCCGTATTAGAAGTAGTAGCTCAAACAGGTCGTCCCCTATTAATTATTTCAGAAGATGTAGACGGTGAAGCATTAGCTACTCTGGTAGTTAATAAAATCCGTGGTGCTCTGAAAGTAGCTGCTGTGAAGGCTCCAGGATTTGGAGACCGCAGAAAAGCTATGTTAGAAGATATCGCTATACTAACTGGTGGAACTGTTATCGCAGAAGAAAGAGGATTTAAGCTTGAGAATGCTACAATAGAATATTTAGGTCAAGCTGATAAAATTATTATCGACAAAGACAATACAACTATTGTTAATGGTTCTGGTTCAAAGGACGATATTAACAATCGTGTGAATCAAATTAAATCTCAGATTGAGAACACTACATCTGATTATGATCGTGAGAAATTACAAGAGCGTTTAGCTAAATTATCTGGCGGTGTAGCTATCTTGTATATTGGAGCGGCTACAGAAGTAGAAATGAAAGAGAAGAAAGATCGTGTTGACGATGCATTGCACGCAACTAGAGCTGCTGTTGAAGAAGGTATTATAGCTGGTGGTGGAGTTGCTTTGATTCGTGCTATTGGTTCTTTAGATAAGTTAAAAGGCGAAAATGAAGATCAAATGACAGGAATTAACATCATTCGTCAAGCAGTAGAATCTCCATTAAGAACTATCGTTGCCAATGCTGGTGGTGAAGCTTCTGTCGTTGTCAATGCAGTTCGTGCAGGTAAAGACGATTTTGGTTATAATGCACGTGAGGATAAATATGAAAATATGATCGCAGCAGGTATTATCGATCCTACTAAGGTAACACGTTTGGCTTTAGAAAATGCAGCATCGATTGCTGGACTTTTATTGACTACGGAATGTGTCATTGCTGATAAACCAGCCAACGAACCAGCGCATAGTCATGCACCTGGTGGTGGTGGAATGGGCGGCATGATGTAAATTTAATTTCATTATTAGCTTAAAACTCCCCATATTTGGGGAGTTTTTTTATGTACCATATGAAGAGAATTGCAATAGATATGGATGATGTGTTGGCGGATACCACATTCAAAATAATTCATACCATCAATAGCCTACTAGATAAAAATTATTCCTACGAAGAATTAATGTCAGATAGACTGGCACGAGAACGATTTCTTAAAGATTACTTGGCTAATAACTCATTTCTTTGGCAACCAGGTTTTTTCTTAGATGTGCCAGTTAAAGCCAAAGCAGTCGAAATAGTCGAAAAATTAAGTGAGAAATACGAAATTTTCATTGTATCTGCAGCTACTGAATTCCCAGAATCTCTTAAAGAAAAATTGATTTGGATGAAACAGCACTTCCCATTCATTTCATGGACCCATATTGTTTTTTGTGGACATAAATACATGATCCAAGCTGATTATTTAATTGATGACCACGAGAGGAATTTAAAATCCTTTACTGGTACTCCTCTCCTATTTACGGCACCACATAACTTACACATACATGAATACCAACGTGTTGATACTTGGGATGGAGTAGCCAATCTTTTATTATAATCAATTTTAATGTTTAAAAATAGGGCGTCTATTAGTTTGCTATTTTTCCTTTGTGGAATAAATTTTGCAAGTTGGGCCACAAGAATTCCAGATTTTAAAGAAAAATTACATTTAACTGATTCGGAATTAGGTACTATTTTGTTAGGCTTACCTATAGGATCACTTATATCATTACCTTTAGCCGGTTGGTTAATTACAAAATATGAGTCAAAGTGGATATGTTTAACAGCGATTGTTATGTACATATTTATCATGCCTATCTTAGGTTATTCACCTAACTCCTTCGGATTATTTATTGCCCTATTTTTATTTGGAATGGCTGGAGATATCTTAAATATCGCCATGAATACTCAAGTGGTCACTTTGGAAAAGAGTATAAATAAGACCATAATGTCAAGCTTTCATGCTCTTTTTTCCCTTGGATTAATGTTGGGAGCATTCTGCGGGGGCATAATTTTGAATTATAAGGTTTCAAGTTTCAACCATTTATTAGTCATAGGAGGTCTGAATTTATTATCGATCCCATTCTTTTTGTCAAATTTATTACCTGATCATTTTAAAAAGAATAATGAGTCACAAGAAGGAAAAAAGAAATCGTTTTTTGACTTAGGCCCTCATCTATTTACCCTATCATTTATTGCATTCTGTGGAATGCTATGTGAGGGAGCCATGGCCGATTGGATAACGCTATACTTTAAAGAATCAACCTTCATAAAGACATTTCCTACTACCATTGGATTTACATCCTTTGCTCTATCAATGGTAATTGGCAGGTCAATGGGCGATTATGTGGCCAAATCATTTTCGATAAAAAATATCTTAACCTTAAATGGTATACTAATTAGTATAGGCCTACTCATAACATTAATGACCACGAACGAATATATCATGATAATCGGTTGTTTAATTGCAGGCATAGGCATATCTACCATTATACCCATCATATATTCTGAAGCAGGTAGATCAAAAAATATTTCACCTTCAGTAGCTATCGCAAGCGTATCCACAATAGCATACGTTGGATTCCTCGTTGGCCCAGTATTTATCGGCTACTTATCTGATTATTTGGGATTAAACAAAGCCTTATACTTATTAGTCTTTTTAGGAATAATTGCAAGCTTATTGTCTAAATTCAAATTGACAGATCAAGAAAACTAGATTCTATTATTTATAAATCGATGTGCACATTAATCCATTCAGAGTCAAAACGAGCATCATATTTTTTATAAAATTCAATAGCGGGTGAATTCCAATCTAAGACTTGCCACATGAGTCCTTTTGAATTTGTTGCTTTCGCTTCTTCAATGGTAGCCTCCATTAAAAGTTTTCCATATCCTTTTGACCTGTATTCGCTTTTAACGAACAAATCTTCGAGATATAACCTCTTACCTTTCCAAGTAGAAAAGCGGAAATACCAAAGAGAGAAACCGACCAATTGATCATTTTCGAATAATATAAAGGCATCAAATAACGGCTTATCTGAAAAACCATTTATTTCATAATCTTCTATCGTCGCAGTTACTTCTTCGGGAGCTCGTTCAAATAAAGCTAATTCTTTAACCAAAGAAAAGATTAATGGGATATCAAATGATTCCGCTTTACGTAAGGTTATTTTATCCATTAGTGACATTTCTTAATTTAGTTAATAAATCTTCCATATCAGATGGAAATTTTCTCTCAAAATAAATCCATTCTTTGGATATAGGATGTTCAAAACCTAAAGAATAAGCATGTAAAGCTTGTCTAGGACAGGTTTGAAACATATTATCTACAAACGATTTAAAATTAGACATATGACTCATGTATCTAATTTTATCGCCTCCATAAGAGCTATCTGATATTAATGGATGACCCATAGATAAAGCATGCGCACGTATTTGATGTGTACGACCAGTTTCTAACTGAAATTTAAGTAATGAACAAAAGCCGAATGATTCCACAACTTCATAATGCGAAATAGCTAATTTGCCTTCATCATAATCTTCTGGAAATATGGCCATCACTTTCCTATCTTTCGGATTTCTAGCAATTTTCCCCCTTAACGTTCCAGTTGTATTTTTAGGCACCCCCCAACAAACCGCATAATAGGTTCTTTGAATGGTGTGATCAAAAAATTGTTTGGCAAGATAAGTCAAAGCAAATTCCGATTTAGCCACGACAAGAATTCCTGAAGTGTCCTTATCGATCCGATGAACTAATCCTGGCCTAATTTCTTGTTTACCAGGAAGTTGCTGACAATGAAATAATAAGGCATTAACTAAAGTTCCAGACCAATTGCCATGAGCGGGATGAACCACCATACCAGCGGCCTTATCCACTAGTAAAACATCTTCATCTTCATAAATAATGGTAATCGGAATATCTTCTGCATATATATCTTTATCTCGAGGAGGCTGAGAAAAAGAAACTGAAATGGAATCAAGGGGCTTAACGCGATAATTAGGTTTAATAATTCCCCCATTTACTTTAACAGAGCCAGCATCTATCCCTAATTGAATTTTAGATCGACTAGAATTAGAAATTTTAAGTTGTAAATATTTATCTATTCTAAGTAATTGTTGACCTTTGTCTACAACAAAATTAAAATGCTCAAATAAGTCATCTTCGGATTCAACTGGATCTAATTCTTCGTCAATGGACATTTCTGAATTTACATTTAAACATTTACAACTACCATCTCCCATTCAGGAAATATTTGAAGATGAATGGCAAGAAAAAAAAATACAAGTATTTGTCAAAAGAGACGACTTGATACATCCAATTATTTCAGGTAATAAATGGCGCAAATTAAAGGAATATATTGGTTTAGCCCAAATTAATGGCTCTAATTCAATAATAAGTTTTGGAGGAGCCTTTTCAAATCATTTATACGCTTTGTCATATGTTGGCAATCAATTTAATATAAAAACAATAGGAATTATAAGAGGAAATGAATTGTCCATAAACAGCAATTCATATTTAAAGCAAATGTCAGAATGGGGAATGGATTTGCATTTTCTGGATAGGGAATCTTACCGAAAAAAAATAATCCCTGAAGAAATAGAAACAGAAAATGTAATCGTTATACCAGAAGGTGGCTTTTCAAAAGTAGGCGTATTAGGACTGGAAGGGTTAAAAAATGAATTAAATGAACAAATACAGGCTGACTACATTATTACTGCGGTTGGAACAGGAACGACAGCCATAGGAATTTCCAAATTCCTCAAAATAAAAACAATTGGAATACTCACCTTAAATAATTTAACAGAAATTGAACATAATTGTAAGGAATTTGACCTAGATAACTTTTTAGAAATTAAAACAAATTACATTTTCGGGAAATACGCAAAAGAATCTCAAGTTTTAAATGAATTTTGCGACACTTTTAACAAAAAACATCAAATATTAATAGAACCTACCTATACGGGAAGAATGTTTTATGGATTATATGACTTAATCAGAAACAATTACTTCCCTAAAAATTCTAAGTTAATTGCCTTACATACAGGAGGAATAAAATTACCCCACTGAGCCTTCTAAAGATATAGCCAATAATTTCTGGGCTTCTACGGCAAATTCCATAGGAAGTTGATTTAATACTTCTTTAGCATATCCATTGACAATTAAAGCGATAGCTGTCTCGGTTGACAGTCCTCGTTGATTACAATAAAAGATCTGATCTTCACCTATTTTAGAGGTAGTTGCTTCATGTTCCACTGAAGCCGTTGGATTTTTCACTTCAAGGTAAGGGAACGTATGTGCCCCACACTTATCTCCTAATAGCAAAGAATCGCATTGGCTAAAGTTTTTGGCATTATCGGCTCTTTTAGAAACTTGAACTAGACCTCGGTACGAATTTTGGGAAAAACCAGCTGAAATTCCTTTCGAAACAATTCTCGATTTTGAATGCTTACCCAAATGTATCATTTTGGTGCCGGTATCAGCTTGTTGGTAATTATTTGTCACGGCTACAGAATAAAACTCTCCAATGGAATAATCTCCTTTCAGTACTACTGATGGATATTTCCAAGTAACTGCTGAGCCCGTTTCAACCTGCGTCCAAGATAATTTGGAATGAGCCCCATCACAAATACCTCTCTTGGTCACAAAATTATAAATCCCCCCTTTTCCTTCTTTATCCCCCGGATACCAGTTTTGAACAGTTGAATATTTCACTTCCGCACCAGAATGAACAAAAATCTCCACGACTGCTGCGTGCAATTGATTTTCATCACGCATCGGAGCAGTACATCCTTCCAAATAACTCACGTATGATTCATCTTCAGCGACAATTAAAGTTCTTTCGAACTGTCCTGTGCCTGAAGCATTAATTCTAAAATAGGTAGACAACTCCATTGGACAACGAACTCCTTTGGGTATGAAACAGAAAGATCCGTCAGAAAAAACGGCAGAATTTAATGCAGCAAAATAATTATCCTTTACAGGCACCACGCTACCAAGGTACTTTTTTATCAATTCAGGGTGTTCTTTAACAGCTTCTGAAATGGAACAAAAAATGACACCTTTTTCAGATAAGGTTTCTTTAAAAGTAGTGGCAACAGACACTGAATCAATGACTGCATCTACGGCAACATTCGATAATCGTTTTTGTTCATCAAGGCTAATACCTAATTTCTCAAAAGTCCTTCTTAGTTCAGGATCAATTTCATCTAAGGAATTTAATTGCTTTTTTTGAACAGGAGCTGAGTAATATTTTAAAGATTGATAGTCCGTTGGCTTATATTTTACATTAGCCCAAGTGGGTTCTTCTAACGTTTTCCAATGCCTAAAAGCGGCTAATCGCCAATTTAAAAGCCAATCGGGTTCATTTTTTTTCTCAGATATAAAATGAATCGTAGACTCATCTAAACCGATCGGCGCTTCATCTGTCTCAAAAAAAGATTCGAAACCATATTTGTAATCTGAACTAGTAACTTCCTGTAAAATATCGTCTACTTTGTCTGCCATAATAATTCAATACATCTTAAAAGCCCAAAATTACAAAATGAAATTTAAAGATTAAGCCTATTGTTTAGAATGGATATAAATAAACTAAAATAATGGTGTATTTCTGATCAAACTTTCTTCTAACGAAATAAATGTTTCAGTTCTTTGAATACCATTAACTTTTTGAATTTTATCATGCAATACTTCTCTTAGGTGTTGAGTATCTCGACATATAATTTTAGCAAAAATCGAATAAATACCAGTGGTATAGTGAATATTAACTACTTCAGGTATTTCTTCCAACTGTTTAGCTACATCCGCATACAAACTACTTTTATCTAAATAAATACCTAGAAATGCACAAATATCCCAACCAATCTTTGAATAATCAATTAATAATTGAGAACCTTTAACGATACCTAAGGCTTGCATTTTTTTCATTCGGACATGTACAGTTCCGCCTGAAACCTCTAATCGATTACCTATTTCGGTAAAAGGCAAATTAGCATCTGAGACTAAAATCTCTAATATTTTATAATCAAGTGGGTCTAGGTCTTGCTTGCGATCCATGAATAAATTAAAATTAAATAGTGTATTTGTTAAAATATTTACAAAAAAATGACAATTTTATTAAATAATTTTGAATTTATACTTTACCACATTATATTTGTCAGTATCTTAATTACAAAGGTAGTTAAATTTATTGTAGGGTGATGAAATTGGCAGACGTGCCCTCCTGTCTCGGGGGTGGTGATTCTGGGATAAACGCGGCATAACGGGTTGACCACTAAGTTAGTTCTGTGTCGTGGCTAACCACATCTTGGAGGTTCGAATCCTTCTCCTACAGCATTTAGTTTTTAGTTTGTTGATGAAGTGTAATGTTAAAAGCAATCCTATTTTAGGATTGCTTTTTTATTTAGATAAAAGTCTATAAATTTAATAGAGAAAAATCCAACCTTTTAAACAAAATCAACATGAGCTTACGTTTAGGTGACATCGCACCCGATTTCCAAGCGGAATCAACTTTAGGGCACATATCCTTCCATAATTGGATCGGAGATTCATGGGCATTGTTTTTTAGCCACCCTGCTGATTTTACTCCAGTTTGTACAACTGAATTAGGTAAAACAGCTTTACTTAATGGAGAATTTACTAAAAGAGGAGTAAAAGCCATTGCGATTTCAGTGGATTCCCTAGAATCTCATAATAAATGGGTCCCAGACATTGAAGAAGTCAATTCGGTTCACATGAATTTTCCAATTATTGCCGACCCAGAAAAGACAGTAGCATTGCTTTATGATATGATTCACCCAAATGCATCGGAAAAAGCGACAGTAAGATCTGTATTTATCATAGGACCCGATAAAAAAATCAAATTGACATTAACCTATCCGGCTTCTACAGGAAGAAATTTCACAGAAATATTACGTGTGATTGACTCATTGCAATTAACAGCTAATTACCAAGTGGCAACGCCGGCAGATTGGGTCTATGGGGAAGATGTAATTATTACCCCTGCTGTATCAGATGCCGATGCAGTGGCTAAATTTCCAAAGGGATTTACCAGTGTTAAACCCTATTTGAGAAAAACACCTCAACCAAACTTGTAAGATTCTAATTTAAAAAAGGAGAATTTGGCCATCATGTCATGCTCCTTTTTTTTTGTACTCAATCCATTAAAATTTCTTAATTTCGCCTAAGTAAAAAAATCATTTTAATATGCTTTCCAACCAAGATTTCACACAAACGCCTGCTTTTAATCATTTAAAAAATGACTTTAATAGACTTAATTCAAAAACAATAAAAAGTTTATTTGAGGCTAACGAACAAAGGCAAAAAGAATTCAGTCTTGCGTTTAATGATCTATTTTTTGATTACTCTAAAAATATAATAGATAGGGAAACATTCAATCATTTAATTGAACTAGCTAATCAGACAGGCTTAAAATCAGCTATTAATTCGCAGTTTTCAGGTGATGTGATCAATGTAACCGAAAACAGATCAGTTCTACACACAGCACTAAGAGCTAACACCACATCAGAAATACTGATTGACGGCAAAAATATTATGCTCGATATTCAATTGGTAAAAAATCAAATGAAAGACTTTTGTGAACAAGTTATTCATGGACTATGGAAAGGATACACAGGAAAACCGATTACCGATGTAGTAAATATTGGAATTGGAGGTTCTGATCTAGGCCCCGTAATGGTAACTGAAGCATTAAAAGCGTATAAGAATCAGTTAAATGTACATTTTGTCAGTAATGTTGACGGCACGCATATCTCCGAAACAATTAAAAAAATAAATCCAGAAACAACTTTGTTTTTAATTGCCTCAAAAACTTTTACGACGCAAGAAACAATGGCCAATGCATTTTCAGCCAGAAATTGGTTTTTAGCTGAAGCAAAAGACATGAAGCATGTTGCAAAACATTTTGTAGCGATGTCAACCAATAAAACAGAAGTAGAAAAGTTCGGAATTGACGCTCAAAATATGTTCGTATTTTGGGATTGGGTGGGTGGTCGATATTCTCTATGGTCAGCCATTGGACTTTCCATTGCCCTAAGTATCGGATTTGAAAATTTTGAACTCTTGTTATCAGGTGCTAATGAAATGGATGTTCATTTTGCCACAGCTTCATTTGAAAGTAACATTCCGGTAATATTGGCTTTATTGGGGATTTGGTATACACAATTCTTCAATGCCAATACTCATGCTATTTTACCATATGACCAATATATGCATCGTTTTGCGGCTTATTTCCAACAAGGAGACATGGAGTCGAATGGCAAGTCAGTAGATCGTAATGGAAAAAGAGTAACTTATCCCACAGGGCCTGTCATATGGGGTGAGCCAGGAACGAATGGCCAACATGCGTTTTATCAATTAATACACCAAGGAACTCAATTGATCCCCGCTGATTTCATTGCACCAGCCATAACGCACAATAAAATCGGAAACCACCACACTTTATTGATGTCTAATTTTTTTGCTCAAACAGAGGCTTTAATGAACGGGAAAACAAAAAAGGAAGTTGACGCAGAGCTAAAAAAAGCAGGTTTATCCACAGAACAAATAAATAAATTAAGTCCATTTAAGGTTTTTGAAGGAAATAGGCCAACCAACTCCATCTTAGTCAAGCAAATTACTCCAAAAACGTTAGGCTCATTGATCGCTATGTATGAACACAAAATATTTGTACAAGGGATTATTTGGAATATATTCAGCTATGATCAATGGGGAGTTGAATTAGGAAAACAATTAGCTAACTCCATATTACCTGAATTAGAAAGCGATCAAGAAATTAATTCTCACGATAGCTCAACAAACGGGTTGATCAACAAATTTAAAGCTTGGAGGTCTTAAGATAATCTTTGAACTAGCTCAGACAAGTTGAGTTCTTCTTGGGTTCCACTAATCATATCCTTTAGTGAAATTAAACCTGATTTAATTTCTTCTGAACCGATTACTGCCACAAATCGAATTCCTTTTTTGTCTGCGTATTCAAATGACTTTTTGATTTTAGTAAAGTCTGGGTAAACCTCACATGAAATTCCATTTGATCGCAATGAATTTGCTAAACCTATACATTTCAATTGGCCTTCTAAATCAAAATAAGTAAACAATACTTGGCATGCACTAGAATTTACCGAAGGCAATAAATTCAAGGTGTCCATTACGTCGATAATCCTTTCTATTCCAAAAGAGATCCCAACTCCCGACATGTTAGGTAAACCAAAGGAACTCGTTAAATTATCATAGCGCCCCCCTCCTACAATACTGCCGAAAGCAAGATCGACTGCCTTCCCTTCAAAAATTAGACCCGTATAATAGGACAATCCGCGCGCTAATTTGACGTCAAAAATAAGGTTCGTTTGGTCTGCAGAAAAGGAAAGAACATCTTCTATCTCTTTTAATCCAGCCATACCGATCTCAGATTGAGCTAAAAATGATTTTAAATTAATTATTTTTTGATCATTAGTTCCTTCAAACTCAATGATTACTTTAAGTTTATTCAATTTATCAGTTTCAAATCCTTGCGCTAATAATTCATTTTGAACAACATCCCATCCTACCTTGTCTAATTTATCTAAAGCGATTGCAAAAGAAGAGAATTTATCCATCATCCCTAAAACGCCCACAATTCCTGTCAATACTTTTCTGGAATTAATTAATAATTGGACGTTTAAGTTTAACTCCGAAAAAATAGCTTGGAATAAAGAAACTAATTCCGCTTCATTGATTAAAGAATCAGAACCCACTATATCCGCATCACATTGATAAAATTCCCTATATCTACCTTTTTGAGGTCTATCTGCTCTCCAAACAGGCTGTATCTGATAACGTTTAAAAGGAAATGCCAATTCACTCCTATTCATGGAAACAAAACGAGCAAAAGGTACAGTTAAATCATACCTTAAACCCTTTTCAGTTATCTTTTGGGAAAAGTTTTTAAAACCCAAGTCAATATCATTAGGGGTTACGTCTTTTAAGAAATCACCTGAATTCAATATCTTAAAAAGCAATTGATCACCTTCATCACCATATTTACCCATTAAAGTGGATAAATTTTCAATAGATGGAGTTTCAATATTTTGGAAACCAAAACGTTCAAAATGCTTTTTGATTATTGAAAAAACATAATTCCTTTTGACCATTTCTTTTGGCCCAAAATCTCTAGTTCCCCTTGCGTTGCTTGGCTTTTGCATCATATATAAAAAACAAAATTAATTAATTATGCTTAATATTTTTGATAAATAACCTAGAATAGCTATTTTTGCATACCAAATTTTAAAGACATGGCTGTAACAAGATTAAAACGTAAAGACAGAAGAAATAAGGCAGTAGCTAACAACAAGGTAGCCGCTATCAAAATTTTAAAACGTAGACCAATTATCAAATTGGTGGATGTAGAAGAAATCAAAGCTACTTTTAATAAGTAATTTTTATATCTTTATATTTAAACCGGTTTTTACCGGTTTTTTTTTATCTAAAACCTACTAAACAAAATGAAAAAGACCCTCTTCGTACTATCTATTTCGATTTTCACATTAGCGTTTAATGTTAAAGCTCAAGATCATCGACATGCAGTAGTAAATCCAACAAATCCAGAAATCACAGAATATTGGGATCCTGAGGTTAAAGTTATTACACCTGGTTCAATTCCATCTGATGCCATTATTTTATTTGACGGAAAAGATTTAAGCAATTGGGAATCAGCAAAAGATGGTTCACCTGCTTTATGGAAGGTAGATCCTGCAGAAAAATCAATGACGGTTGTTGGCAAAACTGGCAATATATCGACAAAGCAAAAATTCGAGAACTATCAATTACATATTGAATGGAGATCCCCTATGGAGCCTGATACTAAAAAAAGTCAAGGCAAAGGAAATAGTGGTGTTTTCATGCAAGGAATGTATGAAGTACAAGTAATGAACTCGTATCAAAATAGAACGTATCGCAATGGACAAGCTGGAAGTATTTACAAGCAAAGTGCTCCATTGGTTAATGCTACATCTAAAATGGGCGAATGGAATACTTACGATATCATTTATACGGCTCCTAAATTCACAATTAATGGTGGAATCGACACCCCTGCTTATGTAACCGTAATTCATAATGGAGTTGTTGTACAAAATCATACAAAAATACAAGGTACTACTGAATATATTGGTCAACCTAAAAATCCAGTACATGGACCAGGACCTATCAGCTTACAAGATCATGGAAATCAAGTAAGTTTTCGAAACATATGGATTCGTGAAATGTAGAAAGATCTAAATTTTAATTAAGGAAGGTTTTTTTATCAAAAAAAACCTTCCTTTTTTTGTTATATGAAATATTTAATTAGCTGGGTTTTAAGAAATATCCCACGAAAATTCATTCAATTATTTGCTCATAAATTAATCAAACTATATAGTTTGATTTTAATAGGCGATCAAGTTCATTGCCCAATTTGTAATAAATCCTTTCGTAAGTTTTTACCTTATGGGAGAATGTTTCCTCGTGAAAATGCATTGTGTCCTTCCTGTTTAAGTTTAGAAAGACATCGATTAATGCATTTATTTCTAAAAAACGAGACTAATTATTACACCAGCAAACCTAAAGTATTACATATAGCTCCTGAATATTGCTTTATTGATCGATTTGAAAAATATCTGGGTGATAATTATATAACGGCTGATATTGAATCCCCTTTAGCTAAGGTAAAAATGGATCTTCACCACATACCCTTTGAGGATAACTCGTTTGATGTAGTTTTTTGCAACCATGTACTTGAACATGTGAAAGATGATGTCCAATGTATGAGAGAAATAAGGCGCGTATTGAAAAGTGACGGTTTTGCTCTTTGCCAAAGTCCTCAAAGGTATGACCTAGAAACAACCTATGAAGATGCCCGTATAACGGACCCAAAAGAACGGGAAAAGCATTTTTTACAAGATGATCATCTACGAATTTATGGAAGAGACTATGGGGATCAATTAAAATCTTCAGGTTTTAACGTGGAAGAAGTTAGTATGGTAGAGAAAATTGGCATAATTGAAGCAAAAAAAATGGCTTTGCCATTAGAAGAAATTATATATTTATGTAAAAAATAATATGCGCTACGAAAAACTATCGTCAACATTATTTATAAAAAATAGGGCAAAATTAATTGAATTACTACCCCCTAAATCCATGGTTATCATTAGTTCTAATGATATCATGCCAACCAATGCCGATGGCACGATGGGATTTAAGCAAAATTCTGACTTATATTACCTATCTGGGTTAGACCAAGAGGAAACCTTATTAATACTTTACCCTGATGCTCGTGAAGATCAATACAAGGAAATAGCATTCGTTAAGGAGACTTCTGAGCTAATTGAAATTTGGGAGGGACATAAATTCACAAAACAAGAAGCCATTGAAATCTCAGGAATAAAAAATATTCAATGGACCAGTAATTTTGAGCAAATTCTTAAAACAATCGTTTATAGTGCTGAACAAATCTATTTAATTGACAACGAACATATTCGAAATAGTTCAAAAGTTGAAACTCAAAATGATCGCTTAAACTTAGAAATAAAGGAGAAATATCCGTTACATAAGATCGAAAGGCTAGCTCCATTATTGAATGTCATTCGCATGCAAAAGGAAACTATTGAAATAGTAGCCCTAAAAAAAGCAATTGATATTACTGAAAAAGCATTTAGAAGAATATTGAAATTCACAAAACCTGGTGTATTTGAGTATGAAGTGGAAGCTGAATTCATTCATGAATTTATCAAAAATCGAAGTAATGGCTTTGCCTACACGCCTATTATTGCCTCTGGTTCAAATGCATGTGTTCTTCATTATATTGAAAATACATTAGTATGTAAAGATGGGGATATGCTTTTGCTAGATGTAGGAGCTTGTTATGCAAATTACAATGCTGACATGACTAGAACAATTCCGGTCAATGGTCGGTTTACCAAAAGACAAAAGCAAGTTTACGAAGCGGTGCATAATGTTTTGAATTTTGCTACCCAAATCATGACTTCAGGAACATATTGGGTAGATTATCAAAAAGAAGTAGAGAAATACATGGAAAGTAAACTGATCGATTTAGGTTTATTTACACGAAATGATGTTGAAAAGCAAGATAAACACCAACCATTATTTAAAAAATACTTCATGCATGGCGTTGCGCACCATTTAGGCATAGATGTGCATGATGTTTGGGATAAATATAAACCATTTGCTTCTGGCATGGTTTTAACTTGTGAACCTGGAATTTATATCAGAGAAGAAGGGCTAGGAATTAGATTAGAAAATAATTTATTGATCACTGATAAAGGAGCCGTAAATTTGATGAATAACATCCCAATTCATTGGGAAGAAATTGAAACTTTAATGAATTCTTAAAATGAATCATTTTCAATTTAAGATTCAATTTAAATAAACAAATTATTAGTAAATAACATTAATGAAAAACCTTCGAAATTTTTGCATCATCGCACATATTGATCATGGTAAAAGTACTCTGGCTGACCGATTAATTGAATTCACCAATACGGTTCAAAAGAGAGATATGATGCATCAATTATTGGATGACATGGATTTAGAAAGAGAAAGAGGGATTACCATCAAGTCTCATGCGATTCAAATGCAATATCCAAAAGACGGAGAAATATACACGCTTAATTTAATTGATACACCGGGCCACGTAGATTTCTCATATGAAGTTTCAAGATCTATCGCGGCTTGTGAAGGTGCATTGTTAATTGTGGATGCATCTCAAGGGATTGAGGCACAGACGATTTCAAACTTGTACTTAGCCATTAATCACGATTTAGAAATTATACCCGTTTTGAACAAAATTGATCTTCCAGGAGCGATGCCTGATGAAGTTTCAGATCAAATCATTGATTTAATTGGTTGTAAAAAAGAAGACATTATTCATGCGTCTGGAAAAGAAGGAATAGGAATACAAGATATTTTAGATGCTGTCATCGCTAGAATTCCATCGCCAAAAGGTGATCCAGGAGCGCCATTACAAGCACTTATTTTTGATTCAACTTTTAATTCCTATAGAGGAATTGAAGTCATATTCAGAGTATATAATGGAGAAATCAGGAAAGGGGATCGGGTTAAATTCTTAAATACAGGTAAAGAATATTTTGCCGATGAAATTGGTACCTTAGGTTTGGAGCAAGAACCAAAAGCACTCATTAAAACCGGAGATGTGGGATACTTAATTTCAGGTATTAAAGAAGCCAAAGAGGTAAAAGTAGGTGATACGATCACCCATGTTTCAAATCCATGTAAATTAGCAATACAAGGATTTGAAGAAGTAAAACCCATGGTGTTTGCGGGAATTTATCCAGTAGAAACATCCGAATTTGAGGATTTAAGGGATGCCATGGAAAAGCTCCAACTAAATGATGCGTCCTTGGTATGGGAACCAGAAACTTCTATGGCACTAGGATTTGGATTTAGATGTGGGTTTCTAGGAATGCTGCACATGGAAATTGTACAGGAAAGACTTGAGAGAGAGTTTGACATGACGGTTATTACAACCGTTCCATCGGTGAAATTTAAAGTACTTACTACAGCAGGTGAAACAGAATGGGTTTCTGCGCCAAGCGAATTACCTGAACCAAATCTGATCAATATTATAGAGGAACCCTATATTAAGGCACAAATTATTACCAAATCTGAATATACAGGGGTAATTATGAGTTTGTGTATGGATAAGCGTGGGATATTAAAAAATCAAATTTATTTAACTACAGACCGAGTAGAATTAACATTTGACATGCCATTATCTGAAGTTGTTTTTGACTTTTTTGATCGGTTAAAAACGATTTCAAGGGGTTATGCTTCTTTAGACTATGAGTACAAAGGGTACGAACCTGGTGAAATGGTTAAATTAGATATTATGTTGAATGGAGAGAAAGTTGATGCTTTATCTGCCATTGTTCATCGAGATAAAGCGTATGATTGGGGTAAAAGATTGTGTGAGAAATTAAGGGAGTTATTGCCGCGCCAACAATTTGAAATAGCTATTCAGGCGGCTATAGGCCAAAAAATAATTGCCAGAGAAACGGTCAAGGCATTACGAAAAGATGTATTAGCCAAGTGTTATGGGGGTGATATTTCCAGAAAACGTAAATTACTAGAAAAACAAAAGAAAGGTAAAAAGAGAATGAGGCAGGTAGGAAATGTAGAAATTCCGCAAGAAGCCTTTATGGCTGTCTTGAAATTAGATTAAGACAAATAATTTTTTTATAAATAATTTTAAAAGAAGCGTTTAAAGCGTAATTTTGAGATTCAAAATAAATAAGATGGCTCAAGTTATAAGAATGCCCAAGATGAGTGACACGATGTTAGAGGGTGTCATTGCTAAATGGTTGAAAAAAGAAGGAGATACAATTAAGTCCGGTGATATCATAGCTGAGGTTGAAACTGATAAGGCTACTATGGAATTGGAAAATTATGAGGATGGGACATTACTTTACATTGGTATAAAAGCAGGTGAAGCGGCTCCTGTAGATGGCATTATAGCTATTGTGGGAACAAAGGGTGAAGATTTTTCAAGTTTATTAACAGAACCCAAAGCAGTTGTCGTAAACGAAGTTGTTGAAAAGGTTGTTGAAGTTACAGCAAGTCAACCCGCGATCGATTTAAGTACTATCAAAGCTAAGGCAGTCAGAATGCCTAAAATGAGTGATACCATGTTAGAGGGTGTCATCGCTAAATGGTTGAAAAAAGAAGGAGATAAAGTTAAAAGTGGTGATATTATTGCCGAAGTCGAGACGGATAAAGCGACGATGGAATTAGAAAATTATGAGGACGGAACCATATTGTATATTGGCGCACAAGAAGGGAAAGGAATAGTAGTCGATGGTATAATCGCAATAGTTGGTGAACCCGGAGCAGATTTCAAAAAAATATTAGAGGCAGAAAATACGGTAAAAGTGGACGCACCCGCGGTCGTACAAGCCAGTGCACCGGCACCTATCAAGGCGGTTGAAGAAGTTAAACCCATTGAAACAGCTCAAACAACCCAACAAACTGCTTCTAATGTAGAAGTGAAATCATCGCCATTAGCACGAGCATTAGCTAAAGAAAAAGGATATAATTTATCGTGGATTCAAGGCACTGGAGAAGGCGGAAGAATTACAAAGTCCGATGTAGATAATTACAATCCGAATCAAGGCGGAACAAAATCAAGTCACTTTACAGGTGGAACTGAAAGTTTTGAAGATATTCCAAATAGTCAAATGCGAAAAACAATTGCAAGGCGACTGTCTGAATCAAAATTCAGTGCTCCTGAATTCTACCTGACCATGGAAATCAACATGGATAGGGCTATTGAAGCAAGAGTTAGCATGAATGAAGTTTTTCCAGTTAAAATTTCATTTAATGATTTCGTCATTAAAGCATCTTCACTTGCATTAGTAAAACATCCAAAAGTAAATTCTTATTGGATGGAAGATCGAATTAGGGTCAACAAACATGTACATATAGGCATGGCTGTGGCTGTTGAAGATGGATTACTTGTACCTGTGATTCGTTTTGCAAATGAAAAATCAATCGCTGAAATATCAGCTGAGGCAAAAGACTTAGGTGCAAAAGCTAAATCAAAACAATTGCAACCTAAAGATTGGGAAGGAAATACATTTACGGTAAGTAACTTGGGTATGTTTGGAATTGACCAATTCACATCCATTATTAATTCACCTGAATCGTGCATTTTAGCTGTGGGTGGAATTAAAGAAACAGTAGGTGTCAAAAACGGTCAATTTTATGCAACGAACATCATGAAATTAACCCTAACATGTGACCATCGAGTAGTTGATGGCGCCACAGGAGCCGCTTTTCTGCAAACCCTGAAGCAATATTTAGAGGACCCAATAAAAATGTTTTTATAACACCTGATATATTGGCAAGCCTCGAAAAAATCGGGGCTTGTCTATTTAAAACTAGCATGATTATGAGCACAGAAAATATTAGAATAGCTATTCAAAAATCAGGTAGATTAAGCGAAGACTCACTAAAGTTATTTAAAGAGTGTGGAATTAAATTTGAAGCCCATGGATCTAAATTAAGATCTGTATCAAGTAATTTTCCCATCGAGTTCTTATTTCTGCGAGATGATGATATTCCTGGTTACGTGGAAGATGGTGTCGCTGATTTAGGTGTCATTGGGTTAAATGTACTAATGGAGCAAAAGCGAAAAGTTGATATTGTCAAAGAATTAGGCTTTTCAAAATGTCGTTTATCCTTAGCCATTCCAAGAAATGAAGTTTATACTGATTTAACTTATTTCAATGGAAAAAGTATTGCCACCTCCTACCCTAACCTAACGGATGCATTTTTAAAAGCAAATGGAGTAAAGGCAGAAACTCATGAGATTTCTGGCTCAGTTGAAATTGCCCCAAGCATTGGCTTGGCAGAAGGTATTTGTGATATTGTATCCACGGGCGGAACTTTACTAAGCAATGGCTTAAAAGAAGTTGCTGAAGTATTTCAAAGCCAAGCGGTTTTGATTTCAAACAAGCAATTAAATAAGACAAAAAAAGAATTACTAGATAAAATAATATTTAGGATTGATGCGGTTCAAAAAGGACAAAATGCAAAGTATGTCGTTTTAAATGCCAAAGAAGAAAATATCGCTGAAATTATTGCATTACTACCTGGAATGCGCTCACCATCGGTTGTCCCATTAGCAGAAAAAGGATGGTTCTCACTTCATTCAGTAATTTCGGAAAATGATTTTTGGGAAATCATAGAGTCACTAAGAGTAGCGGGGGCTGAAGGTATTTTGGTATTACCGATTGAAAAAATGATTTTATAATGATTCCATTAATTAAATTTCCTTCTCGATCTGATTATTCGGAATTGTGCGCAAGGCCTCAAATAGAGTCGTCAAAGATTGGCAGTTTAATCGAATCGATATTTAATAAGGTTAAGACTGATAAAGATAAGGCACTTATAAGTCTAACTTATGAATTTGAGAAAAGGGAAATAGATACCATTCTGTACACAGAAAAGGAAATAGATGATTATTCGAAAGCGACAGATGATGATTTAAAAATAGCAATAAAAATTGCATTTGATAATATCTACAAATTTCACGAGGCTCAAAAACTTGTTGAGAAAAGAGTAGAAACAAGTCCGGGGGTGGTTTGTTGGCAAAAGTCAAGTCCCATAGAGAAAGTTGGCATTTACATCCCAGGAGGAACAGCACCTTTATTTTCAACCATTTTAATGCTAGCCATACCGGCAAAAATAGCGGGTTGCTCCGAAATTGTTTTATGCACTCCTGGCATACACCCAGCGATATTTTACACCGCAAAATTGTGTGGAATAACGAAGATGTGTAAAGTAGGCGGTGCACAAGCTATAGCTGCATTGGCATTAGGCACTCACTCTATTCCTAAAGTATATAAAATATTTGGTCCTGGTAATCAATATGTCACTGCGGCAAAAATGCATGCAAATTCAATGGGGGTGGCCATTGACATGCCAGCTGGTCCTTCAGAAGTCGCCATTTATGCAGATGAAACTTCAAATGCTCGTTTTGTGGCCTCTGATTTGTTGTCACAAGCTGAACATGGGAATGACTCACAAGTGTTTCTTGTATCCACCTCAGAGACTTTAATCCATGAAACGATAAGTGAATTAGAAACCCAATTAAATGATTTACCTAGAAAAGAATTAGCTAAAGAGGCTATTTTAAATTCTAAATTCATCTTGGTGAATAGTTCGGATGATGCCATTGATTTACTAAATGAATATGCGGCTGAACACTTAATATTGGCTTGTGATGATCCAGAAAAAATATCAGATAAGATAATTAATGCTGGGTCTATATTCTTGGGACATTTTACACCAGAATCTGCCGGTGATTATTCATCAGGAACAAATCACACATTACCGACCAATGGTCATGCAAGGGCATATTCGGGAGTGAATTTGGATAGCTTTTGTAAAAAAATTACATTACAGTCGATCAGTAAAAGTGGATTGGAAATTTTGAGTAAAAGTATCATACCTATGGCGGAGGCGGAATCTTTACAAGCTCATGCAAATGCAGTAAAAGTCCGGTTAGAAAATGGATTATAAAAAATATATATTACCACATATTTGGGATTTAAAGCCTTATTCATCTGCAAGGGATGAATTTAAAGGTAGCGATGGCATATTTTTAGATGCTAATGAAAATCCTACTGGGTCTGGTTTAGAAGAGAATTATAATCGGTATCCAGATCCACTTCAATGGCAAATAAAGGGTCAATTAGCTAAGATCAAAAAATGTTCCGAGGATGAAATATTTTTAGGAAATGGTTCTGATGAGGCCATTGATTTATTGATTAGAATGACCTGCACGTCAGATTCAAGTTCCATTATCATATGCCCGCCAACCTATGGAATGTATGAGGTTAGCGCGTCTATTAATAATGTGACTTTTACCAAGGTTAATTTAACTTCAGAATATCAGTTAAATATTGAATCAATTTTAAAAGCTATTGATTCTAGTACTCGATTGATATTTATCTGCTCACCCAATAATCCTACGGGCAATTTAATGAAGAGAGAAGATATTTATAAAATTCTTGATTCGTATAAAACTGGTTTTGTTGTGATAGATGAAGCATATATTGATTTTTCTGAAGAGCCTAGTTTCATACAAGAATTACATAAATTCCCTCAACTCATCGTATTACAAACCTTATCTAAAGCTTATGGATTAGCTTCATTGCGCTTAGGAATGGCATTTGCTAACACAACAATTATTAATCTTTTCAATAAAATAAAGCCTCCCTATAACATCGGTGGAGCTACGCAACGATTAGTTCAAAAAGCATTGGGCGATAGTCATTTTGTCACTGAATCTATACAACAATTAATAATCAATAAGGAAAGATTAATTAATGATTTAAAACAGATTAATGGTGTCTCGACTATATTTCATTCTGATGCTAATTTTATTTTAGTTAAATTTATTCGTGCTCAAGAACTATTTGATTATTTAATTTCGCAGAAAATAATTGCTCGAAATAGATCAAATGTGGAATTGTGTAATGATTCAATAAGAATCACTATTGGATTAGAAAGCGAAAACAAAGAATTAATACAAAAAATAAAGATTTTTTATACCGAAAACAATGTGTAAAAAAGTATTCTTATTTCTTTTTTTATTGATTTTGAGCCATGAGAATTATGGGCAGTTACAAGATTGGGCTGCGGGTTTTAGAGTTGGGGAACCTGGTGGATTTATGGCGAGAAAGTATTCTGAAAATGGAATAAATGCCATAGAAGTCAATATCGGAACCTACGGAGGTTTATGGGGTACCGATCGCAATTATAAGGATGGGGAATTCCGCAACATTGGTTATTCCATCAACATGCTTTATTTGTGGCATTTTCCAACTTTAGTCAATGCAGATTTACATACCTATTATGGTTTTGGTCCACAAATAAATTCACGAGATTTATATGAGAAGAACTCTACGAAATCTACTCGAAACCAAGGAATAGGTGCGTCCGCCATAGGCGGTGTAGAGTATTTTCCTATAGATGCCCCCAGCCTATCCTTTTTTGGTGAAATTGGGTTTTATAATGAATTATTACCCAACCCATTTTTCTGGCACATGCAAGGCGGCATTGGCGTCCGAGTAAATTTCTAACGATTATAGGAAATCAAAAAGATAAGTGGCAATTTTACAGCGCGGGGATGTAGCTCAGTTGGCTAGAGCGCTTGCAT
>SXGQ01317585.1_pt1 | contig 45915 bp, 41 predicted proteins | sample 3178371 | NCBI WGS metagenome assembly SXGQ01 (sample SAMN11356859, study PRJNA531348) | freshwater metagenome | isolation source: freshwater sample F1-20 | place: China: Fuxian Lake, Yuxi | collected 2017-12-25 | reverse complement strand
TATTGCGAGGGATAAATAGGATATAAATCCATTTCTTCGTTGGGTAGCACCAAGGACGGCAGTTTGGACGGAGCTAGCAAAAATTGTTGCAAAAAATGCCAAAATAATTAATGTTGTGACTAAATAAAACAAACTTTTGATAGGTTGTATTTTGAATATAATTTGTTTAAAACTCACAATGTATCCAGTAAGCCAGGAAGCAATAATTAGTAAAGCCCACAATTTTGGGGAATTAAATGGATCAAAAAGGTTTATTTGAATATATAAAGTTACTAGAGCCACTCCGCCAAATATCCATCTAATAGGACTTAAATCTGCTGTTTTATGAATTTGACGCGCTGAGCCCATACTCTCAGTATATATAGTTGAGCGAGCCCGACCCCTAGTTACTAGGAGCCGGGCTCGCCTGCTTTCTTTGAGGTTAAGACTTTAGATTAAGCCTTTACCTTCTTCTGAATCTTCAAGACCAAGTTCGTTAAAGTAGTGATCAAGGTCTTTAATGACGCAACTGTTGTTGCAAGTGCATTCACAGCTGCAAGAGCTTGTGCTCCAGAATCTGTAACAGTTGCGGTGGCAGTTACAGCAACACGTCCTGCTAGAGGTAGCGAAGTTCCACCAGTAGCAGTAATTGTGACTGGTCCGCCAGTTACCGGCATGAACACAGTGTATCTAAATGAGCCAGCTTTAGCACCTGTTGTGCTTGATGAGTTGGCATCAGCTGAATACGAAACTGTGGAGGTTAAGCTTTCAGAAGTTGTTGTTGACCCAACAAAGGTGATTGCAGAACTGGTTGTGATACCACCTGCTGCAAGCAGATTTGCATAGGTTACTTTTGCAAGCTCTTTACCAGCACTATCTAGAGGTGTTACATAAATGTAAGCCCTCTCACCTGGAGCATATGTCGCCTTATCAAATGATAACTTGACGGTTGCTGCTGTGTTCTGGTTAACAACAGCTGAAACCTCATTTGAGGTTACAGTAGCCAGAGCAACAGTTGCGGCATTAATCGCCTTAAACTTTGCCGTTCCTGCTGCAGTTCCTGTGACCGAACATTCGTGTCTATCATCCGCTGCATCCCAAGTACAAAGCGTTGGGGTTGCATTTGATCCAGCAATCAATGCATCTGCTGCTGTTGATGCATATAAATAAACTGCACCAGCCCAAGAGACGCCAGTTGAATCCTTAGCAACCACACGAATTGTGTCTGAGTTTGACCCAATGGCCAAATTAGGAGTCGGCACTGAAGCAACTAAAGTTGCTGGTGCCGCCGCATAGAACGACATTGATTTATTGGCAAATTGACGAGTTGTTGTTGAAACAGCAATTGTTGCCACACCAGCACGACCATCTGGCAGGATGCTAATTGGAGTATCGCCATCACCTTGAACTACCAAAGATGCACCATTAATGCCACCGAAACTCAAAATACCTGCACCAGAAATGGTGACGGTAATTGACTCGGGTGCTGCCGAAACAGTGTTGAATGTTTTTACCCTGAGTACTGCGGCCGCGGTAGATGACGCGGTTGCAAGTGCAGAGACCGCTGCATCAGCTGTGGCTAATGCCTCTGTGGAGGCCAAGAACGCAGTAGATGACCCTGGTACGATCGTTGTTGAAGCTGCTGCAAGAACAGAAGCTGCTTCAGTAACAACGAACGAGATATCGACCGACTGTACAGATCCAGCCGTTTGGGTATCTAGTGCTGCTTGCAGGGAACTGTTTCTTGGTGTTACAACGATTGTGTAGGTGTAAGTACCCGCCACTCTCGTGGACGTCGCTGACTCCAAGAATACAAGGAAGTTGGCCGATACATAACCCGTCGCACCAGATGCTGGGGTTAAATGAATAGCGGTTGAAGTTTCAGTGTATGGAGTTATTGAAGTAAACGCACCAGAGTGTGCTGCCGTATCGGATTTTCTGCCCGTTGGCGCAACAAGACCAGCAGTGCTCGTTCCAGTATCCACCAACATAAATAGCGGTGCTGGATAAGAAGTCGCAAGTGCAGGTTTAGATTTGTTTATGATTGTTACGCTCAAAGAATCTGTCGAAGCGAGAGCCAACCCAGTTACCCCAAACCTACCAGCAGTAGTTGAGTCAGATTTTTCGCCAGTGAGCCCAGCTGTTCCATTAGTTACGGTTAATGTCAATGCAGAACCGACACTACCGTTCCATAAAGCTTGTGATGGTACCGAGCTAAGAACGCCCATTCCCAACGCAGCAACGGCAACAAGCGCAATCCGCTTGAAGTTTGTCTTTTTAGACATTTGTTTCCTTTCGTTAGTCGTTACTAGGAATTTCCTAGTTACGGCTTCGAGATGAGTCGCACGTGCTGACGCATCTCATTCCCCCTGCGATATCCGGATCACAGGAGAAACCTGTTTATTGGGTGTCATTTATTTGACCCCACTGGCGCCGATAGTGATCGCCTGAGCAAGGATTGAGCTCTTGCTAGAGTTCAAAATTATACGGGTTGTTATCTCATTTGGAATCGCATCGACATCTAACCCCCCAGTAGCAGGCACAGATAGGGGGGAATCGATCGTGGAATCAATATATATCGTGCCAGTTAGGAGGTAATTACCGTTAGAAAGGCGAATGATATCTGAGGCCGAACCTGTCTGGGTTAAGGGGAACCAGGAACCAGCCACTGTTATTGATGGGCTTGCAAAGTAAGAAGTGCCAGATCCATCCACTGTGACAGATTGTGACATTAATAAATTAATAACACTATCGCCATATGCCTGCAAGTATGAAACTAAAGTATATCCGTCTGGATTTGTAATTGTGGATTGTGCTGATAAACCAATCGACCCAACCTCGCCAGTTAAATCTGAAACTGTAAATCCTGTTGGTAGTCCATCCCTTGAAAGACCTGCAAACAATGATTTAGATGTACGGAAATTAATTGCAGAGTTATCTTGAATTATCTCCTGGGTTGAAGGTTCTATTTCAATCAAAGTTGGCGATAAACCTTCTGATGAATTTGAATTATGTTCTGTTAAATGTTCTGTTAAATCTTCTGTTCTGGAAGATGCAACAATACTAGATTTAATTATCTCAGATCCAGTTACAGATTTAAACCCTAAAAATGCAACAAATACAATTAACAAGGAGAGTGCAATTTTTGAAGATTTCTTAGCTAACTCCGCAGCTTTTTTATAGTTATTTGAAAGCATATCAAGTGCAGTTAAGCCACGCTCGTGGTCTATGACGAGTTCGGAAAGAACGCGACGAAGTGATGTCCGAGCACGAGAAACCGTGTGACGGACTGCAGATTTTTTAATTCCTAGTTCAACGGCAATCTCTTCAGTTGAACGCCCTTCCATCTCCCACATAACAAGTGCCGCTCGTTCCGCTGGAGATAGTAGGGCCAATGCTTGACGAATGATCGCTGCATCCTCAGCCTGCGTGAGAATTTCTGAATGATCGCCATTTAACTGCCATGCAGTTTCTACCTCAGCCTGCACATCGTCAATAACTACAAGGTTTGGACGACGACCCTCTAAGCGGAAGAAATCTATACAAAGGTTTTCAATAGTGCGATGAATGTATGAGAGTGCGTGCTCCGCAGATTCAAGTTCAGGAGCGGCAAGCATCAACTTAATCAGAGAGTCTTGGGTTATTTCTTCAGCTTTGGCAGAGTCTTTTAATACTCGATTGGCATGGGCAAGCAACTCGGATCGGTGCTCTATGTAAAAAGACCCTAGTTCAGCAACTGTCCATACGCTTAATGCCACTTTTTTGATCCCTTAATCACCGATGTTTTCCTGCAAAGCCAGCCGTCGCTGCCTCTATCCCCTACTACGTATCCCATCTTAGATTGTCGCTAATATAAGACAAAACGGACATTTCACCATTCTACTCCTTTTTGCGCCAGAGATCGAAAGCTTTACCAAGACGTTTTAACAGAAATTGTTGGCTGAAAACCAACTGAGCTCATCTGCAAAATATCCTCCATGTGAAAATCTACCTTTTCAGGGTTTTGAACTTGACGCTTGCTCTCTCCCTCGAGATTACATATTTCTTGTTCAAATTCTAATGTCGAAAGATGTAAGTGGCAATGTCAGTTCCACGGGCAATTGGTGTCAGTTCCACTTATTTCTTTAAATCTTGAAAGAACCAACCCCACGAAATCAGAAAAATGTGTTAAGTCGCTAGCCTGTAGTATTTCGAAGTGATGAGACCGGGACTCGTAGTTTGTGGATATAATAGGCCAGACAATCTTGCCAAAATATTAGCTTCTCCATCTCTCAAATTCTTTCCCTCTATTTTGATTTTCCTTGACGTAAGTCAGGATTTTAATGAGAAGACTGAACTCGAACAGGTGTATAGGAATCTAATTTCGAAAAGTAGTCATTCAGTCAATATTACACTGTCGTTGAGTGAAGAGCACCTTGGGCTTTACTCTGGAATGCGACGTGCGATTGATCTTGGATTTGAAAGTTACGAAACATGTGTAATCCTTGAAGAGGACTGCATCCCGAGTCGGAATTTGCCCAAGTTTATTACAGAATTATTTGCCTATCATCAAGACTTGATTCTTAAGTCTCATGTTTGCCTTTCGCGTCACGTAAAAAGAAATTATCTTTCTGGATCACTCACATATACTAAATACCCTTTCGTTTGGGGGTGGTTAACTTCTCGGGAGGTTTGGTTGAAGTCAAGAGTTGAGGCAGATAAATTGAATCGCGACGAAGTCTTATCGGCGCTTCAAAGAGTTCCCGGATCTCATATAAATTTTCAGAATCACTGGTTAAGGATGTACGACGCATGTTCTCAAGTTGCAACTGCCCGTAATGCAGGACGGCTGGATAGCTTAGATCAAACAGATCGCTTTGTTTCTTGGGCGCTAAATAGTTGGGCTACGCCTTATACCCTCGCTTACTGGACCCAGAATGGGGCACAACCAGCAATAAGACCCCACAGCAATTTCATACATAACTTAGGTTTTGATAGCCGAGCCAGCCATACTTTGCGTAAGCCAAAACATGCAAGAAGAAATGATTATTTTGGAGTTAGAACTAGCAATAATCAACCGGTTTTGATTGAAGAATATGACGGGTGGGAGGATCTTAGAATTTTTGGCATAGAAAAAAGTGAAGACCTGAGGGAATTCAAATAATGTGTGGCGTAATTGCAAGCACTAGCGAGTTGTCTACGTCAGATAAAAAGCTGCTAAATCATCGCGGACCCGATGAAAATTATTTTGAAAGAATTTCACATTTGAGTATTCAGTTTAGTCGCTTGAGTATCACGGGCATTCTCGAGGGTTCATACCCAATTACATCTCCTAACGGGAGATGGTCTATTTTCATTAATGGTGAAATCTATAACTATCAAGCGCTAATTAAGTCTCATGGTTTGGCTCACACAACTTCCGATGTCCGTGTAATAGCTCTTGGTTTAGAAAAAGTAGGTCTTTCATTTATTAGAAACTTGCGAGGAATGTTTGCTGGAGTGATAGTCGATAGGATTGAGCAAAAGACTTACTTGCTCCGAGACTTCTTTGGTGAAAAACCGCTTTATTATGCGTTCTCGGACGGGTGTTTTACCGTTGCGAGCGAATTCAGAGCGCTACTATCCTGCTTGGATAGGCCAATTACTCTTGATGCTGTTGCCATGGCTTCGTTCGCTCGTTTTGGTTACATTGAAGAACCTTGGACCCTTGACAGGTATATTAAGAATGTCCCGAAAGGGGCATTGTCCGAGATTGACGCATCAGGAATTCGCGTTGTTATTGAACTTCCACCAACTTTTGATCACGAAATGAATTTGCCAACTCTTCTTAAAACCGTACTTACTGAAGCAATCCACTTAGAGGTCCCGGGTGGCTTAGCGCTCAGTGGAGGACTAGATTCATCTGCAATTGCAAGATATGCCCAGATTCCAAAAAGTGATATCAAGTCATACATCTTTAATTTTGGGCGTAGTGCTTTCTCTCCTGAGTCATTGGTTGCATATAAAACAACTATTTTGAACCGACTTCCATTTCGATTCGTTACTTTTGAATCCCAGGATCTTGAGCATCAACTAGAAAGTCTTGCAAGAATTAATGACCTCCCGCATTCAGATTTATCCGGTCTTGGATATCTTGCAATTTTACGAGCCATGAAAAAAGACAACCGAAAAGTAGGATTTTTTGGACATGGTCCAGATGAATTTTTTTGGGGGTATGACTGGTTCAACGAGCTAATCAGTTCCCTTACATCAGCTACGTCAAGTAAAAATCAACTTTTTTGGAATAATCCAGCGCAATCGAATTATCTACTTTCAATTGTGAGTAGAGAGAATCATGAAAATTTCAGCGCTAACAGATCGCTTAATTCAAGTGACCCATTCTTAAAAGAATTAGATCCATGGAAACGAGCACGGGCAGAAATAAGCCATTCATATCTCTCTGCGAACGGGCATAGGCAATTAGACAGGCTTGCAATGTCGTTAGGAATAGAGCCCCGCACCCCATACACAGATTCAAGAATTTATGCATGGGCGCAGAACAAAGCTTTTAATTCAGACACAGATCTTGCAAAGCAAGTATTTCGTTCAGCAGTTCAAAACAAACGGCAAGCTAAAAGGAGGTACCACAAACGAGGATTTAACACTAATATTTCTTTTATTCTTTCGGATACAAAATACAACAACTTCTTCAGTAAGGGACTAGATGTCATTAATTCACACAACCTGTTTGAAAAGCCTGTCAAATTTGATTTACTCAACTTTGAAGATAAATATCGTTGCGCAATGCTTGGTTATTGGTTGTTAAAACTGTAATGATTTCCCTACATGCAATGTACTTGAAGGAAGCCTGCTCTCCGTGAGGGTAACATTTTTAAAAATCCAGAAAAGAAAGTATTTGCTGCAGTTGGATCACTGGCGTAATTTCATACAGATACGCGTAATTCTACTTTTTCTCAGAAAGCCAAGGATTAAAATTAAGTTAATCGGTGACGGTTATGGCGCCTGGGCTATTCCTGACCAGAAATTTTCAAAGGACGACGTAGTAATCCTTGTCGGGGTTGGAGAAGATGTTTCGTTAGATTCTTATTTCGCAAAGCTAGGTTGTAGAACAATTCTTTGTGACCCTACTCCGAGAGCAATTGCTTATGCTAAAGCTAAATTATCAAGTTATCCTAATGTTGAAATAATTGAAAAAGGTATCTGGACTTATACCGGTAAAGCAAAATTTTTTTTTCCAAAAAATCCAAAACATGTTTCGCTTTCAATTGTTAACCTTCAGGAAACTGAAAAATTCCTAGAATTAGAGGTCATTACCATAGAGGATCTATTGCATCAACTTGGTGTGGAGAAAATTTCGATCTTAAAATTGGACATAGAAGGAGCTGCCTATCTCGTGTTGTTAGATATTTTCAAGAAACATATTTATCCAAAATTTATTTTAGTTGACATTGAGCATTCTATAAGCACTGGTGAACTATTCAGCTTACTTATAACAATGCGACAATTAGGATATAATTTATCTTGGACCAGGAGCCGAGATTGCCTCTTTGTAAGATACGACATATCTGTTTAGGCTTAAAATTTTTAAAAAGTAGAGGTTTCAATTGATTAGAATGGTGACTTATGGGTTCAAAAACGATCAAAGTTAAAAGTTACACATACACTAACGCAACGTTTTATGCAGAAGTTCATCCGAATTTCCCACTTCCACGCCAAGCCAGCAGAATCAAAAAATCGTTTGCGGCTTCGGGTGGAACTCATTTAGAGATTTTTTCTGACAAAATAGATGAAATCAGGATTGATTACGATGGTGCATTAACTATTTTTTCTGAACCACAAAATGATAGATATTTAGCAGAATTCTGCTATGGAGTCGACGCAAACATAATTAACTTCCCTAAATCAGTTCGAGATTTTCAATCAAAACTTAAACATTCCCAACAAATCAAGAATTCGGTTGTTTGCCTTCCAGGTGGGGGCTACAACATACACCATTTCATTTTTGAGATCCTTCCCTCACTATTATCTTTTAGAAATGAAGTAAAAATGGCCGATGCTTTAGTTATTGGTGCAACTCCTGGAGCAAAATTTTTGGAAGAATTTAATGAGTTATTCAAACTAAATACGAATTTAACTCTCATCCCGTTGAATTCATCCTTGAATGTCAGAAACTCTACAAATATATCGGCAATCCCGTTTCGTATCTACCCCATAGATTTAATAAACCATATCCGTGCAGAAGTTGCCAATGCAATCGAGTCTAACAACTCGACTCAATCAGAAATAGTGTTCATAGGGCGTCAGGACTTAGACAGAAATAGGAGAGTTCTAACCAATGAGCAAAAGGTCATTGAAACTTTACGTGGAACTTTCGACGACATCCTCATAATTCGACCTGGAGTAAGCAAATTGCGTGAGACCGTGCAGGCAATTCAAAGAGCTAGAATTTTAATTGGGCCAACAGGCGGTAGTTTGGCCCATCTAATCTGGGCCAGGAATCTAGAAGTTTTCATTGAAATTGTACCTGATGGTTATTATGGTGATACAGAAACTCAAGAATTATCAAAGTTAATAAATTTTAGATACCTTAGAGTTGGGTCTGAGTCCCTGCCAAATCAGGAATGGAATTATTCAGATCAGGAATGTAATTTGAATGAGTTAAAAAACTTATTAAGTCATAGTTTCTAGTTTACTGTTCTAAGAATTTCTCTTAAATCTATAGAGCCCTGCTTGACCCCATACGTATTTATCTACTTCATTTGGTTTGAGATTAAAGATTGGAATACCCCGCCACGGAATTAGGACAAACTCCTCTAGGACAAAGTTTGGCAAGTTCTCAATAGCCCACATAGGATCAATAATGCGCTGTGAATTAAACTCAACTGAGGCAATACCAATAGGAAAACTTAAATAAAGTAGCCCACCTGGTTTCACACAATTAGCAATGTTTAATAAGCCTTTAATGTGACCTAGAGGATCTATTTCATCGCCATATCTTCCAAGCCCAAAATGTTCAATAGAATGCAAACTTGACACACTGTGAAAATTTCCAACTTCACTTAAAAGTTCCTCCTGAGCATTTCCAATCAATACCCTGAGCCCCGGTATTTTGGAATTGAGAGGTCGAACATCAAGGATTGTAACTTGCATAAAGGTCAGCAAGTGAGCTATGAATCCATCGATTCGGGATCCAACATCAAAGTGATCAGGTGCTTTCTTTTCATAAATCCACTTGGCGCAAATTAGGTCTTGCCAAAAGTAATGTCCGTCTGCAGCACCAGACTCGGCACCTTTATCCGTCAAAGTTGGCAGAGAAACTAAGATTCCTTTACTGTTATTTTCTATGAATTTAAGGTAGCTCATAAAGAACCAAGGAAGGTTCTTAATTGATTGAATAAATGCAACTGGGTTAAAACCAAATTGACGGACAATATAGAGCAATTTTCTTTTGGTGGATAGCTTTCCACGATTATTTATCATTGCTTAGAGAATTTTCTCTTCATGAATAAATTATAGAGTTTTAAGGAGACTTTAGCGTAGAGTTTGGCTGTGGAAATCAACTCTGGGCCAAAGAATTTTTCGAACAAGCGAATAATCCTGTTTCTCGAGACAGCCGATAACCCATTTTATTATCAGTACATTTATGCGATTGCCAAGAAGATCAATGAGTCTAAAGGTTCTTTGCGCATAGTTACCCTCAATGAGTCATTTTCTACTCATAAAATCGGAAATTTCCCTAGGTATCTAAAAAGACGAAGAGCTTTTAAATTTGTACAACTGAACCTACTAGCTTCATATCCAAATGTTTCAATTACGCATAAGTCTGCAAAAGTAACTTATAGTATGAATAAGTACATAAGACGTAAGCTTAAATCATTGAAAGTTACGAAGCAGTTAAGTGAAGTTTTCCCTGAGTATAAATACTTAGGACCTTCGTTACATTCTTTGAGCACTTCTGCATTCACTATGAGTTCTGATCCAAAAGCGAAGATTACAAAGTATAAGAAACTTCTTGTACGCTCTTGCTCCACCTACTTTTCATACTTTAAAATTGCCCAAGATTCTATTCAAGAATTTAACCCAGAGTTATTAATTCTACTAAATGGTCGTACTCCGGAACAGGCCGTGTTCAGAGAAGTTGCTGATAATATTAAACTTCCTTGGTTATGCTTAGAACATGGAGCGAAACCTGGAATAACATACTTTCTAGAAGCTTTTCAAACTCAAGATCGACAAAAAACGCAAGATTTAATTAGGGATTGCTCGCAAAAATTTAGTGCTAAAGAAATAAGACATATTGAGATGAAAATTGATGACTGGATTATTCGACAGTCATCTGATCACATCCAAAACCCAACTCTCTCTTTAAGGGAATTGAAGGCATCTGATTTCCTGAATTGTGAACTTAACTTTCCTATTTTTACTAGTTCGATAGACGAAGAAATGTCATGCCCGAATTGGTCTGATGATAATGTTAGAAATCTTACAGATAAAACTGTCAAAGTTTCCAAAGTTTCCACTTTAATAGGGTTATATCCGGTAGTTGTGATTCATCCAAATACACTCAATAAGAAATGGCATGATCTCAGTCTTATTTACACAGAACTAAACAATCAGGGGATAAAAGTTGCTTTGCCGTGGCATGAAGTTTCATCTTATGAGTATCTCGAAAAGTGTAAAATATTCGCCACATGGCGGTCTACAATCGGCCTTGAAGGAGTAATCAGAGGTAAGCAAGTTGTACTACTATCGGACACAGTTTATGACCAACTAATAAAATTCAAATCTATAGAGAATATTAATTTCTCAAATATAGAAAATGAGAATAGAGAGCAAACAGATTCTCTGTTTGCCAAACTCACAATTTATTATTATACAAATTTTGGCTATGACTTATTTGAAAACCTTACCGATAGCGAAATTGAAAACATTAAGAATTATGAAAAATTGTTACCCCTAGGTGGACTCATCCGGTCAATTCGAAATAGATGCCTTAAATACTTAAGACCCTTTAAGCTTTATGGAGCTACCCCACGTGAAGTATTTGATTTTTTGTCATTATTTATGTCTAGAAACCAAGTTGAATCAGTTATGAAATTTCTAATTAAACATTATCGATACTAGTATTGATATCAATTTTAAAGTGGCTCCGACCAATCTGATAAGATGTTGATTCAAGAAAGTTTCTTATCGCAAATCGAATTTCTTCAATGGGAACTAAATTATCAGTTTTTAGAAAATATTTATAAATTTTCCTCGTCATTGGATTAAATCCAAATCCTGTTTCTTTTTTGAATCTTGACTCATCCATAAAAACCCAATTACGTAGTGGTAACAGGTGTCGCATGAAATAGTATTCGTAAATTTGTTCTGTATTCCCAACCGGCGGGATAGAATCAATGTTCTTTAAGTAAAACTCGTACTGGTCTCGAGTTTTCGGTGTGACTGAAAAATTGTAAGAAGCATGTGGATTGCAGTTCGAAGCGTTCAAGACTTGAACTCCCAGAAGTGGGTATTCCGTAGCAATTGTTCCGTAAACTGTAAGAACTAGATCAATTCCCTCTGAAATGATTTCATTGTGTGTGACTTTAGGCGGTAGTAATTCAAATTTAGAATTGTTTAATACAAAATTTTCTAGTATCTCCCGTCCTCGCCCTCTTAGGTATGGATGAGTCTTGATATACCAATCATAATCTGTTTCGTTTGCAATTTCCGATAGTTTTACGAGCCATAAATAAAAGTCAGGGTAGAAGTGGATTTGCCCGCCATGAGGGCTATCATAAAAATCATGAACGGCAATCAAAAGTTTTTTTCGCTTGCTTTTTTTCAAGTATTTTCTCACACTTTTAACTTTTCCAAAAGCCACTAATGGAAAATAATTTAAATCACTTGGACCGATTCCATTGATTCTATTGTGTATTCTTTTTCTTGCTTTATTGACGCCATCAATACGGAAATTTCTCTCTTGCTTTAAAAACATTTCCGGGTAATAGGGAATATCAGATCCAACTCTTGGGTAGCTTTGAGTCAATCTAATGATCTCGCCTGTGTTGACTAGAAAAACGGGAATCCCTCTAGAGATCGCTAGGCGAACCGGTATACCGTACAAATAAACGTCATGACTTACTATCAAAGCGTCTACTGAATTTTTGCTCACGAATTCGATCCACCAATCCAGGGTGACGATTGCTTTAATAAATATTTCCTTAAAGTTTGGGTCCTCAAGATTTAAGGTATGCACATCCGATTTTGAAAGGTACTCGTCATAAATTAGATCGCCTACTCTAATTCCTGAATGTTCAAAAGTTTCAAGTGCCTCTGGGTTTTGGATTTTTTTTAAGAGATTTTCATACCCAATACTTTTGTGTGAATTGTTAAAATTAATTTGTATAAATGTATTTCCGATCAGTTTAGACGTTGTTGATACTCTGTACAGTACTTTCTTGATTAACTTTCGTAGCCCTTTATGAGTTGTTGGCTGATAAGCAACCAACTTTGAGTCAAATTTTTCACACAAAATAGGTAGGAATATAGAAAGGCCAATTACGTTTTCTGGTGATTGTTCAAATTCAACCATGATTACCGAGTTTGACTTAGCCTTCTTGATTTCAAAGCCTTGACGAAGGTATTTCTTGAAGTGTCTTGAATTCTCATCTAAGGAAAATACTTCGCAAAAGACGTGCACATGCCTAGCTAAAGTTTTAATCATATACACTCGATTCTTTCAAGTTCTCTACGATACTCACCAGAATAGCAAGCGAGTTTTGATCTGGCCGCCAATTCAACTTTACGCATGCTTTTTTTGTGTTACCAAGTAGTGGCTTTTGCGATAAAAGCGTTGGGTTTGTCGAAATTAGTTCAACTTTACTCGAAACTTTAAAGTATTTCAGGCAGTCCAATGTAAGCTGCTTGAGATTAGTTAGTTGTCCACTTGCAAGCACAAAATCTTCTGGTGATTCTAGGCTAACCATTCTTATTAATGCATTACATATATTCTCAGCACTTGAAATATCAATATTAACATTAAAATTTCTAAGGAAAATTCTATCTGATCCTCCAGATAACACTTCAATTATTTGCTTTGCAATTTCAATTAGAACAAAGCCTGGTTTACTAAATCGAGAAGAGTGATTAAACAGTATTGCTCCAGCAGCATACACATTGTACTTTTCTCGATAATCTCTAATTAACTTAAGAGCCTCTGCCTTAGTCTCTCCATACTTAGACGAAGGATTTAAAGCGGTATGTTCATCCACCCATGTTAGATTTTTATCAGCGGTAAACATCTGTGAAGAGAGCGCAACTACTAATTTGGTGCCCATTCTGGAATTTTCTCTTTGCCAATCTAGTATGGTTTGAGTGGATCCGACGTGTACCGAAAACATTTCTAATTCAGAAGTTTCGCCATGTAGTTGCATTCCTGAAGAATTGGCATGTGACGCAGCCAGGTGAAAAATGTGACTTGGGCGGGCATAATCTAGAAATTCTTTGAAAAATCTAGGATCAGTAATATTAACCTGTTTATATTGAGCTGTCATACCATCTGGGTATAAAATTGTATTCCGGCCAACCCCAAATACGTTTTCACCAATCGCTGCATATTTATCACAAATTATTCGACCATCTTGCCCATTAATTCCTGTAATCAAGATGCTCATGAGGACATTATGTATTATGTTGGTCTAATCACTCGATATTTATGTATTATTCACAATTATGATGATTGCTCGGGAAAATATCAGGTGTCGAATCTGTGCCTCAATAAGCCGTGAAGTCATACTAGATTTTGGAAATCTGGCTTTAACCGGTGTCTTCTTGGAGGTTGGAGCAGAGGTCCCGCGTGCCCCACTTAAATTAATCAGGTGTCTAGACTGTGGGTTAATTCAGTTAGCGCACTCATACGACTTAACCAGTCTATATAGTGAATCATACGGCTATGAGTCACATTTGAATAAAGGTATGTCCAGCCACTTAACTTATCGTGCAAAGGTTCTCGAGAGCAAATTTCTAAAGAATATCTCAGAACCGATTGTCGTTGACATCGCATCAAACGATGGCACGATGCTGGCTGGATACCAAAATACAAATGCAAAATTAGTAGGAATTGATCCTTTGATATCTGTGGTTAGTGATTGCTATCCAAAAAATGCCATCAAGATTGAAGAGTTTTTCTCAGCAGCAGCATATAAGAAACAGATTTCCAGTAGAGCAAATTTAGTTACGAGCCTTTCGGTTCTTTATGACCTAGATAGTCCTGAAACTTTTGCATCAGATGTATATGAGATCCTTGAAGAAAACGGGATCTGGCATTTTGAGCAGAGTTACCTTCCTACAATGATTAAAACCATGAGCTATGACACTATTTGCCATGAACATCTTCTTTATCTTTCCCTTCATGACATTGAAGGCATTTTGAAGAAAACTGGATTTCAAATTTTGGATGCGACACTCAATTCAGCAAATGGTGGAAGTATTGCGGTTACAGCAATTAAGAGCATGTCTGAGCAAAAGCCTTCTCCTTTTGTTGATTACTTGCGGATCAAAGAGACAAAAGAGGGAATTACAGACGGGACAGCGATAAAAAAATTTGCAGATCTAGCAAATAAACATAAAGTAGAACTGATGCAACTTGTAAATAATTATATAGATGAGGGTTATTTGATTAACGGGTTGGGCGCTTCGACTAAAGGAAATGTACTTCTACAATGGCTCGGGCTGGATTGTACAGTTATTAATGCGATTGGTGACGTAAATCCTCGGAAGTACGGAAAGCAAACGCCTGGCACCGGAATACCAATAGTTCCAGAGAGTCAAGTCATTTCTTCTGGAAACTCTAAGACTTTGACCCTAGTTCTTCCTTGGCATTTTCGAGTTAGTATTATTGAAAAATCCATCACTTTGTTAGCAGGTGGCGGATCTTTGCTTTTTCCACTTCCTCAAATAGAAGTGGTTGCTTAAATTAAACTAACAGATTTTTTAATCCAATCAACGTCATTTAAAGGTGGTGGTGCGGCGATTGCAGCCAATAGATGGGCTGAAGCACTCGAAATTGAAAAATCTAAATACCAAAGTGCGACCGTTAAGCATTCGGTAATACATAGGATTGCTAATAAAGTTGCTAATTCTATTTTTTGGAGCGAGGATTTAGTTGTGTATAACGGTCCAATTTCACTTTCACTAATGGGTGAGCATAAATTGAAAGATTCAAGGGTTTACTTCACGCACTGGGTTCAAAATGGTTTTATATCGTTGTACCGGCTCTCTCATCAAACCAGAAAAACCATCTGGTACATGCACGATGAATGGTTACTCCTGGGTACGGGGCATTATCGAGATAGATTGAATCTAGACTCACGTTTGCCTGTCAAAACCGTCCTCTTAGATTCACTTGTAAGAAAATGGAAATTTAAATACTTGATCAAACCTGCCTTAGGAATCTGCGTTCCATCAAAGTGGCTGGGAGATCAATTAATTAATTTAGGTGTTTCTGCAGCCAAAATTAAGGTTATTCCAAATCCAATACCTGAATTATTCTTCAATCCACCAGAGAAAGCGGCGGCTCGTCGACAACTTAATTTAGACATAAATGAAAAAATAGTGCTAGTAGTTGCCTCGTCCACAATCTTGGATAAACGAAAGGGAATTGATTTAATTGAGCCGACCATGGTTCAGTTGCATAGATCTGAATATAATTACCGATTAGTTACTGTAGGAATAAAAGGGTATGACCTTAATCCTAAAGGAATTAACCACAAGCCGCTGGGGCGCGTTGGTTCTGATATTGAGTTAGTTAATATCTATGCTTGTGCAGATGTGTTGTTCGTTCCTTCAAGACTGGACAATCTTCCACAAGTTGTTACCGAAGCTCAATCTATAGGTTTACCTGTAGTTGCTTTTGATGTCGGCGGAATAAGCGATGCAATTCTTTTTCCAGAACTTAGTGGCAAACTCATAGCTCCTTTTTTAGTCAACAAAGCGGCAGAGGCAATTTTATACTTTTTGAATTCTTCAAATGATATTATGAGACAAAGTTGGGCAGCAGAAGCATTCAAACGATGGTCAAATTCCAAAATCAAAAGTGAATTTGTTCAATACATTGAGGTTTTAGCAACCCAAAGCACTAAAGCCCGATAAGACTTCCTAGATAATCAGATTTAGGAAAATTTTCTTCAATTAGTTCAAACGCACCTTTAAATATTTTTAGTACGACTTATGTATCTGAATTTCTATATAAGGAATCAACTAGAACCCAGCTTTGGGGAATCAACAATCTTGGCGAATCTATCTCAGCAAACCAAGGGTTTGGAGCGGAGATAAATTTAGTAGAATTTCGACTTATGCGAGCACTCCACCATCCAAAACTTGAATTTGCAAGGACAATTCCGTTGCAACTGGATAACAATGACAATAGTTCGGGGGCTGAAAAATTAGAATCATCCACCCAATTAACCTCTAAACTGCATTCGTTCAAGAAATTTAGCAGAGACTTTGCCCTAACCATGTCATTACTGAATACCCATATACAGTCATATTCTTTTCGGTCTAATCCCATTTTTATAGAGCGACGATAATACTCTTGATTTAGCTGTCCAAACTTCGGATTAACTAAGTAGTCACCTAGACGAACATGTACTGCCAAGATCTTTTTTGATTTCATATCATACAATAGTGACTCTAAGCCAGTATTTCTATTTCGTAACTGCATTTCCTTAATTTGATTTAAAACATCAGAATTTTCTGTCCAAATATAGGACTGCATGTATCCAATCAAATACTGGTGATTACTAGACGAAGATAGATCTGAATATCCTAATCCCTTAGGGTCGAGTAATTTGATTGGCCGTTTATTTCGCAGGCTTAAGATAAGAGTGAGTAAAATGCGCAAAAAAATTTTAGCGATGCGTTTCTTCAAATTGGGTGCCGCATTTGTGCTAATCCTTAATTGTAAATTACAGAGCTTTGAATATAACTTAATTCTCAGATCTCTAGAATCAAGAAATTTGACATCAGTACCGGTAGGTAATCTGTACTCAGAAATCGACCCGTCTGTTGAATTGAAATCTATTTCTAGTGTTAACTTGCGACTTCCAGCAATACATAAACCTCCAGCCAATTGAAATAATTGATTGCCAAGTCCACCGTAGAGCTTCACTTGTAATTCTGGGGTAACGGTTAATGACAAATACTTAACTAAGTTGGCTTTTAATATTTGTGCCGTTATTCGGGCAACTTTCCTTCGCTCTAACTTTATTGACCCAAAAAAAAGACCACTAATTTGCATCTTGACTCTAGGACTTGATCTCTTTATACCAGTAAGTGACACTCGAATGAATACACTCAGTATAAAGTGTTCCTGTTTTGAAGAACTCGCTGATTGACTTAAATTTAGCAATAATTTAAGTACTTTAGGGATGTCATTAAGAGCGCTCTTCGATTTTGTTAACTGACTTTTAAAGTTTGTGTAATACTCGTACACCACTTCATCTGAGGCATACATTTTTCCAGAGAAAAGATCCAAATTGCAGAGGAAATACTGGTCTTCGGCCATACGAGACTCTGCAAATTTCGCATCTCCAATAAAATTTCGATTAAACCCCATTCTCCAAATACCTGGATTTTGTAATAAATGTGTCGGATCAAAATTTATCGAATTGGGCAAACGATGAGTCTTAATTCCATTTGCCGAAATTTCTTCATACGAACCGGCACAATAATCACTATGGTGCGCCTCCGCGTTACTAATCAGTTTAAGAAATTCTCGTACCCTGGGTCGATCATCCGAATCCCAGAAGCAAATCCAATCCGTATGCGCATATCTTAATCCTAAGTTTCTCGCTGACCCTGGGGATCCACAATATTCATTGATCAGTGTGATTTGAGAATTACCCAACTTTGCTATTAAGCCATCAAGTTCTGGACCAGTTAGTTCATCCTGAACATCATGCACAATGATCACTTGCACTGGATAGTGGGCGATTTCAATTAACCAATCGGTCAGATTCTTTAACTTTCCTGACATTTTTGATACGGGAGTTATAACCGAAAGAATCGCTTCAAAATTGTTGTTGGATACCTGCATATTGCTACTATATTCTATACGGGTATTTCCCACCGAAGTTTCGTGAGGGGAAAAGGAACAAAATTGCTGAATTCTATGAGAGTAATTCATTTCAGTACTGGGCACTTGGGGGGAGCGGGTCTGGCCGCCCGAAGATTGAATCAAGGATTAAATCAACATGGCATAAATTCAAGCTTCCATGCACTCGTACATACTTCGTTTAGTCCCTCTAGTCGCGAATTCGACTTACCTCGATCATTTGTTACCAGATTTATGAGTAAATTGGTTACTTACTTTAATTTTAAACTTGGGAAGCAAGTCTTCTTCTCTCTTTTTAATCACGCAGCTTTAAGCGTTGATTATTTTATGCGTTATAAGAATGATACTACGATTCTTCATTTTCATAATTTCTTTAATTTAACTAGCCAGCAAACTATCTTAAAGTTAAGCAAAATTGGTTTTAATGTGGTGGTTACATTGCATGACCAGAGATTCTTTACAGGTGGGTGTCATTACTCATTTGATTGCAAAGGCTTTGAATCTTTTTGCAAAAATTGTCCTCAAGCACCAAAAGCCCTTAGACCCATAGTATCTAGAAATCTGCGCCGCTCAAAAAAATTTGCTTCGCCGGACATGAAACTCTTTCTAATTGCTCCATCTAAGTGGATCCATGAACAGGTGATCAGATCTCAAATCGTGCCACCTGAACAAATTAGATTTGTCCCAAATACCTTAGGACCTGATTTCTCAACTGGATTGGAGAGTCGTAAAAAACCATCGAAATCTGGTAGTTACATTTTAGGAATCGCTAGCATGGATACTAATTCGTTCATAAAGGGTGGAGATTTTATAAATAAATTAAGGATTGAATCGATTCAAAGTCAGCTACCTTTGAAATATGAAAGTATGAACGAGTTTGTGGGTGAGCATTCAGCGAGTGATTTTTGGTCATCAATTGATTGCTTACTAGTTCTTTCGCGTGCCGATAACAGTCCAAATGTAATTCATGAAGCAAAAAACTTTGGAATTCCTGTCATCGGGAATGCAGTTGGTGGAATAGTTGAATTACTAGATCCTAATTTTGATTTTGTCGTACACCTTACCGAGTTGCGCGTTGAGCAAATCTACAGCTACTTAGAAAGTTTAAATCTATCTCCAGATTATGCGGAGAGGCAATCAAAAATGTTGGAAAAATTCAACAACTATGTTAGTGAGTCTATAGAAGAACATCTAAATTTGTATAAGACTATTCTTGAAGCACCGAGATAACAAGGCTCTTAACGGGAGAAAGCACATGGTAGAATTTCATTTTGTAAATTTGCGACTTTATCTCCTTGTTTAGTTCTGTCGATAGGCTACGATTTAAGTTCTTAACCGTTGCCGGGGCGCGGTTTTCGTTAGAAGTGGCCGATATTTCGATTCTAGATGGTTTAACCTGAAAATGACTTGCAACCTCATCTTGTCCAATGTTAGAAATTACTGAGGAATCCGGAATTATAGATTTATAGCTTTCTATCAACATCCTCAGCGCAACTGGACTATCCCATGCGCTAAGGAGATTACGCTCAACTCTGATTACGGCAGCATAAAAGTACAGTATCGGAATAACATTTTTGGGATTCTTAAGGATCGCCAAAGCAACATTTTTTAAACTTACTTTTCGATCTGGTCTGATTTTTTCCCAAGAAGTCTTAGTTAGTGCCCAACCCCAAATTAAAGGGAACTCGGATTCGAACAAAAAACCTTTTAACTTAGTAGGAAAATTAGGCAAAGTACTACCAGATACTAAGACAATATTTTCACGAATATATCCAACACAATTATCAAAGTATTCGAGTGCAAAATCATTAGGAATACAATCGTCTTCCAGTACAATAAGAGAATCGCAACTTTCAAGTGCCCAATTTATAGCCTTCGGGACAGCGTGTTTAACTCCCAGATTAGTATCGCTGATTTTTACCCTAGTTTTGTTGGAAGTTCTCTCATATAAATTCGCTATTCTACGAACATCAGTATTTAATTGATCATCCGAGATGCTTTTATCAATAAAAATGAAGATATCTCGTAATTTATCATCGCATTGCTTTAGAATAAGTTCTAGGTTCCTTGGTCGGCGAAAGCACACAATTAATACTGGAGGCTTCATGAGTTCCTTTCTGAAGATCTTTTTATGAGTTTACTGCTCACCATAGTTACCGTGTCGTCTTTTGACCATTTAAGATTGAAACTGACTCTTGATAGCACGCGACTACTCCCCGCAGGTGTGGAACATATCTTCATTATTCCGGAGGATGATCTAATTTCCCGTAATCTTCTTGAAAAAGCTTCGATTCAAGGTATCCAGCCTAAGTTTTATTTTGATAACAATTCAGGAGTCTACAGTGCAATGAACCTGGGAGTCACAGTTGCAAGTGGTAAATTTGTGATTTTTTGGAATTCCGGAGATCTATTGTTCTCCCTATCTGAATTGGAAAAGTTTCTTTCCGAATTAGATAGTTCAAAACCAACTTGGGCGGTAGCACAAGGCGTATTAGGAAGTGGATCCATTTACAAAAATTCACTCCTTGAGATATCGAATTTTGGAAATCAAAAAGTTGGTTCGTATATTTCTCACCAAACCATTGCCTGCGAAAGAAGAACTATGTTCGATTTAGGACTCTTTGATGCAAAGTATAAAATTGCCGCTGATACTAAAATGATCCAAAAGCTAATAAAACATAGCACTCCCATGATCTCAACTTCAAGAATTGTATATATAGAAGAGCCCAGATTTTCTTCAAAATTTCATCGGAGAAGTCGTTATGAAACTACTAAACTGGCTGTCCTTGACTTGATACTTTGCGGTAATTACAAGCCATTTAAAAACGTTTGTAAACGTGAATTACTTTATTTAAAACAATCTTTCTGATTAATGATCTAACCTAACTAATTTATTGATATCGCTAAGTTTTGATGCGCACAAAATCATTTAGTTTGGGAGATCTCGCGAGTGATTGAACAAAAAGCAAACCAGACAGTACTAGTGCCTGGGTTACGACGAGAGATTGTAATTCGTATTGGTCTGAATTGGATCTAGAATTTATCATTTGAATTATCTGCCAAATAAAAAATCCAATTAATGCGAAAAATAGATTCCGTATTCGATCTGAATTTCTAGTTGTCGAAAATATCGCTAATGCAAAAGAAATTACTATAACAAATGAGATATTTCTAACGCTTGAAGATTCTTTCGAAATAAGAAGCATATCTAGAACTACGAAAGAAAATATTGATTTCGGTTGTGACAATATTGCCCAAATAACTAAGCTGAGAAATGGTACAGCGTCATAGTAATGAAAATAAATGGTGAAAGATGGGACAAAGAAACTTAAAAAGATAAAAGCCTGCCAGTTTCTCTTGTATGCAACTATAAATGTTAACACAACAAGAACCACAAGTGTAGCCTTTGTAACTAATCCGAAACTACCTTCAATATCAATAATTCGCCTAATGAGGGGCCAAAAAGTTACAGAATCACCAAGTTCATTTCGGTTTGCGCGATCATTTAGCCCACTCAAGATATTTAGCCAGTCAAGTTCAACCACTTTACCTAGATGGATATCAACTACTGCGTGGGTAATTAAGTAAGCACCAACTAGTTTGAGAAAGTCTGTGCCCCCCCTAAAATAAATATATAGCCCTACAATCAATAATCCAGAAATGTGTGGCTTTAAATCGAGTGCCATGACAAAACAAAGCGTTCCTAGGATTTGCTGAAATACAGGAACTTTCTTATCCCTCTCCAAAAATAAAGTATTTATGCCAATCGCAATAAGACCCAGCACCATTCCAATAATTTGGTTTGTAGTTAACATTTCTCGATAAGATGAAGTCCAAATTAGAAGCAAAAAAATCAAATTAATTTTTTGTATTGAGATATTTCGAAAAATTGTTCGTATGAATAAGTAGAGTCCCAATAAACCAACAACTTGAAAAAATACTACTTGCAAATTTCTTGGAATCAATTCAGAAATCATTGCAACTGGAATCGTGCCAAATGTTCCCCATCGCGCACCGCCCCAAACTGTCCCATCTGGAATATAAGGATTAACCTTTTCCAGTATTTTTAGTCCAGTTGTTATGTACCCACCAACGTCTCTAATTGATGTATTTGTAAGACCGGCGTCCTTTACGCCTCCCTCACGATATTGATATAACAAAAAAGAGGTTGAAATAATTATCAAGACCACCAAAACCCGATTTGTCCATTCATTATTAAGGCCTTGAGTTGAGTTTCGATCGGATTTAAGCCTGCTAATGATGGGTTTGTACACAGGTCGAGTATAGCAAGAATGCCAAACGCGTTAGGGCACTAGTTTATTGGTTATATTTGACTTATGGTGCGTTTGACTCGAGTTCATAAAATCTTGAAAAGTGTAAATTTCAAACAGCACTTGGTGCGAAAACAGAATGATCTCGTACGTGGTTTATTGATCAAAAGATTTTATACATCGCTGCATGACAATAATTTAATCAGATTAGGTTCAAGCTATGGTGGATGGTGGGTTCCTCAATTTTCGAAAGAGAATTTACCTGCTGGTGCCATCCTAGTATCAGCTGGCTTAGGTGGTGATGTTTCATTCGACAAAGAGATGCTGCGTAGGGGATTCGTTTGTATTGGTCTAGATCCTCTTGTGGAGGCAATAACCTACTCCAAGTCTGAGTTAGGCATGTTCGAACAATTCATTCCGGTAAATGCTGGCTTATCTGATTCTCAAGGTAAAAAACTGTTCTACTCACCGCAGGTAAAGGAGCATGACTCATGGTCTATCAATAACATGCACGACACAGACTTGTCACATGCTAGGCAATTTGATGTGCTGAGCCTGAAAGACCTCGAGGAGATTTTCCCTCCCCTTAAACATTCAACATTTCGAATTCTTAAATTAGATATCGAAGGTGGTGAGATTCCAATTATTCGACAAATAATTCTCTTAAACATTAAATTTGATTTTCTTGCTGTAGAGATAGATTTTCTTTCATTAATTCCTTTCGTGTCATTAAACAAAAGAATTCGGCACCTCTTCATAGTTTGGAACTTAATGCTTGGATTAGAAAAAATGGGGTACTCTCTTTGCAAAGTAGAAAACTTTAATTTTTGTTGGACTCTTATAAATGACAAGACAGAATCTAGTGTAGAACTAAATGCTGAGTCTTAATTTAGCAAAGGAAGTACATGGAAAATCGGTACTTGTTACTGGAGCAGCAGGTTTTATCGGATCACGATTGGTTGAGTTGCTAGACCTTTTGGGTGCAAATGTAATCGCAATCGACGCATTACTGGAAACGACATATCCTGCAGAGATAAAACGATTGCGTTGGGAAAAAATGAGATCTCGCTTATCCAGCAATGTTAAATTCTTAGAGATAGATTTACGATACTTGTCCGAAATTCAAAAATTACCAGGTGTCGAAATTGTATATAACTTAGCTGCGATGCCCGGACTTGAAAAGAGTTGGCTCAATTTTGAAATGTATCTCTCTTGTAATGTAACCGTAACCAATAACCTAATCACTTATGCCAAAGAAAAGCAGATTACTAGATTTGTCCAAGCGTCAACATCTTCTGTATACGGCAATTACGCGACTGGGAATGAAGAGTCACCATTGCGCCCAAGCAGTCCTTATGGCGTAACGAAACTTGCTGCCGAAAATCTCATTCTTGCTCACAGTCAGAATTTTGGGTTGCCCTATAGCATACTTCGTTATTTTTCTGTTTTTGGCCCCGAACAAAGGCCCGACATGGCTTTTTCAATTTTTGCCAAACAGATCTCAGATAACATTCCTATCACTATATACGGAGATGGTTCACAAACTAGATCAAATACTTATATTGACGACGTAGTAATCACTACCATTATCGCCGGGTTTAACGCACATTTTCAGGATCAAATTTTTAATGTTTGCGGAAATTCAGAACTTTCGGTTTTGAGCGCAGTAAAGATAATAGCAACTGCATTGAATAAGGAGGCTAAAGTGATATATGGCCCTATGCGGCCTGGAGACCAACAAAAAACTTGCGGAGACAACTCCAAGCTTGCAGAAATTCTTGATGTTTCGAGTTTCGGAAATGTGTCAGAACTTCTGGCAAGATGTATCCCGGGATATGAAAGATAAGCCAGGAGATACAATTTGGTGGATAAAATGATCTGGAAGGTAAATTTAGAGTGACCATAAGAGGTGTTTCAATTGTTATTCCTGTTTTTAATGAATTTGAAAATGTGCCACTTTTGGCCGATGAAATTGATAAGGTGATGTGGGAAATCGGTATCGAATGGGAATGCATCTGGGTCGATGACTGTTCAACCGATAAAAGCTGGGAATGCATCAGCGCGCTAAAGCAGCAACATAAAGGGCTTCGACTTCAACGAAATTCAGGCCAATCAACGGCCCTGATGGCTGGAATTGACCATGCAATTTACGAATTAATACTCACTTTAGATGCCGACTTACAAAACGATCCATATGACATTCCCAATTTCTTAAATAATTTTTCAGATGCGGTTGATGTTGTAACAGGATACAGAAAGAGTAGAAAAGACGACATTGTTCGCCGAAAGATACCGTCAAAAATTGCAAATTTTCTTTCACGTAAAATCACTGGGGTGAGCGTAAAAGATCTTGGGTGCACTATGCGTATTTTTCGAAAGGAATTAATTCAAAGTAGTCGTCTTGTGGGTGAGATGCACAGAGTAATACTCTTACACTTTGCTCTGTCAGGTGCACGAATTATTGAAATTCCAACTAACCACCGTAAGAGGATTCACGGTGAATCTAAGTATGGTCTAGAAAGAACTTTAAAATTTGTTGCTGATTTGGCACTTGTAAAATTAATGAATATTATTACCAATAAACCTTTATACTTTTTTGGCTCAACATCTTTATTTACGTTTTTGGCAAGTATTTTACTTTCTGGAACTGCAATTCTCCTCAGACTTTCCGGAACAAAAGATTATATTGACACGTCACTTATTGTTGGCAGTGTAATTTTGCTTTCGACAAGCACGCTTCTTTTTTGCCTAGGCCTTTTGGCCGAGGTTCTCCTCAGAGTTTTTCATTCTAGTCCGAACGTTACACAGTACTCAATTGCCAACTTCTACAAAATAACGCGTAAGACTTAATCTATGTGTGGTGTCTATCTACGAATTTGTAGAAATCCAGATTGCAAAGTAGAACACCATGATTTAGAGACTTTAAATCGTATTTCGCATAGAGGCCCAGATGGCGTGCAATTAATCAAAAACAACATTACGAGGGCTATTGGTTTTACTAGATTGGCAATTAGGGCATTAGATTCAGGAAACCAACCTTACATTTTCTTGAGTTACGTGTCTGTGATTAATGGAGAGCTCTACAATCAATCTGAAATTTCGGCGTTGCTTGAGACTACTCCTGTACCCGTTGGTGATATGCAAATTCTGGGGCAATATCTAAGTGAGTGCGGTATCGACGCAATAGCTAATGCTGATGGAATGTTTGCGGGCTTATTGATTGACGATGATAATAGACAGTTACACATTTTTAGAGACAAGGTTGGCGAAAAGCCACTTTTTTATCGCCTAACCGACAATCATCTGGAGGTTCTGAGTGAGAATATCTTCAAAAATGAAACGACTCCAGATAGAGTAAATAACACGAAACGAGCCGTACTGGGATTTCTACCAAATGGTACCGAATACGTAAATAATGTTAAAAGAGTTGCTCCTGGTACTTACATAACATTTGATCTGGAAACTTTCATATCTAAAGAAATTCGATATTGGGAATGGCCAAATCGCCCTAGATCGGGCGTGAATAGAACTAAGGCGGAACAAAAAACATTCAAGGAAATCTTGTACTCGTCCGTAGAAAGTAGACTTGCTGCTGATGTACCTGTGGCATCTTTACTTAGTGGCGGAATAGATTCTGCTGTAATTACGAAAATAGCGCAAGATATTTTAGGTTATCCAGTAACTGCGTACACGCTTGCTTTTAAAAATTCAAAATATGATGAATCTAATAATGCACGAATATCGGCGAAGGCAATCGGATGCGAGTTGAGGGTTATAGAAATAGATTCCGAAGATATTTCTAGAATTATTCCAAGTTGTATTAATTCTATGCAGGAACCCATTCTGGATAGTGCCTGTCTTTCGCTCTATTCACTATGTGCTGAAGTTTCAAAGGACTTTAAAGTTGCTCTCACGGGGGATGGAGGTGATGAGCTGTTCCAAGGTTATTCTCTATTTGAGAATTTAAAAGTTTTGAGCTTTTCAAGAAAGTTACCAAAAATTTCTAGGTTAATAACACAAATATTATTGAATTTCCAGAGAAATCCTTCTAAAAGATCTTATATATCAAACTACATGAAGTTTGAACGTATTAACTCTATTTTAAAACACCAAGACCTAAATCCAATAATCTTAGCGCTGTCTCCGCTTGGAGGAACGAATTTATTAGATGATGTTATAGATTCTTTAGATCCAGAGTTTAGAACTTATCTGAATTTTGCAGCTAATAATACGTCAGCAAATTATTTGGAGAATTTCTATCGTGTCGAGATTCTCCCTCATCTTTACTTAGAGAAGGCAGATCGTATGTCTATGGTGCATGGACTGGAATTACGCGCGCCATTGTTAGCCCCCCAATTGATAGAATGTGCTAACCGAATCTCTCAATCTGAACTAACTAAAAGTGAAAGAAAAGTTTTTTTGCGTCAATTTGCAGCAGAATTTCTCCCACCTGAAGTGATAACGGCGAAAAAGCATGGCTTTTCTCCACCTTTATCTGAAATAGTCAAATACTTAGAGGAGCCTAATTGGAATTTGGAATATCTGGGACTGTCTCAAGAATCCCTACAGCAAAATTGGCAGTTAGCTCTAAAAGGTAATGAAAATGCGTCCTATGCTGCATGGGCCGCATTGGTCCTAAATTATTACAGTTAACTAACTATTTTTTTGTTACACTTAACACTACAACTAAGTTCAAGTTGGAACTCATCCATCGAAACGGAAGATAGCGAATCCGTAGCTCATCATTCCTAAAAACATACTTTGCGATTTCAATAAGTCCAAAAATGTGGTTTTGGTGGTCGAGCGAATAAATGAAAGCAGGATGCTCAACTCCCAGTTTTTTTGCTTTTTTATAGGTATAGATCTTCTTAATAAATCGATTTAGAATTCCAGGATCTGTGGGAAGTCCTATTGAAATTTCTCCAGATGTTCTAGTGACCCGCCGCATTTCTAGCATTGCCGCATAAGGATCATCTACATGATGGAGTAGGCAGGTGCTGGTGACTCTATCAAATGAGTCATTATCTAGGGGGATTTTTTCAACACTTCCCGTTACCCAATCAATGGAAAGTTTTCTGTCACCTAACACTAATTCACTGAAGGCTTTTTTGGGTGATCTTATATCAAGCGCTGTCAACTTAACACTTAACTTCCGTGCAAATTTTGCGTACTTAAAGTGGGATCCGTCTCCAACTCCAACCTCGAGTATTTCGGACGGATTGCTTTTTATCCAGAATTTCTCAATTTGTTTATGGATGTATGAAGAGCCAAGCCCCTGCACTCCTGAATTGCAGAGATTATCGAAATACTTATTGTAATACTCATCAATAAAATCTGATTTAGTTTTCATACCACCTCCAAAGTATGCACTGTTAACTGGACCTAACATTAATTCCATTTTCATGTAAATAGTTGCGCACCTGCTTTGGTGTGATTTGAGTAAATTGAAACATTGCACCGATTGCCACTGCGTTGGCACCACTTCGCACCGCAAGAACACATTCTTCTAAGCTTCCTGCTCCACTTGATGCGATGACAGGTAAGTTTACGCAAGAGGAAATCTCAGTTATTGCTTCATGGTCCATACCTTTCATTTCGCCATCCCGCAAAACGGACTGGAGTAGAATTTCTCCTGCGCCTAAATTTTCTAGCTCTTTGGCCCACTCATTTATAGATCGTGTAAAAGTAACTTTCCCGCAGTTTGTGGCAATTGTTCCCTTTCCATAATCTAACACGTCAATCGCAACCACCACTGCCTGAGAACCAAATTTTTTAGCTATTTCATAGACAACTGAAGGTGTAGCTAGTGCAGCTCTACCAATGACAACCTTCTCTGCACCAGCACCTAAATATCTACTTGCGGCCTCAAGTGAAGTTATTCCACCACCTATCGAGAACGGAATATTCAAAACTTCAGTAAAGCTGGTCAACAGGGACTCTGGGATGGGGGTATTTCGCTCACTTGCCTTTACATCGAGAAACATTAACTCATCAACATCTCTACTGCCATAAAGTTGGGCCGTGGCATGAGCCATCCCCACCGTACGCCAATTGTTGAACTGGGAGCCTTTTACTACCGTTTGCCCATCGGTTAATATAGTTGGAATTACTCTAATTTTCACTCATACCCCAATTAGAAATTTCTTTTATTAGCTTATTACCAATTGCTGAACTTTTCTCAGGGTGAAATTGAAAGCCTAATACTTTCTCGTGCATAATGCCGGTTGTTATCTCTATCTCACCATACATAGATTTGAAAATAATGTCCGAATCAAACTTAGGTACAAAATGGTAAGAATGAACGAAGTAGAAGTCTTTGCCCTGCGCTAACGATGGAAAGGAAATTGCTTTATCCTGCGGCTTCCCTCCCATCCAGCCCACATTTGGAATTCTTTCTTTGGAATTAATAGGTAATACCTTGTTTTCCCCTTGAATTAGGCCGAGCCCTTGAACACCAGGAGATTCGTCGCTTACAAGTCCAAGTAGTTGCATTCCTAAGCAAATTCCTACGACAGCAATCTCATTCTCTTTAGCTCTTAAAATATACTTGTCGAGTTTGCGGCGTTGAAGTTGTTCCATTCCTGATGCAAAACTGCCCAATCCTGGCAAAACTACTAACCGAGTATTTCCAAGATCAGAATCTGAATCTCTAATGTAAATCTCAACTTCTTGATTATTCCTCTGGAAAGCTCTTTTAACCGAATTAATGTTGTTAATTCCTAAATCAAGAATTGTAATGTTTCCTTTAGAGTTAACCATTCTAAATTGATTTCTTTAGCGGTCTTCCGTTTTCATCTTTAATCACACCACCACTAGATGTTGTTTCAAAAATTTCTCGATTTGTGAATTGGTCACATATTTCATTGAATTCAGAAACACTCATTCCAATATTACCTAATATCTCCGAAAGAGGCTTCTTAAGGTACGAACTTGGATACATCCCATCTCTTGCAGCAACAATTGCAAGGCCTTCATTTCTAGTCAACCGACCTCGCCGAATGTGTGTAGAAGCTAAATCAGTTGCACGCCCAAAGCCAAACTTAAGATACTTGAAATAGTCGTGAATACCCGCCTGATAATTATCAACATTCTCATAGTCAACCATCGAGCCTTCGATTGGATGACCTAATGATTCAAATCCATGAGCTTGAGAGATTAGATAATTTGAGATCCCGTCCCAGGGAAAATAGTGTCCAAGGAAAATTCCTGTTACTCCTACACGAGCCAATTCTTCATCCGTTGGGTAAGTGTACGGAAGTAAATCTCTTGATGAAATTCCAAAAGAGTCTGGTAGATCAGTTACTCGCAAACCTAGTAGACCTCCAAATTCTTCAAGCCAACGACGATTCAAAAGTGGAGAGTCTTGAGCAGAAGCAGGTCCGCCATACTCATTTTGGCTATTTTCTCCCCAAATAATTAGGGGAACTTGATATTGGACTGCAGCACGTACTGGTATTGTAAAAATTCCAACATGTTCCGGCCAAGAAATATCACCTACTGTCTTTAGGCCAATATTATTTAATTTCCGTCTGACAATTGGGTTTGGAGAAAACTCAACATAATCAACACCAAAATTCTTTATATTTTCAATATTCCGTCTACCGATCTCACTTAAATCACAGGTTGTAGAGGTAACACATAGCGGCTTGTAGCCAAGTTCAAGGATTTTTATTACTTGGTAGGTACTATCTTTGCCACCAGAAACAGGAATAATGCAATCCCAGTTGGAACCACCTGTATGTGCATACCGCGACATGATGGTTCGAAATTCATTTGCTCTTGTTGACCAATCAACATGTGCCCGATTTTCAAAAGAAATGCAAGCAGAACAAACCCCCTTCTCGTCGAAACTTAAATCTGGCTTCGTTGATGGGAGCAGGCATCTCACGCAGTAATTCATATTAACCTTTCATGTTGTCGGCAAGTCTACTACTTTCAGAAAATCGATATCTCTCACCAGTTCCGGGTTTTGGCCTTGAGTAACAGTTCGACAAGCTTCATATCTTCAATATCATCGACATCAATAACTTCATGCTTGGCTAGTTTTACGGATCGACAACTACTACCGAGAATTGAACTTTTGCTAAGCCATGAATGGGTTGTACCCCAATAAAACTGACCGGCATCTTGAAATAACCGACCCAAGTCTTGAGTTCTATACTCTGCCTTTTCTGTATGTTTAAAAATAATTTGAAGATCATTGTTCACACTAAAGATGCGCTCCGGATGTGAATTTGAGGGAATAGACGCGAGAATAAAATCGGATGGGTACTTGCTGACTAATTTGAATCCCTCATGGAGTCTATCCTGAGTTAGAAGTGGTGTTACTGGGTAAATACAGCATATGAAATCTGGATAATGTTGCGGGTCAAGATCTGAGTTTATAAATCCTGAAATTACATCAATTGTTGTGGCATGATCCCCGGATAAATTCTGATTGCGCGGAATTCCGACCGTTGCTCCGTAGGATTCTGCAATAGAAGCAATTTGTGGAGAATCTGTCGATACATAAACTCGCTTAAATAATCCAGAACTAATTGCATTCAAAATTGCATATGAAATTGCAGGTTTACCCAGAATTTCATAGATATTCTTATTGGCAATGCGTTTACTCCCTGCGCGGGCAGGAATGACGGCAATACAATTCATTTACTGAGTATCCTGAACTCTCAATGGAGTGCCCATTTTTGCGTCTTTTTTGAATCGTTTACCTAACAGCTGGTCATAGTATTTAGGTGAACAACCTTCGCCAGGACGAATGGCGCGAATGTTTTCTTTAGTTAAAATCTCGCCGGCTTTAACATCCTTCACAATATAGAGAGATCTCCTAAGTCGTCTTGATTCTTTTTCTGAATCTTGAATTGCCCAATTCTTGTCGCCAAGCGCCTGAAAGGCATTCTTTCCCTCTGATACCAAATTTTGAAATTCAGATGGCTCCATTGAAAAGACACTATCAGCGCCACCATCGCTCCTTCGTAAAGTTAAATGTTTTTCAATGACAACTGCGCCGAGTCCAATCGCAGCGAGACTAACGCCAATTCCTAATGTATGGTCGGACAATCCTACTTTGACATCCAGTTTCTCGCGTATCTCCTGAATTCTTCTTATGTGTGCATCAGCGGGCGCAGCAGGGTAAGAGCTGGTGCAAAGTAATAACGTCAAGTTTTTGTTACCAGTTTCGTGAACCACTTTCACAAGCTCTACAATTTCATCCCATTCAGTTGCTCCTGTAGAAATTATCAGTGGTTTACCAGTCAATGCTACGGCTCGTATAAGCGCATGATCGCCAGTTTCCAAAGACGCAATTTTATACATAGGACAATCGAGTGATTCTAGAAATTCGACGGCTGAAAGATCGAATGGAGAACTAAATGGTATTAAACCTAAGTCCCTGCTTAATTTAAAAAGTTCTTGGTGCCAATTCCATGGTGTATGTGCTTCCTGATACAATTCGTAGAGCCGTTTTCCACCCCATAATTCGTGGTCTTCACTCACAGAAAATTCTTGGATATCTAGTGTCATAGTATCAGCTGTATATGTTTGAAATTTTACAGCTGTTGCACCTATTCGAGCAGCCTCTCTTACTAGATTCTTCGCCCGCTCTAATGATCCAAGATGGTTGGCTGAAATTTCAGCAATAAACAATACGCCTCTACTCGCTTCAATCATTGCCAAAGTATACTTCTTGCACAATGAAAATACTTTACAGAGTTGCGAACTTAGGTGACTCAGATTTGGTCTTGAACTGGCGAAATGATCCGATGGTTAGGAAGAATTCCCGAGATAGATCCATGGTTTCGGCTGAAACGCATAATTCTTGGTTTGTCGATCGGATCAGAAAATGCGTGACTGAACCTATCTTTGTATTTTCTCAAGATAATCAAGATTTAGGTTTTACTCGCCTGGATTTGATAGATCCTGAATCTGGTAAGTTTGAAGTAAGTATTGCGGTTGGATCAGAAATGCGTGGAAAGGGATACGGCTCAACAATTTTAAGCATGACAGTTGATGCTGCTCGTCAAATGACTAATGCTCGTGAAATTACTGGGAATGTTCGTATAGATAACTACGCTTCTATAAAACTGTTCGAGAAAACTGGATTTAGTAGAGCAACCACTTCTGGAGATTTTGTAAGTTTTTTTCTAACTCTTTAAGTACAAACTCTTGATTGAATCAATTATAAAATCTATATTGGAATTACTTAAATCGGTATAAAATGGAAGTGAAATTTCTCTAGAATAAAAGTCTTCGCTTACCGGAAATTTATTTCTGTCAATTTTATATTTACTAAAAACAGGGTGACGGTACGCTGGGAAGTAATTAACCTGAACTCCAATTCCTTTTGCTCTCAGTTTTTCGAAAACTTCTCTACGCTTATTGGGATTTGTGCGAACTGGAAATAGATGCCAATAAGGGTCCACATAGTCTCGCTCTATTGGTAGTTCAAATTCTGGAAGATCTTTGAGTCCTTCTTGGTAAAAGTTGTAAATTTCTTTACGTCTTGACTTAAATTTGTTTATCTTACTGAGTTGGCTTAACCCTAGAGCACAAAGCACATCCGTTAGTCTATAATTCAAGCCGAACTCGTGGACTTCTTGGTGCCACATGCCTTCACCTTTAATAATGAATTTTTCTTCCTCACGGACTAAACCTTGTCTAGCAAATTTGCGTGCTCGGTCTAATATTTCTTGATTAGTAGATGAAACTGCACCTCCTTCTCCTGTTGTTATATTTTTTGTTGGAAAAAATGAAAAAGTGGTGATGTCGGCTATGGAACCGACTGGGATCCCTCGGTACTTGGAGTAAACACTGTGGGCCGCATCCTCTATTAAATATATTTGGTGCTTTTCTGCAATTTGTTTGAGTTCGTTTAAGTCTGCTGGATGTCCTGCGTAATCCACAGCAACAATGGCTTTAGTCCTTGGGGTAATTGCTTCTTCAACGCGAATAGGGTCAATGTTGAATGTATCTGATTGAACATCCGCAAAAACAATCTTTGCGCCCAGTAATGCGGCAGTTGCTTGAGTGGCAACAAATGTAATCGGCGGAGTAATTACTTCGTCACCAGGTTGGATGCCAATAGCGGCATAAGCAGAATGAAGTGCCGCGGTACCTGAACTGACCACTAAGGTAGGTGCACCTACTACATTTTCTAAAGCTTTTTCAAATTGAGCGACTAACGGACCAGTTGTTAAGAAGTCACCTTGTAATGCTAGCGATACAGCGCTAATATCAGATGCATCAATAGATTGCCGACCATATGGAATCATGATTTCTAGAGGTTACGGAGATACTCTGAAATATCATCCTGTGACATCCATTTGTCATTGGTATCTGACCTATAGGCATGTCCTTCTGGCATTTTTTCCCCTTGAGGAATCTCGTAACCCCAATCGGCAATCACAGGATTAACGACGTACCTTGAACTCTGAGAAATTGTTCTGCGACTGTCATCAAAAGAAATCATCTCTTCATGTAACTTCTCACCTGGTCTAATTCCAATTTCTAGTTGTTTAATACCTGGTGCAATTGCCTCCGCAAGGTCAATAATTTTGATGCTTGGAATTTTTGGAACGTATAACTCACCGCCTCTCATAATTTCTAGCGATTCTATTACAAATTTTACCGCTTGTTCAATAGTTATTAAGAACCTAGTCATTCTTAAATCTGTGATTGGTATTGGCCCGCCACTTAATGCCAACTCTCTGAAAAATGGAATTATCGAACCTCTACTACCCATGACGTTGCCATATCTGACAACGGAGAATCGAGTTCCATATGCCATGCTGTAATTATTGGCAGCAACAAAAAGTTTATCTGCAGTCAGCTTTGTTGCTCCATATAGGTTGATGGGTGATGATGCCTTATCTGTGGATAGCGCAACGACTTTCTTAACGCCTGTTTCAATCGAGGCGTCAATAACATTTTGACTACCTAATACATTTGTGTTTACGAATTCCATTGGGTTATATTCGCCAGTGTCTACCTGCTTTAGTGCAGCCGCATGAATTACAAAATCAACGGCATGGAAAGCTCGCTTAAGCCGGTCAATATCTCGAATGTCACCCAAAAACCATCTTAATCTTGATTCGTTTTTGAATTCCTTTCGCATATGCGCTTGCTTTAATTCATCTCTTGAGAAAATTGCAATTCTTCGAACTTTTGTCTCCCTAAGGAGATGGCTCACTAAAGCTTTCCCAAGAGATCCTGTACCACCAGTAATTAAAACCGATGAATCATCAATAATTGACATTTCCAGCAACACCCATTCGTTAGCGACATGTCCTACCGAGTAGAGCATACTCTTAGCTTCTATGAGGTTCGTATTTCGTGCTGATTCATCGAAGTTTTCAGGGGCTGGGCATGTCATGCGTTGTTCTGCCCTCGCCGAGGAGGCAATTTCTCGTGGGCTTGAGTGTGTATTTGTTGGAACCATTAGTAGTTCAGACTGGCTTCTAGACAGGATTTCTAACCTTGGATTTTCCAATATTTATGAGCCAAATGACTTCAATCCGCAAAAGAATCGTGATGTGCTGATTCTTGATACTTATGAGATAAATATTGCAGAAGATTTTATAGAAAGGACTAGATGGAAAAAAATTATACTAATTGCCGACCAGCAGACCCCTGCGTATCAGGCTGACTTGATCATTCACCCAGGGCTCGAAGGTGGGTGGTACAACGGGGATCGGGGAATATTTCTTGCGGGATCAAAATACATACCTTTTAGGAAGTCAATTACCAAAAATCACAGAGAAGTTTCTCGAGAATTAAATAGACTTGTTGTCTTTGGCGGTGGTACTGACTACTTTGGTCTCGCCACAAAAATTGCTGAAATAATAAAAGATCTAGAAGGATATAACTACGCTACTTTCATTTCAAATCAACGCAATCTAATCGAAAGTTTAGATCCAAGATTTTCAGTTATAGAATTTGGGTTTGACATGGACCAAGAAATTTCGAGGGCAGATTTAGTGTTGACAACAGCAAGTACATCAAGTTTTGAAATATTAGCCAGAGAGTTGCCACTTGGTATTGCATGTACCGTAGAAAACCAAAAAAGCAACTATGAGGTTTTAGGAAATCTAGGTCTTGCCTCCCAGATTGGTGAGCGAACCCCCAATGGGCAATGGAGTTTAAATCCTCATAACATTTCAAGACTTATTAATGATTACAGCTATCGAAGTAATCTAGTTTCAAAGGGAAAAAATATTTTTGATTTAAAGGGATCCCAACGTATTATAGATGCAATAATTCTACATATTGAAACTATATAATAAATGTCGCTAGACTGTTCTTCATGAAAGCTGTAATACTTGCAGGTGGACTCGGGTCTCGTCTAGCTGAAGAAACCATGATGAAACCCAAACCTATGGTCGAAATTGGTGGGATGCCAATTCTCTGGCACATAATGAAAATTTACTCCCATTACGGAATTAATGAATTCATCATTTGTCTTGGATACAAGGGGAACATCATCAAAGATTTTTTTGCTAATTACTTCCTACACACCTCAGACGTCACCTTTGATATGAGTTCTAATCAAATGCAAGTTCTTAATAACAAAGGTGAGCCATGGAAAGTGACTTTAATTGAAACAGGGCAAAATACTGAAACAGCGGGTAGAGTTAAAAAGATTCAGGATTATATTTTGCCGGATTCTAAATTTTGCCTTACTTACGGTGATGGGCTAGCAGACGTAGATATAGAAAAGTTAATCGACTTTCATTTAAAGCACAAAAAACTAGCAACTCTTACTGCAGTTAGCCCGCCCGGAAGATTCGGCAGTCTTGTGACTGAATCAGACAGAATAGTAAATTTTACAGAAAAGCCTCGTGGTGATGGCGCTTTGATTAATGGAGGGTTCTTTGTACTTTCTTCAAAAATTTTTGACCTAATTAGTGGCGATAATGAATCATTTGAAAATAAAGTTTTGGTTGAGCTTACAGCTTCTCAAGAATTAATGTCATTCAAACACTTAGGTTTTTGGAAAGCAATGGATACTTTACGAGATAAAATAACTCTTGAGGATTTGTGGAGTTCTGGACAAGCACCGTGGAAAATTTGGTAACGAGCAGAGTAAGAAAACATTATAGAATTTTTAGATCTTCATCAAAGATGTAATCTCGCACAAGTCTCTCAATTGATTGCAGCCTTACTGCATGATCAAAAAAATGCTTATCACCAACTTTTAGAATTCTTGTTATGTTTTTTTCTAATTCCAAAATAGTATCCTTAATTTTTTCAGTCACTTTATATTCTCCCGCGACAGAATTATACTTATCAAAATTCAATTTGTAAGATCTTGTATCATTAGTAGAGTTGCGATCAATTGTGATATTAGTATTAGCTATGTTTTTTGATACAATTTTTGCTAATTCAATAATTTTAAAGTTCCACTCATTACTTCCTACATTAAAAACTTCGAATACATTCAGAATATCTCTTCCGCCACTTAATGAAAATTCGATTGCTTTGGCCATATCTTTTACGCTCACAAACGGACGATATGACTCACCTAAACTATTCAGTTTAATCTCCTTCTTTACAACGGCCTGAATAACAAAATCATTTAGTGCGATATCTGATCTAAGGCGCGGTGACCACCCAGCTGCTGTAGCAAATCTTAAAGCTGTGACCTGAAAATTTTTATCACTCAAATTCTCCAGTTCAATTTCTGATACTAATTTAGATTTAGCATAAGCACTCAGTGGATTAGTCGGGGAATTTTCGAAACAAATGTTTTCTGAAAACCCATAAACGCTTGCGCTTGAGGCGAAAATAAATTTATTGATTTCAGCCGTCTTGGCTTTCTTGGCCAATTCAACAGTAGTTTGAAAGTTTATCTCATTTGTTATTTTAGAAAATTTCTCGCCAATTGGATCATTAGAAATTGCTGCTAAATGAATAATCGCGTTATATCCAGATAAATCCTTTACTTGAATTTCTCTTAAGTCTTTGAATTGAATTGAATTCAAATAAATATCATTAGTTTCAGTCACGTAATGATTTAAATTTTGAAAAAGTCCTAAATCTATACCATCTATCTGAAAGCCTTTTAAAGCTTTTCGCGCATGTTCGACAAATGCAGATCCAACATAACCTTGTGAGCCTGTAATTAAAACCTTCACTACTTTAAGGTACAGTATTTTCAATTAAGAATCAATTTCTGTTGGTTGTAATTTAACAAAAGATTTTATTTTTCATTATTTAGTCATTCAGACAATGTAAAGATATCAATTTAGCAAATAGATTGCGTATCGTATTTTTATAAATCATGCAAAAAATGTTGTGCATGAAACTAAGTCATTCTTATGCGATCGGTGTTTTTCTGCACTATTATAACGAATTCAAAATCCTGATTTACAGGATTTCCGAGTATGCTTAATTACCTTAAAATTAGATAGGAGTTTATGAAGACGGCAATTGTCTCCGGTGCGACTGGAATGGTGGGGTCGTCGACCGCGAGGTACTTATCTGAACAAGGAGTTAAGGTCCTATGTCTTGGCAGGCAGAATTTAAACCCCGTAGATACGGAGAATATTTTTGGGCACAATGCTACCTATGCCTCTGTTGCGATGAGTGATATTGAAACGTTACCAAGGGTTCTAGACGCTCTCGACTGGGATACAGAGCATGATTGTGTTTTCTATCATTTTGCATGGTCCGGATTAAAAAACTTGACAGATGGTTCATTGGAGTTGCAATTAAGTAATGCGGTTAATACTTCAAATGCTGTAAAAGTGGCTAAACATGTAGGGTGCAAAAAATTTATTAATGTAGGAACTCTTGAAGAAACTTTTACAGAAACTTGGATCTCCAAAAAGTCAAACACTCCCTACATTTCGAGCCAAACAAATTATATAATTTCAAAATTAGCATCCAGAGATTTGGGTAAAATCACTGCATACTTAGAAAAAATCGATTATATCCACACAAGGCTTTCTGTTCCCTTAGATTTTGAACTAAATAAAGGAAATTACATTGCTTCAACATTAAAAAAAATAAAAAATAAAGAGTCTTGGGAAAAACCACTTAGTAATAATCTATACGACATTACCTCTCTTGCAGATGTTTCTAGAGTTTATTTTCTCATTGGCTTGAGCCGTCAAACTAAAGCAGATTACTATATTGGAGCTTCCGAACCTGCAACCCTTAGTCATATATTTGACTATTTCGAGAGAAGTATTAGAGGGTTCAAAATTGAAGCACAATTGAAGTTGGATGAAAATGTTAAGAGTATTTTTAGTACTAGTAAACTTAAGCAAGACATTGGATTTTCTCCTTCAAGTAATTTTCGGAAAATACCGACCACGCTCGGGATTTTATGAAAAGCGCGATAGTAACCGGAGCGACTGGTTTCATTGGCTCTAATCTCGTAGCTTCTTTGACTAAATTAGGAATCAATGTCTTGGCAGTAGGTAGAAAAGAACTTGCAGATGTGTCAATTGTGCGTCAGGAAAAACTAAAAAATGCCACCTATGTTTGCCTTAACATGAGCGAGATATACCTATTAAAGAAAAAAGTTGATGAAAATGGCTGGAACACGAGCGATGATTGTGTTTTCATTAATTTAGCATGGGGTGGTGAGAAAAATCTGTCCGACCAGAGCGTTGAATCTCAAATAAAAAATGTAGGTTGGTCCGTAAGCGCTCTTGAAACAGCACACTGTTTGGGATGTATCAAATTTTTGCAAATTGGCACGATGGAAGAAGCCTTCACTTATGAATACCTTGAGTTAGACCATCATAGTAATAATGAATTCAATCGGCATTTAATATATTCCGTGGCAAAAATAGCGGCAAAAAAAGCATTAAAAATAAGAGCAAATCAGTTAAATCTTGATTTTATTTATGTTCTACATTCACATGTAATGGGTCCCGATGATGACAAGGATTCATTTTTGCAAGTGACACTAAATAAACTGATTCGTAACGAAAAACTTGTTTTTTCTTCTGGAGAGCAATACTTCGACGTCATTTCAATCCCAGATTGCTGTGATGGCTATATAAAAATCTGCGAAAAGGGGATCGCGGGATCTGAATATTGGGTTGGCTCAGGACGGCCACGACGCTTGAGAGAGTATGTAGAAATTATGTATTCCCTTTATCCATCAAAAATGTCCTTGGAATTTGGATCGCTACCCTACAATGACATCAAAATTAATGTTAAAGATTTCTCAATTCAACGCTTACACGAGGACACTGGATTTTTTCCAAGAATCCAATTCGAAGATATAGTACATGAATTGCATTCTTTTCTTTCTAGCTCAGGTGGAGTAAGTTAAAGTTTATGAAAAGTGTATTACTCTCGCCAAGAGGATTTTCAGAATGTAGAGCCTGTGGCAACCAAAATCTGTCTAGTATTTTAGATCTCGGTTCTCAACCTCTCCCGTCCGAGTATGCAAACACTGCAAACGAGGTTTTAGACATCTTTCCACTGCATTTGAAAATCTGTCCTATTTGTAGTCTAGGACAACTCGGTGAGTATGTGTTACCTGAAAGAATATTTCATAATACTTACCCATATATCTCATCAGCAAGCATTACTTGGCTACAGCATTGTAAAACATTTGCAAATGAAATAAAGGAGAGATTAGATCTAAAACCATCAGATCTCGTTATTGAGCTAGCAAGTAATGATGGTTACTTGCTAACAAATTTCTTTGAATTGGGAGTACGCGTGCTTGGTGTTGAGCCTTCTCTCAACGTTGCTAAAATTTCAGAAAAAAAAGGAATTCCAGTAATAAATGAATTTTTCGGCGCAGCTCTTGCTAAGGAAATAGTTAAGGAGTACGGTCACCCCAAACTTATTATCGCCAACAATGTTTTAGCACATGTTCCAGACATAAATGACTTCACTTCTGGAATGTCGATTCTAGCCAATAAAAGTACATTAATATCGATTGAGAACCCTTCCTTTGCTAATCTTCTAAAGCTGACGCTTTTCGACACAATATATCATGAGCACTACTCTTATTTATCTGTTCATTCGGTTCGAACAATTGCAAAATTACATGGTCTTGAATTATTTCATGTAGAAAAACTTTCTACGCATGGTGGGTCAAACCGATATTGGCTGAGCAAAGATAGAAAGTATGACGACACAGTAACAAAACTTTCTCAGGAAGAAGTCGACAATGGATTATTTAATTCTACAGAGTGGGCAAACTTTGCTAAAAGAGTTAATACATCACTTGAGGGGTTTAGACAGTGGTTATCCGAAAAGAAACGGGACGGTGCTGTCGTTGCGGCTTATGGCGCGGCACACAAAGGAAATACATTTCTGAACTCCGTGGGTGCGGTTGCAAAGCAAATACTTTATGCAGTGGATGCGAGTGAAGAAAAACAAGGTAAGTTTTTACCAGGCTCCCAAATACCTGTTTTCGAACCTCAATATCTTATGAGAAATCAGCCTACGGATATTTTGATTCTACCTTGGAATATTGCTCCCGAGCTCGCATCACACGCTAAAAAAATGCTACCGACGGTTCGAATTTGGATTGCGCAACCTCAAATGAAACTTTTAGAATGAAACTTGAATCAACCAATCTTGATGGTGTATTCCTTTTACAAAGAAGAATTCACCAAGATGAGCGGGGCACATTTACCCGCTTATTTGCTGATGACGAACTAGCAGCTATTGGTAATCCCACAAAAGCAATACACATCAATACATCTACCTCTGTTTCTGCAGGAACTCTACGCGGTATACATTTTCAATACCCGCCATACTCTGAAACAAAAGTAGTATCTTGTGTTTCAGGAGCAATTTGGGATGTAGCGGTTGACTTACGACCAAATTCTGAGACCAGATTCCAATGGTTCGGTAAAACATTAACTCCTGAAAATGGTACAAGTTTAATAATTCCTGAAGGATTCGGACACGCTTTTATCACGTTAGAGCCTAATTCAATAGTGGTCTATATTGTTTCAGCTCCCTACGCTATTGAGTATGAGTCTGGTGCAAGATTTGATGACCCAATAATAGGAATAAATTGGCCACTTGAACCAGTAGTTATGTCGGAAAAAGATCAAACATGGGAATTCTTGGTAAATCGAATCGATGAGCTTGATAGAAAATTTTTGTAAATCTACTTATTGATATTTAATTTTAACTAAAACTTTGATTTTATTCCATTTGAAGATTCTGCTTCAAGACTTATAGTGATTTCATTCTTGGTTCTTCGTGTGATGCTAGGATTCTAAAATGAGAAGAAAACTCTTAGTTACAGGGGGGACGGGATTTATAGGTTCGTATGTAGTTAATCTTTTAAAAAATTCTAACTCCATAGATTTGATCATTTGGGACAGAGAAAGAATGGGGAACTTCTTACTTAAGAGTGATAGAAGGCGAACTTTAAACTTGGTGCAGCCTGACATAGTTTTACACTTAGCTTGGTGCACAGCTAGTGGAGACGATTCTAAGATAACAGGAGCACATGATATTTGGTCACACGCTACATTACAGTTTATTGATGAATGCCTACATGAAAATATTTGGTTCATTAACGCTGGATCCTCCAGTGAGAATAATGGTCATTACCTCAGGAATTCACCATATGGTCAAGCTAAATTACAAATAAAAGACTTGCTAATCAAAAAAATGATAGTAAATTCCATAACCCAACTGGAAATGCAGTATGTTTTCTCAATTAATGATAAAAGGCCCAGCGTTTTAAAACATTTTATAGAAAATAAAAATTTTATAAGCTCTCAACTTTCGTATCCTGATAAAGAATTTGATTTTATTGCAGTTGAGGACGTTGCAACAGGTATTAGTACAATTATAAAAAGTGATATTCTTGGACTTATTTATCTTGGATCAGGTAATTTGCGAAGTGTTGAGCAGTTTATTCATGCTGCAAATAAGTTTTTAAAGCTCCAAGTTATACCAGAAAAAATATTTCAATGCTCCGAATCAGTTGTTCAGCCAAAGGAACTTACTTCCGTTGGGTGGACCGCCGGATACACAAGTAGTTTTTTCGCAAATCTTAACGAATAAATTGAAAAATATTTTAGTCCTACCATCGGTTCAAACAAATGTGCTAGGTTCGATTACTAGTTGTTATCAAGTTGAATAATTTAAGTGATTTGTTGAAAAACTCACCTACCTATACATATATCTGGGATAAGTAATCTAGCCTGAATACATATTTAGGTTTCATTTTTAACATAAGAAAATTATCATACTTTTTATACTGAAAGGTGATAAATTGCTTAAATCAAATGTCTTAATTTGGAAATACATATTTTTTATTTTTTGTTATCTTTAAAAAAAGCCTTGCTAAGGTGACAACAATAGTTTCAAGGTCAAAAAATTTATATTTTGACTTTATGCCGTATTTTTTAGATAACTTTACCCAATCGTTATAAGTGAACATTTTAACTTTAGAACTAAGTCGAGGAGCTAAATTTTTTAAACTTCTAACTCCCGCCATCCTTAGGTTTACAATCATGAGATTGTTTCCCATAAAACCCTGGCTTTCATCAAGTAAATCACTACTGAATTCGTAACTATTATTGAACGGATATTTTGTTTTTACTTTAATGAAGTTGTACCAAATCCACGCTTCAAATCTATATTTTACTAGGGTACCTCCGTGTTGGGCACCAAGCGGATAGTCATGATCGTGAAACCAACGCACGTATTCAAGGGGGTACTTTGGACAATTCCATATTCTATATAGATCAGAAGTTTTGCCTGCAAATATTTGATCTGCAGGATGGTGCAACAATTTAAGAAACTTAGTTGGGTTTACAGAAGCCCAATTCAGTACTATTACCAATTCATCAGTCAAAGTAAATCTATTTTTATTTGAATTAGGCCTATTCTTTAATAACCAATATAAATTATCATTCAGCAAAACCATGTCACTTCTAAGTTTTATTGAATAGGGAGTTATTACTCGCTTTAAGCCTTCAAAAGTTGAGGCTAACTGAAGATTAAATGTTGCAATTTGACCAGATTTGTCATTTTCGATGATTATTTCATCTAAATACCTGCTATTGACAACACATTCGTCAAAATCTAAACCATCAGGATTTTCACCCAAATGAGTTGATAAAATGATTTTTGAACTAGGAAAAAATTTGCGAACACTCTCTAGACATACTTTTGTTAAATTTACCTCATTTTTGATTATAATTGGGCCTTGTACAACGAAAGTAATCTCGGATTTTTCCATTGTGAAAATATAGCACAAGAATTGGAATATAAAATATCTATGACGCTGTTTAGTAACTCTATTTAACTTGAATCACCAATAAATAATTAAAGAAAATTATGTTTTCTCAGAAAACTAGTAAGAAAGCGCATTCGACTATTTATTTAATGTGGAAAAGTAATATCAATATCTTTGCAATGTCCAAATTTTCCTTGGATCAGTTCTTATTCTGTTTCAATGCTTTTAGGTATCATGAAGGTCTTAGTTAAAAAATATACTTTTTGATCCTAATTTTGGAGCAATACTCTGGTTTTACGACTGATGAACTCTTTCTAAAAGCTAACAAGAATTAGGATTTTACAAAAAAATAAGTTGGATAACCTTCACTCTCTTTAGAGAGAAAGTGAATATCCAAGTGTTGATTCTTTGCAAATTCATCTACTGCTTGTTTCACGCTTGGCCGAGTATAATCATCACCTGCTAGAATTCCATTTGTATGAACCAAAGCAAAATACTTATTCAAATCTTGCGACACATTCTCATAACCGTGGTGTCCATCCAAAAAAATAAGATTATATTGCTGGGAAATTTTTGCGTCAAAAGATTTAACTCTTAAAATTTCCGATCTCTCTGGATAATTTTTTGACAGATTTTTCACGACTGCTAAATAAAGTCGGTCCATAGAATTTTGAGGGGTATCTTGAAATAACTCACTCACGTCTTTTGAAAATCCATCTTTTAAATCGTAATCTGCAAGATAAGGGTCGATTCCAGTATATTTAATATTTGGAAGATTTCTTAATAGATGTTCAGCATGGTATCCATAAGCAACACCTACTTCAAGTATAGTCTCAGCAGATGTTAGTTTTGCTAGGGTGTCAATATTTCCATAATATATATTTAGCCAACTACATTTAGCTCTGTTTATTTCTAATAATTCATTGTCGGTAAAGTCCTTATTCGATGAGGAATCTACAAAATTTTGTGACTTTGATTTTAAGAAATTAAACACACTCGAAATATATCATAAAACAAATAGATTTTAATTTCTTTTGCATTTATTGTTATAAAAATAATTATTTCAACTTACTTGATAATTTTAAATTTGAGAACACAATCATTAAGTGGGCCCTGTCGGGATCGAACCGACGACCCACGGATTAAAAGTCCGTTGCTCTACCGACTGAGCTAAAGGCCCCTACCTTGAGGAGATTTGTACTCCGAGGTATATCGTAATGGTTATTTTTTCGAGTTAGTACCAGCAGAGGACTTTATAAGTCGATCTCTAATCGCTATTGCTAAACCATTGCCTTCGGGTAAAACTACAGAGATTCGCATAATTTTTTGCGCGTCAGCCAGCCGAAGTGCCTTATACAAATCCCGAGCAAATTCTTCAAGATCATTGGGAGAAATAAGACGTATGGCACCATCGGGGGTTGGAACGTTTGAAAGTGCAATGAATCCATCTCCTGATTTTACTTCTGACCAAAGATTAACTTGTGCCTTGGGGGCATAATGTGAATCAAGCGTTCCTGGCATTTTCTTCTTAAAATTCGCCGTTAGAGTTGTTGAAAAAATAGATACACAAGATGTTACCATTTCTACAGTGATTGCCCCAGGTCTTATCACCTGAGGAAAGCTATTTGTACAATCAATAATTGTTGATTCAATACCAATAAGACATTTTCCTCCATCTAGCACTTGATCTTTTGTCTCTAAATACACTCCGAGCTCTTCCATAACATCACCTTTAGATGTTGGCGAGACTGCACCGAATCTATTTGCACTGGGTGCAGCAATACCTTGTCCGCCTAATACTTCAAACTCAGCCAATAATTTTAGTGAAACAGAGTTTGATGGGACTCTTAATCCGATACTTTCCTGACCTCCAGTTACAAAATCTTTAGCTAGCTCATTTCTTTTAAGTATCAAAGTCATGGGTCCAGGCCAAAACTCTTTAGCTAGTTTTGTTGCATATTCGGGAATATCTATTGCCCATTTTTCTAATTGATTAATCGACGAGATATGAACTATCAATGGGTGATCAGTTGGCCTCCCCTTAACAGCGTAAACTCGACTAACTGCTTTTTCATTGGTTGCGTCTGCGCCTAACCCGTAAACAGTCTCAGTCGGAAAAGCAACAAGATGGCCTCCCTTTAATGCTTGGGCAGCTTTCTTTATTTCAACTTGCGTGGAATTGGTAATGATTCGCATAGGTGAATCATCCCATTTAAGCGGTTTTGTTATGAAGTAGATGACCGATACCCTTCTCCTTCTGGTCCCCATCGTCTAGTGGCCTAGGACGTCGCCCTTTCACGGCGTTAACACGGGTTCAAATCCCGTTGGGGACGAGTCGAAGTTGAGTTAAATTCTCAGCTTTGAAGGTAAGTCCCAGTAGAGCAGTTGGTTAGCGCGCCGCCCTG
>SXGQ01581243.1_pt1 | contig 45962 bp, 52 predicted proteins | sample 3178371 | NCBI WGS metagenome assembly SXGQ01 (sample SAMN11356859, study PRJNA531348) | freshwater metagenome | isolation source: freshwater sample F1-20 | place: China: Fuxian Lake, Yuxi | collected 2017-12-25 | reverse complement strand
GGCAATTTATCTCTCATCCACAAAAGATGAGGCAATCGAGAAGATTGCAGATCTGTCTGCTCAAGCCCTGATAATGATTGACTCGTTCCAAGGCGCAGACATTTGCCATTGGAGGAACGAAGGGGAGTCCGTCCAATGAAGCGCGTCAGGATCAGCACCAAGACGCGCATGACGATCTTCCTGCGTCATGGGGGCGTCTGCCACATGTGCAAGGGCAAGGTTCAGATTGGGGAGGAATGGGACGTATCCCATGAGATCCCGCTGGAACTGGGCGGGAAGGACGACGAGTCAAATTGGCTTGTTGCACATCGTAAATGCCATCATGTACATACAGCGACGGTTGACGTTCCGCGTATAGCCAAGGCCAAGCGGCAGCAGGCCAAGCATTTGGGTGCTGTTCGCAGCCGGTCCCCCATACCGGGGAGCAAAAGCTCTAAGTGGAAAAAGAAACTAGACGGAACAATTGTCCTTAGAAACGGAGAGTAAAATGCGTTTTCTTGTCACTATGAATATGCCCTCGGCGCAGGGCTATTCTGTTCATCAGGTTACGGTCGATCATACCGCGCCAAGCCTGAATGAGTTCTGCGATCTTCTCAACGAACACGACTTCATCTTTGTTCGCTTGATCTATCGCATCAAGGGACCAAACGGAGAGAGCCTCCTGCGGGATCGTGGAGACATGATCCTGAACACCTCGCATATCGGCAAGGTTCAGGAGTTTGTTTCTCAGTCACCTGAAGAGAAGGATGGAAATGATGATGCGGTCGTTACCTATTCTGATCATCGCAACAATCCTCTTCGGATGCCCCGCAAGCGCGGGTGAGGCAGTAGTTGCCAACGTCGTCGCTAGGGTAGCGCACCGAGAACTCGGGCCTGAGTGGGTGCCAACTGCCCTAGCGATTGCGAATAAGGAGTCGAGGCTGCGTTGCGATGCCTCTGGCAGGGGCAAGGCTTTTGGGATCTTTCAGGTCGTCCCCATCGCAGCGAAGCATCTCGGCTATGATCACGAGAGGATCAAGGAAGATTGCGTTTACGGCATCGAGGCTGGCATCGCTCATATGGCTGCCTGCCTCAAATCTGCTAACGGCAAAATGACCGCGAATGAGATGAAAGCTTGTCATGTACATGGAATCAATGGATGGAGAATGCGTTATGGATATGTTTCAAATGGGAAAGCTTCGTCGTGAATTGAACCATAGAGACAAGCTTGTCCTGTCTCTTTGGAAGAATGGTCTTACAGGGTCTCAGATCGGAGAGAAGCTTGGCACGACCAGAAGCGCAATTCTTGGCCTGATCAACAGGCTTAGGGCGGCTGGCTATGTCGAGTACCGCGCCAAGAAGCCAAGGCCCAAGAAGGATGCTCCTCCCAAACCTAGGAAGGACCGAAAGAAGAAGCTCGAACAGTTTGAGCTTCTGATAGTAGCGCCAGTCGTAAATGCGGCTCCTGAACCGACCAAACCGCTTACGATCATGGAACTGACTCACCGGTCCTGCCGGTACATCCTGAACGATGGGAAGCCGTCATCCTTCCTGTACTGCGGCAAGACGACCGAAAAAGGATCGTACTGCCGAGAGCATTACAAGATATGCTTCACAGTCGTTCAGAAGACAAACAGGCCATCCATTCTCGTAAACAAGCTTGTTTCCACGATAAAATGATCAGGCCAGATCGTTGATCATTACTCCAGCGATCTTTGTGGTCGTCTGGGTAAAGTAAACGAGGATGTCCACCGCGTTTGCCGTGGATGTCAGCGATGGCGCGGCTCCACCGGAGAACTTCCAGTAGCTGCCAAACGACAACGTGCGGCCTCCGGTGGCGTCCTGCGTGATGATGATTGCTCCACTCTGACCAGCCGTGATGTTGGTCGGATTGGCAAGGGTCCTGTTTCCGCCAATCGTCAGCGAAAAATTGTTCGACACGGCAAAGTCAGGAGTGATGGTCGCGGCATCCGTAAGAACGGAGATCGCGCCGCTCTGTCCTGCGCTGAAGGAGTTCGCGATTGTCAGTCCCGGAACAGACAGGTTCGACCGAGCGCCAGATGCCGTGCCGCTACCCGTGCCGCCATTGGCAACAGACAGGGGAAGGCTCGCGCTCTCGACGTAGTCGATCTTCCTGATGTTGGTTCCATCGGAGATGACGACTGTCCTGTATCCCCGAGAGACGGTCGTGCTAGTCCCGCCCCCGCCAGAGGCAATCGTGATGGCATGAGGACCGCCAGCAGAATCAGTCGTGCCGTTGTAGACGATCCATTGGCCTCCGACACTTGAAGGAATAGTGTAGGTGACTGCCGCAGAGATCGCTCCAGTAATTGACAAAAACAAAGACTCGTACTGAGCAGCCGTAAGCGTTGCACTTCCGCCCGTCGCATTCAGCGAGGTAGTTGCTCCAAAAGCCGCATCGATGACATCGAAGTTGCTATTGAGCGGAGTATTCCAAGTATCAATGTATGAATTGTATGCGGGCTTCTCGATGTTCTTGTTTGTTGTATTGGACATGACCGACCTCAGATGTGACGGTTGGCGACCGCGAGAGCCTGCACAACGTGTTCGTCGGGCTTCTCTAGGATCGTCTCAGTTTGCTTGCCGATGCTCTTCTTTGCAATCTCTGCCGCGCGGATCAGCTTCTCTGCTGCGTCCTCATGGAGGATGCGACCACCGGAGGCGCGAGCGACACGACCGCCGGATGCGAGACTGGCTCCACGCATCTTGTCCTCGTAGAACTTCCTGATCCCGCGAACGGTCTGATTTTTCAGATTGGGGTTCTGCTCAAGAAGCTTGGAGTTTGTAAACTTCGCGCCTAGACGACGCCAAAAATCCTCCGGCAGGTCTGCAAAGCGAGTGTTCTGGTCAAGCCTCATCAGCGCAGCCGCGCCAGAGGCACCAAAGTAGTGCGCCAGACCAAGGTCAGCGTATGTCGGCTTCCTGCCTGTAATTCTTTCCAGAGCATCTCTGTTCTGGTTGGTGAACCAAGCTGCCGCCTGAAACTGCTGTTCTGCGGTTGCCGTAGTCGGATCAGAGGGGAGTCCGGGGATATTCTTCCTGATGTTTTCCCAAGTATCTGGCATGAACTGATATCGCCCGCGAGCATTGGACATTCTGTTAACGGCCCGTGTGTCACCCGCGCTTTCGACCATGCCAATGGTCTCAAGATATTTCCTCAGAGAAGGCTCTTCTATCTGCTCTTCTGTCGTACGCTGCGGAGCGGTCGCTCCATAAAGAGCAGCACGGCCAGCCGGGGAAGCGGCCCCCGCAGCCCCTGCGCCCACTCGACCGGCAACGTAGTTCAGCGTTCCAAGAACCCTTGGAGAATGAGCGGCTAGACCAGCGACAGCGACGGGAAACCCTGCCGCCGCACCGGCCATACCCGCACCAAGACCTGTAGTTCCAAGAATTGCCCCACGAACACCATGAGGAAACAGGCTGCTGAGTTCTGTTCCTGCAATCATGTATGGAAGATTTGGATTGTGCTTTGATAGCTCGGTCAGAAGGCTTCGCTTTGTCTCAGAATCCTTAATCTTCAAAATCTTCTTCAGAGCAGCATACTGATTTTTACCAGAACCGATTCCAAACTCTGAAATGATAGCACGAAGCTGATCGCTAGCTTCCTGATAAGCCTTCATCGTGCTGGCGTATTGCTTGCCGATCTTTGGATCATCAGTAATGGTCTTGAGGACTGCGTCCCTGACCATATCAACAGCTTTGCGCTCAGGAGTTCCCTTTTGATATGCGCTGGCAATGTCATCAACTGCCATTTTGAGCTTATGCGCCCCTTCAAGAGTAGAGTGCATAGACCCGGATGGGGCAGACTTAAATTCATTTACCTTGTTTACAATATCATTCAATGCCTTTGCCGCGCTGCTGTTTATCTGAATTGTATGCCCAGAAACAGGATCAACTGAATAAGCGATCTTGAAAGCATTATTTATGGCCGGATCAATCCTAGACGCATAGTTTGTTGCGGGGACACCTGCGCCGCCAAATGTTGCTAAATGAGAATTGAAGAAATTTGAATTTTTCTCATCAAATGCCTTGTACAGGGCATCCTTGAAGCTCTCGACCATTTCAATCGGACGAGCGGCTCCTGTTTGATAAGAACGAAAGATTTCTCTCTGCTCAGGTGTTCCGTACCTAGCAACTTTACCTGCATCCTTTAGAGACTCTGCCGACGCGCCAGAGAGAAAAGACTCAGCATAAGGAAGCATCTTTGCCGCGCCAGCAACGGGCAATGCGGCAACCCTGACGCTGGAATAAAGTGGATCAATGAACTGAGCAGCTTGACCCGTCTTCTCCAGAGCCTTTGCCGCAGCACCAGCCATGCCAGTCGTCTTGCCAGCAAGACCCGCAGCCCTTGCAGCCGCAGATGTTCCGCCAGTAATTAGAAGGGAAAGATCGCTTAGAATTGGCGCGGGATCTCTTGCGAAAGCCCTGCGAAATTCTTCTGGAGAACTGTACTTGCTAGCGTAATCGCTAACAAAAGCATCCAGAAGAGCCTCTGTCCTTTTCTTTTCTTCAGGATCTTGGCTAACTCCAATAGCGCCCTGAAGCTTTGAAAAAGCACCAGAACCAAGCTGACCAAGAGCCTTTCCTGTCTCGACAGGAGAGGTGACTGCCTGATAAATATCCTTGGCTACATTTAATGTAGATTTTGGAAGAGCCTTACCTGCCCGCTGAAGCGTTTCACTCCAAGACAAATCTTCCTCTGGCTCGGAAGGACGAGTGCGAGGAACTGGCGTACCTGCCTGACGAGCGGCTACATCTGCGATGCGAGATGGTGCCGTCTGAGCAGGAGAAGGCGGCGCGCCAAGAATGAATTCCATTCCTTGGCCCTTAGTCTTCTCAGCCGGAGCAGCCTGTCCTTCAGGAGGAGATCCAAGGATGAATTCCATTATTGCCTCGCTCCGCTAAAGTAATTGATAAGCCTGCGAGCGCGATCCTCTCCATATTGCTTATTCAAGGCGGCAACAAAATTTGGATCGTAATTACCAGCATTCTTTACCATGTACGAGAGAATTGACGGACTAACTGTCACAATCTGACCAGATGCATTACGTGCCTGAAGAGGATTGAATAGAGACATGATATCAGCCTTGTCTTGAGCAAGCCTTCCGCGAGAAGCGTTATTAAACGCCTCGGACAAGCCATACCCAGAAACTTTGCTCTGATCTGGGCTGAGTCCATATTTATCCTCAATGTGCCTGCGATAATTATCATAAAATGCAGCCTCATCCCTTGCAATCATGTCATTTGCTATCGTTGAAGCAATAAGATTGGCGGCTCCCTCCTTAGACTGATAATCTGTTGGAATCGAATTAAGAATGTTTTGAATTGACTGATATGCCCTTTGCTGAGTCTGCTCAGACGTAGCAGAGGCCATTGCTGCCTTCATCTTGTTGATGATCTCAATTGCAGACTGCGTGCTAAGTATATCAGGAGGAAGCCTGAATCCAAGCCCCTCAATAGCAGGAACAAGGCTTTGAAAAATTGGGCTCAAGAATTGAGACGCAATTGGACCTCGACGATAATCTGGAAGACTGGAAATTGATTCTGCAAAAGCAAATGTCTGCGGAGTATTGAGCCTAGCTTGCTGCGCTCTCTCTTCAGCAGCAGTAAATGGATTTGCCGCAGGGTCATTTGCAAACTGCTGCGGATTTACATCTGCCGCTCTGGTTGCATTCTGCCTCGCAAGGTTCGCAATTTCAGGAGAGACAACAGCTCCAGACTGCTGACTAGCTGGGATAGAAACTTGAGGAGGCATAACTGGCTTTGCAGAGGAAATAGGAACAAGCACATACCGGTTTGGATTTTGATTATAAACAGATCTGCGAATAGCCATCGGCATGTTATTACTGTCTCGAACCATCACATACGGAACACCATTGGATTCAAAGAAAGCTCCGACTGCCGTCTGCTGCTGAAGACGCTGAGTCTCAGCCTGAGTCCTCGCACGTTCAGCAGCCTTGGTCTGAACGTTCTCATAAGCCTGCGCCCCAGCACCGACACCCTGAAGGATGGCAGAGCCAAGATAGCGGCTGGGAGACGAGGCCATAGCGCCAAGGCCAGTCAGGAGAGGAACGAGGAAGTTTTCGCTGGCAACCGCGCCAAGAAGGCCGCGACCGCCCTCACCGCCAGACATGGTGGAAGGCTGCTGCGCCTGAGCAGCGGCAACGCCAGCAGGGGCCTGCTGTGCAGGAGGCTCCATGACAACCCCTGTGGGCTGAGGAGCTTCTTCGTTTACGTCAGGCTTTCCTTGGCCGGTAACGGGACCAACCTCAATCGGAGCGGGAAGAGGAGGAGGCGTTACTCCATCCGGAGGAAGGTTGGTTCCAGACGGAGGACGCGCAGAATCTGGGGTGATTGGTCCTTGAGCAGGAATTTGAGATGCATTTTGAGTTGCACGAGTTGCGCTTGCAACTCTCCGCGAATTCTCAAGAGCTTCATCGTATTCTCTCTGAGCGGCAGCTACGGCTTCTTCATTTCCAGAGCTTCGAGCCGCAGACAAAGCGCGAGAAGCATTAAGACGACGTTGATCTGCGATTGCCCTTTCGATTCGCCCCGCTCGATCCAATCCAGCCTGAACATCTGTGGATGAAGATCCTTCAAGCCCAGCATCTGCGGCTGGCTCCATAGGGTACAGACTTGGCAAAAATCTACGAATTGCCTGAGGAATAGAAGAAGAAGATCCTCTCGTCATTTCTATTGCAGCGCGCCTTTGAGCATTCTCAATAGCCGCTCTATCATCAGGCGAAACAGCGCCAGAAGTTTGAGGCTGAGAAGGTGCAGCAGAATCTGAAGCAACTGGTGGCGGCGCAGATTCCCTCAATATCCTCTCAGATTCCGCAGCATTCTGACTACGAGAGACGGCTTCTTGTCGAGCCTGCTCATGGCGTCGAAGAATAGCTTGAATAAAATTTTCATTTGCCGATCCGCTGTGGATTGCGGGGGTGACGGCTCGATCAGCTTCACTCACAGGTGCGCTGACAAAAGGACGATTAGCGGCAGGATCACGATTTGCTCGCTCAATCGCATCCTGTGCAGCGATAGCGGCAGGGTCATAATATGGGTCGTCAACTGCTCCAGCGGTTTGATATCCGCGACGACCGGCAACACCACCTGAAGCCATTCCCGGAATTGGCATAGGATAGGATGAAGACGAGGGAACCTGAGATCCAGATCCAAAGTCAGGAAGAAACTCCATAACTCGACGGGGATTGGCAACTATTCCGCTTTCCGGCCTGTACTCTCCTCCAACACCAATAAGTCCCGGTTTTGCAGGCTGTGCGGGAGTGCTTCCAGAAGCAGGAGTTGCTGCCTTCCCAAGAAGCGCAGTCTTACCGGCCCCATAAGCACCGGAAGCCATCTTGTAGGTCTGCTCGCCGCGACCGGCAGCCTCCTGAAGCTCCTGAAGGCCAGTCTTGACAGGCTCAGGGGCGCGAGAAGGCTTCATAAGCTCCATGGACTTCACAGGATCGCGCGGCTGCATGGCGGGGATGTTCAGGCCCGCAGGACGGCCCATCTGACCGTACATGCCCTGCTGCATGGCAATGATGCGGTCGAAGTCCATGCTGCCGCCATCGGCCATGTGCGGGACAACCCCGCCAGAAGCGAACGGCATCCCACCCGCATAGATCGACGCAGCCATCCGGCCCATCTGCATCAGGTCGCGAACAGTCGGGTCCTGCACCGGCTGCGCCGAAACCCCACCAGCAGGCTTCAGAGACTGCGGGGTCATCGGCTTGCTGATGTCCTCGGGGACGTACTCCTCAGATGCCTCAGAGTACGGAAGACCACCGGCAGCATACCCAACGACGCCACCGGCAGCGTACTGCGGAACGCCAGCGGGGATGTCAGCCGCATAGTTTAGAGGGCGGATCGTGATGGTCGTCGGCGCAAGCGGACGCGACGGCACGTTGATCTCGCGCATGGTCGTGCTGTACGGACCCTTGCGGGGATCGGGATTCCCGTACAGGCCGGAATGACCGTAAGGAACCATCTCGCGATGCATGGTGAGGAGACGACGGATCTCGTCAATCTGACCGCCGCGCGCGTACCCCTCGCCAGCCATGCCGGGAGTAACCGCTCCACCCTCCGACGAGGGCATCAGGCCGCCGCCATAAGCCTTCTTGTGCCGAGCCGCATCGTCCGTGGCGGCACGGTAATCCACGGTCTTGTACCCGCCAGCAACGCCCACAGCGTCAGGGTGATGCTTCTCGACCTCATCAGCCATGAGGCCGATATGCGTCCTGCCATCCGCCATCGTATAGCGGTAGAGCTTCTGGCCGTCCTTGAGCTTGCCGATCTCTTCCACGTTCGCCTTGAGGCGACGATCAGAGAAGAAGCTCGACGGCTGTGTGGTCGTCGTCGTGGAGCCGGAAAGCGCACCAGTCCCCATCGCAATGTTGGCGAGGAACTGAGCCACTTGGAACGGGTAGCCCTGCTCCTGAAGGAACTGGTTGTAGCGGGCCGTAAGGTCAGCCTGCTGGGTCTGCTGCTCTGCCGTGCCAGCCGCAAGCTGCGCCTGTGCGCCCTGTAGGGCAGCCTGCTGCGCGCCCGCGCCAAGACCGGCGATCTGCTGACCCGCCTGCATCCGGCGAGCCAGATCCGCCGCCACGACGCCCTGCTGGCCCGCAGCGGTCTGTACAGCCTGTCCGTAGCCCTGAGCGTAGATGGGAGCCAGAGCCTGCGCTGTTCCTAGCTGTTGCTGGCGCGCAAGGTTCGCCGCCACAAGGCCAGCACGATCACCACCAAATGCACCCGACCTGATAGCCTGAGCCGTCTGTCCAGCCATCTCCTGCTGCTGTTGCTGACGAAGAGCCTGATAGGTCGGTTGAGCGACGGACTCGATGTAGGGGTTCTCGTAATAGGCAATCTGGCCCGGCGTCAGAGCGCCAACATCCTGCGCTCCAGCCATCGTCATTCCGGCAGCAGCCCCAAAGAAGGGCTGCGCCAGATTGGCCCCCGACGTAGTACCCTGAATACCAGCCTGCTGAGTGCCAGTCAGCGGGGCAACAAACTGTCCGGGGTACTGCTGGAATGGCTGCTGCGCGACCTGTTCTGCCCGAGTGTTTACAGCATTGTACCTCGCCAGTACTTCCGGCGGAATTGAAACGCTCTGGGTAGATTGAGAGGTCTTGCCGCCCATATTAGTGTTCCTTTACCGCCCCGGTTGTAGCCCCGTAGAGGAAGAACGCTCCACTAGGCTTTCCAAACTGACGCTCGTACAGGCGAACCTTTGCCTCGGTACGGTCGTTAGACAATACACCAATGATCAGCGGAATGCCCAGCGCATCAGACACGGATTTGCTGAACTCGCAAAGCCGCCGAGCGCGCCCTCCCTTGGCATTTCGGTAGTCTGGGTGAATGAAGATTGCCTTCTCCTCCAGAACTTCTCGATCACTATACCACATATTTCCTACACGAAGCAAAACTGCTCCTTCAGGCTTTCCGTTAGCGCCAATGACGCCGACGACACCCCTGTCCTTGTTCAGGGCGGGCCAGATTTCCGCGAGAAGCTTGTGCGGATTCGGCTCCACAAAGCCGTTTTCGTCGCACGCAGCCAATGCAAGATCCATGATGTCGTGAACGTCATTCGGCGTACCAACCCTCACTTTGATTTCGTCAGCCATATCCTTCCCCCTTTTTAGTCCTTCTTCGGTCCCGGCAGGGACTTCAGAGTAGCGACAGTCTTTGCTCGCATTCTATTGACAAAGCTATCCAAAACTTTGTGTCCAGAATCCATGTCGCCATTCCCGATCCTGACAACATCGTCAGGATGGATGACGTATTCCCCGCCAGCGGCAACGATGGGAACCGTCGAGGAGATCCCTGCATCCGCCCCCGGAGTGCCGAACTTGCGGGTCGAGAAGATGCTGTTGGCGACCTTGAAGCCAGCCATCGTGTTCCCCTCTCCCATAGCCGAGATGATGTCGGCAGGGATGACATAGGCCCCGGAAGGGACATGCATGGGAAGGTGATCGGTCCTGCCAGCCACCGCGCTATGGATCGGCCCCGTGTGGACCCTCTCGGTAGCGGGCTGGGTAGGAGCCATGAGCGGTCCGCCCTCTGCGCGAGCCTTCCTAGCCGTGCTGAGAGCGATGGCGATAGCCTGCTTCTGAGGGCGACCAGACGAGACAAGCTCGCTGATGTTGCGGCTGATGGTCTTCTGCGACTTTCCCTTGGCGAGGGGCATGATCATGTTCCCGCAAAGTAGGTCACGTTGATCGACTGTCCCGTGCCGGGAGAGATCACCAGACCCGTGTTGAAGACCTGACCAAGGGGATACATCCCAGCGGTCGTCGGAGTAGAGAATAGCTTGTTGCCAGCAGCCGTCGTGGTCGTGCTGGACGCATTGTAGATCGAACCAGCGGCGCTACCAGCAACCACGACGCAGACATTGACCAGATACCCCCTGCCAGTGATGACAAGCGTATTCCCGGTGACCGTGGCAGATGTCGCGTTGCCCTGCGCGCGCAGGATCGTCTGAGCCGTGTTGCTGAGAGCGACAACAGCGTTCTTCTGGGTAGTCAGGATGTCTGCAAGGCTAGCCATCAGAACTTACCATCCTGCTGGAATCGATACCTGATATTACCAAGACGCCAAAATGTTCCAATGTCTTCACTTTCAATCTTGATAGAAACCAGCCTTCCTCTGAAACGAGGAGTTATAAACTTCACAGAATTTGTAAGAGTATATGGACCATAAGCTAGAGGAGTTTCACCGGGATAATCAGTAACATAAAATGTCAACTTGATATTTGCATCCTGTGCGCCTCCATAGTATCCCCACTTCATGTCGGGCCAGATCTGATCAATGAACATCTTCACATCGGCTTCTGTCATTACGAAGTAGCCGGTCTGAAAGGATGAGACCATTGGAGAGCCATCATCATCAGTCGATGTCTCATGCTGATAGATGTACTGATTGGGAGAGGCTCCAATCGGGGGACCAAGCACCGACTCGTTGATCCATGCGGTGCGTCCAAGCTCACCGTAATCCCATTCGTTCAGGATGACGTTGTACTTGACGTAGTGACTGACCTCGCCGCCATTGCTATTCGTCGGGTAATACCAAGTGATCTCACCAAAACGACTGTTGGGGGCGATGCGGATCTTGTCGAGATTCGATGTATCGAGATCCTGAAAGATCACATCCCAGACAGGGCAACGGATAGGCTCGACGCCCCCGCCAGCAAGACGGAAGAACTGGCTCTGTCCCATCCAGTAGATGACACCGTTCATGGACCCGGCAGCCTTGCGACCGATCAGGCCACAACCATTGCCAATCTCATTGAACTGATAGACATACGGAGGACCAGCGTACTGCATCGCCCAGACGCCAAGGTCCGTCCAGATCAGTCCCTGCTGCGGACCCTGAATGCATTGAACGATGCGAGATCCCTTGGGAATGCGATATGAACCAGCCTGATTGGTAATAAGGGGAATCCAACTGTCGTAGTTGTTTACATCGCACCAGCGAATGAGCAGAGGATCGATGATTCCCGTAAACGTAGATCCCCACGCAATAATCTGTCGCTGCGGCATAGCCACAAACATTCCTTCATTGACAGAAGGAGCGTTGGCTATCGCCAAGGCAATTTCAGACCCACCGGCAGGCGACCAATAGTAGATTGGCCCACCATATGGACACGCGATGAGTATCTCGCCCCAATTATCCAAGGTCCAATCAACTGCATTGATTGGTGTGCCTACATCAGGATCAGGAGGAGAGCCACTTCCGTAACCGCCAACACCGTATCCGCCAACGCCATATCCAGTTCCAGAAGCAAGCGGACCGACACCGTTCAGATACACAAAATGTGCATCTCCAGCGTTTTCATCAGCAGTCGCGGTGGAGCTTGCCTGAGAACTTGTAGCGATTGAGAAGATGCTTGAGGAGGTAACATCGATGACAATGTAATTTCCGTAAATTGTTACTCCGCCAACAGAAGTTGCCACTAGGGCTGTAAACGTATCCCCAATAACATAACCATGATTTGCAAGAGTTACATCTACTGTATTTGATCCGCTGGTGGTGTCATACTGAGAAACCGCTCCTCCGTTTGCAACAGTAGATGTAGCCAGAGCAAGATCCCCAAGTTTATCCCTAGCCTCAACTGAATAACTTGTAGATCCAATTGGAGTCACTTGATACTGACCAAAAAGCACAAGTCCACCGACGCTAACTTGAGTCTGAATGTCAACAACATCATATCTGTCAACTGTAAAATTTGCGTCGATAATAATTACCGTGCTGCTTCCAGATGTAGTTGAGAAGTCAACAGTAGCGTCTGAAACTACTTTTTGAGGCGTGATGTCTGTCTCAACTCCGCTATTGATGACATCCAGTGCCTGTCCACCACCAGCCGCGATTCCCTCCGCGCCAACGGCAAGGTACGAATTGCTATTGGTGTCTTCCCAAGCCCAGAGGCAACGCGCGATGCTTCCAATCGTGTCTGGGAAGAACTTTGTCCATCCGCCGAGCTTCTGCACAAGGCCGCCAAGCGTCCGATCAGGGATGAACCTGATCAACTGGCTATTGCTGATTGCAGCCTCGTTTAGGGCCGGGGTCTTGTTCTGATCGACGCCCGGCAAAAGCTTGAAGGATGCGTGTGGCATCTATCACCCCCGCGTCGGGCTGGCCGTTACAGACTGCGACTGAGACGACCAAGCAGCAGCCTCAAACTTCTTGCGGCTCTCCTCTGCCATCGCGCTCTTCATAAGAGTCTGATACTGGCTCTCGTAGGTGATAGCCATCTGAGGATCATCGTTGGCGCGGCCAAAGTTTCTTTGAAAACCGGAAATGTATATCATGCTAGCCATAATCATTAGATCAGGAAGATACAGACTGATGAATGTCGTCGAATTGGCAGAAGACAAGCTAGTTGGACGATAAGTTCCTACAATTTCAACAGTATATACTGCATCGGGATATGGGCCAAGTAGGAATGTATAGTCATCAAATGGGCAAAAATATTTTGGCGTTCCCCTGCTTGTAGAAACACCATAAACCGCATCAATAAATTCCTTGGTGCATGGAAGAAGTGGCACCCGAGTTCCGAGGTCAGGATTGCTGGTCCCAGCCGGAGTGATCACATTGATCTGCTCTGGAACGACAAAGGTTCCTGTTGGAACTGCAATCTGCCTACTTCCAACGGTTGTGCCATAACTTGTGTTTGATATTGAAGTAAACAGAAAATCAAGATCGCGATAAATCCTGTTTTCCGCATATGTAATCATCTGCGGAAGAATTGTCACAAATTCAGCGTTGGCTTCCTCGACAACTGCCAAGGTTGCAATCTGAGTGACGTACTGCGAGTAGGTAAGCCCGGTCGTCATTGGTGACTCCGTTTCCCCCTCACTTTAACACCTTCACGAAGCTGCGGATAGCTTCGCGTAGGCATCGGCAATCTTAACATCATACCCATGCTGTGCATAGCCGGGGCCGTTGTAGCCCTTGGCAAAGGTCGCCCAATCCTTGAATCGAAGCGGACGGATCAGACCGGCGTTCTTGATGAAAAGGCCCATCTGTCGAAGCTGGCCTGTCTCGGATTTGCAAGCCTCGTCAACCATGTCCTCAACAGACTCATGCCCGACCATCTTGAAATTGCTGCCCATGATCTGTCCCAGACCCCAAGAGGTCGAGAGCAGGGCAGCATGTTCATCGATGGCGCAGGCCCGCATGATCTCGTCGTAGACCGCATCAGAGCCTTTGGGATAGGGCTTCATGCCCCATGCCTTGTAGGCAAGCCCCTCTTCAACGGCCCGCTTGTGAAGCTCCGGATTACTGAAGGTGTGCTTGTAGAAATGGTGTCGCTCGAAAAGAGCCTTGGGACGCCCCTTGGAATCAAATCCCGAGCCAGCGGCTTCAACTGCAATTACAGCCCGAAACGCAGCAGGCTCGATCTCCAGCATCTTGGCGACGCCGATGATCTCATCAAGAGTTGCCTTTTTAGCCTCACCCTGAAACGAACGCATCACTTCTGATTCCCTGCAAGAAGTTGAGTCTTCTGCTGACTGCTGGAAGACGAGCCAAAGTAGTATGCAATGACCTGCTCTGCCTTGGCACTTACAAATCCAATCAATGTACCTACAGTCGTAGCCATCAAAGGATCTTTCATGCCGTCTACATACCCCATGAGGACTAGAAACACCGTCGCCATGAATCCAGACACGACGACGAAAGCCAAAATGCGAGGCATCCAGTCGCGAACCTGAGACTCTCGACGACGGGCGCTATCACGATCCGAAGCAGCAATCTTCTCAAGGTCGATATCGAGTTCACGCATCTGCACCGCAAAATCGTTGTCGGCCTTCTTGAGAGCCAGCAACTGATCCGCAGAGGCATTGTTTATTGCCTTAGCCATATCGTCCTTAGAGGAACCATCCGGCAGGCCAAACACCTCCGCGATGGCCTTGTAGGCCATGCCTCCAATGGGGCCGCCGATGGCCGTCGCGAGTGTGGGGGCTATTGCGCCAATGATCTTCGTGAAGTCCATTATTTTGCCCCTTTCTCAAGGATGGCGATGCGCTTGTCCAACTCTGCCTTGATCGCACTCATGTCAGCCCGGATAGAAGCACGGGCCGCCGCCGCATCTGCCGCCATGTCGAGGCGGGATTTCTCGATGGCAGCCATGCTGCGCTCCCGATCCAGCGTCATGTTGGCCCGCGCCAAGGCAGCATCCCTCTCAACCCTGTCGATCTTGTCGTTAAGAGCCTCGCGGATCTGCGCCATGTCGATGGTGGTACCCTGCGGCGGGATAGCCTTGTTCTCCGCGTTGACCACAACAGCGATCTTGCCCTTGAGGACAATGATCTCGTTATGAGCAGATGAAAGAGAGGTCATCAAGTAGACAACGCAAGAAAACAGAATCGGAATGGCAGCAAACACGACCTTCTCAACCAAGGCGCTCTTTGAAGCCGAGGCCGCCATGGCCTCGCTCATGGCTGCTTGTTTTTCTTCCGATGTCGGCATCTTTTTTCCTTCAGGATATGATCACTTGTCAGCTTTGTTCTCAAGTCGATCAAAGATCTTTTCAAGCATTGCCTTTATCTCTTTTACACTTTCCGCAAACTCATCCTTGCGAACGTAGCTTTTTGGAAGATCAACCTCGATCTCATGCAGGTCTCGCCGTAGTTCTTTCACAGCCTCCCAGATCTGCCGGGAGAACCATCCAATACCGGCAAGGACAATACCTATGCCAATGTTCATCAGCGACTGCATGTCCATGACACTACGCAACCTTCCCTCCGGGACTTGCGATGTGATCTTCAATGTACTTCAGGTTCCCCCGAAGTCGAAGGTCATCAGGTGACTTTCCTACGGCAAGCCTTGCCTGCTCAAGCGAGATCTGCGTCATTCCCAATTGCCACGCAGAAACGCTGGCAAGATCATGCGGCCAATGCCCCCAGACCTCCGGGTCACAGGTATAGACCAGAGCCTTGTCCTTGATCCTCAGAGCGCGCATGGAGAATGCGAAGCACTCTTCCCAGCGGTTCTGACGGTACATCAGCATGGCAAGCTCGCACCAAGGCTCCCTTGTATCTGGAGCCTCTGCCGCTGCCCTGACGTACCAATGCTCTGCCTGCTTCTGGTCACCAATCTCGCTGTGCGCCTTGCCAAGGAGACGCATGGCATAGCAACGCTCATTCGGCCACGTTGCACCGGGCAGGTCGAGGTACTTGTGCAGGGCAGTAATTGCCTCGTCCCATCGAGCGTGAAACGTCAGTTCCCGCGCATAGTAGAACCCATTGCGAGGGCAATCCGGGTCTTCCTTGACCGATAGAGAAAGGAGATCAAGATACTGTCCACGGCTCTTTGTCGGATCTGGGTGATGACTGACGAGGAGCTTCTCGGTCTGCGCCCACATCTCCTTGATGCGACCGTCTGGCACGGGATACTCATGGCACGGGTGATGCCACATGTACCCGTGACGAGCGTGGATCTTCTCGTATAGGAACTTGATCCCGCATCCCCAGTCAAACATGTACCGCAGGCGAGTAGTCTCACCGAGCTTCCAGAGACGCTCGATCTCGTCTCGCCAACCCGGCTCCATAACCTCGTCTATGTCTAGGCTGATGCAGACATCGATATCGCGGGGAATCAAAGCCAGAGCGGCATTCCGCGCCAGATCGAATCGCCAAGGAGTGATGCAGATGTCATGGACCATGAGGTTGGCCTTGGCATCGATGGAGTTCTCCCTCCAGCGACGAGCCTCGCCAGCCGTATCATCCGTGCTTCCAGTATCGGCAATCAGGATCAGGTCGGAATCCTTGGCCGACTCGCAAAAACGAGATACGAACTGCTGCTCGTTCTTGCTGATTGCGTAGACGCAAATCTTCATGTTTGCGGCGTCTCTTGGCTAGGAGAGGAAACGGGAGGAATAGACTGCCTGAGAGTTGCGATCTGCGCCTCTATGTTGGCAAGCCAAGCCTTTCCCTCTTCAGTAAGAACCGCTTCCCTAAGCCTGCGAGGAGTTACAGAAGCCTCAAGGTTCCTGATCTCATCAAGAGCAGTCGGGACATATGGGGTTGGCTCTGGAGCAGGATCTTCCGGCAGTTCAATTGCTCCAAATTCCACTCGCTCCGCAACAGTCATGGATCGTATCCAATTAGATGGATACTGGATCTCATCCATGACGAATGACTGATCGATGCGGACGGTCTGACCGTCAGGAAGAGAGAAATTCATCGTGCCCTCGAATATTTAAAGGGGTTTTCGGCAAATGCCATGAAAATGTATGTAGTTCCGCTGCCATTGAGAACGGAGTCTGACCACCTGATCTTGAAGCCGTTAGATAGTATGTCTATGCCACCAGCTTCAGCAGATTCTGCACTAGCTGTATTGAAGTAAAGAGGCGAGCTTGCTTGATTGTACGGGAGTCTTTCAGTATCATACTGTCGTCCAGAAGTTGCATTGTCGCCCTTTATGTAAATCCATTTTGGCGTAAATCCACACCAAACAAATGGACCATCAGAAGAAGAATTACCAGTATAGCTGCCAAACTTAGAAAAGCCTTCAATCTCAGACCAGAGGTATGAGACGTATAGAGAGCTGTTTGTGTTGATGGCAGTATTTGTGCCAAGAGAAAAGACGGACGATGTTGGCGCAGTATCATTCCAGTATGTGGAGCTTGTAGAAGACGCTAGAGCCTGAGACCACCGGATATACTTGGTGGCACCCAAGGACTTGTGATACATGAACCACTCGTCTGCATTTGAGCCGGAGCGATATTTGCAGACGTAGCAAGCCGGTGCTGCACCAAGGGAATGAGATACAGTCCGATTGGTTCCGTTACCCGTGTAAAGGACTACGTCAAAGCCCGGCGTTGCACCTTCCTTCCATGCCCAGTCCACATAGGTATTGGTGTTGATGTTAACGCCACGCGACGAAGCATCGCTACCAAGCGAGTATCCATTCGAGCTAAATGCTGTGAGTGAATTGGCGTCGGTGTACTCTGCTGTTGCGTTTTGACTGACAAGGCCAACGGTGGCTCCACGCGACGTATCGAATAGGTTGTTGTTGGTGGCTGCGCTGCGGCTCTTGATCCACACCAGATCTGGCGCAAACGACAGCGAAGACACCGAAGCCGTCGCACCCGTGCCCGTGCGAAGTGTCGCGTCCATGTAGAGCGAACCCTTCTTGATGCTGGGCGTCGGCAGGTTGGTGGTGTTCAGGGCCTTGAAGCCGGTGGGCGGCGTGTAGGAGAAGGCGCGCTGGCCGAAGTTGGTTGCACCAACAGGTGTCCCGTAACCCGTCCCAAAGTTGATCATGGGAAAGATTGTGCCGGTTAAAGAATGCGAAAACGCAGATCCCTGAGAAACGCCATCTACAAATAGTTGCAAGGTTCCCGCATCTTGATCTAAAGCAAATCCAACAATTTTTCCACTTGTATTCCATGTCCCGTAAGTAACAACAACTGATGCGTTTCGTCTAACTGTTCCATCAGCGGAAAAATAACCGACACTATCAGTATTCGATCCCACATAAGTCCCAAATGGATTTTGGTTCCCAATTCCAACGGCATAATCGGTGGAGGCGGTGACCAGAGTATGCTCCCAATACCATTTTCCAGAAGTAACCCCAAAAGTTCCGCGAACGCCTTGGCTATTTCCAACTCCGGGGTTCATATTTGCATTGGTCGGAACTGCGCCACCACGAATATCAAGAGGATTCCACACCGCATAGTTCAGCGTCGGCGTGTCCGTCATCTGGTCGAACGTCGTGCCGCTAGTCACCGAGATGCCGCTGGGCGTCCAGTTGTTGCCGTTGCCCGAGCTGTCCTTGCCGATGGCAGTTGCGGTGGCGGCAGAGGCGTCCGCGAACTTCAGGTAGAAGCCGTTGGTGCCGTAGGTGCCAGAGTATGCCTTCGGAACCCACACGCCGGTTGCGCTGTCGGTCTGGCCGAAGCTGCTGGGCGTCAGGGCTTGGCCGTCGATGAAGTTCACCTCGGCCATGTAACCGTCATGGTACATGCCGTAGGTTGGGAGACCTGCTCCGATGTAATTGGCTACGTTTGTGTTCCAGCCATGCTGGTTACTGCTCTGCGTCGGGTTAACAGAGTTCGCAAATGACGTTTCCTCTACTCCGTTGACGTAGACTCGAACGCGGCTGTTTGCCGTCGCATTTCCCGTGTCGAGCGCAACAACAACATGATACCAAGCCGATGGGTCTCGGAAGACACGGTTCGTTTGTCTGCGAGCAGTTATGACATTCGATGCTGCCCAAACGACATTAAGCTGGTCGTTTCCGCTTATGAATCCAAAACCCAAAGCAAAGTAGTTTTGCGAGTTAGTGCCTACTGCAAAGTGCTGCTGCTGGGCATTAAGGTTTCCGCGCTTGAACCAATAAGAAAACGTATAAGTTGTCTGGCTGCTTGAACTTGCGGGTGTGCGCGACAGATACGCGCTATTGGCGGCGCGGAAGCGCAGCGAGTAGGGAATGGTATACCCGCTAGTAGAGATAAGCAGAGCGTGTGCGGAGCCGGGGACGATCATGGCGTCACTTCACATCGTTGAGCATGGTTGCGGTGATGCGAGTCGTACTCTCGACGTAGTATACAAGAACGTCAACCGCAGATGCTGTGGTAGTGAGAGTAGGGACCGTGCCTCCGGGGAACTTCCAATATGACCCGTAAGCGAGTGTTCGCCCGCCAGTAGAATCCTGAGTAATCACGATGGCACCAGACTGACCTGCGGTGATGTTCGTGGGATTGGCTAGGGTTCTATTCCCGCCAATGGTCAGGGAGTAGTTGTTCGCGGCGTTGAAGTCCGGCGTGATCGTCGCTCCGTCCGTCAGGGCTGTAATGGACCCACGCTGCGCCACGGTGAAAGACTGATTGGCAGCCAGAACAGCGACCGTGCTGGTGACATCAGGGAATGTGAGTGTCCTGCTAGCAGACAGAGTGGTTGGCGTAAGGGTGGCAATGTAGCTGCCAGTTCCACCAGCCCTGCCAAGGAGAGCAATTGCATCCTGCGTAGATGCCTGAAGCGTCTTCAGTCCAGATGCAGCCAAGACATCCAAGGCAACGCTTGGCGAAGATGTTCCAATACCAAGCCTGTTGTTAGCGATATCCCAATACAGATTTGCGCTGGCACCAAGAGCGCCAGAACTGTTGTACTGAATCTGACCCGTAGATCCAGCGACGACAGGAGTCGCACCTGTGGGACCAGTCGGACCTGTAGCCCCCGTAGCGCCCGTGCTTCCCGTGGGACCAGTCGGCCCCGTTGCGCCAGTCGCACCTGTGGGACCAGTTGGCCCCGTGGGGCCAAGCTGGGTGTACATGACTTGCGTAATCGTAGCGATCACGGACGGGACGGCAGGATGCAAACCCGTAGCGGCTTCGTGAGTTAGCTGAATGCTTGTGTTTTCTGTTGCCCAGACAATTTCAAGATAATCATTTGCCACAAGAGTGATTACAAAATTCCAAGCAGGAACTATATACCTTGTGGAAGATGTTACTGTGATTCTGGTATCTGTATCAGCAACATCAGTTCCGTTCTTCCTAAGCCATATATTTACAGTATCGCCAGACCCGCCGCCGCCCGAGTGATCAAGCTGGGCAGAAAACTGAAGATTATACGTTCCAGCATATGTCGCTGTGATTCTGGAATTGCTGACAATTGAAAATCCACTCGCCTCTGAAGTGGAATTCAATTTCATCGCATAGGCTGTATTGATTGCAGCGGCAGTCTGATCTGTAGTGTCGAAGAACGCACCGTAGTATCCAAGCGTTCCGCCCGCGCCAGTAGAGCCGGTCGGGCCAGTAGGTCCGGTGGGGCCAGTAAGGCCAGTCGCTCCAGTCGGACCTGTCGGCCCCGTGGCTCCCGTAGCGCCAGTCGAACCTGTAGGACCAGTCGGGCCGGTAGGGCCGATATCACCCGTGGAACCAGTCGGGCCAGTAGGTCCGGTGGGGCCGGTGGAACCTGTCGGACCCGTTGCACCAGTCGGGCCGGTCGCTCCTGTGATGCCAATAGAACCCGTTGGCCCGGTCGGCCCGGTCGGGCCAGTAGGACCGACTGAACCAGTATCGCCCGTTGAGCCTGTAGGGCCTGTAGGACCAGCGGGACCAATCGATCCGGTAGGTCCGGTGGGTCCGGTAGGTCCAGCCACTCCTGTGGGGCCTGTAGGGCCGGGAACAGTCGATGCAGCACCAGTCGATCCGGTTGGACCAGTCGGACCTGTCGGCCCCAGCGCACCCGTAGGACCAGTAGGACCAATACCCTTCAGATCGGCGATCTCCTGCGTCGTGGCGCGCCTAGACGTACCAGACTGAACGATCTCGACCTGCTCCGTCCCATTGAGGGAGATAGCAACGGGGAGGTTGGGGATCTGGATGTTTGCCATCAGAGTGTTCCGGTCCTTGGGATCTCGGTGAAGTCGTATGGCAAGCTCGGGTTATTGATAACATACCCGCCAGAGGTATAGGAACCCGAAAATGCCGACGACTGAAGATCGATCTGGGTCGTATTGACGACCGTGATCGTCCAGTTTCCGTTCGCTGAAGTAGCCCCTCCCACCTCGCGAACAGTCACCTGCTGATTCGTGATCAAGCCGTTTGTCGTGGCTACCGTGAGCCTGACAAGCCCAGATCCATTGTTAGCGGCATTCGTGATTGTACGATATGTGACTGCATTTGGATCAGTACCGGGAAGCTGGTTGGTACCCCCGGAACCCTCGCCAGTCATCTGAGTCACACGGGGATCAGAGGTCTGCGCCCCGCCAGAAGATGTGACACGAAGGTCGCCACCCTGAACGGGAATGCCAGTAGCTGCATTCGTCGTGTTGTAACCAGACACCTGACGGGTGTTGCTGCTGTCGTAGGCATAAGGCTCCGTGCGCGGATTGATGATCGGAGTCGGATCTGCCGGAACGACAATCGCGCGAAGCTGGTTCTGAGGCTGATCGTAGCAGGTATTGCAGACAAGGATGCGCTTGTTGATCAGCGATGCGCCAGCCCAGTCGTACTGCCATTGCAGGCGATGGTGGTTGTACCACATGCCGCAACGATCACAGACTGCGAACGCGCGCGGGTCTCTTGCGCTAGTCCTTGCCCTGCCAGACCGTGAAGCGTAGCCCATGAGGACACCTTACGGTCGGAAGTAGCTTGAAACCATCGGAGAAATGTACTGCTGCGCGGTTTCCACGTTCTGTTCCGCCGCGATAGCATAAGCCTCGTCAGCCATCGGCTTCAGAAGCTGAACCTTGTCAGGCGCCCAGACCATAGCAAGACGCTGCGCGAGACCATACGCAAAGCATTCAAGCCACAGATACGGGATATCGACCTGCTGACCGTTGGTCAGGGCAGAGTCCTCGATCCTGCGAACCCTGTAATACTTCAGGTACTGCGGGCCTGTGTTGATGTTTGGAACTGGCCAGATCGTGACCGTAGGAGACAGAAGTCGGTCGAACCAGAACACGGTCGGGAAGCCCTGCTGATCCTTGTTTGGATAGCTGGCGTACTCCGTGCGGCTGATCGGCATGATGATGCGATCAATGTCAGCACCTGACTGGTTCGTAGTGACATACGCATCGAGGATCATCACGGTATCGGCATCGACCGAATATGTGGATGTTCCTGTTGTCAGCGTAGTCGTCACCAGATCGACCTTCCACAGGTTGACGCCTTGGTTCGACCAGCGGGACAGCATCAGATTCGATGCCATCCTAGCCGACTCAAAATGCTCCTGAAGCAGAGCCGTGTTCCTGACGCCGCACAGATTGAATGCGTACAGGACCAGTTCGCCAAGCGACGGGTTGAAAGTGTATGTGCCGCTTGTCGCCATGACGACCTCTTATCGAGTGCCAGCCTGCTGGACGTACAGGGTAACTGTACCCGCGCCAGAGGCAATCGTCACGCGCACCGCTCGACACGGAATTGTCAGAGCAACAGCCGTCGAAGCCGAAACAGCCGACAGTCCAGTCACCGGGAACCATGTAGACGCTGAAGCCGAATAACCCGCATTCGTCGGGTCTTCAAAGCTGTACTCAACCGTGAACGTCGCCGCTCCAGAAAGCACAGCACCAAGACCAATGTTAAATGGATTGGTGAACCAGCTAACAGCCTCGACAGGGCTGCTGCCAACACCTGTCACAGAAGTTGTGATTGACTGCATTTCAGTCTTCCTTCCTCTCTCCAGAGGGAGAGACAGGCCACGACTTGCGAGCCGGGCCGGTCTTCTTCCTCGCCATCGTTCGCTTCTGCTGGCTGGTCATGGAAGCGGCAGCAGCAGCAGGACGACATGCAGGATAGGGACGATTTCCCTTCTCGCCTTCAATCCTACCACAATCCTTGCCGGTCTTCACATCTTTCCAGTCTTCAGAAAACCACTTCCCAAGGCCCCCGCCAGAGGCTTTGGCGACCCTGTTGTCGTCCCCAGACCACTTGCCGCCATGCGACTTGTACCACTTCGATGCCCATGCATTTGCGTAGGCAGATGGGTAAACGTCGAACTTGGCCCTAGCAGCAGCCTTGGCGCGGCCCCAAAGACCAGAATTTTGAGGCTTCGCAGCCATGTCAGCAGTTCCAAGCCCGCAGGGACTTGTTGATCCTGCTGTTGGGATCGGCAGCCTTGGCAGAGCCTGTGAGCTTCTTCTTCATGCCGGTCATCCGGGCGCAAAAACTATCACGACGAGACCCGCCTTCCGGCTGCGGACGCTTGATGTCGTGACCCTGCGCGCGAAGCGAAGCGCGGCCCTTCTCATTCAGTCCACCAGAAGGGTTCTTCCCTTCCTTGCGTGTCCATGCACCCGGCATTTTGTCCTCCAAGGAAGAACGGGGGCGCTAGGCCCCCGCTCAGTTTGTCGATGGAGCCGTTGATCAGCCCTCGAAGCCGGGGCGCATCGTCCCCTTGGCAGCCGACGAGAACACGCCGCCGCCCGACTTGCGGGGCTTGCGACCAGCGTGAGCCATCGCCGCTGCACCATGGATCTTGCCCATGTGCTTCGCCTTGCCGCCACGCTTGAAGCCCTCGGCCTTGTTCTTGGCCTCGCGCGCGACATTGGAACCCGCGCCAGCATAGAACCCCGAACCGAGATCCTGCTGCGCCTTCACACCCTTCTGAGTCTTGCCCTTCATTTTACCTTCTCCTCTTTTACGCAGTCAGGTTCAGAGCCTGAGCGTATGTGACCGTGATGACGCCAACACCAGAGCCGGTATTGGTCGATGTGACGAGGATCTTCCTGTCGGTGGTGCCGACATCGATCCAATTGCCGGTACGGGTGGCATCAGCACCCGGAGAAACGACAACAGAGCCAATGGTGCCGCCAGCAACCGCAGCAGCAGCGGTATAAGCCGTTGCCGAAGCCGTGTTGCCAACACCAAGTGTCGTCGCCGCACCCGTCCAAGCAGTCGTCACGAACAGCGTGATGCTGATGATGTGACTGTTCTTCGGGATCACGATTGTGGTCGCGCCGCTCGCCTGCGTAACCGCAGACGCCTGCGCCATGACCGCATATCCGACGTTGGCGATATCCGTACCAACGGTCGTACCCGTCGTATACAGAATGTCACCAGCCCGGATAGGGCCTGTGAAGGTTGTCTGTGCCATTCATTTCTCCTGCACGATAAGATCACGTTGTCGGTGCAGCGTCTGCCGGGGCAGTCAACGTGATCCGGTCACCCGGAAGTAGAAGGGGGCGAGTTACCCCGCCCCCTCCGTCGTCAGGTCGGGAAGCTGGCCCAGATGCTGCGCCAGTTGTAGTACCCGAAGCTGTATCGCTCGTAGCCCTTAACCAGCAGGTTGTCCGTGACGAAATCAACCTGCATGTCGGACTCGAACTTCACGCGCTCCATGTACGACAGACCGTCGATGTTCGTCAGCAGGAACCAAGCGGACGACGACGTAAGGAAGTCGCTGACCATGTAGCCCTCCGGCAGGCCGCCGGAAGTCATCATGATTGCGTTCACGTCATTGTCTGCCGTACCCGGACGAAGCTCCGTCTTCGTAAGACGGATAGCCACCGGCTCAAGGGCAGTCGGCACGATGAGCTTGCGCGCGCGCGCAAACACCTTCAGGCCAGCCTGATCCTTGAAGTTTGCACGGACATAAATCATGCCGTTCAGCAGGCTGGCCTCGTTAAGCTCAACCTGAGTCGTCGGCGTGTTGCCGACCGTGCCGCCATCGATGGGATGGTCCGCCGCGACGAGCGCCTTGCCGTCACCACCAACCGACGAGTTGTACGTCGTCGCGGTGTTGAGGACGTTCGCGCCGTAGATCTCCTTGGTCTGCTGGAAGGACTCGATCAGACCAAGGTTCGACGGCATGAACTGCGTCTTGTACAGGTTGTCATCAACCGCCTTGCGGGTGATGGCATAGCCAAGAGCGATCTCGGTATGCTCCTGATTGTAGACGTAACGCTCACCGGCGCCGTTGTCGAATGCAGTCTGACCACCCTCGGTCTTAAGCTGCGCGAGGCCGAGGAAGCGCATCTCAGCGGTGCGCTCCAGAGCCATCTTCGACTCGTGCTTGGTGAAGATCTTGTCGTACTGCGACGGGATCTGCTCGTACTTGCCCTCGATGCCGCGAAGGCCGGGGAGGAGCAGATCCTTGATGGCACTAAGATTGACAGCCATTGGTGCTTACTCCTCTCAGATGCCCGTAAGGGACTTGGTCGCGACGTTGTTGAACGCCACGATGACCCAGTTATACGCACCCGACTCCGTGCCAGCGGAACCCGGAGGGGCGCTGACAAGACCGACGATGCGGAACGGGAGAGTGGCGGTCGTGGCCGCACCCGTGATGCTTGCGCCCGAGATACCGTTGGCGGTGTTACCCGTGCCAATGGAGTAACCGACGTTCAGGTTCACATCGCCCTGCACGATGCCGGTCGCGTCCGACTGGACGACGAACTTGGCATTCGGGTCGTTGACGATGTAGCCCGTGACGTAGTTGCTGGAAGCAACATCCGAGCCGGGCCAGTAGTTCGACCACACGGTGCGCTTCTGCGCGACCGAGAGGTACTGACAGCCGACGAAGATACCGGCGATACCGGCAGCCGGAGTCGTGCCATCGCCCTGAACGACCTGACCATTGGCATCCGGCTCAACCGGGTCGCCAAAGAAGATGTTCGTGGCATTGTAGGCGATCTGAACGGGAACCTGCTCGTACGTCGGAGCAGAACCATTCCCGCTGTACTGACGGAAACCGTAGGGCGCATTTGTATTCGCCATAACGGATTCTCCTTCTTCAGGAGGTCCATCATCGCGCACCGGGGCGACTTATGACCGGGGAAAAAACTCCTCACCGGGGGAGTTGAGTCGATTATTCCCACATCAAGATACAAAAGTAAAGGGGGCCGAAGCCCCCTTTAAGTTACGCATTTGATTATGGGTTACGGCAGCTTCACCTTGGCGTACTCGATCCTGTCCTCATTGATCCTGCCCTTGGTTCCATCGTCATTCTTGTAGAAAATTCCATCGTATCCCCAGTAAATGTTATCATAGCTAGTTGCATCAACAACGGTGACGGTCCTCTCGTCGCCCTTCTTGAGCTTGAAAAGCCCCCTCCAATCGCTTTTGAAAATCTTCGCAGCATTAGAGATGGCTTTATCCCTGCTGGGATTGCGCGCCCAGCTAGATCCACCGTTGATCTGGATGATCGCTAGGAAATCCTTATCACTCATATCAATCTCCTTAGATGAGTAGTTGTGTAAGATCTTTTATCGACCCTACACAACTACAATAGCACAAGCTTACAAGCTTGTCAACAACTTTTTTTACTCCTTAGGAATAGGAACAGCCTCAAAGCTCTTGTTGATCTTCGGACGGGTCTGGGCATGGTCACGGGTCATCGTGCCATCGGGCGCACCGGCGATCTGAGCTTCCTTGGCGCGGACCTGATCCTTCGCAGTCTTGTTCTGGATGCGGCGAGCCTCCTCGACAACCTCTGTCGGACGCTCCATGAGGATCATGCCCTTGCGCTCAATGGTTCCCTTGGTCCAAGAGGCTGGCATCATGCCGGGATGACGACGGGCGGGGACTGCCTCCCAGCCCATCCGCGCCAGATGGATCTGGTGCGTGGCATCTTCCTGCCCAAGAATCGACTGGCGCTTCCACTCATACGTCCAGCCTTCTGGGATGATCGACGGATCGACGAAAAACTCGTCCACCCCCTGATCTATATCGCCAATGTGGCCCCGGATCTCGGCTGCACGACGGGCAGCGCGGGCGCGAGAGTCCTCTTCCCGCACCTCAGAACGCATTTCGGCGCGCGGAACAGCCGCAACAGGCTCGATAGCGGTCTCATCGACCTGCTTCTGGAGTCGAGACGGGCGTCCACGACGACGAGGAGCCTCGGAAGAGGCCACAGGGGTCGGATTGATAGCGTTATCCATGATCTTTCTCCTCAATTCGGAAGCTTGCCCTCCTTCTGGAGGGCCAGTTTGTGCTTCGCGTACTCGGTTTCGGTCATTCCAAGCATCTTTGCCGTGTCAGCCTCGGCTCGGGTCAGTCGAACGATGTTAGAACGACCGTTGGAGCCTCGATTGACAGGGGCAGCGGCAGGAGGAGCAGCCCGCGCCACGGGCTTTGCAGCAGAAGACAAGGGCGACTCCGTCGTAGGCTCGCTCTGAGCCGGTTCAACACGCCGAACACGCAGCGTATCCTCAATTGCAGAGAAGTATTCGTTTGAATCCGGCACATGACCATCCGCAACAGCAAGGTTATGGGCCGCAATCATCTTCTGATTGAGGCGCGGATCGGTCACGAACTGCGGATTCTTGCGAACCCAGTCGGCAGAACGAGGCGAAAGCTGCGATGCAAACTGCTCGACAGGGTCGGAATGACGCTGGACAGGCTCCTGACGGGGCCTGACCTTCATCGCTTCCCTGCCATTCTCAAGCTGAAGGAGCTTGGCAGCGTTGTTCGACATCGCTTCCTGAAGTTCAGCAGCCCGGTCGAAGTCACCGACCGACATTGCCTCCTTTAACTGCCCCTTCAGGATGCCCTGTTCACGCTGCATCGTCTCGATAGCGCCAGTCACAAGCTGGAGATTGGAATCCTCAACCTCCGTACTGGCCTGTCGAGCGCGAGTTTCAGCCTCGATGCGGGCGCGACGCTCCTGCTCAAGCTGCGCGCGAAGCTCTGCAAGAGCCTTGGCAGGGTCTTCCTCTGCCGCAATCGGCCTTTCCGGCTCTGCCGCAGCAACAGGCTCGTCACTCACCTCGACACTAGGCTCCGAATCCTTGTTCGCAGCCTCATCGAGGTTGATTTCAAGCTGGTCTTCCTTGGGATCAGACATGATTTTCTCCTCACCACACTTCATCGGGCAACTTCACGCGCCCCTTGACCTGCGTATCAGACAGGATTCGACACAGAACACCGTTGACCGTGATGTTCCACCCATCGGAAGGACGGAAAACAAGCCACTCGTTGAGTGCAAACTTGTCCCCCTTGAACCATCCCTCCTCGTTTTCCTCAAAAGCGCGCGGCCCCATCTTCAGGAGCAGCCCAACCTTCGACTGAAAACGGTCCTCGTCAGTCGTCTTGTCCGACAGATAGAGGCCACTCTTGGTCTTCTGCGGCCTGATGTAGACGCCAACAAGGATCTGGTTGTTGAAGATCTCGAAAGTAGAGATGTCCCCAATATCACTCAGAATCTTTTTCGCAGGATCAATCTCATGTTCCATACGCATGAACGGCATAGTTCTCCCCTTACCGTTGATTAAGCTCCGTCTCCACCTCGTCACAGGCATCCAGCGCAACCAGAAGACCGTGAATAACACCGACCCGGAACTTGTAATCGGTGTGTTCGATTGATGCGTGAGCAGAAATCAGCGAATCTTTCGCAACTTCAATACGTTCACGCAAATTTTTCTTCAATTCACTCTGATAGAAAGTTTGATGAGTAAGCACGACTGCCCCCTGACAGTCCCCCTGATATAGAATTGGTGGGGAGAGAGCGTGAGGGGGTCACACTCCCTCCCCGATCCGCCAGAATCGCGGGGAGGAAAACGATTCTAACGGATCACTTCCTCGACGCGATCTCGGTCTTTTCCAGCCTCCCCAGACCGGAACCCGCGCCAGCATCCATGTCCTTGTAGCTGCGGCAGACCTTGCCACCAGCACGACGAGCAGAACGCTTGTGCGTCGCGATCTCGGTCTTCTGGAGGCGACCTTCACCCGAGCCAGCACCAGCCGTCATGTCCTTGTAGGACATCGTGCGACCACCGTGCTTGCGACCCATCGGCATGGGACCAGCACCCGGCATCGCGGGCGGCGGCGCAGCAGGCGGCATCGGGCTAGCAGGCATCCCCATCGGGGCTGCACCCGGCCCACCGACCGGCATCGGCGGCGGAACCGGACGACCACCCATCATCGGCAGCGGAGGAAGCGCGCCAAGGCCCATCGGAGGCTTCGCACCACCAGCATCGATCACGATGTTGATGTTGGTCTTGCCCTTGCCCTTCTTGGTGCGACCACCAGAAGCGCGAGCCATGCGCTTGGCCTCGCCACCACGATTGAAGCCAAGCGGGATCGGAGGATTCTTGCGATAATCATCCGCGCGCTCCTCCTCTTCCTTCTTTTGCTGACGGGCAGCAGCCGCCTTCTTGGCGCGGAATGCCTTGTACATCTGCTCCATCTTGGCTTCGCGCTGAACGTCAGCCATCTGCTCGTCAATCGGGTCCATAGGCTTGGACATCCGAGCGGGGGGCCTCTCCTCGCCAGCGTAGGAGACGTAACGCTTCTTCGGATTGGGATTGCTGGCAGTCGCGCGCGAGAGAACTCGCTCGATGTCGCTGATCTTGCCACCAGCCGCACGACGAGGAGCAGGCGGGGGCGGCGGCGGAACAGGCGCGGGGCGACCGCCACCGGGCATGATCCCCTCCGCAAACGGGTCCTGCCCCTGACGGATCATCCTGCGCTGGGCCGGGGTAAGCTGATAGTCAGCGGGCGGCGGAGGAGGCGGAGGCGGCGCATCGGTCATGCCGCCACCAGCCTGCTTCTTCGCGTAACCGCCGCGACGGAGCTTCAGTTCCGAATGCTTGCCGCCATGCTGCGCCGTCTCATGCTGGCGCATGGCCTTCTTGACCAGAGCCTTGTCCTGAGCGGTGTCGTCAGCCTTGCCGCCCTTCTTGAGGCCGGTAGCGCGCATGGGAGAGAGAGCGCCACGCTTGACGCCAGAGAAGCCAAGCATTGCGTTGGGGACACCGGCTCGCTGGGAGGCAGCAGCCATCATGCGATTGGCCCCGCCAAGAGGACCGCCATCGTACTTCTTGGCACGACCGCCGCTCTTAAACGAATCATCCTTGTCAGAATCGTTTTTCTCAACTCGCTTGCCACCCTGCTTGCGATAATTGAGAACAGTCGAAGCATCATTTACCTGATCAAGATACTTTGCCTCATACTTTGGACTATGACCACTCATCTCACGAGCTGCTTCACCAGCATCCTTGATGATGTATCGAAGCTCCTCATCACTCTTGGTGTGGTAAGAATGCCTCTTGATCGGCATACCACCGCGCGCATACGCAGCACCACCACGCTTCAGACCACCAACGTGCTTCTCGCCCTCACGATCCTCGTTAGCGTCCTTCACGTTGCGGTTGACCTTGGCATTCGCATACGCGACCGCTTCGGTCTTGCCGCCAGACTTGCGCTGCTTGCGATCCGCGCGCATCGGCCCGCAGGAGCCGTCAACCTTGCCACCGCTCTTGTAGGCTCGGCGCGAGATGGGACGAAGCCCAGTCTTCACATCGGCCTTCAGCATCTCAGGCGGGGTGAAGGTCGAGGAATCAACCTTCTGGAGCGGACGGTCAGAGGCAAGGCGCTTGGCCTTGCTCTTCATGGCTTCGCGAGCCTTCTTCGCAGTCTGGTACATCTTGTCTCCTTACGGGCGTCCCCGTTGAATCAAATGCCTCGACAACGATACGGCATCGCCGGGAAGCGAGCCATATTTAGACACTAAACGCAAAGCTTGGTCAACGACAGAACCCCCAGAAGCCTTTTGAGACTTCTTTTCGCGAGACTTCACCTCATAAAGCTTTCCGCTATTGATCAGGTCCATCGTCTGCTTTGCAGCGTCTGCGTAATCGGCTGGCTTCGACTTCTTGGATGCGACTCCAAGCCTGTCAAAAAGTTCCTTTTCATGGAACCACAGGGCAGCCTGAATGTCGGCAACGCTGATATCAACCCCGTACTTTTTCTTCAAAATTTTCTTGGCCTCTTCAGCCGTATTTTGCTGAAAAGACCTCTCAAGATCAGATCTTGGAGCGGCTACGGGAAGCTCCCTGTTTTCAATCCAATTCTTTGCTCGCCTCCTGACATCAGACTTTTCCTTGAATGAACCACCCTTGTAAGATTCAAATGCATTTTTTGCAAACTCAAGCATTCTGTCTGGATCGTTAATAAGATCGTGAAAATCATCATGACTGATATTTTTCAAATCAGACCCGTGAAGCCAAGATTCTTTTGGATCTATTTTGCCATTCTTAACATATGGAACTTGCTCATGAGGCAATCCATTGTGATGCGTGTATTCTGCAATCATTGCATCACGAAGATCTCTATACTGCTTTGCCTCTGTCAATGGAGTGTGAATAAATCCATGACCGAGAAGCCGATTCCAAGTTCTTGAGAACCACAAATCAGCAGTTAGTGTGGAATAATCTCCGTGCAAATTATTTATAAAAGACCCAATCTTTGGTCCGAATACAGACCATCCAGAAACAATTTGATCTTTCTGGCCTTCAACATCCAGAGGAGAGCCGGATGGACCGTGCAAATTTTTATCTGTCCTAAGAATTTTATTTATTTCAGATACTGTAGCTTTTTTGTTAAAAAAATCTTTCATTGCATCATATCCATTTTTATTTATAAGATGATCAAACTTGAGGAGATTCATTTCAATAGCTTTTGTCTTGTCGCCAAATGTGCCAGAAAGCTTTTTTACAGCAGCAGCAAGGCTAAGACCCTTGTTCATCATTAAATCAAACACTCTAACAGCGTTTAAGGAATTAGAATAAACATCATTTCCTTGGGACGTAATCCCAAGAATTGCATGAAACAACATTCTGTCGTTTTTATTTTTTTCAAGTTGCGGAAATTTAGAGGAATACACATTCATTGCAGACTTAAGGGCGCTATCATACCATCCAATTGCAGATTTTTGCCCACCAAGATTGCTGGATTTAACGTGATAATCAACTTCCTTGGCAATATCAGATGCAATTTTCTTCATTGCATCCTTGCTGTAGTCGCCGGGATCAATTTGCCCCTTGGCCGCAGCCCTGTTCTGCAAGGCCCACAAAACATCTTCAACGGTAGGATTACCCCGACTTCCTGTCGGGCGAATGTCGAGCTTTTCCTCTTTTGTCATTAGAGGAATGGTTGTCCGATCAACCCGGCCAGAAGGCAGCATTGCGGTCCTTACATAGTCAGCTTCATCGTCAGTCAGCCCGTATGCTTCTTGGAGCCTTTCGGGTGAGAGTCGGTATCCTTCCGATGCGACTGCTTTGGCGTATGGCGCAAGAACGTGATCGACAATCCTTCGGAATAGATCGGGTGATCTTTGGGGGCTGGCTTGAACCCCTTCTTCGCCGCCGACGCTTCCGAATATGCCATTGAGATACTCTTTCGCATTGATCAGATCTCCTTGTGTTTTTGCGTGATATTTTTCATTCATCCCAGATGCATCAGCAATTTGTGAAACTTTGTTCACAAAATCATCGTGACTTTCTTCTCCACCAAAGTGAAGATATTTTGCCGCCTTTCCATCAGCGGTTACTGTAAAATCAAGACCGTGATCTTTTGAGTGCTTTGCAATTTTATTAATATCTACGCTTGTTAGCTTGTTTCCATTTCCAATCAAAAGAGCGGGAATTCCATTTTCCAATGAATCATTATGAATCGTATGGATCGCAACATCTTGCTGGAAGCCAAAGCCCAAAAGATGTGCAAGAGCTTTAGCGTGATCAGGTGTCATTTCTGGGTGACTAATTATGAAAGATGGCTCCATTTCATTTTGCCAAGTTCCAACTGTGGGTGTAGCAGAAATCCCATCAAGGCCGGTAATGTCCTTTACAAGTTTATGAAAATTTTTATCTTTAAATATTTTTGCAGTTCGCAGAGTAATGTTCTTCATCCTAGGTTCATTGAGAACAGGATGCTGAACGGGAGGAGGCTTTGAAGCTCCAATGATATCAGGGGTTGCGTATGTCCAAGGTTTACGCTCTGTAACTAGAGATGGATCAAAATTTTCTTCGGCATGAGTAATTGGCGGTCCCCCACCCTTTCCGGGGCGAGGCGAAACAATCGCTGATGGACGATTTTCCAAGGCAAAAGTTGAGCGCAGTACAGGCTGGTTCTGACCGGCTGTCAAGGACAAAGCCTTTTGGACCGCAGGATTGTCTCCTACGTCCCCACCTTCAGCGTAGCCAACAGGGCCAGTCGGGTAGTCTGTGGGAATCCGCGCCAGAGCGTTCTGCAACTGACCGATGTTGTATTCCTGATGCTGCTCCCGCGTGAGAGCAGGCTCGCCCGGCATGGTCGGCTCATGGCGGATCACAGGCTGACGAGCCTCCGCTGCGTCCATAGCGGGATAGACCCGGTCGATGGCGCGGGAAAGCTGGTCTAGGAGACTCTGCTGCTCGGAGGTGAGTTGAGGCATGGATTGAGTATCTCCTGCTTCCCCGCCAGAAGCCATAGGCACAGCCCCGCCCATCTCGTAGCGGCGCTTGATGTCTAGGAGCTTGTCATCAAAGACGACGTAGTTATGAGTGCCATTCCCAGATGAACGAGAATTAGCGTCAAGATATTTTATTCCAATAATTCCTCTATCCAGCAAAGCTTTAGATGCTGCATGCTTGTCTCTATATTTTCCGGGAACCAAAAGACTGCTTTCATAAATATTTGACCCAAATTGTTCTGCGGAAAATCCATTTAGTGCATTTTTAACAAATTCAGATTGATCGCTAAGCGGCTTATCCCAATCAAGAAAATGATCTGGATGAGCTTTGATTCTAACTTCGTACATACTTCCTTTTGACTCCGGCGTAAGACCCTCTCGATACATTTTAGCTGTTGGCTCATTTTCAGCAAAATAAATCCCATGACCATAACGCTGTCTCCCGATACCAGTACCAATCTTCGACGTATCAAATCGTTCAAATTCATAGGGAGAGCCATGATAGGCTGTGATGCCTTCATCTTCCGCAGGAGCGGGGGAGGCGATGTCTTGGTTCTCGTCAGCCATCTCTCTCTCCAAGGAAGATAGGTCTGCCGTGGATCTCTTCCCTGATATGTACACCGGGAATTGAAAGAGCGGGATGGGAATTTCGCGGAACCCCGCCACGAGCCATCATAGGCGCAGGAGGAGGCGCAAACGCGACAGGCTTCACCATGCCAGCCTGCGTTTCCTCGTCGTCGTTTGACAGGCGGAAGCCATAGAAGGAAGGCTCAGGCGCAAGAGGATCTGGAATCATGCCGCTGTCGTTTCCACCGGAACGATTGCCGGGGAAACCAGCTTCATAGGCTGCCTGCTCTCGGGCTGCCTGCTCAGTACCACGACCGGGTCGCGCGCCGCCGGGATCAACGACATCGTATCCCTGTGCGCGAGCAGCCTCATTCAGTTTTTCCGCGCCAAGAGCAATTAGACCCAGAGGTGTGCCGCCGATGAATCCAACGATACCGGGGCCTGTGTTCAGTTGCTGCTCTGCTGTCCCCAGAAAACTCCCGCTGGTGTTCCCCACTCCAACACCGAGGGAGCCAGATCCGGGTGGCGAGAAAGCCGTGCCCGTGGCCCCACCAAGCATCGATGGGTCTGATTCAGGAGGAGAGTAGCTGGGAGGAGCATTTGTGCTGAAAGCAGGAGAGTCCTGAGTAGCCTCTGGCGCGGAGTCGTTACCGCCTCCAGAATCTCCGAACCCTCCTCCAGAGGCATCCGAGTCACCACCAGCAGCACCACCACCAACCTCAAAGTGCTGCCTGACCTCTCCACCACGAGCGTAGTAGGAGAAGCCCTTCTTCAGGATCGATTCACGCAGTTCAGGCGTGATCTCGATGCCGGAGAGCGTGACATCCTCTCCATCATTGCCCTTCACGACATGGGATGTCGGCTGAATCTTGTCTGTATGAGGCTTGAGGACACGACGGAGAGCGGAGGGGAGCATCTTGTCGTAGAAGGACTTCATGCCCTCTCCGCCAACCTTTAGGTCAAGACCTTCAAGACCAGCCCTATGAGACAGGTGATCATATGCCAGAGAAAGATCAGTACCACTTGGGGCGTGCTTATTCAAATCAGACACGAGATCAGATGTTCTGTTAATAAGTTTTTCGGCAAGCTCATGTCCTATGTAATCTTTAATTTTGTTTTGCTCGACCCCTCTTTCCCTAATTACCTTTTCGCCATCCTTATATGCAGTAAAAGTCTTGCTGTATGGATTGTATTCAATTCGGTCAACATGCCTGCTCAGGTCATACCTCTTCGCCTGCTCCTCACCCGGAGTCCAGACAAGCTTGTCGTATCCTCCGCGAGCGGCTTCTAGCAGAGCGCGCTTTAGACCAAGCTCGACCCAATGGTCGGTGTTGGTGACGTAGGGAGATTTGTGTATTTTATGCTCTTCGTCCCACTTTTTGTCACGAAGAGTTCTGATATTTTCGGCTTCTTCTGGAAATATGTCAATTAAATCAGAATCTTGAAAATTTTTCATCAATACTTGCGCTCTTTCCCTTGTAATTCCAAAATCTCTAATTCCATCTTCAATGATTTTATCTTTTAATTCTTTAATTTTATATTTATACTGTTTGATTACAGATTCATCTCTAAACCCTTCATCTCGCCCCTTCTGCGCCCAGTCGGACTGAAGCTCTTCAAGGTGGAGGATGTTGTTATTAGGGCCGCGATCCTGCATTCGCAGGTGGGCTACGATGTTTGCTGGGTCCCAATGAGAGGATTGGAACTTCTCTTCTCCGGGGAGATGGAGGAGAACTTCACGATAGTTTCTTTGAGATGGAGAGCCGTCCTTGTGACTGCTTCCAACTGTATATTCTTTATACTTGGTTGACTTTAGATTTGGAAGGGGAGCCTCCCTATCCATATGCTCCCACATTTTGTCTTGAATTTCTACAGCTCTGGCTCTCGCAGCCTTCCTGATCATATCATCGTGATGTGCATCGATGTGGGATGGATCCCCCATGATGCGATATCGATTGATTTCAGGCCAATACATATCCTTGATTTCAATTCTCTTCTTCAGGATTTCAGGATCAATTTTACCGCCAAGGACAGTTTCCTTGATCTCCGGCACATTCTGTTCGAAATGCTGGGCAAGATCGTCCTTTGTCACGAACTTCTGGCCCGCAAACTTGTCCTGCACCCCAGACCATTCAAGCTCGGCAGGCTTCACACCCTTCATGGTGGCTAGCATCTGCTGGGGAGTTCCCTTGGATTGGGGGAGGGAACGAGCGGATTCTGCGGCGGAACTGTAGAAGCCCATGTCATCGAGGTTGCGAGGCTGGTCTACGTCCCCGCCAGAAGCGTAGCCAACAGCGCCACCATAGTTTTTATCAGTAAAATCAGTTGAAGTATCAAATGTTCCCCTATTTCCAATGGCAGATTTTACATTTTCAGGGTCAAATACGACATACTCCGTCATTCCCTTGATTGGACCCTCATAAATAACCCCATCATGCCCCTTTGATTTAAGGTCATTAGTCCAATTCTTGGAATACTCTTGAGCCGCTTCTTTCCCAAGCGAAAATTCAATTTGTTTGATTCGATTTTTTTCTTCTGTCGTTGCTTTATACGGCTTTGTAATCCTAGCAAACAAAGGCATCACGTTAGGACCGGCATCGCCCCTCTTTTGAGTTGCATAACTGCTGGCGATCATAGGAGATTCGGTCAAATAAACGCCTTCACCAAGCCAACCAGCGTCTTTTCTATTTTTGTGATGAAGATTAAAATAGGAAATCTGATCTGAAGTTCCATGATAAAGTTTAATTGGATTGCCAGATTTATCCACAAGCTGGCTGTTTTCTGAAAACTTCTTCAAATTCTTCGTGTATTTTGCGCTTCCAATTGGATGGTAAGGCTCTGCATCTCCACCAGAAGCGTAGCCAACGGCACCACCATCAGCCTTCACGACCACATGATGGTAGACAGGATGCTCCTTGCCCCTGACGCTGATCGTCCCGGCCTGCGGGCCAAGGAACACATCGCCAGTCGTCGTCGGACGAAGCCTCGGCTCGCTCCTTGACTCGGCGTATCGAGCAAAATCCACTCCCTTGGGGAAGTGTGCGTTCAGCGTGTAGTAGTGCTTGCCGCGATGCTCGACGGACACAATCGTGTTCGTGTCCTCATGACCTTCTGGCGCGGTCTGCCACGACCATCCAGCCTTCTGCTTGAACAGGTTCGTCTTGGTCTTTGCCTTGCCAGCAGTCCCAGTCTGGTCAACGGCATCACGCGACGCATTGAAGTAAGGCTTGCCACCCGGATGCACACCGATTGAGGCAACAGCAGACTTGTGGCCCGTCATGTCCTGCTTGTCGGGCATCCCAAGATACTGACCTCCGGGGACAGGAGCGTCGGAGGGGAACATCCTCTGCGGCTTGGGAAAGACAGAGACCGGATTGGAGATGGACGGAGAGATGTCCTTGGGATCAGCTTCCCCGCCAAGAGCAAACCTGCGAGGCGAGCGAGCAAGCCTCAGAGCGTCGCGGATGATCCGGTCGTAGCTCATCAGTCCTCTCCCTTGACGGGCTTCCTGATCATGTTTCCGCTGCGATCAACCTGAAATCCATTTCGCTTATACCATGCCTTGAGCTTTGCCGTATTCAAGCCACGATCCCGACCAAAAGCCTTGGCGCTTCCGTGCAGGTCAACACCATGCTTGTCGGCAAGGTTCGTCAGATACTGAAGAGCCTGCCTGCCCTGACCACGACCCTTATCCAAAGCCGTGATCGAATGAACGTGGACCCCATTGTCTCCGTTTTTTGAAAGCTCAAGAGTCGCAAAATCATTCCTAGGATCAAGTCCGGTCTTTGTATTCAAAAGCCTAGTCCTGCTGTCAAGTGGATGATCCCAAGTATCTTCCCTGTATTCATTCATGAATTTTGCAGAGGGAGAGTCAACGCTTGAGGATGCCCCCTTGGCGATCCTTACAGCATTCCTGATGTCATCATTATCATCGCTCATCAGATGCCTCCGCCCATCTTGTCACGCGCAAGCTCGTTCAGGGCCGGGCGGATCAGCGGTGCCACAAGCCCCGCGCTCTCGGGATGGACAGCGAGGTTCTGCGCCAGATCCACAAGCTGGACGCGCTCCTTCGACAGGCGATCCTCTCGCTTGCTCTCCAAATCCGAATCCGAATACGCCATCTCCGCCTTGGCCTTCTCGGCGTCGATGTTCGTCTTCGTCACCTTGCTGTGCGCGTCGATCTGCGTCTTGGCGTTCTCAAGCTGAAGCTTCTCCTGCTGGGCCTGCACGTCGGCCTGCGCGCGCATCGTGTCAGCGTCAGCCTTCTGCTTGTCGATCTTCAGGCGCTCCATCTTCTCGATCAGTTCAGGATGCGGCCTGCCCTGAGCTTCCATCGGGATCAGGAACTGCTCGGGGTTGCTCCAGCCAATCGTCTTCAGGGCTTCCGTATCAATCGCAACCGGGTCGTACATGTTGGGGTTCGCGGCCTGAAGCTGCTTCAGGGCCATGACCTTCATCACCCGCTGCGTATGGCTGGCCGTATTCGGGTCAGCCTGCGGGACAAGCTCGCAATCGTTCAGGGCCTGAAGGAAGGTCTGCTCGTTCCACTCGATGCTGGGCTTCTTGCAACGCTGCCAGAAGCTCTCGGGATGCTCACGAAAGCACCGGACCAGAAGCTGGAACTCCTCGGCCTGAGCGTTGTGCATCCGCTTGTGGACCGCATTCATCACCTTCGTGGCCTGATCGATCAGGGCCAGCGTCGTCCCCACAGGCGCATCAGCCTTGCCCTCGCCAACGGCAAGCTCAGACGTACCGCCGACCCTCGCGCCAGTCTCGCCCATGTTCTGGACAAGGTTCATCAGCGCACCGGAAGGCTCCTTGTACGGCAGCGGCATCACAGCCTGACTGATCGGCATCCCGCCGGTCTTCACCAAAGCACCACCACCGGGCGGCACACGGAAGATGTTGGTGTTCTGGCGCGCACCCGTATCTGCCATGAGGAAGCCGGGGAAGTTCGCGTACATCCCAGCATCCAGAAGCTCGCGCCAAGCAGCCGTCATCGCATTGGTCGTGTTGCCAAGGATGTGCAGCAGCCCGATGTCGTAGAAGCCCATGCCCGGAACGAACGTGTACTTCACGAACACCTTGCGCGCAGTCGGAAGCTCGCCGTCCTCCTCGTCGTAGTTACGCACGACAGAGAGGATCTTCTTGGTCGAGACATCAATCGTCACGCGATACGGGATCTCAAGGCCGGAAGCACTTCCCTTGTACTTGTGTTCAAAGCCATGAATATCGAGTTCGCAGTAGCACTCGTAGATCTCGCGATCCCGATCATCGGGGTTCATCGTCCCTTCGGAGATGCCCTGCTGTGCGTTCTTCTCACGCTGGACGCTATCAAGCTGCGGCTCAAGCGGCGTGGAGAGATCCACATCCTTGTACGCGCCAAGGATCTGCAAACGCTTCACCGTCGAAGGACGCATGAACACACGATGCGTGATGCGCTTCGCGTTCTGTAGATCCGTCGCCATGTTGTTGACGATCAGGTCGTCAGCATCGACGCTCTCGCTCACCGGCCTGTTACGCAGCGGGCAGAAGTAGACCTTCTTGAACGAGCAGCCGCCAAACCCGAGCATCAGCAACATGCGGTCCGTGTCGGGGTAGTACTCGGACGCCACGCTGGTCAGGTAGTGGTTCAGATCCTTCTCCAGAGCCTCGCTCAGGCGATCCTGCTGCGGCGTTGTCGTCGTCGCATCGTTCCTGATCTTCACCGGCCCATCGGTCGGCAGAAGCTCGCTGCGAGCGTTCGCCTGAAAGCGCAGGACCGCTTCCAGAAGCAGAGGATGACGGACCTTGCTCATGCCCTCGACAGGAGCGCCATCGGACGCGCCTTGTAGCCCCGGAATCTCGATCTTAAGCCCCAGAAGCTTGATGCCCTGCGCGCGATCCTCAATCCAGTCCTTGCGGCTCTGTAGATCATCCCCGATGCCGCGCATCAGTTCCTCGCTGATGCGGCTCAGTTCACCCTCATCGATGTCATCGACAAGGTTGCGGAACCACTCCTTGGCATACTCCGCCTCGGACTGGCCCTCGTCGGCAATCCCCTTCCCATCCAAGGAAACCGTGACCGATCCGTCCTCATGCTCGATGCGGAGGATCTCGCCACGGTCGTTCCTGTCAGCCTTGGGCTGGCCCTCGTCGATCTCGACAACCACCCCCGGCCCTGCCTCCTCCATCTCGGGAGACGGGAAGACCTGACGCAGATTAGGCACAAGGCCGGGTGTCATCGGCATGATCAGCCTCCTTCGACGGAAATCCGCTCCATCTCAGCAACAAACCGGCGGATTCCTTCCTGAGCAGCCATAGTATCATTTCTAGCCAGAAGTTCATAGTCACGCTTTTCTGCATGGGGTGGCCTGCCCCATACATGGACATTGAACAGTCCCAGCCTCTGCGGAGTGCTAGGGCGAATAACATCTACTGTCGCACTCGCTAGAACCATTTTCCTCTCCATCTGGTGCCGGATGCAGGAATCGAACCCGCGACAAACGGTTTACAAAACCGCTGCTCTGCCGACTGAGCTAATCCGGCATTTACACAGCATACAGCGGTGGAGGCGCAGCGCCAATATGCTTCATCTTGTCGTCCAGATCGGCCGTCCACTCTGTCCCCCGGATGATCAGCCCCGTCTCGCGCAGGTGCTTCAGGGCCATGCTGACCGTGTCCACGAGGTCGTCATGCTTGGCCTTGGGGAACGTCGAGCATTGCGTGATCACCATGTCTGACCATGCGCGCTCGGGAGCGTAGATCAGCCCCTCTGCAAAGAGATGTTGAACGCTGTATAGCCTTGCCAACTTGTCCTGCCCCTTGGGATCGACAAGCTGCACGGCAAAAGCCTCATGCCCGAACAGCCTGCGGATCTCCTGCGCGACGCTGTGGCCTGCTGCCTTGTTCTCGATCAGGAGCTTGTCCACCTTGAACTTACGCATCGTGTCCGCGACCTTCTGGACGAGATCGTGAAGCTCCATACGATCTTGCCAAGCGAACATCATGATCGCTTTGGGATGTTCTTCCGTGTAGGTGCGAGTGACGGACGATATCATTTCCCCGTTGGGGGCGACCGTCCGGGTCACCTGAGCCTTGCCTTCCCCGCCAGAGAAGATCCCCCACACCGTCATGGCGGACAGGTCGTTTGCGGTCTTTGTCGTGTATGCCGTGTCCAGCGACGCGACGATGTACTCGATCCCCGGATAGTTGTCCTGATCCCATAGCTGCCACCACTCACGCTTGATGACGCCGCCACCCTTTGGCTCGGGACGCTGCTGCAACTGTCCTGCTGCCGTCCAAGGCCCCATCTGGCGCTCTAGGATCTCGACCTCCTGCTCGCCGAACCGCTCGGGCCACAGAAGCTCTCCAGCCTCCTTGCGCGGGTCCTGCCAGCCTATGCTGGTCGAATAGCTGCGCTCAGGCTCGTACCTCATCGGCAGCATCAGGTGCGTCCACAGGCCAGCCTCGCGCGACAGGATATGCCCTGTCAGGTCTTCCTCGCTCAACCTCTGCTGGATGACGACGAACGCTCCGGTCTTGGGATTGTTCAAGCGGGTCGATAGAGCGCCGTCCCACCACTCGATGGTCGTCTCGATCGTAGCCGCGCTGAACGCTTCCTGCGCGGCATTGGGATCGTCCACGACAATGATGTTGCCGCCTTCACCCGTCAGCGCCGACCCGACCGATGTCGAGAGCCTGCTGCCACCAATCGTGTTGTCGAACCTCGTCTTCGTGTTCTGATCCCCGGTAAGCGCAAACCTGTTGCCCCACAGGGATTGATACCAAGGGCTTTCGATCAATCGTCGGCACTTGGTGCTATCCCTCAAGCTCAACTGCTGGGCATAGCTGGCATGGAGGAACTGGACCCCCGCGCCAGAGGTATCCGTCATCCAAGGCTGCGCCCATACCCAAGCCGGGAAAGCAACGCTCGTCAGGCTCGACTTCGCACAGCGCGGCGGGATGTTGATGATCAGGCGCTTGATATCGCCATCGGCCACGGCTTGCAGATGCTCCGCCACAGCCTCGATGGGCCAGCCATCCGTGAATGGCGCAGGGTCAACATACTTCCAGCCCTTGCGGAGGAACTCGTACAGGCTGTCTTCGCACTCGGTCCGCTCGATGTCCATGAGCATCGCATCGACATCGATCTTCTGCCCATCGATCTCAACGAACGGCACCTGATTATTCCTTCTTCATGAAACCTTCGATTACATCTGCTGCCCTAGAACAGACATGCTTCCTGATCTCGTCGTTCTTCTCATCCCTGTTCAGATATTCAACCCACAGATAATGCTCAACATCATATGCAGCCTTCTGCCGCAATGCCTGAATGATTTCTTCAATCTTCATCGTCGCCTACGCTTCTTCACGATCTTCAGATCATAATCCATCGTGTGAAGTATCGCCTTCAGATAACTGAGCTTGGGATCCTTCCCCTCGTGCATCCATCGCTGGACCGTCGTGCGGCACACGCCAGACCGCCTGCATATGTCAGCGATGAAGCCTGCATGATCCTCCAAGATCACGCTCAGTTCATGGATCAGAGGATCTACCGCGTCGAGAGGCTGCTTGAAGCAGGCTCGACCGGCATAGTGCGCCCCCATGAGACGGATATCCTCCAGACGCATCCTGCGACGCGCATCTTCCATCTCTTTGCGCTGTTCAGCCTTTTCGTAGATCGTCTTGGACATCATTCTGCTGCCTCGCTGCTGATAAGATCATGCACCACTTGTCTACTGCTGACTTTGGAAACTCTTCAGAGCCGCAACCTTCCTTCACGACCCTGCTCAATTCCCTGCCGCAGTAATAACAAGGATCATTGATTATTATACCGCTCATCTTTCATCCTCACATATTCCTGTTTCAATGCAATACGAGCAGTTTCATACGCAAGCGCGGCCCTTGGCGCGGCATCCTCGCTCGACTCACGGACCATCACCACCGCATCCTCCAGCGCACGGATCAGGGAATCGATATCAGCCCCCTTGCTCTTCCTCGTCGCCTTGAACGCGCACGGGGTATCCAGATCCTGATTGCGGTTGATGTAGCCGCCCCACGGCTGCGGGGTCTTTCCTCCCGGCCAAGAGAACGCGGAAGGCAATCGAGTATCCATCGGCCACTCCTCCAGCCGAGTGCAATGGCCAGTCCCCTTGGGGTGCAGCCGCTTGCGCGCATCCCTGTGCCAGTCGGCGTAGATGCATCCTGAGCAGTTCATAGCTTCTTGAACCTCGCAGCCTTCAGCAGCACGACAGGCTCGACATCCTGCGGGTCGTCCCGGTCCGTGCGACCGCCAAACGATAGTCCGTCATGCTCTGTGCCTGAGTACCAGTAAATGCCGCCGACCGCATCCACGACGATCACGAAGCCCGTGCCGCCAGCCTTGGCTAGTTCGTTTCCCTTGCACCACTTGTCCAGCGACAACATGAAGCCGCCCATGTCGTCCATCTGCTTCATGGAATAGCTGCGGCACTTGATCTCCATGAATGCCTTGCAGACATCACCCTGCAACAGCGCATAATCGACAAAGTATGTAGGTCGCAACTTGACTGGCTTGCACAACCATTTATCAGCAACACGTTTGGCGACGCGAGCTTCTGCAATCCTGTCCTTGTTTGTTTCATATAATGGTCTGTTCATGCAAAGATCCCTATAAGTATCAGAGCAGATGCCAATGCAATCATGAACCAATGTATCTTTCGCATCATCGCAAATGCCCCATGCATGGAGATGAGCCACTCTCCTCAATCTCCTTCACAAGATTGTCGATTGTCTGGTTCTGCAATTCAATCTTGGCGCGGAGTTCATCGTTCTCCTTACGCAACTTGTTTATCTCGACATCCTTTTGAGCAAGGAAGTGACCGAGAGATACATCGATGATTGGCCCTCCGGGCGTGGACATCACAAGATTGCCGTCCCATTTCTCGGTCATGGCTTGTCCCCTCCTGTCACCTCGGGGCCTCGCGCGTAGTTCAGGTAAACCCGAATCCTACCTGCCCCTGAGTCGTCAAGCATCACTTGATAACTGGTGATGCCGCCCAGCTTCGTTCTGCGCTGCGTGGCATGTGGGACCGGGTAGACGAAATCCACCTCCAGATCCTCGCCATGCACGTCCAGAAGCCTGTCGCAGATCCTGCGGAGTTCTCCTAGCTTCATCGCTCGACCTCCCCTCGGGCAGCTTCCTGCTCATACTGCGTGGCGATCCGCATATGCCGCAGATGCTCCTCGCTGTGGCTTGGGTAGCGCAGGGCTTCTGCGATGCGGACCTTTGCCGCGCCACGGAGCCAGTCTGGACGCTTCATCCATGCGTCAAGCTGGGCCTTGCGGCGCTCGGATAGCTCGGGGCTGTACTTCACGGTTTGTCTCCCATTGCTCGATAAGCGACCTCAAAGCCTGACTTCATCAGGGATAGCTCCGCTTCCAGCCCGTCGATCTCCGCCCGCAGTCGCTCGACCTCGGCCCGTGCCTCGTCCCGCTCGCGGGTCAGCCGCTCGATCTCCGCGCGCAACAGATCGCCACCCTCACATGCGGCTTGGTGCGCCTCGCGCAGCCGCTCGATCTCTGCGCGCGGTTCCTCAATCTTCCTTTCTTTTGCATATGTTACGTTATAGAATTTCCAATTTTCAAAATTTTCTACGCGCAGCCGCTCGATCTCAGCGCGCTGCCGCTCGATCTCCCCGATCTTGTTGTCGGCCATATCCAGCTCCTATACAAAATGCAACATTCTGCGACAAGAAAACGGGGAGGGCCGAAGCCGCTCCCCGTCCCCTCCCCTCAACTCAGGCGAAGCGCCAGATGCGGTGACCCGACTTGCCCTTCTCCTCGGACTTGCGGCAGGTGAACTTCGCGCCGGAAGCCTTCGAGACCTTGCCGCAATATGTGCTGGGCGTCTTGCAGGCGTCCGCCGGCACGAAGAAGCTCTGCCCAACGTCCAGAGCCGCCAGCGCATCGATCAGCGGCTGCTGCTGTCCACGGATGCGAGCGGCGGGCATCGGAACGCCATCCTCGATCTTGAAACCCTTAGCCATGTTCAGTCCTCCTCTGGCGAGCCAGTCTATCAAACTTGGCAATCGCACGTTCAGTCGCTGCATCAACCACGATGCCGCGTGATGCGAGGTCTACTCGCACCTGTAGAAGCATGTCAAGTCCCAATGCAACAATCTGCGACAAGGAATCTCGCTCGTGACGGACCCGCGCCAACTGAGATGCCAGACGCTCCTCATCGACGCTCATTGGCTAGCCTTCGCTCGTGCAAACTTGACAACCCGATTGGAAGTTAAGCTGTTCTCGACAACCAGAAACGCTTGCTCGCGATGCTCTGGCAGGGACGAGAACGCTATCGATCCATCGGGCAGTTCATACGCATAGCGTCGAGGATTGTTGCAATCATACTCGAAGCGCCTCAACCAACCGAACTGCCAATGCCATCCGTAAGGGATCAATCTTCATCCCCATCGACAGCGCGCTTCACGCTCAGGAGCGCCTGTTTCAGCGCCTCTCGCGCATCAGGATCGAGGTTCCTCGCGCTGATCGTAAGCTCGCGCTTTTCCACGATTTCCCCAGCAATCTCAGTCTGCCTGCGCTCTACATATTCGTCCCTGAACCTAGCAGCCATGCTGCGAACCCAGACGCCTGTATTGAACTTGTCCGATACCATCCCGATCATGCCGACATCCTCCCACCAGCACTTGGCCGCTTCAGCAGCCATAACCATTGCGGTGTTAAATTCAGGATGTACCTCGGCCCAAGACAGCAGCGTAGCCTTGTCTAGCCCGAGCTTGACAGCGCATTGCGTGAGGCTGTTTCCGTTCTCTGCGAGCCTGAGCAGCTTCTCGCAATATGAAGGATCATAGAGCGTTGGCCTTCCGACTGGCCTTCGCTCTGGGCGCTTGAACAGGTCGAGATCCGGCAGCGAGGCGACGCGGGAGATGTCCTCCTGCGTTACGCCGAGCATGTGCTGCGCTGGCTCCATGTATGGCCGTCGTCCGCCTGTATGGCGACGAGGAGGCTTAGAGGGCTTAGAGGGCTTGGTCCGGGCGTCCCGTTTCGTCCCGGCTCGCACGGGCGTTGCGACATCGACCGGCTCTCCTGCCTCAACGACAGGCGGCGATGTATCCCGCTCTTCAGGTGCAGTCATGATACCCCCTGTTGACTGCTGATGCTCTGGCGCGGGAGAGGTGCCTGCACCGGATGAGGAGGCCGGGTCAAGTGTCTTCCTGCGGGACAGAGCCATAGTGGCTACCTAATCGAGTCTGGCCCCCTTGCCAAGGGTTTCGTGGCCCCTCCCGCTAACCCATT
>SXGQ01235619.1_pt1 | contig 45977 bp, 39 predicted proteins | sample 3178371 | NCBI WGS metagenome assembly SXGQ01 (sample SAMN11356859, study PRJNA531348) | freshwater metagenome | isolation source: freshwater sample F1-20 | place: China: Fuxian Lake, Yuxi | collected 2017-12-25 | reverse complement strand
GATCATCACGCGCTGACGCATGCCACCAGAAAATCGGTGGGGATATTCGTCCAGCAACTCGCTCTTTCCGCGCTTGAGCGCCAAAGCGTCGCTTTGAAATCGCTCCTTCAGTCGGTTGTAAATACCTACCGTCTCCAACGAATCAATCGCGCGCTCAATGGCCTCTTCAACGGTCACTTTTTGATGCAACAAAATGGCCTCAAGAATTTGATCACCAATGGTGTACACCGGATTCAAACTGGTCATGGGCTCTTGAAAGATCATGGCCAGGCGGCCCCCGCGCACGCTTAACATTTCACGCTCGCTCAGCGAGAGCAAATCCGTGCCTTCCAGCAAAATAGTTCCACGGTCAACGCGCCCTGGAGGCGATGGCACAAGTTGCATGGCGCTCAGCGCTGTAACGCTTTTACCGCAGCCCGATTCTCCCACAACCGCCAGTGTTTGTTGAGGAAATACGGTCATACTGACGCCCGCCACGGCTTGAATACGCGGCGCGCCAGGATTGCTGGCGTTATCAAAACTGACAGCCAAGTCAGCCACTTCCAGCACGGGCTTACTCAACAATTTTCTGTCGGCGCGTTCTTGAACGGATGCGTGAATGTCTGCCATTTAGTGTGCCGCCTTGCGAAGTTTGGGGTCGATCGCGTCGCGCAGAGCTTCGCCAAGCATATTGTAACTCAACACGCTTAAGAAAATAGCGAGTCCGGGAAACACCGCAAGCCACCACACAAATGTTCCCGTGCTGGCCGTGGCGCTTGAAAGCAACTTTCCCCAACTCGCTTGACCGTCTGGACCAAGTCCCAAGTAGCTCAGTGTGGCTTCAATGCTGATGGCGGCGGCGATAGAAAAGCTGGCGTCGACAAGAACCGGGGTGACTCCGTTGGGCAACATGTGGCGGAATAAAATGGCGCGCAGCGGCAAGCCTACCGCCTGCGCGGCTTGTACAAACTCTTGCTTACGAAGTTTCATGAACTCAGCGCGCGTGAAGCGCGCCGCACCCGTCCAAGAGAACATTCCAATGATCGCCATCATCATGTAAGTATTGCGGGGCAAAACTCCGGCGGCCACAATCAGCAAGAACAGCACAGGCACCGCCATGAATATCTCAACAATCCGGAACAGCAATAAGTCAATCCAACCGCCAAAATAACCCATAATTGCGCCAATGGTCACGCCGATCAACACCGAAAGTCCGGTGGAAACTAGCCCAATGGAAATGGACAAGCGGCAGGCCCACAACATTTGCGCCAACACATCGCCACCAAGCGCGTCCGTGCCCATAATTGAAAATCTTTTTCCAAACGGGGTTCCCTTCCAGCTTTCAAGATTGGGCAACTCCTCCACCATGGAGCCTGGTGGCGCGGCAACCATGTCACTGCGCGTGTACAACGGTGACCATGGAATGGGCGCCCACACGCAACGAATTTTGCCGGCAGCCTCGTTCTCCAAGTAACGCTCAAAGTTGATCAAGGTGGCGGAGCCCGCGGTCACGGAAATAGTTCCGCTGATGGCGGCCACGGCAAGCGCGCTTGCCACGCGTTTCCTCAGCGAATCAACAGATGGAATCCACGCCGCAACACATGCCACGCCAAGTGAGATAACCGCCGCAATGGGCCAACCGCCATTGTTGCCACGCGCGATCTCTTTCAACCACGGAGGGCGCGAAGATTCGCTAGCCCATTCAATCAGTGTTGGTGCCAACACCACGATCACGCCCGCTTGAATGACCGCAACCACAAACATGCCCGTTCGTTGCGAGCGCGTGAGCGAGCGTGGACCAAGTAAAATCCACGGCGCTCCCACAAACACGCCAAGCAATAAAAGCCAATCTGTGGCTGTTAAATTGGCTAAAAGTGGCCACGATCGGCTGGTCACTTCGCCACTTGCGCCAATCTGCTCAATCATCCACGGATGCGAATTGGCGATCAGCGGAGCGAAGATGGCTAAGAACGCGATCAAGGAAATCCACAGCAAGCCAAAGCGCGCGCCGTTGCGCTTGAGCACGCGACTCCACGCGTCGGTCCAAAAGCCTTTGGCGCGTGTTTGACCAACGCCGCGCATGGCGTCAATGCCAGAGATCATGTTGGGGGTTTCTTGATTCATATCACTCATAGCTCACCCGCGGATCCGCGACTGCATACAGAATGTCGGCTAGCAACAACGCAAATACATTCACCGCGGCAATCATCAGCACATCGGCCAAAATAAGATCACGGTCATTGTTGGAGATGGCGTCGAGTACCAAACTTCCCATGCCTGGCACGCTGAAGATGCGCTCCACCACCACGCTGCCACCCAACATGGCGGGAAATATTCCCACGAACATTGTGATCAGCGGCAGCAAGCTATTTCGAAACACATGGCGCACCACAACATCATTGCGCGCCACGCCCTTGGCCTTGGCCGTGCGAACATAATCGGCGCTGAGATTGTCCAGCATGCTGGCGCGCGTTTGCTTGGAAAGAATGGCGAATGACCCGTATGTCAAGCACAAAACCGGTAGCGCAATGTGCCAGACCACATCAAGAAGCCAGCCATATTTCCACACACCCGCTGCATTCACGCTGGGCAAAAATGCCATCGTGTCTGCGGTAGTGTCATGCAACCCGCTCACGGGAAACAGCCCAAGATATTGATTGTTGGCAAGAAACCCAATCGCAAACACGCCCGTAAGCACGGTTGGAATGGAATACAACGAGAGGTATAGAACACCAGTGAGCGAGTCGAACCAACTTCCACGGCGCACACTGGCAATGACGCCTGTTGGAACAGCTATAAAATATGAAATTGGAAAAGCAATCAAGTTGATCAGCAAGGTCACGGGCAAGGCCTCAATGATCAAATCCCACACTGGTCGATTTTTAGAGAACGCTACGCCAAAGTCGGATGTATCAAGCGAAATCACATTGGGAATAATTGGAAATCCACTTTTAGGATATGGCCCGGCCAAGAAGGCAATCGTGGCGCGTTGGCGGGTTTCCTCCGCCAAGGCCCAATTGGTGTCCATGGTTTTTGCCGCGTCAAACAATTTGACGCGCGCCTGCGCCAGCAGTGCCACGCGTTGTTGGCCCGTGGAAGGCGCTGCGACATTTGTAGACAAGCCAGGTTCGGCGGCGGCATTTTTTGCGGCCGCCGCTTGTGCGCCATCCAGCACCGTCAACACATCCGTAAAGTCGTTGGGCTTGGCGCCACCCTTGCCATCTAGTCGACCAACCAACGGCGCGCCAACCGCGCGCGCCACATCCGCCAACGCGTCGCGGAACAAACGCACCGATCCAACATAGGTGCGCCGCGCGCCTTCGGCATCGCGCTGCAGCCCTTTAAACTCGGCAATTTGGCTTGAATCCGTGCTTGGCGTAAAAACCACGCTTGGCATGGCTGGTGGCGGAAATACTTGCGGCAAGGACGGCTCGGGAATAGGTCTTGGCACAGCAACCCGCTCGCCGCTGGCCATACGCAGATCGCGCGTTCCAAACTTGATTGGCGAAATACTTCGCAACCATCTTCCATATTGCACAAGCACTGGCTGGCTTAAACCGTAGCGATCTTCCAGATACGCCTGCTGCTGCGCAATGCCGGTTGTGTTTCCTTGACCACCCGCGGCCTGCATGGACGCGCCAATTCCACCCGGCGCCAGCGCCAACAACATGAACACCATCAATGTAATTCCCAACAGTGTGGGAAACATCAACAGCGATCGGCGAACAAGGTAGGTGACCATGCGTTGGCTTTCGCGTCAGTTCGGCATGGGAACCGCGGATACCCTAAAAAATTCCTGCGGCTCAAGCGCAGTCTTGTATGTGTTCACATTTCCAAAGTCACGCTTCACAAATCGCAGCCAAGGCACGACGCGGATAAATGTGTACGGCTGATCCTCGGCTACGCACGCTTCAAACTGGCGCCATACTTGCATGCGCTCGGCCTCGTTCATGGCGCGTCGCCCCTTCTCTATCAGCATGTCGCACTCTGGACTGCTCCACTGCGTGAAGTTGTCGCCGCCTTCCTTCATGCTTTCGCTGTGCCAAATTTGGCGCGGATCGCTCTCGGGTGCGTTATTGCCCCAAGCCAAGGTAATCGCGTCAAAGTCGCGCAATTTAAGCAATTCTTGATAGCGGCTCCAATCCACAGGACGCGTGGACATGACAATGCCCGCCTTGGCGAAACTGTCCTTCACAAAGCGCGCTATACGCTCGCTGATTTCGCCGCCAGTGGCGTAGGTGTATTCAAAGGTGAACTTATCGCCTTTTTCATTTTCCAAAATACCGTCACCGTCGCGGTCTATCCAACCAGCCTCAGCCAAAAGTGCCTTGGCTTTTTCCATGTCAAACGGAAGCGCTTTCACGGATGGATCGCTGCCGGGACTTTCTGGATTCACAGGGCCCTTGGAGACAATTCCAATTCCATCCCAAATATCACGGATCATCTTGTCGCGGTCAAGCAACATGGTCATAGCGCGGCGCACGCGCTTGTCGGCAAACGGCGTCAAATTTTTACCGGCGCGCAGTCCACATTGCCACGCAATGAAACTGTAACCGCAGCGCATGTTGGTCCACTTCAAGGCGTAATTCGTCTTCTCAAACTCCAACTCCTCTTTCATAATCTTGTTGAACTGCGGACTTGTTGGCACCATCATGGATCCTTCGCCATTGCGATACGCCACCAAGCGTCCCAAATCGTCCTTGATGGTTCGAAATCGCAAGCTGGCAAGCGGCGCGGGCGTGGCCCAATATTGCTCATTGCGAACCAGCACAACATCTTGGCCAGGCGTCCACTGATTCTTCAAATCATCAGCGTTCTTGGGTAGTTTTTCCAGGCGAAACTGCCCCGATCCCATCATCATTCCAGTGGATTGGTTGATTTGTGAGGGCTCAAATGTGCCGTAGTAATGCTTGGGCAAAATGGGATTGCCAAACGCAATCAGAATATTGGTGAACAGCGGCTCTTTGAAAATAAATTCCACGGTGTGCTCATCAATCACCTTGACATCCTTCAAATTGTCCTGCGTGCTGCGCGTGCGCTCGGCCTCGATCAATGGATTATTGATGAAGTCCATGTAGGTGTAGCGAACATCCTCGCTGGTGACGGGCTGTCCATCACTAAAGTGCGCCAATGGATTGATGTGCGCACGAATCCACAACCCATCGGGATCAATTTGCCAACCATCGGCGAGTTCTCCGACCATTTTCAAGGTGCGCGGGTCGAATTTTCCAAGACTTTCAAAAACGCGGTCGTTCACTCGCGTTGAATACACATCGCTGGAAATGTAGGGCGTTAATTTGGCAGGTTGCGCCTCGAATAATTCCGTGAACTCGCCACCCACGGCGTACCCGGGAATTTGTTTGGGATCGGTGGCGGCGGTTGGCGAGTTCCATTGCTGCATCTTCACTCCAGGGCGCGCCCAAGCTGTGCCGCTTGGCGCGTTTGTATTGGCCGCGATTCCAGTGGGAGCGGCGCCTGCAATCCCCGCTGGCGCGGCTCGAATTTGCTGAATTTTTTTTTCAAGTTCAAGCAACCGGTCATCCACCCGTTGCAACAAAACCCATTGCCGATCGCGCTGCACCATGAGCAGCCACATGGAAAGCGTAATGCCAAGAAGCAAACCAAAAGATACGAAATCTTTGAAGCCAAATCCGTTTTTCATAAGGCTTGGCAGCGTATCACCACATCAACACATTGGGTGGCGCGCGTTCATCCCGAGGAGGCCGGATCAAGCCGATCACGCAGCCTGTCCGCCGCAAAATTCAGGGTTAACAAGGCGAACGCGACCACGGCGCACGGCGGAAGCAATAACCACCAGCGTCCTTTCACCAAATTCAATTCAGGCAAGCCCGCGGCCGCCAAGTTTCCAAGGCTTGGAAGTGGATCTCGAATTCCGATTCCAAGAAAACTTAGAAAACTCTCACTTAAAATTGCTCCTGGGACAGCCAGCGCCGCATACGCCGCAACGGGTCCCGCCAAGTTGGGCAACAAGTGCCACCAAAAAATTCTTCTCGTACCAGCGCCGGCCGCACGCGCCGCCTCAACATATGGCCGTTCACGCAGCGACAACACTTGTCCGCGCACCACGCGCGACATGGTCAACCAACCCACGCCAGAAATGGCCACAAGCATGGTGAAAAAATTCAGCACTTGGCGCGAAGTTGGGGAAAAATCACCAAACACACGCTCGGCAAATCCATCCACCGCCACTCCAAGCAGGGTGACCAACAACATGGATGGCAACGCGTACAACACATCCACCGAGCGCATCAGCGCGCTATCCATATGTCCGCCAAACCACGCCGCGGCCGTGCCCCACATCACGCCAACCGCCGTAGCCACCAACGCCGCGCATAGACCCAGCGACAAACTCATGGCGCTTCCAGCGCACAAGCGCGCAAACACATCGCGTCCAAGTCGATCCGTTCCAAGCAACATTGCGGGGACAAATTGATGGGCGTGACTGGCTTTCTGCACACGGTCCAAATCAGCTTGATCCGCCATCCAGAGCGGCGGCATTAAACTCAGTTGCAAATTGCCCGCGGCCCAACGCGGCGCGTCGACATTGCCACTCAGCGTGACTTGGCCAAATGCCCACGGCGTGGACAACGCCACCAACCCAAGCAATGTCAGCAACAACCACATTCCAACACCCAGACGATTTGACGTGGCGCGCCCGCCGCGCAACCTCGTGGGCGCTGCACTGCGTTCAATCACTTCGTTGGAACTCGCGGTCACGCCCAAAGAATACGCCGTTTTTTTATACCCGCGCGGCGCTCATGGGGTCAAACATGTTGCCCCTGCATCCCACGCTTACAAATTGTATTTGGCCGCGTGAGGTCATTGGGGCTTGAGGGGCGCTGGCTTGAAGTCTGTCCCATTGTCAATGATGTCACGCACGCGCGCTCCCATTCCGCTCATTCCCCCAATCATTTCGGTGGATCGTCGTCCAAACTTTGGATCCTGACCTTTGCGGATGGCATCAATAATTCTGGCGATGGTTTGATCCCGGTCTCGAATATCATCTTGCAACCTTTTGCGCGCGTCTTTCAGCGATTTATCCAGCGCCACAAATTCAAATCCACGGGCTTGAATATCCAACTCCACTTGCTTGCGAGCGTTGGCTTGAATGTCCTTCATAAGCAATTCTTGCGCCGAAGCATCGCCACTTTTTTGAGCAGCGTTCCAAGCCTCGCCCAACTCGCGAATTTGGTTTTGTACACGCATGTCATCCACGCGCACGCGATACAAATTAGGCTCACGCTCCTTCAGCAAGGAAAGCGCAATGAACTTGCGCGCCTCACGCGCCAACCGCTCTCGCAATGCTTTGGGATCGCTCTGGCGAAGCTTGACCAACTCATCGGCCCACTGCTCATTCACATCGCGCACCGTGGCAATGACCCGATCAATTTCTTGATCGCTTAATTCACGTCGTATGCCTTCACCACCACGGATCGGACCACGATTGGCGCCATCGTTGGCGGACACCACGCGGGCGTCTTGCATACCAATGGTTGAATCGAATGGTGTTGGCTGATTTTTCCGAGGCGCACCTTCAGCCCATGCCCCCGCGCGAAATGTTGTGGTGGCCACTGCGGCAACAATTGTCATTCCAACCAAAACTCCCGCAACGAATGTTTTTGAAATCATCGCCCAGCCTGCCCAGTGCCAAGCACGCTTCGCATTTCAAACGCCAAGTCATCCAGGTCCGCGCCTTGCGCACATGCGAGTCCAATGAAATTGTCGTCACCCGAAGAATTGGAGGAGATCTCCAACACCGCCGCAAGCGAGCCATCATCCAACGGCAAGTTGGCGTTCATGCCTGAAGTCTGCCACGACAAGATTGCGCCGCCCACCACAATTAAAATGGCCGCGGCCGCCTTCCATTGAAACGATGTGCGCGATCCAATGCGCCCGACAATTTGCTGATTCGGTAAATGCGTAACACTCGCTTGAAAGACTCGCGCGCAAAGGCCGGCTGGAATTTGGCCGGCGCTGACACGCAGCGCGCGAAGTGTCCGGTCAAGTTCAAGATTGTCATGGGGATCCATTGATGTTCTCCTGAGGCCAACCCAACGGGGTAGGCGGGTTTTTGTTGCAACTGAAATTTAAAAGAAAGCAAGTATCGGACCCGGGTTTCATGATGGATCGTCCCCCATGTGCCGTCGCATCAGGTCACGCAGTTTGTGAATAGCCCGATGATGGCGCGCCAAAATGGTTCCTAGCGGCTCCGAAAGCATGATGGCAATTTGTTGAAAGCTCATTCCGCCCTGATGGCGCAAATCAATAATGGCGCGGTCGGAATTTGGCAGTTGGTCCATGGCCTCGCGCAAGGCGTGAAGCTCCTCCGCATTGGCCTTCTCGGCGGCCCTTTTCTGCGGAGCAATATCCGTCAAAATGTCGGTGTCCATGGGACGCGCATGCAAATTTTGCCGCCGCATTTCGTCACGCAAACGGTTTATTGCGATGCGAAAAATCCACGCCTGAAAATGTCCTTGCTCCACGTAGTCCGCCAGTTTGCGCGCAATGGTGCAAAACACACTTTGCGTGATTTCCTCGGCGAGTTCCTGATTGCGAGTGTTGGAACGCAAATACGCGTAAATGCGTGGCGACCAAAAGTCGACCACCTGACGCCACGCGTCGGCGTCGCCCTTGGCGGCGAGCGCGAGAACCTCGCGATCAAATTCTTCTTGGTCGGCATCCGGCACTGAAAGGCAGTCTACAACTCAACATGCAAGTTGGTTCTTGAGTCCCCTCAATTCGTCGCATCTTTACTTCCTTTGTTTGGCTGTCATTGCGTCGAGCATGTGGTCCGGTCATGCGGACAAGCCACGTGTGTTGCGCAATTCAGCGCCGCGAGGCGCTGCGTAATCACATTGGCATGCCGTCAAAATCATCGCGCGCATTTGCCCCGCGATCATTTGGCCGAACCAAACGCGGCGGCGTATCCCATGAATTTGCCGCGGGATTGTCTGAGAAATCGCGGAAGCGTGTCACGCGGCTGTCCCAAGTCAAACGCACAACGCCTGTTGGACCGTTGCGCTGCTTTGCGATAATTAATTCGGCTAACCCACGCTTATCTGGATTGGCTTCGCCCCACTCATCATCCCCTTGATGGTAATACTCCTCGCGGTGCAACATCATCACGACGTCGGCGTCCTGCTCAATGCTGCCCGATTCGCGCAAGTCGCTCATTTGCGGACGATGACCTGGACGATCCTCGGACTTGCGGCTGAGCTGGCTTAGACAAATCACGGGAATCTCTAGTTCGCGCGCCATGGCTTTTATGCCGCGGCTGATATCGCTGACTTCCACTTGGCGATTTTCGGAGCGCGTTCCCGCCGACATCAATTGCAAGTAATCAATGAAGATAGCCTCAATGCCATGTTGCTCGCGCAATCGGCGGGCCTTGCTGCGCATGGACAACATGGTCAACCCCGGCGTGTCGTCAATCCAGACCTTGCTGCTCTTCATGGCTTCGCACGCCGCAAGCAGCGCGCGATAATCCTCGTTGCGCAACATGTTGCGGCGCAAGCGTTGCGAATCAATTCCGCTTTTGCTGCACAGCAAGCGTTGCACCAATTGCTGCTTGCCCATTTCCAAACTAAACATGGCCACGGCATGCCCGGCGGCCGCCGCATTTTCCATGATATTTAAGGCAAAAGCGGTCTTGCCCATGCTGGGTCGGGCCGCCAACACAATCATTTCGCCCTTCTGCAAACCGCTTGTAATCTCGTCAAATTCCGCGAAACCAGTGGGCGTGCCATTGAAAGATTTGCCATCGCTGGTGTCGATCACTTTGATGGCGTGATCAAGCAACTCCTGCAATGTTGAAAATTGCGCGGACTCGCGCCGCTGCGCGATGGCGAAAATGCGCTGCTCAGCGGCTTCCAAAACTTGTTGCGGTAGATCAGTCGAAGACTGCGCGTCGGCCAGAATTTCTCCGGCGGCGCGAATCAACTCCCGCAACGTGGCCTTATCGCGCACTAGGCGCGCGTACTCACTGGCATGCGCCGCGGTGGGGACACTTTCAGCAAGTTCGACCAAATACGCCGTGCCACCAATATCATCAAGAATGCCGCGGTCCAGCAATTGTTGATTCAGTTGCACCACATCCAGCGAGGCGGTGCGATCCCAAATGCTGACCATGGCCTCAAAGATGGCTCCGTGCGCGGGGCGAAAAAAATCGCCACTGGTGCGCACGAACTGCACAATATCGCCAACCACTTTGGGATCGATCAAAATCGAGCCAAGCAAACTCATTTCCGCCTCAACGGCGTGCGGCGGCGCGGCATCGAGAAGACGCTGAGCGTCACGCATATCAATGAGCGGACGCGCGCGGTCGGACCCGCGATATGAAGGTTGCTTTGGTTCCATAAAGGTCACCTCTAAAGGTTGCGCGTGAATTCCCCGACAGACTTACCCGGCGTTCACAAGTTGAGCGGGTACAGCCCCTTGCTCACGCATTAAGCGACCAGGCTTAAAGCGCACGGAGCGCTTGGCTGGAACCTTTACGGGAACAAGTGTCTTGGGATTTTGCGCCATGCGCGGCGCGCGTTGACGAACTTCAAACACACCAAAGTCACGAAACTCAAGCCGATTACCTTGGTTCAATTCTTCAATCACCGCATCTAAAAAGGCTTGAACAATTTTTCGAGTCTCGCCACGATCGGATCCAGTTTTTTGCGCGACTTGCTCAACCAGTTCTTTTTTCGTGATCGTGTTCATCTTGTAAATATCTCCAGAGGTAAGTTGCAAAGAGTGTGTAAAATTATTTCAACGCACAACAGTATGGACAAAGACATGGGGACGCGTCAAGAGCGAATATCATCCACTTTTGACAAGCGTGTTGTCCCCGCATGTTGTCCACGGATGCGGCGAATAGCGTTTGTGGTGCTTAAACCCGCGCGTAAACCTAAAATATGAAATTTTGCATTTATTTTCTTGACAACACTCATTTCTGGTATTTGCTCAGGTTCATAATCGCCGCCTTTGGCGTACACATGCGGTTGAGTCGCCAACAGCGTGGCATCCGCGGTGGCCTCATCAAACCATGTCACAAAATCCACGCACTCCAGTGCCTCAATCACCTCAAGGCGTTGCTCAAGCGGAAACACTGGACGATCATCGCCTTTCAGTTTTCGAATGCTGGCGTCGCCGTTCAGTGCGACTACCAAACAATCGCCAAGCGACTTGGCCTCGCGCAGGCTGGCCACATGCCCGGCGTGCAAAACATCAAAGCAACCGTTTGTGAAAATAATCTTTTGCCCGGCGCTGCGCCGCGCATCCATCTCCAACGCAAGGTCCGCGCGGTTGCGAATTTTTCCCGCCAAGTGTCCAGCCTGCGACAAAACCTGCTTGTGGATTTGCGCCAGCGGAATTGGCTTGGCACCAAAGACCTCCACTTCAAGACCCGCCGCCACATTGGCCAACTGAACGGCTTCAAGCCAAGAAAATCCGTTGCATAAGGCCCCCGCAAGCGCTGCCAACACCATGTCGCCGGCTCCGGTCACGTCATACACCTTGCGCGCCAATGTTGGAACATGTATGGGTTGCGCGCTGGGCATGCCAAGCAGCGCACCGTGTCGATCCAGCGTTAACACAATCGCTTCAAGATCAAGTTGCGAGATCAATTGCTCGCTCATCGCGTGCAAAACTGGCCCATCAAAACCACCGTTGGCGCGCAAGCCTGTGGCTTGCTCAGCTTCGCTGCGATTGGGCGTAATGGTGGTCGCGCCTTTGTACTTGGCGTAGTCATTGATTGCCGCTGGATCGACCAATACTTTTTTATTCGCCGCGCGGCAACGCTTGATCAACTCCGCGCACAACGCTGGCGTACATACGCCCTTGGCGTAATCCTCTAAGCACACAATATCGCATTGTGGCAACGCCTCATCAATGGCCGCCAACAACTGCGCGCCAATCTTTGCGGAAATTGGCTCGCGGCTTTCCATATCAAGACGGAACATTTTTTGTGGATGGCGGTGCTGAGCCAATCCAATCAAACTTTTTTTCACCGTGGTTGGCCGCGACTCATCTTGCACAAGATATTTGGAATCACAGCCGCCGACCTTCAATAATTCGCGCAGCGACTTTGCCTCCACATCCGCGCCCGTTACTCCAACACATTGCACGGTGGCGCCCAAAGCCGCCGCGCACAACGCCACATTGCTGGCGCCGCCGGCGGTTTCCTCTAAGTCCTTGGCGCCGCGGCTTAACAACACAGGCACGGGCGCGTCAGGGCTCAATCGCTCGGCCGCTCCAAAGAGCGCTTGATCAAGCATGAAATCGCCAATCACCAACACGCGGAATGATTTCCACGCGGCCATTTTCAACACTAAACCTTCGGTTGAGAAACTCATGACACGCAGTCTAGCCATGACAGCGACTTTGCCCCACACGGATGGCGCGCGTGAATTGCTCTTGCAACAGGCTTTCACCCTGCAAAAATTCAATCGCCAGACGCGGCCGCACCAAAGGCAACTCGCACTTGCAGCCTAGGGGCGCAATCTTTATCCAATCTTTTGGGGTCACAAGTATGGCGTCCGCACCCGCCCGCTCCGCCCGTTGATGCAAGCGCAACACCATGGGCGCGTCCCAGCGCGCGTGATCCGACAAGCGTGGCACATCCACCACAGCGGCGGCGATTGATTCGGTTTGCTCAACAATGGCGCGCGGGTTTCCGGTGCCCGCCCACACCGCCACGCGCTTGCGCCGCAACCACGCCACTTCATGCACCGCGCCCTCCGCAATTCCCTCCAGGCCAGTCCACGCGTGGCGACACCACGCCAGCGGCGCTTGTCCATGCAACTTGAGAATTTCATCCGCCAACGCACCATCCACTTTCAAGGCACGCGTCACAATCACGCCGCTGGCGCGCCGTAACGACAACGCGGGTTCGCGCAACCAACCTAACGGAAGAAGCTGGTCATGCAGCGCGGGTCGCGTGGCATCGATCAACACCAAATCGCAGTCGCGACGCAGTTGCCTGTGTTGAAAGCCATCGTCAAGAACAACCACATCGCACTCAGGATTTTTTGCGCGCATGGCTGCTATGCGTTGCGCGCGCTTGGCGCCAACCGCCAACACAATGCCAGACAACGCCGAGCGATGTTCAAGAACTTCGTCGGCTTGTTCGCCGCCTTTGTGTCCGCGCAAAGCGATCATGGGAGCGTGCGCACGCGCCATCAGCGAGCGCGCGATCCACTGCGTGACTGGCGTTTTTCCTGTGCCACCCGCAGTGATATTGCCCACGCTGATAACGGGCAATCCACAATCCACCGCAAGCCGCCGTTCCAAGCGATTGCTCCGCGCGCGCACCGCCGCGCCATAGCCAACGCTTGCGGCGGCGGCGACAAGTCCCATCCAAGTTGGCAGCGGTCCACTCATTGCAACTCTTTCTCCACACGCAGTAGAAATTCTTTCACGCGCCGCCACGGAAGTCCAGCCACCGTGTCGGGATCTCCTTGACAATGTATACGCCACCCATCGGCTATTCGATCACCAAGGTCGTATCCGCCTGCACGCCCTTGCCACATATCACTGGCGATATATTTTTCAAACTTCCACGGATCAACCGCCTCGATCGTCACAATCGCCTGTTCAAAAAAAGTCCAGGTACGCCCCGCGCGCGCAATGCACACTCCCGTGACCACGCGGTGCGCTCCGTCAAATGCCAAACGCAACATGGCTTCGGCCTCATCACGGTGTTGCGGTTTGCCAACAGCATGACCGCCCATTTCACAAATGGTGTCAGCCGCTAAAATCACTTTGCCCTCGCAGCGCGACGCAAATGTTGCCAGCACGGATTGGGCCTTCAACTCGGCCAGCCGCATTGCATTGGGCGCAATCTCCCCCTTGGGTGGTTGCGCGGCGTCATCAAATGGAGCCTCTATTGATTCAAATTCAATGCCCTCACGATGCAAAATCCGCATTCGGTTTGCCGAACGGCTTGCCAGTACTAAAGAAATCATGAATATGCATCCCAAATCATGCTTGGCACGGATGGTAAACCAACCCATGCATTTTTCTTATTACGGGGTTCATAATTTTGATAAATACCCCAGGTTGAAAATCCCGCATCACATTTTAAAGGATCATCTGTATATAGTTGCAATCTCTTCGCCGAGCGACCATTGACTGACCCCACTCCAAATCCAAATATTCCGGATCCATCTGGGCAATCTGGCCTGCCGGGAGGCTCATTCTCCTCTGGTGGCGCATCACCCGGAGACAGCGCCGCTGGTCGATCCAGCGGTGACACCGTTGTGGGGCGCGTGGTTGTGGAACGCGGCCTAGCCACCAGCGACGAAGTTGACAAATGTCGCGAACTTCTAAAACGGCTCCCACCTGGAAGCCGTCTGAGCGACATCTTGATACAAAAAGAGGTCATCACTCGCCGCCAATTCGCGCGAGTGCAACGGGAATTGGAAAGCACGCGTCCACAAAAAGCCATTCCTGGATTTAAATTGATGCAAAAATTGGGCGAGGGAGCCATGGCTGAAGTATTTCTAGCCAAGCAACTTTCACTTGACCGCTTGGTGGCAATTAAAATTCTTCCACACAAATTTTCCAGCGATCAAAAATTTATCGAGCGCTTCTATAAAGAAGGCAAGGCCGTCGCCCGGCTCAACGATCAAAACATTGTGGGCGCGCTTGATGTTGGTCAAGCCGGCGAGCGCCACTATTTTGTCATGGAATATGTGGATGGCGAAACTGTGCACGACCGTATTTTGCGCAAGCGCCGCATCACGGAAAAGGAATCGATTGAAATTGTCATTCAGGTGGCCAAGGCTCTGAAGCACGCGCATCAAATGGGTTTCATTCACCGCGACATCAAGCCCAAGAACATCATGATCAACAAGGCGGAAGTTGTGAAACTTGCGGATCTTGGCCTGGCCCGCGCGCTCAGCGATCGCGAAACGGCGCATGCCGAGGCGGGGAAAGCATTTGGAACCCCATATTACATCAGCCCAGAGCAAGCCCGCGGGACGCTTACCATTGGTCCATCCGCGGATATTTACGGACTTGGGGCTACTTTCTATCACATGATCACAGGCCGGGTTCCATTTGAAGGCAAGACCGCGACCGAAGTCATGCAAAAGCAAATTCGCGAAGCGCTTGTGCCACCCGATCACCTGGTTCCCGAAATTTCTTCAGGCGTGGCGCTGATTATAGAAATGATGATGGCGAAAGATCCGCGTGACCGCTATCAAAGTGCGGTGCAACTTTTGGAGGACCTTGAATCGGCCCATGATGGACACGATCCGATTCACGCGCGCCCTTCGGATTCCCAAGTTTCATCACTGGCAAAAAGTTCCTTCGATAGCTCAGAAACTCCGGCCGCGGTTCGCCGCTACGAAAGTCCGCCAAGTGCAATACCTTGGAAATTCATATTGTTAGGCGCATTGCTCTTGGGCAGTCTGCTGTTCAATGTATTTTTCTTCATGCGCCGCTGAACACTCGACAAATTCTGCGCCACCACTGGGCATCTCTTTTCAAGAACTAATTTCAGCCAGGATCTCCACCTCCACACTGGCACCAAGCGGCAATGCGATATTTCCAACCGCCGCGCGCGCGTGGCGACCAGCCTCGCCAAAAATTTGCTGCAGCAGTTCACTGGCGCCGTTGGCCACCTTTGGCTGCTCTGTAAATCCAACATCACTGCAGACAAACACTCCAACACGAATTATTTTATGGATGCGATCGAGCCCCCCAGCGGCGTCGGCGAGCACCGCCAACCCATTCAACACTGCTTGGCGGGCGGCCGCGGCGGCGGCCTCAATTGAGGTCGTGCTTGGCACCGCGCCTGTGGCAATCAACTTTCCATCTTGAAATGGCAACTGGCCGCTTACCCACACAAGGTTGCCCGAGCGCACGAATGGCACATAGGCCGCCACTGGCTTGGGGGCAGGCGGGAGCGTAAGTCCAAGAACCTTTAGACGATCTGTTGGGGATTCATTCATTTGTGCATATTGGCGGAACCAAGGGGGTTTCGTCAACGAATGGAAATTTGGCAAGATCTTTATATTTTCTTGACCAACTGGAAATCTTTGGTACTTTATACATTGGTTGCTTCGTGCATATACCCGCAGTCGGAAATTTCCGAAGGCAAATTGCACTCATTTGGTTGGGAAACCAACCGTTCATCGGCTCGAAGCAGTCGACATCCTGAGTGGAATGGCAATGAATTCTTAGAATGAGCGATCCTTCGTGGCGTTCATTCGAGCAACCTTGTCGGTGATTCTGGATTCAGAAATCGCTTGTTTGCAATTCTATTTGCACAATTCCTTTGAAACCGCGTATGTACTTTCAAGTCCATCTCATGGTCTGAAAGGTCATTGGTCTGAGTGTTGGGCATGGCCTGCGTAGGCTCCCGTTTGCGAAACTCATTTCTCGCATTGAGTTTAATTTGGATACCCCCCTTTGGAGATTCACCCCATGCGTAAAAATCAAGGCTTTACACTTATCGAACTCTTGGTTGTTATCTCAATCATCGCCTTATTGATTGGTCTACTGTTGCCAGCCCTGTCAAAGGCTCAACAAAATGCGAAAGAAACCAAAGATCAAGCGCAAATAAAGCAAGTCCATTCTGGAATGCTTATCTATGCCAACACCGACAAGAAGGGCTCGCTGCCAATTCCGGGAATTGTTGACCGTAAGGGAACCACTCAAGGCGTGGGCGAAGAAGCAACCCAATCCAACAATTCTCGTTGTCTGTATTCGCTCATGATCGCAAAAGAATTCTTCAATCCAGACCTTGTGATTGGTCCCACAGAAACTAATCCTGTTTGCGTTGAAATGGGTAAGAGTGGCACCCCCGCGTACAACATGACCAAATATAATCCAGCCACTGATACATATTGGGATTACAATTTTGGCGACAAAATCAGCATTGCAATTAACCAGATGAGTTTTACCCCAGGGAAAAAAGTAGACTCGGCGCTTGGCGAGACAACTCCTCCACAATATTGCAATACTTCCTATGTGCACAACGCTCTGTGGGGAATCCGCCGGGACACGCAGTGGAAAAATACCGCCGCTTCAGACAAGCCGTTAATGGGAACGCGTGGTCTTGATCCAAGGATTCAAAACAAAAAAGACGCAACCGCCGCGGAAAATTACCGTTACAACTATGCCACGCAATTGATCGGGCCAAAGCAGGAATGGAACGGGAATATTTGCTTTGCCGATAATCATATGGAGCGCGTTCTCACATTCTTCCCAGAAGGCGTGACCTATGAGTGCGGTGGCGCCAATCCAAAGCGTGACGATATCTTTGACGCGGACTTTCCAACTTCTACTTTGGCACAGACCTCCAAGAAATGCAACAAGCTTGGAGGCCAAAATGGAACAACCGTTATGCCTTACTCCGCTGGCGACACTTGGCTTGGCATGTTCTCCGCCAAAATTGATGGGGACGCGGGTCTGATCGGCTATCCGTTATTTGATGCGAGGAGTCAATAATTACAATGGATAACTACAAATCATTTTTTCAAAAAATTTCGCAACACCTATTTGAGAAACCTACTATGAAAAATAAAAATGGATTTACTCTTATTGAATTGCTCGTTGTTATGGCGATTATCGCCTTGCTGCTTGGACTGCTTTTGCCCGCGCTTGCCAAGGCTAGAAATTCCGCCCGGCAAGTGAAAGACTCCACCCAAATTAAACAGGTCCATACCGCTTGGCTCACCAAGGGAACAGACAGCCCAGGCGGCAAGTTTCCATTAGCGGGCGAAATCAACCGTATAGGCCTGACACCTGGCCGCGGCGTGGAAGATGAATTGAAGAATAGTCATGCCAATATGTTGTCAGCCTGCATTGCGCAACAATTTATCACGCCAGCCATTTTATTCAGTCCTTCTGAAGCCTCTAGCAATGTTGCGGTGTGTTCCAACTACAACTACTCCCAATACAAACCCGCCCAAGATATTTATTTTGACGGCGACCTAACCAATCCAACCTCTGGCAATGTCGGCGTGTCATCCCAAACCACTGGCGCTTTGGGCAGGCGTTTCAAAACGGATTTAACCACGCAGTCTGCTACCAGTTATGCAACAATGCCTTTGACGGCACGCCAAAAGATTGCAAAAGTTTCCAATCGTCGCGATAACCAATGGAAAGTTGGCGCCACTGGTGGAAGTAAATTTCCAATCACTGGAAATCGCGGCGTGCGCAATGGCATTGTGACTGGCGGAGCTGACTCAGATCCTTTGTCATACAGCAATTCCCTTACTCTGAAAATTCATGGTGCCGCCAACCAATGGGAAGGTTGGGTTTGTTACAACGATGGTCACGCCACATTTTCCAACGGATTTTGGCCGGAAGGCATGGACTGCGTTGCCAATGGAGATTTAGACACCGCATCATGTCCGACCCCCACACCGCTGCCCGCCGGAGTCACCAAGTGGGGCCTGGACAATATCTTTAACAATAACGACACTCAGGGCAATAGCGACGCCTATTTATGCGTCTCCAAGGAACTTCAAGGATCAGAGGCAACTGGATTCACATCGAGAGATGAAACATTGAACTGGGATTAAGAAGTTTTCATTCTTTGAATTGGATTGAGGTAGTTTTCAACTCCAATCTCTTAATTTGAATATCACTCGAAGGCCGATCGTGAGATCGGTCTTTTTTTCAGTAAAGAAAACTTAAATTTTTGAGCAAAGAATCTGAAAGGTGCATGTGAGGAAACTATAATTTCAAAGTGATTCCATTTTGGCTTCTCATACTTGCGCTTACACAGATATCCCCTGCGCCAACGGCTATTTCGGCAGCTCGAAAGGCTTCCGTTGTTTGTATTTTGCCAATCCAAGGTGAAATGGATGCTCTCACGGTTTCAGGTCTTGCACAACGATTAACGCAGGCCAAAGATGCGGGCGCTGACGCCATTGTGCTGCAACTAGACACACCAGGCGGCGACTTGTTGGCCACGCTTGAATTGTGCCGCCAAATAAAATCGCAATATCCGCCGAACACCGTCGCATGGATTCGCCCGCGCGCATACAGCGCTGGAGTGATCACGGCATTGGCGTGCCGCGAAATTGTGGTCGCTCCGCAATCGGTTCTTGGCGACGCGGCTCCCATCGCCGCCGTGCCGGTGGCTGGACTTATTGCGCTGCCCTCGGCCGAGCGCGCCAAGTTGGAGGCCCCGCTTCTTTCGGAGGTCACGGATAGTTCCCGTCGCTCGGGTCATGATGAGCGCTTGGCGCGAGCATTTGTGGCAGTGGGTGATGAACTGTGGTTGTTGGAGGACACCGTCCGCGGTGAACGCTATGTGGTTGATGCCAACGAATATAAAATAATTTTTGGCATGGACCCAGTTCGCACCAAAGGCTCTCCAGCTGCAACAGCCAATGCCGCCGAATCACAGTCCAATGCGGATGCGGAGGAGGCCTCACTTGACCCCCTCAATGAGGCGTCGGGTGTTCAAGACACTCGCTCTATCAAAAAAAATCCTGATGCCCTGGAAAACGCTACTTCAAGCACACCCGGAAATTCGCTTGATCCAAAAAATTCTTCCACCACACCCCCGCTTGTTCCATTTCGAACCGACGCGCTGCGTCAACCAGCCAACACGGATGGAGCTTCTCCAGTTGATAAATCACGCCTATCAAGCCAACCCTTGTTCAGCGGCGACGAGCGCAACCAATCGCTTTTGCCTAGCCGTGCGCTATTCACAGCCGCCGATGCCGCGCGCTTAAAAGTAATTTCACACATCGACGCGGCGAGCGAGTTGCTGACGCTGCAAGCCGACGAGGCAATGGCCTTGGGCTTGGCGTGCGCCGTCATTGCCAATGAAAGCGAGTTACAAAGTTTCTTTGGCGCCCAAAAGGTTTTCACCATTGCCGCACCTTGGAGCGAGCAACTTGCACGCGTGCTGACGAGTTGGTGGATGCGCACACTGCTTTTGGCCATTCTAGTTGTCTGTTACTTTGGCGAAGTGTCCGCGCCTGGACTTGGCATGTTCGGTGTCACGGGCGCGGCGTGTGTGGCGTTGTTGGCCGGCGGATCATTTCTAGCGGGTCTTTCGCAGTGGTGGCCAACGGTTGCCATACTTGTGGGGCTGATCTTGATCGGCGTGGAAATTTTATTCCTGCAGGGAACATTTATCAGCGGCGCGGTGGGCGTACTGGCCTTCATCGGCGGCGTCATTGGCTTGTTTGTGGTGGCCGACCCTACGCCAGAGTCAGGCACAAAACAAGCATTTCTGGGCATGGCTTCCTTAGTCACCTCCGTGGGTGCGGCGGGATTTGTGGCGTGGTTGCTAGGACCCAGATTGCAGTTGATGCGCCCGTGGCAGGCCGCCGTGTTGGACACCACTTTAGGCGAGGGAGCATTTTCGAAATACGCCCAACCCGTGTCCGTTGCAATAGGCGAGTGTGGGCACGCAGCCACGGACTTGCGGCCTGTTGGCAAAATAGAAATTGCCGGAGTGCGCTTTGACGCGCGCAGCGAAGGCGCGTGGATTTCTTCTGGCGCCAATGTGCGTATCCTTCGGATGGAAGGCAATGAAATCGTCGTGGAGCAAATCACATGAATATTTTTTTAATATTGGCACAACAAGCTGCGGCCACGCCAGTGAGCCCTGACTCCTGGTTGATCGCGGGGTTCGCTTTATTTGGCGTGGCAATCGTGCTGTTCGCGCTTGAATTTGTGGTGCCAAGCGGCGGGATCATTGCCGCGCTCTGCGTGCTCGTTATTGCGGTTGGCGTCTTTTGTTTTTTCATGCACTCGCCTACTTGGGGATTGGCCTCGCTCACTGCCACGCTTGCGGGCGCGCCCATTGCCATTGCATATGGATTAAAAATATGGTCCAGCTCACCGTTGGCGCGGAGAGTTGTGTTGTCGCAAGCCATTGAAGATCAACCAAGCGCGAAGGTCGGCGCCGCACCACGCGTGGCCATTGGAACGCTGGGTGTAGCGCAAACAACCCTGCGACCGATTGGTTGGATTCGCATTGCGGCCGATCGCCATGAAGCGTTGGCCGAGGAGGGCTTCATTGCCATTGGCCAACAAGTTCAAGTGACTGGCTGTGATGACGCAACACTGCGCGTGCGCGCCATTGAAATTGTGTGACGTGGCGGCGCAACCGCCCCCGCGTCACACCAAATGAGCGTTGGCAAACATTTTTACTATTGCGCGCCACGCTCTGCTAAGATTGTCGAATGCAAACCACATTCATCCTTGCGGCGGACACCCTGTATTTGTTGGGTATGGTTGGACTTGGAATTCTCGCCCTGTTGGGGTTGATCATCTTGGTCATTATTAGCCAATACTTGCAATTGTGGCTGCAAGCATTCTTGTCGGGCGCGCGTGTGAGCTTGCTTGACTTGATCATGATGCGCTTAAGAAAAGTTCCGCCAAGCACTATTGTGTTAAATCGAATTATGGCCAAGAAGGCCGGCATTGATGTTCCAACCAACATGCTGGAAGCGCATTACATGGCGGGCGGACGAGTGGACCGCGTGATTCGCGCCATGATTGCATCAGGCAAGGCCAAGATTGATCTTGGCTGGGACCGCGCCACCGCCATTGATCTTGCGGGCCGCGATATTTTGGAGGCCGTGAAGACCAGCGTTGATCCAAAAGTGATTGATTGTCCAAGCCAAATCAGCGGCAAACTTACTGTTGACGCCGTGGCGCAGGATGGAATTCAGTTGCGCTGCAAGGCGCGCGTGACGGTGCGAACAAATCTTGCCCGCCTGGTTGGCGGCGCCACCGAGGAGACCATTGTGGCGCGGGTGGGCGAAGGAATTATCGCAACGATTGGCGCCTCGCAAAGCCACAAGACGGTGCTTGAGCAACCCGACCGAATTTCCAAGACGGTTTTGGCGAAGGGTCTTGACTCTGGAACGGCGTTTGAAATTTTGTCCATTGATATCGCCGAGATTGATGTGGGAGCAAACATTGGAGCCAATCTGCAAACCGCGCAGGCCGAGGCCGACAGCAAGCGCTTTCAAGCCGAAGCGGAGCAACGCCGCGCATTGGCGGTGGCGCAAGAGGCCGAGCATTTGGCCGAAGCCCAGAAAAATCGCGCGCTGGTTGTGTTGGCGGAAGCGGAAATTCCCAAAGCCATTTCAGAGGCTTTGCGCACGGGCAACTTGGGCGTGATGGATTTGTACAAAATGAAAAATGTGCAAGCCGACACCGACATGCGCTCCTCCATTGGCAAATCAGGCGGTTGAATAATTCCATCTGATGCCCGTTCTTTTCGCGGTCATCCCTGTCTATGACGAACCGAGCACGCTTGCGCAGTGCGTGGCGAATGTTTTTGTAGTGCAATTACCCCCACAATGGACGCTGAAAGTTATTGTGGTGGACGATGCCAGCGCCGCCGCGACCGCCACCGTGGCGCGTGAACTGACAAAACTATATCCAGACGAGAATTCGCGGTTTCAGTTGATCACACATGCGGCCAATCTTGGCAAAGGTGCGGCGCTTCGAACAGGTTTTTCGGCCGCGCTGCAACAAGCGAGTCATGACGACGCGGTGATCACCCAAGATGGCGATTTGGAATACGACCCCAACGACTATCCCGCGATGTTGGAAGCGCTTACGAAAGAGCCACTCAGCGCGGTGTTTGGAAATCGTTGGGGGCGCGCGCATGGCGGCGGTGCGTGGCGTATTTTTCATACTGGCGTCAATCGCTTGCTGACATTGTTCAGTAATCAAATCACAGGGCTTGACATCAGCGACATGGAAACTGGGTACAAACTTTTTAGGGTTCCGCTGTTGCAAAAAATTCTTCCACTACTCACGGAGGATCGCTTTGGAATTGAGCCCCAAATCACCGCGGCGTTGGCGCGTGTAGGTGCGAGCTTGCGTGAAGTGCCAATTCAGTACGCCCCAAGGGATCGACAAGGCGGTAAAAAAATTGGGCCACTTGATGGACTACGCGCCCTTTGGGTGATCGCACGCGAGCGCGGACGGCAAAGTACAAAGCATGAGCCATTCAACACCACTGAGAATCTGAATCACATTCAAGAGCGCCAGCCAATGCCGCCTAGAGGGGAACATTCTGTGCCGCCTTTGGTAAGCAACAATGACAAGAACTCCACGCGTAAGTTGTTTTTGCAAGCCTCTGGCTTCGTGCTTGGACTGGCGCTTGTGGCTTGGTGCGTGTGGGGCGCGACCAAGGATCCTGAAGGCTGGAAAAATTTACGTCAGGCATCTGGGGCATCGCTCATTGGACTTCTCTTGTGCTCACTCGGCAGCATTATTGTCAGCGGGCTCACATTTTGGATCGCGGCGCGGCCAGTGCAACCACTTCGTGTGCAAGATCAGCAGTGGATCAACGCCTTGGCCAGCATGTTGAATTACGCGCCCATACGAATTGGCATGTTCGTACGCGCCGCGTACGCCATGAAGGTTGATCACTTTAGCGCAGTGGAACTTGTCGCCTGGTTCGCGTCGTTGGCGTTCACCTTTGTCATTGCGCTAGTGGCCATTACCGCCGGCACATTGGCGTGGATGCAATTTGGCGCGTGGACATTCTTTCCAATCTTAATCTTGATTGCTGCTCTTGGCGGATTCAGCGCCCGTTGGTGTGCCACGCGCGCCATGGTGCAGCGGCGCGCCCAAGGCTTGGAACGACTCATCACCAATCCCGCCGCGCTGTGGGGGTCCATTCTGTTGCATATCGTGGACTTATTCTTTGCCACAGGACGCGTGTTCCTTGCCATACACATTCTTGGAATTCAACTGAATTTAGCGCAAACGCTGCTGGTTTCCATGGCGTCATTCGCGGCGTCGCTCAATCCCCTTGGCCGGCTTGGATTTCGCGAGGCCGCCGTTGCGTTCACCGCCGCCGCGTTGTCCATTGGAGGCGTTGCCGACATGGAAAATAAATTTCAAACGCTCGCCGTCATTGAAAGCGCGGGCGAAGCGTTGGTGGCTATTCCTATTGGCATGCTGGCGCTCCATCCAATTTGGAAACGCTTTCGACTTTCTAAACAAGCGCGCGCGCGAGCAATCGCAGCGAATCCGAATGGCTGAGCCACTTCACGCGCAAGCGTTCCCCCGGCGTTGCCAACCACACCGCGCGGCCACTTGTGCGATCAACTCTGCCCACCGCCACTTGCAAATCCAAAAGTGAAACCCGTTGCTCGCCACGGCCCGCCGCGTGAAATCGCGCCAACCACAACGCCGCTAACAGGTTCACCAGGATCAATCCAAGTCCTTGATCAATGGGCAATCCATATAAACCAGAGCCCCAAGCGCGCCCGCCAAGAATGCTTGAGCGAATCCATCGCTGCAAGAGATCGTCCATGGCGGCGATATCTTGGTTCGCAAGGATTACGGGACTTGCGTGGGCATTCGGCAAATGCGCGGGCTCCGTTATGTTGGTCGTCATTGGTATCCGAGCATGGCCTGCACATTCATTTGCAAAAACTCCAAACGTGGTATCAAAGCGTGCAAAGTCAACAGCGCCAAATCCAGCCGTTTTGGGCGATATTCCCCTACCTGACGACCACTTTCGACTGCGCAACAACTGCCCAAGTACCGACGCCACCTTGCCGCGTTTGAGTAAGTCGCCAATCTTGGGGTCTTCAATGCGAGTGAATACGGCTTGGCGCAACAATGTCCAGGCTCGTGGCGGCGGCGGCGGCCAATCCAACAATGGCAACTCTTGCTCTACCGCGTTGGTGAGGGTGCTTACAAGTAGCCGCAATTTTTCGCCGCGCATATTTTGTAAATTCGCTTGCAACAACGAAGTCACCAACCACGCAAATCCTTGATAGCGCGTGGCGGGCGAAATATGTTGTTTACTCAACCACGCGTCAAGCGCGGTTTCAATTATGGCCACCTCCGCTTCGCTTGCGATCAATTTACCTTGCAACTTCACAGGCATGGGCGCCGATGCCGGCAGCAATTCAGCCATGCGCCGTACATCTAGACGATGCGTCTGCAATGGCGCGCCCTTGGAAGCCGCCACGCTACCGCAAGCAAAACTTATTCCCACATGGGTGTCGCGCACATTGGGCGAAAGCATGAACGGAAAAAACTGGCAAGCAAGCGGCTTGGCCTGTAGGCCAAACTGAGCGTGCACTTTGCACAATCCGTTGTCGCCTAAAAACACGCAAGCGCCATCGTCTGTTTGCTTCAACCATGAATGCCCACGAAACTGCACCACATACTCCTGACCAAGCTGCTCTCTCCAGCCTTGTTCATCCAACTTTTGCAAATCCAATGGTGTGAGTTGCACCGTGAAATCACGGCAACACGCACCGCAACCATGGCAGGAATATTTTTGTCCAGGCAACTCAGGAATATAAATTGGAAGCTTCACTGCGTTGGCACTCCAACCATAGCGCGCAATTCCCGCGCGAGCAACCGCGTGGCGTGACCACGATGGCTAACTTTATTTTTTTCATCGGCCGACAATTGCGCGCTAGTGATATTTTTGTCGCCTACAAGAAAATACGCGTCGTACCCAAAGCCACCATCACCCATGGGCGCCTCCGCTATAAAGCCTTCGCAGGCGCCGCGCGTCTGCGCGATTATTGTTCCATCCACATCCGCCAAGCACATGCAGCACACAAAGCGCGCTTGACGGTCTGTCCGCTTGACAGCCTGCATGGCCATCATGAGTTTTTGGTTGTTGCGCGCGTCGCGCTGCTCTCGCGTTCCCTGCTCGCCCGCCCAAATGGCGCTGTCGACTCCAGGTTCTCCATCAAGCGCATCCACTTGCAAACCAGAATCATCGGCAAGCACCATACGATGTGTCAACGCCGCGTACGCAAGCGCCTTTATGCGCGCGTTCTCTTGAAATGTGCGCGCCGATTCGTTCGGCTCCGCGAAAGGCCCACCCACATCAGACAATGAAAGAAACTGCACCCACTCACCCAGTCCTTCTTGAGCAAAAATGGCTGAAATTTCCAGCACTTTGTGGGGATTGCCACTAGCCACCACAATTTCAAGCAGCTCACGTTTCACGTTTGCAACACGCCAGTGCGCAACTCGCCGGTCACGGGAATATTGGCCGCAAGCGCCAACGCGAACGCGAGTTCTTGCCTGGTGTCCTGCGGTTGAATAATACGATCCACCCAACCACGGCTGGCTGCGTAGCGAATGTCCTGCTGCTGCGAGTAACTATCCGTGATGGCCTTAAGCAATTGCTCGCGCATGATGGCGTCGATCTTTTCGCCCTTGCGCTCGCGCGCCGCTAAATCAATTTGCAACAACGTGCTTGCGGCTTGACCCGCGCCCATGACACTGCAGCGTGAACTTGGCCAAGCCAATGTCAAGAATGGATCAAATGCGCGCCCGCACATGGCATAATTTCCGGCGCCGAAAGAACCGCCAACCAAAAGTGAAATTTTAGGCACGATGCAATTGGACATAGCGTTGACCATTTTTGCGCCCGAGCGGATAATTCCGCTTTGCTCGCTATCACGACCCACCATGAATCCCGTGGTGTCGTTGACAAAGATAATTGGAACGCGCCGTTGATTGCACTCCAAAATAAATCGCGCGGCCTTGTCGGCGCTGTCGTCGTAAATCACAGCGGGCATGTTCACCGACTTGCTTGGTCCAGCCTTGCCTCCGGGCAAAACGCGCTCGGTCATTTTGCGCTGATTGGCCACAATTCCACAGGGAAACCCGTTAATCGTGGCGTATCCACACAATATGCTGCGCCCAAAATCCGCGCGGTATTCATCAAATGTGGCGCCGTCCACAAAGCACTCAAGCAACTCCCTCATGTCGTAACTTTTGGCCAAGTCGCCGCGAAATATGTCGTACACCTGCGAACCATCGCGCGTGGGTTGAACAGCTTGGTTGGGCGCCAGCGCGAGCGCCTTGGCTACTTGGTGCTTGGCCATCAAACTTCGCATGCGCTGCAAACACGCCTCATCATTGGGTTCGCAAAAATCAATCGTGCCAGAAATTTCCGCGTGCATCTTAGCGCCGCCAAGTTCCTCGCTGCTCACTTCTTGACCGATCGCCGCCTTGACCAAAGCGGGTCCCGCCAAATACAGCCCACTGCCTTCGGTCATCAACAACACATCGCACAGCACTGGTAAATAGCCGCCGCCCGCCACGCAGTTGCCCATGATGGCGCTGATCTGCGGAATACCTTTGCCGCTGAACACCGCATTGTTGCGAAAAATGCGCCCAAAGTCGTCGGTGTCAGGAAAGACATCCTCTTGCAGCGGCAGAAACACCCCCGCGCTGTCCACCAAATATAAAAGCGGCAAGCCCACGCGCTCCGCCACCATTTGCGCGCGAATTATTTTTTTGCATGTCATTGGAAAGAACGCGCCGGCCTTCACGGTTGCGTCATTGGCGACCACCATGCATGGGCGTCCCTGCACAACGCCCAACACAGTGACCACGCCGGCCGCGGGCGCACCACCGTATTCCTTGTACATACCCCAAGCGCTCATCAATCCCAATTCCATTTGCGGCGCACCCGCGTCCAGCAACAAATTCAATCGCTCGCGCGCCGTCAACCGTTTATTTTTGTGCTGCCGCTCCACGCCTGAAGGTCCACCGCCTTGCTCCGCCCGCGCCGCGTCGGCCAGATACACATTGACAACTTCTTTCAAGGACGCATTCTCTAATTTGGGGGCGATGGCAGACATACTTGCAGAATAGGCGAAGATGGGGTTTTTTCGCTTTTCCATCCCACTTGCCGCCCAGCAAACAACAAAAATAACCGCATTTGGCACTCACAACCACTTGCCGAGGCATTCCACTTTCCACTACACTACTTGACTATAAATTCGTTGTAACACCTCGAAGACACAGGTCTTCAAAACAGTATTAGGAAACAGAATGATCTCGATTGCAGCAAAAAAGAAAGTCATCACAGATAACCGTCGACACGCCAAGGATTCTGGAAGTCCAGAAGTTCAAGTGGCCATGTTGACCGAGCGGATCGTGTCCCTTCAGGACCATTTCCGAGCCAATAAAAAGGATCACAGCTCCCGACGGGGTTTGGTTCTTATGGTTGGGCAGCGCAACAGCCTGCTTAAATATCTCGCAGGTATTGACCGCGAGCGTTACAACGCGTTGATTCACAAATTAGGTCTGCGAAAGTAATTGCAGATTTCCCGCTCGTATCGGTCGGTGGCAGTGGGCAACCTTCGGTTTTTCCGTGGCTTGCCTTCTGCCTCCAAATTGACTGTGCGGGTTCACTTCATTTCACCCATTTCATTTTAGGAGACAGTCATGTCAAAACACGTTCCAGCATCAGTTGAGTGCCAAATTGGTGGTCGCACATTTAAATTAGAGACTGGCAAGATCGCCAAGCTCGCCTCGGGCGCCGTCATAGCCACCTACGGCGATACAGTAGTGCTTGCCACCGCGGTTCGCGCCGCGCCTCGCTTGGGTATTGATTTCTTCCCGTTGACCTGCGATTACCGCGAGAAGTATTCAGCGGTTGGCCGTTTTCCAGGCGGTTTCCGCAAGAAAGAAGGCGCTCCTTCGGAAAAGGAAGTGCTCACCATGAGAATGATGGATCGGCCAATTCGGCCGCTCTTTCCAGATGGTTTCGTGGATGAAATCCAATTGCAATCCATTGTGCTCAGCCATGACGGCCAAAGCGACGCCGATGTGATCGCATGCACCGCCGCAAGCGCCGCGTTGTCCATCACCGACGCCCCCTTCCAAGGTCCAATCGCAACCGTGCGCGTGGGTCGTTTACAAACCGAAACCGGCGCGCAGTTCGTCATCAATCCAACCGTCGCTCAACTTGATTTCAGCGATTTGGACCTGGTGCTTTCCGGCCACAAGGACGGCGTGAACATGATCGAAGTTGGCGCCGCTGAAATCAGCGAAGCCGACATGCTTGCCGCAATTCGATTTGGATACGAGCACGGTATTCAGCCAATCTTGAAGTTGATCGAGGAGCTTCGCGTGAAGTCAAACGCTCCCGCGCAAGTTCTTGGCACGCTGATATTGCCAAGCGAAGCCATCATGACCAAGGTGAAGTCCGTGGTCGGCGAGGACATGAAGAAGGCCCGCCAAATTCATGGCAAGAGCGACCGCAACGCGGAGATTGATCGTCTGCGCAAGTGGATGATTGAAAACCACTTCGCCGTCGCGCCTGGCTTGAGTTACACCGAGCATTGCGTCGCCGACAAGGCGCAGCGCGACGCCAAGGAAGCCTTCCGTATTCTGGAGAAGAAAATGACGCAGGATCTTGCGGGAAATCAGGGCATTCGTCCTGACGGCCGCGGTCTTCGTGAAATTCGTCCGCTGGAAATGGAAATTGGTTTGCTTCCGCGCACACACGGTTCAGCCATGTTCCAACGTGGCGAAACTCAGTCACTGGTGACCTGCGTTCTTGGAACAATCAAGGACGAGCAAATCATTGATGGCTTAATGCCTGAGTACGCCAAGAAGTTCTACCTGCACTATTACTTCCCTCCATTCTGCACGGGCGAAGCTGGCCGCATCACTGGTCCAGGTCGCCGTGAAATTGGTCACGGTGCTTTGGCCGAGCGCAGTCTGCTTGCCATTCTTCCCAACCCAGAGGATTTTCCATACACCATTCGCATTGTCAGCGAGATCACTGAGAGCAACGGCTCCAGCTCAATGGCAAGCGTGTGCGGTGGTTGCCTTGCGATGATGGATGCGGGCGTGCCTATCAAGGCCACGTGCGCGGGCATCAGCGTGGGTCGCTTTACTTCCAAGGATGGCAAGGTGACGCATGTCACCGACATCATTGGTGAGGAAGATTTCTTTGGCGAAATGGATTTCAAGGTCAGCGGAACTCGTGATGGAATCACGGGGATTCAGCTTGATTTGAAGGCGCGCGGACTTGGATTTGAAGAAATTGCGACCATCTTTACGCAAGCGCGTGAAGGTCGTCTGCAACTCATCGACAAGATCGAAGCCGTCATTGCCAAGCCACGCGCTGAGATGTCGCAGTTCGCTCCACGCATCACCAAGGTCAAGATTGATCCAGAGAAGATCGGCAAGCTCATTGGTCCAGGCGGAAAAACAATCCGCTCGCTTCAAGAGCGAACCGGCGCGCAGATCGATGTGGAAGAAGACGGAACCGTGTTCATCGCGTGTTCCGACGCGGCCAAAGCGGCGCAAGCCAAGCTGGAAGTCGAAGCGCTTGGCGCCGAGATCAAGGTTGGCTCGGTGTTCGAAGGCAAAGTTGTCGCGGTCAAAGAGTTCGGCGCATTCGTGGAGTTGGTGCCTGGCACCGACGGCATGTGCCACATCTCCGAACTCGCTCACGGCTTTGTCAAAAATGTTCTTGAGCACGTGAAGATTGGTGAGTCGATCAAGGTGAAAGTGATCAATGTCGATGAGAACGGTCGCATTAAGTTAAGCCGCAAGGCCCTTATGACACCGGAACCAGCGCCAGCAAATTAACTCCGCGGGCATTTATTTGGGACTTTTCATACCCGCCCATTCCATTGGGCGGGTATTTTTATGCCATCAAAAGGTTAAAATGAGACCTTCATTTCCATTCCAAAGTGGTCCGCAAATGTTAAATCAATCAATTTGTCAGAGAAACACGAGCAAAAGGCATGCCTCTCCTGCGCCTAGAGCGAGTCTTGCGCCAAAATACCCTAAGGACAAATTACTTACGAATGTTTTGAAAATTTCCCTTGCATAAGTACCAAATTGATCACACAATACAACAATGTTTGGCGTAACTGTATTACTTTATGGAGATAAAAGACAATGAGTAATGAAACTGAATTTTTCAATGTACAAGGAACCGTGAAGTGGTTTGATCCGCGCAAGGGCTTCGGTTTTGTTGTTGGACCTCAGGGTGAAGATATATTTGTTCACTTTTCAACCATTGAGCAAGAAGCTGGCTTTCGAACCTTGCGCGATGGTGAAGCGGTCATCTATTCCGCCACCAAAGGCGCCAAAGGCTGGTCCGCCACCAAAGTGCAATCAAACCGCACTCCAACTCTAAATTCTACTCCGGCCGTATAAGTCGCACACACATATGTGATTTGGTTTCAACGCATCATTTTTTCTTTTTTTAAACTTTTGAATTATGAACACCCGCCTTGCTTTCGATCGGCGGGTTTTTCTTTGGCACAGATCGGCACTTCGCGCGCTTCTGTTTTATTGATTTCCATTTCAGATATTGGTATCTCAGAATGAATTCGCTACCCTCATTTTTAGTTGGTGCCGTGATTGGCGCAGTGCTGGCTGGCCTTGCGGCAGCTGATTCATTGCGGCGACGCGCCGCGCGCGCGCTTGCCGCTGAACGACGCGCCCAATCCGCCGAGCGATTGGCGGAATTGGGAAACATGACCAGCGGACTGGCCCACGAAATTAAAAATCCACTTTCAACGCTCACGCTCAATGCGCAACTGCTGCGCGAAGAAGTGCTTGACTCCGATTTGCCGGAACCCGTTCGCGCCACAGCCATCAAGCGCGCCGACGCGTTGGCGCGCGAGTCCAGTCGCTTGAAAGATATTTTAAGCGACTTCCTGCGCTTCGCGGGGCGAATGAAACTTGATCCGCAGCCGCGCGACCTACGCGAACTTGTGCAAGAGCTTGCGGATTTTTTCCATCCTCAAGCCGATCGCGCGGGCGTGCTGATGCGCATCGACAATCCTGCCACCGCCGCCATATGCAATGTCGACCCCGGCTTGCTCAAGCAAGCCATTCTTAATTTAATCATCAACGCGGTGCAAGCCATGAGCCCCGATGGACAAGCCGCCGTGGGCCAAAGCCGCGGCGAGTTACTGCTACGCATTGAAGCCGTTCCCGCCGATAAGTCGCATGACCATGGCTATCGAATTGATGTGATTGACTCTGGCCCAGGCATAGATGCCGAGCGCCTTGCGACTATTTTTAGACCCTACGCCAGCACCAAACCGGGCGGCAGCGGTCTTGGCCTAGCGACCACGCGCCGCATTGTGGAGGAGCACGGCGGCCGCATTGAGGTCTTCAGCGACGCCACCAAGGGCACATGCTTTTCACTATTTCTACCCTTAAAGTCACTCTAACCAATCTTTGGCCTTCAAGCGTTGCGGAACATATTCCTCCGTCACATAGGAAATATCCTTGGTGATCAAGGACTCCACTTCCATCTTGAATCCGTTGGTCAGCAAACCTTCAATTTCCTTTTGCCAAAGCTTGTGCCCTTCAAACCATGGATATGCGGCGATTTCCTTGGCGCGCTTGATGTCATTGTCATTCAGCGCAATCTGCACATCATCGCTGAGGCCGCACGCCTTGTAATCCTTGGCGCGAATGCCCAGAAACTTGGCCTCTGGAATTGCAAGCCGCTGACTTTCAAACGCCAACGAAATAGAGCCTTGTTTAATCACGCTGTAGATGTAATGCCCCCACGGATCGCAATCAAGCAAACAATACACGGGCAACTTTAATTCCTCATGCATGCGGCGCAGCAATCGGCGCACGCCGCGCGGAGGTTGTCCGCCACCCTCGGTCAAAATGCAATTGTGCTTCTCCCAAAAGCGGTCCTCATTGAAGCGACTCCAAACGGTGTTCTTTTCCACATGCAAAATAAATTTGGCTTCACACTTTTTAAACTGAATCACATCGGGTTCCACAATGCTGGGAATGGCGTAGCCGCCGGAACCCATGCGGCGGCAATCAATCTCATCGCCGGAATCAACCAAGGTGATATTGCCCACAATACTGCCGGCTTTCTTGGCAAAAATGTGAAGTTCCTCGCGCAACGCGGTCAGTGAAACTTCCAGATCCTCCAGAATTCCGTCGGACTCAGTCTGATCAACGAATGTTTTTTCCTTGGTGCCGGCCACCGTGTGCAGGCCCTTGTAAAACATACCGCGCAAGCTCAGCGTCTTGTCGGCCTCGATTAAATCCTTAATGGAACCTGAATGCAGGAGCGTTTGCATGAAAATTTTCGCCTGATTCAAATTAAACAACTGGCGATCTTGCGTGGCGTTCCCCATTTCAAGAATGCCGCGCTTCTTGTTCCAAATAGTGTTGCTGCGCGAACGAGTAGGAACGCTCACGATGGGCTCTTTGCCACCCAGCGCGGCCTTGGTTACGCTCTCCGCAAGCACATAAATCTTTTTCTGCGTGTTGACATCGCGGGCTTTGGTGGAAACTTGTTTGGTTATTTTCTTGGCCATAGGAACTCTATTCAATCCGCTTCAAAGAGCGTTGGGGAATCATCATCACGCTTAGATTTTTTTGGCTTCACATTGGCGTTGTCGGCCGTCTTATTGCGTTTTGGCTTCTTGCCCACACTTGCGGTTTGGAAGGGTTTTTTAGCTTCCAAATGCGAGTCTTTCACCTCGCTGCGATCGCTTTGCGCCAACGCAGGAATGGCGTCGGCCACAACCAACACGCCCTCTTGATCGGACGGATCCTCCGCCTTGACCACTTTGCCATCCTCGTTCAGCACTTGATCGGCTTGACGCGTGCGCTTCTTGGCCTGTGCCAGCAACGCGTCGTACACCTTGCGCGTGTCGGCACCATGGATGTGGTTGAGCGACTTGGAGACCTCACCAATGTAGCGCTCAAAAATATCGCGGCGCTCGCCCTCGCGACGCATCTTCAGGCGCTTACGCAAATAGCTTCCAAGTTTGCGCCCGCACTCCATCAGCGCCAACTTCATCTCCTTCCGAATTTCGTCGTAGTCGGCGATGGCTTCCTTGGACTCGCTGGTGAACGGAACCCACACGCTTGCCATGTGAATTAAAATGACAAGCGGTCCGGTTGGTGTGCTACCACGCGGCTGGATTAAACCATAGTTTTTCCAGCCAGTTTCTGCCACGGCCTTGAAACTGGAGCACGCGCTTTGTTGAAACAAAAGTGGCACGCGGTTGGCGAAGCGAATCACGCGGCTTGATTCTTCTGTTGGCAACTCGCCACCAAAGGCGATGGCCGCTTCAATTTGAAAGGGCCGCCCGCGATAAATTTCGGGCTCGCGGCTGCTGGCCGCGTAAAATTCGGCGCGCACACCTTTGAGCATGCCCGCCAATAATTGACGCACACCAATGGGTGCCAAACAATCAACGGGTGGCGGTCCCAACTTGGCTTCTTGAAACGCGGCGAATAATTTTTCCGCCTGCTGCGGCTCAATATCGCCAGCGCGTGTGCGACTGGTAGCACCCGCGGCCTCACACAAAGCTCCCGCGGTGCTAGCGGACACGCGACAAAATTGATCTTGCAGAAATTTGTACAACGAGCCCTTCTCCGCGGCTTCGTATTCCTTCAACATTTGCAGGAGCGTGCCCAACTCCACGCCCTTGGGATGCGGCTGAATTTCGCGTGTTTCTGGGGGCAATTCATTCACCGCGCGCGGATACATAATCACGCCATGGTGCTCGGAAGTGACTTCAACTTTCACCTCGCCAGCGTCCACGGCCGTGGCCACGGAATCAGCGGGCAGAAGTTCCTCATCATCCCCGCCGCTCTCTCGCGACGGCGGAACGTAAGTAATGCGAGCGTGCGGGTTGGCGATGCCGGTGAGTTCTAGAAACTCATCAACTGAACCACGGCCCTTTTGATAGCGACCTTCAAGCTCAATGGAAACACTTGTTCCAGTGGGAAATATTTTCGCACTTAAAAAACCGTCCGTGGCCGCGAGCGAGCGCGAGCCCGCCGTCACATCGCGCAAGCGAGTTGGCGGAAAATCTTTTGTCTCAGCGTCGGCCGTCACTTCGGCGCGATTTGTTTTTGTGTTCATGGCCAACTCAATGCGGTGCGCCGCGTCGCTTGAGCGAATCTTGGTGACAATCTGCATGGGCTTGCCGGTGGTGATCAATCCATACATGCCCGCCGCGCTAATGCCTATGCCCTGCTGACCTCGGCTCATCTTCAATCGATGAAACTTGGATCCATATAAAAGCCGCCCAAAAATATTCTCGATTTGCTTGCGCACAATGCCGGGACCGTTGTCTACCACCGTGATGCGGTAGCGCGAACTCTTGCTTGTTGCGGGCCGATCAGGCTGCAAATCCTCGATGATCACTGCAAGTTCTGGAAGAATTCCACCCTCTTCGCAAGCGTCCAAACTGTTATCCACTGCCTCTTTGACCGTGGTCAATAACGCCTTGCGCGGATTATCAAAGCCCAGCAAATGCCTGTTCTTGGCAAAAAATTCACTTACGGAAATGTCGCGTTGGCGCGATCCCATTTCCTCGGCCGTGGAACCTCGGTTCTTGCCTTTGCGCTCGGAAGTCGCGCCGCTTGAATTTTGAACGCTCTTAGGCGTGCGTGATTTACGTGACTTGGGTTGCGGCTTACTCATCAATGCGGCGTCCTTGCCAACCATGCTGACTCCTATTCAATTTCGTTACGAAAGGATGAAAGTACCGTTTCTTCGGCTCGCCAGGGCATTCTTCAACGCATTTTCTTTGAAATCACGCATTTGAAACTTCTATAAGTCCAACAATTTCGCTACCATTTGTTGCCCAACAACCTCAACCACAAAGGACTCACATGGAAACAACACTGATCATCTTGAAACCAGACGCCGTGCAACGCAATCTCATGGGTCGAATCCTGACCCGCTTTGAGGACAAAGGCCTGCAAATTGTGGGCTGCAAACTCATGCGCATTTCACAGGAACTTGCCGCCGAACACTACAAAGATCATGCTTCCAAACCTTTTTACCCTGGTCTTGTTCGTTTCATGACTGGCAACCCCGTGCTTACCATGGCTGTGCGTGGAATTGGCGCAATCACCATTTGCCGCTCCATGATGGGCGCAACCTTTGGCAGTAAAGCCGCCGCTGGCACCATTCGGGGCGACTTTGGCGTTTCCAACAGTTACAACTTGATACACGGGTCGGACAGTCCCGAAGCGGCAACCCGTGAATTAGGCCTGTTTTTCAAATCTGGCGAAATTCTGGAATACACGCGGGTAGGCGACGGTTATGTCTACGATTCCACAGGCAGCAAGCCTGAGTAGTTAGCAATATTAAGTCTTATAACTTACTGTATGTCCAATTTACTGCTTAAAATTGGTCGTGTTTATTTAATTTGATCCATACCTCATAATTTTAATTATTTTTGAAACTATCCCCACCCTATTTGATGAACAGTCACATAGTTCATTCTTAAGCGTTTTGTTGCAAGGCAAGAATTTTACAGTCAACACAACGCATAATCGCCTCTGACCAAAGGAAACCACATTGCTCCACTCAATGATTGGGAAAAATTCTCCGCTTGATCGAATGCGCCAACGAAATCGCCCAGCGGTTCGTCGTGACTTTTCCAAGCCCGTTTTGGCGACTGTGGCTTTGACGGGCGTAGAGGAAGAACTGATGCGCGAAATAATGAGTGAGCCAATGGACTACATGGACTCACCTGAATTTCGCAAGCCAGGCGCTGAAAAAAATATTTATGAAACGCCTGTGGCTATTCGCTTCGCTGATGTGAGTTGGTACCGCCCATTGATGGCCAACAGCACCGGCGGAAAGCAAGTAGAGCGCAAAGCCAAGAAATCCGATTCCGTTCTGTTAACCGCCGCACAAGAGCGTGTGATTTTTCTGCAATACAACTTCGCTCGATTTCGAGTGCGACAATTGCAAGAAGAGCTGAACAATAAAACCCCCACCACCGAGCAAGCCCGCGAAATTTTGCGCTGGCACCGCATGGCCAAAGGGTTCCGCGGCCAAATCGCGGAAATTAATCTAGCCCTAGTTCTTGCCATGGCCAAGCGCGTGCCACTGGGCGAGAGCGATTTTGCCGACCTGATTGGCGAAGGCAATATGGCGCTCATGCGCGCCGTGGATAAATTTGACTGCGGTCGTGGCTTTAAATTCAGCACCTATGGCTGCCGAGCAATTTTGAAGGCTTTCAGCCGTTTTGGCATTAAATTGCAAAAATACAAGCAACGCTTTCCTGGCGAGTTTGATCCCCAATTTGAGAAGTCAAATCACCTAGAGGTTGTGCGCGCCGAGAATGAAAAGGACTCCGCCGCGGAAGTGCGTTCCATCTTTACCCGCAACAGCGCCCAACTCACTGACATTGAGCAGAAGGTCATTCTGCATCGATTTGGTTTAGACGGCGTCGCTCCACAAGTCCAATTAACATTGGAGCAAGTGGGACAAATGATTGGCGTGACCAAGGAACGTGTGCGTCAAATTCAAAATAACGCTTTGGAAAAACTGAAGGATGCCTTAATTACTTTGCGCGGCGAAGTCCCCGCGCCAACTTCAAATTAACATCCCGAATTGGTTTTCAGAATCTCAAGAATTGTGTTCTGTCAGCGCAGATATTTTATTTGTCAGGCACCTGTTTGTTCTTGGCTGATTGAGTTTGAGCGCAAAGTCAACCAAGATGTCGCGGTGGCCACCGCGTGCAGCAGGGCAAAGCCGCACACCAATCCTGCTTGAACGCTGTATTGCTCCGCATCAATCATGGCACTTGTGGCAATGGCCACAACAATGCCGCTGAAATATCCAATATCGCCTGCCGCGCGGAATGCCGCCAAACCGGTCATGCCGCGATTTGTAGTCAGAACCAAAGCCAGCGAGGCTGGCAGAAGTGGTGCGGCCGCCACACCAAGAATGAGCAACACCAACGCAAGAACCACGGTATTTGCGCCCAGAAATGGCACACTTGCCAATGCGACCGCGTACACAATCGCCGACAGCGTGCGGGTTTGCAACGCGCCAAATCGATCGGCAATCCAACCGGCTGGAGCTGCCCCAATAGCCATGAACAACAACGGCAAGCCCACCAACATTCCCCGCTGCTCTGGCGTGTAGCCCAGCCCACTTAACAAAAAACTTGCGAAGACCGCGGTCAGAATTGCTCCCGTGGCTCGATCGGTGGCGCTCATAAATAAAATAGGCCAAATCTTGCCGGGCTTCTGAGTGAACTCTTGCTCGTCGAGTTGCCGTTGCATGAACGCGCCTTTTGCAAATTCAGCCATGCGCGTCAGTGTTGCGCGAAATGCAATGGCAAGAAATCCTGTGGCCATGCATGAGGCGGAACCAACAAGCAATGTGACAGTGGCGCTGCCTGTGACTTTGGTGATGAAGCCACCAAGAACCGCGCCAATACCCAAGCCCGCCACCAACAGGGTTGCGCCCAAACCAAGTTTCCACGCGCGATGTTGTTGATCATGGCGACCGAGCATTTGAAACAACGCAGCGAAGGTTGCGACATCAACCGCGCCTTCAAGAACGCGCAGCACCAATGTGCCCGCGAACCCAATGGGCAACCACATGATCGCCAATAAAATACCGTCTACAAGCGCGGTTGAACTCACCACGACCCACCCCGACATGCGGGTGCGCATGTATTTTACGAATGGAATTGCAAGCAGCGCACCAAGCAAATTCACCGCCAAAAATAATTGTGCTTGCGCCGCGGACACGCTGTAACGATCCGCGAAAAGATCCTTTAAGACAGGCACAACCAGGGCGTCAGGCAACGCCGAAACAAAGATGAGAAGGATGACAATGCGCACGGGGAAATTGAGATTGCACAAGCCTAGCACTCTTTGGCTTGCCACTACAATCCCGCCATGAATAAAGTCTTCCAGACTCCAGAGCAGGCACTTGCGGGTCTGACCCATGACGGAATTAAAATTGCGGTGGGCGGATTTGGTCTTTGTGGAATTCCAGAGCAACTTATTCTTGCGCTGCGTGAGAGCGGCGCCAAGGAGTTAACGTGCGTCAGCAACAACGCGGGCATTGATGATTGGGGTCTTGGTGTGCTTTTGAAATCGCGGCAAGTACGACGCATGGTGTCAAGCTATGTGGGTGAGAACGCAGAGTTTGAGCGCCAATATATGAGCGGTGAACTGGAGCTTGAATTTTGTCCGCAAGGGACTTTGGCCGAGCGCATGCGCGCGGGTGGCGCCGGCATTCCTGCGTTCTACACCAAGACCGGAGTGGGAACGATTGTGGCCCACGGTAAACCAACCGAACTTTTTGATGGCGAGTTGTTTGTGCTTGAGCGCGGCATTCGCGCGGATCTTGCCCTAGTCAAAGCGTGGAAAGCCGATCCAAGCGGCAACTTGGTGTACCGAAAAACCGCTCGAAATTTCAATCCCATGGTGGCTTCTTGCGGCAAAGTCACTGTGGCTGAGGTGGAGGAGTTGGTTGAAATTGGCGCGCTCGACCCCGATGGCATACATACCCCAGGTATTTTTGTGGATCGAATTGTGGTGACAAAGTCGCAAAAGCGTATTGAACAGCGAACCGTCACCCCTAGTTAAACCAAATTTCGTTTACGCCTACATTATGGGCGCATTAAAATGACCTGCCCAAGAATTTATTTAAAAAATTGTGTTTTGCCCGAATGAAAAGAACTGTCCCCCGTTGTCACTGCCACGTTAGAGAGTGACTTAATAGCATTTACCCTGAATTATGGAGATTCGTATGAAATTTCTTCGTCCCGCCGTTCTCACCCTATCACTCCTGCTTCTTGCGCCCATCGCCTCGGCTCAATTTGGTGGCAAGGCCGGCTTCAGTGAGGCCTTTAAACCTGATTTGCTTCCGCGCGACATGACCATGATTGTGCAAACGCTGAAACTTGAGGAATGGCAGCGACCCATTGTGCAAAGCTTGCTGGAGGATTACAAAGATTCCTTCAAAACTGGAACAGATGCAATTCGTGAAAAAATGGTGAACTCCGCCAAGTTGCAAAAAAATGGTGGCGCCAAAGATATGCGCAGCTTGCTTGCACCAATCGAAGCATGGTTGCCAGAAAAGGAGCGTCTGTTTGAGGACTTAATGGACAGCATTAAGAGCCAACTTTCGGAGAATCAGAAAGAACTTTGGCCAAAATTCGAGCGCGCCGTGCGCCGCACACGATCTCTTGATGATTCGGATTTGTCAGGCGAAGGCGTGGATTTAATTTCAATTTTGAATCAAATGCAATTGAAACAAGATGTTCTTGATCCCGCGCTGCCCGCCATGGAACAATACGAAATCGCACTCGATGCCGCCCTGAAAGCGCGGGACGCGCGCATTTCCGAGCTTCTTCCAAAGTTCACCGACGCCATGGAAAATATGGACATGCAAAATGGCAGCCAATTGCAATGGCAAATCATGAGCGAGCGCATTGTGGTTCGCAATATCCAAGATGAATCTATTGAAAAGATTACCTTGGCGCTTGCGCAACCATTCGCCACCGATTTTCGAACCCGCGCTCTTGCACAGGGCTATCGTGAAGTTTTCCAACCCGATCCACTTTCCAATTTCTTCGCAGCCGTGCTGAATCTGGAGGATCTGACAGCTCAACAAAGGACGGCGATTGAATCCGCACAGACCAGTTGGAATGAAAGTTTCAATGGACTACAAACACGAATGCTCGAGACAACGCGGGCCGATGAACCAACCAAGTCCAAACGCAAAATGCTTTCAAACCAAGCCAAAAAAGCGGCCAAAGATGGAACAACCGCCCCCGAAGTTCCGCCGGACTTGTTGGTTCCATTGCGCAACGAGAAAAATAAAATGGTTCAAGAAACTCGGGAGAATGTCTTAAAATTGCTCACGCCCGATCAAGCGGAACGGCTTTCCGCTGGTGTGCCTGGAGTGCGCCCACCTGCACAAACGACGACTCCTGGCATGTATGAAAATGCCGACAAAAAGAATTCTGGGAATGGGGAAAAATCGCCCGCAGGTTCCGGTTCCGATGGCTCACCCGCTGAACCCACGCCCGCTGGAAATAATCAGCCACCACAAGCTCCGGAGACCGTGGAGTAATCCACAGCAACGGTGTCTGAAAGTATTTCTAACAATGGTCTGCGTGAGCGCGTTACCTCCGTTGCGGCATTGTTGCGTGCCGCGGCGGCCGCCAATCCGCAAGAGCGCTGTGAAGCCGCGGGTTTCACTTGGCTTGCCAAGCCAATTCCATCCGATGCGGATGCGGTGCGATTGATTCCTTCCGAAGTTGCGGTGCGCCTGGGCGTCATTCCGTTGTCAATCACATCGGGTCGTTTGCGCGCGGCCATGATGGATCCATTTGATCTACATGCCGTTGATGAAGCTGCCACTATTGCCAACATGCCATTGGAACGCGTTGGAGTTGCGCCGGAGGCGTTTGGCGAACTGATGCGGCAATCGTACGGCGTCACCGCTGCGCGCATGGCGCAAAGTTTGGCTGGCAACAGCAGCGGTAGTGATGAGGTGGAGCAAAATCTTGACGCCATTCAAACCGACGATGTGCATCGCATGGCGGAGCAACCCACACTGGTCAACTTGGTCAACCTTTTAATTCTGGAGGCAATCCAAAAACGAACCAGCGATATTCACATTGAGCCGTTCGAAGGTGAATTAAAAGTGAAATACCGAATTGACGGCGTATTGATCGAGCAACAAAGTCCGCCCAAGCATTTGCAACCCGCCATCATTGGGCGTATAAAAATTATGTCCATGATGAATATTGCGGAACGATATCTTCCGCAAGACGGCCACATTACCTTGCGCTTTGAAGGCCGCAAAGTGGATCTGCGCGTTTCTACCGTGCCAACGATTTATGGCGAGAGCGTGGTCATGCGCATTCTGGACAAGTCATCGCTGCCGTTGGACTTAAAAAGCTTGGGCATGCATGCGCAGCAAGTGTTGATGATGGATAAGTTGATTGCCAAACCACACGGTCTGGTGTTGGTGACGGGTCCAACTGGAAGTGGAAAAACAACCACCTTGTATGCCGCGTTGAGTAAGTTGTACGACCCGCGAAAAAAAATCCTGACGATTGAGGATCCCGTTGAATATGAACTCGCGGGCATTAATCAAATTCCGGTGAATCCAAAACGTGGTCTGACATTTGCAAGTGGGTTGCGCAGTATTTTGCGCCAAGACCCCGATGTGATTCTGGTCGGCGAAATTCGTGACGCGGAAACGGTTGATATTGCCATTCGTAGCGCGCTGACAGGCCACTTAATTTTAAGCACGCTGCACACCAACGACGCGCTGTCCAGCGTTGGGCGCATTGTGGACATGGGCGCGGAATCCTATTTGCTTGCCAGTGTCCTAGAGGGCGTTCTGGCCCAGCGTCTTGGCCGCAGAGTGTGCAAAGTGTGCGCGCACAAGGTTCCCATGCCGGAAAATGACCGCGTGCGAATTCCACCCGCAACTCTGCCGCGCTTTCATGATCAAGTGACCGCAGGCGCGGGTTGTGAAGCATGTTCTGGCAGTGGCTTTCGTGGAAGACTTGGATTCTTTGAGCTGGTGCGCATCAATACTGCCCTTCGCGCCGCGATATCTGAAAGTCAATCGATCATTGAATTGCAGCGGCTTGTCGACTCGGAATTTGTTTCCATGCGTGACGACGGCTTGAACAAAGCCATAGCGGGCGAAACCACCATCTCCGAAGTCATGCGCGCAACCCAGGAAGTGGACGGGGCTTAAGCGTGGCATCTTGGCGATATGACAGCTTGGATCGCAGCGGCGCCGAATCGAGCGGCGTGGTGGTGGCGGTCGATCGCGCGTCGGCTATGCGATTGGTGCAAAGTCGCGGCCTGACCCCTTTAAGGATTGAATCGGAAGATGGACCAGCTCCCGCAGCCCGTCAACCGACAAAATCTGATCAACCCCAACGGTCGTCCATGGGGTCTACTGAAATCACACTGCCAGGTTGGATGACACTGGGCCCGCGCCGCCCCACTCTTTCGCGCTCGGATATGTCAAACCTAATTCGTGAACTTGCAACCGCAATCGAAGCTGGCTTGCCACTGATGCAAGCGTTGAAGATTGTGCGCAAGCAAGCGCCTGGTAAATCACAACCCGTGATTCTGGACGCGCTGATTGCCAAAGTAGAGGCGGGCCAGCCGCTCTACGAGGCCATGAAAGCCTTTGGCGCTCCCTTTGACGACATGGTGATTGGCATGGCGCGCGCCGCTGACGCCAGTGGTCGCATGCCAGAAGTGCTGCATCAACTGGCGGACTTGTTGGATCGCGCGGTGGAATTAAAAAGGGAATTGATCGGCGCCACCGTATACCCACTCATTGTGGCCGCGCTTATTTTGGCCAGCGTCACCTTGCTGGTCACCGTTATTTTGCCGCAGTTAATGATTCCCCTAGCGGCCCAGCCTGGCATGGTGCTTCCGCTTCCTACGCGAATTTTGCTTAATTTTGCGTGGTTTATGTCAAATTTTTGGTGGCTGCTTGTAATCATTGTGTTTGTGGTCACAACTGCTGCGCGCCGTTGGCTGCAGGACGTCGAACATAGACGCATGAAAGATTATGCCCTGCTGCGCACGCCATTGCTTGGAAAATTATTGCGCGACGTAGCCGTAGCGCGTTTCACGCGCACCCTTGGAACACTGGTGAGTGCGGGCTTACCTATTTTGCAGTCGCTACGAATTACCAAAGATACCCTTGGCAACGCCGTGCTCATGCAGGCCATTGAACAAGTTGAGGAGAAAGTCACCACAGGACAATCGTTGGCGGAGCCGCTTGAGCGTTGTGGTTTTTTTCCGCCACTGCTGATTCAAATTGTGAACATTGGCGAAAAATCCGGACGCCTTGAAGGCATGCTGCTGCACGCCGCCACGGCCTTTGACAGGCAAGTGAACTCAAGCATTAAAATTTTCACCAAAGCCCTGCCCCCAATTCTGCTGGTGGTCATGGCCATTATCGCCGGCTTTGTGCTGGCAGGAATTCTCCTGCCACTTTTACAGTTGCAATCCTCCTTGGGCGGCTGATTTTTGCCCCTGCGACGGCTACGCTATGGGACTGTGATGAAAAATGCCGACATTCTTTTATGAGTGTTTGGCAGTAAATTGGCTTGGTACTCGTTCATCTCCACGCCACCTGCACTTTGGCTCAAACTGAGAAAGACCCCTATGAAATCCAATAGTTCCACTCACCTGTATCGTCACACACACAAAGGCTTCACCTTGCTTGAAGTCATTATTGCGGTGACCATTGTGGCGCTGCTTTCCATGTTGATTGTTCCCAATGTCATGGGACTTCTTGGCAACGCCAAACAGAACAAGGCCAAAGCCGATGTGAACACGCTCTCCCAACAAGTGCGTATGTACATGGTGCAAAATGGAATGAGCCGCGTAGACGACGACTTTGACCTTACCAAATTATGCGAGGGCGACGACGCGCTGATCAGCAATGTGAATCAATTAACGGATCCCTGGAAACGCCAATATATTTTGGTATTTCCACCGACCTACAACAAAGATTTTGATGTGGTCAGTTATGGTGCCGATGGGCAGCCTGGGGGCGAAGCCGAGAACAAAGACATTATCAACGGAGCGCCTTAAATCGGCGGGGCGTGAAGTGATGCGCCGCGGCTTTACCTTGTTGGAATTGATCGTGGTCATCGCCATCTTGGCGGTCGTGTCTAGCGTTGTCATTCCACGGTTGCGCGACCTATCCAAGGGCAAAGCCGATGTCACCATTGAGCGACTCAGTGAATTGCTTGGCTTGTTCGCCTGGCGAGACAATGCGGGCTCGCAACAATGCGCTCTTTATATGAATCCCGATTCTGGCGCAATTGAACTGTGGACGCTTGAACCAAATCCAAATCGACCAACAGACCCCGCCGAATGGACGCCCGATCGATTTGTGCAACCCGTGGTTGTGGCCGAGGGAGTTGAATTGGAAGTGCTGTCCGATGGAATGCGTCTGGATGGCAATGAGTGGCGCATTGTTGGATCACCATCTGGAAATCGTGTGCGCATTGAAATACGGGTGCTGACCGATGGCTTTGACTCCATGCTGGTGTTGGAACCAAGCGCGGCCATGCCCACACGCGTGGACAATGGAAAAGTTGTGGAAGATCAAAGAGCGGCGCGTGATTTAGACGCGCGCGGAATGAGCCGTGAACCATGGTGAGGCGCCCACACTTTGCGGCGCGCCGCGGCTTTGCGCTGATCGACGCAATTTTGGGCGGTCTATTGCTGGCATTTGGCCTTGCCGCCGTGGTGACACTGTCGCAGCGCAGCCTTGCCATGTTGCAACGCGGCGAACGGGAAGCGCAGGCGTCCGCGCTGTTGGATGAGCTCCTTGGCCAAGTGATTACTGAAGGACCTGTTGAATTTGCACGTCGTCGACCCGTCGCTGGCAAGTGCGACGAACCGTGGAACGATTGGACTTTCACGATCGACATTTCATCCAACGGCGAGGGCGACGCCTGGGATGTGTTGGCGCGGGTTCAAGACATAAATGGTGTCGAGCATCGCTGCGCCACCAAGGTAGCCCCCCGAGAGGTCAACGATGTGCCAGAGCGCAAACCAGAACAGCCCATCGATCGCGAGGATCGCTTTGAGAAAAAGAAGGAGGCCATGCAAAATGGCTAAGCGCGGATTCACCATCATTGAATTGGTTGTGGCCATCATGATTGCCGCGATTATTTCGGGCGCAGTGGCAAGTTCACTGAGTCAATTGGGACGGGCGCGTGATATTTCGCGTATTCGCATGACCGCTTCGCGCCGCGCCAGTGACGCGCTTGAAAATATTCGACGCGACGTGCAAAGCACCATTCGCAGCGATGACTTGTTTGATACGCGCTTGCGCCTTGCGCCGGAGGTCGCCCGCTCACCCATTGGCGATATAGACCGCGATCAACTGCTTTTATTCGCCAACCGTTTGCGCCCCATTCGTACCATTGATTATTCAGGTGAAGGCCAGGAATACGAAACGCAATATCGAATTGAAGAAGACCGCGATGGCCCCGCACTGTGGCGCCGACGCGACGCCGTGCCCGATGAATTTGAGGACGCTGGTGGAATTGCGCAATCTATGGGTGATGGTGTGATTGGCGTTCGCTTTGAAGCCTTTGATGGTCAATCATGGATTCAAGAATGGGACAGCGATGTGGATGGCTTGCCACTTTCCATTCGCGCCACCGTGACCGCCAGCGGAGCGCGCCCTGGCGAAGATGCCTTTGCGGATGTGCGATCGCTCACCGTGATGCGCACTGAAATTCCTATTGACCGAGTTATGAAACCAAAATTGGATGAGGCGACACTGGCAGCCCAAGCTGCGGCTGAAGCCGCGGCGCAAGCCGGAGTTAGTGGCGCGGCGGATGCGGCGACTGGAAATTCAGACGCTGGCACAGGCGCAACTGGCGGCGGTGGTATGGGTCAAACTGGCGGCGGTGGTATGGGTCAAACTGGCGGCGGTGGTATGGGTC
>SXGQ01640622.1_pt1 | contig 45981 bp, 38 predicted proteins | sample 3178371 | NCBI WGS metagenome assembly SXGQ01 (sample SAMN11356859, study PRJNA531348) | freshwater metagenome | isolation source: freshwater sample F1-20 | place: China: Fuxian Lake, Yuxi | collected 2017-12-25 | reverse complement strand
CTCTTTTTTAAAGGGCGTATGTCGGCAAGCGACAAGTCATTGCACAAAAAAGATTTTGTCAAAGCGGCGCAGGCAGACGGCTTCTCCTACGCAGTCAGACTCGACAAGAAATCCGATGTGCCGCGAGTGATCGAGGAGTTTATTCGACACCCCGGCCCCGCTTTTTTGGAGGTCATCATCGACCCCGATGCCGGTGTTTATCCGATGGTCGGTCCGGGTCAGACCTACGACGCCATGATCACCGGCGATTTCATCGTTGCGAGACATACCGTCAAGAACGTCGAGGCGCCGGGGCCGTCAGAGATGTTCTGATCTCGGCCTTGTTTTCGTTTCGTCAGCTGGTTTCGAGCAGATGAAATCCTGCGGGAGCGTCGAGCGCAACCGATTTAATCAGAGCGAAAACCTCGAGGCCTACGACAAGTTGTAGTGATCTCACCGCAGCGGGCGTTACTGCAGAAAGCAGTCTTTGCGCGCCGAGTTCGATTTCGACGAGCACTATGCCGTCGCTGCGGTCACGAATGCGACCTATCTTTCCTCGTAATACGTTTCGTACTGACAGTCCCACGGGCGTCTGGGTCGCAATGATCACTTCGTTGGCAGGCACGTAGGCGCGAAAGCACTCTCCGGTCGGCACGGCGCTGGAGGGTAGATAAACGAGTTGCCCCTCGAGGTCCGCTTCGAAGCCTGCGTCGTCTGATGAGTTCGAAAGACGTCTGAGCGAGAGCAGACTACCTACATCGTTTCGAGCCGAAAGCAGAGGCGTGTCGGACCGTCCCAGCAAGTCTTGAGTATTTCCGCTCGCGACCACTGATCCGCGGTCCAGCAGCACGAGTTGATCGGCCAGACGAAGGACTTCCGCGAGACTATGGGTGACATGAATCGATGGGATGGAAAACTCCTGCTTGATTCGATCGAGCAGCCCCACGATTTCGTTTTTCCTTGGAGCATCGAGCGCGGCGAGGGGCTCGTCGAGCAACAAGACTGACGGATTGGCCAACAGCGCGCGCCCGAGGGCAACGCGTTGGCGCTCGCCACCCGATAGTTGGCGTGGCCAGCGATCGAGCAACGACCCAAGACCAAGCGTTTCGATGACCTGTTCGCGAGAGGGGCCATGTCGATGCCTCGATCGGCGAGCGCCGAAGTCGAGGTTTGCCATGACCTTTAAATGAGGGAAAAGCAAACCGTCTTGTGGAACCCAGCCTGTCGCGCGTTGTTCGGGCGGCAGATCGATTCCGCGCTTGGTGTCGATCAAGACGCGATCGCCAATGCTGATGCGTCCTCGATCCGGTCGCAGCGATCCATTGATGAGATCGAGAACGGTGGATTTTCCCGAGCCCGAGGCGCCGAAGATCGCAGTACAGCCGTTCTCTGGCGCCTCGAATCTGATGTCGAGAAAAAAATCTCCTCGCCTCATCGATACGTCGACAGAGATCATGGTCGACGGCTCCAGCGCTGAGCCCATCGGCCGAGCCACTCGGCGGCAAGCAAGGCGATTAAGGCAATGGTCATCGAGATCAGCGCGAGCTTCATGGCGACGGTTTCACCGCCCGGTGTTTGCAGCGCCCCATAAATTGCGAGCGCCAGAGTTTGGGTTTCGCCCGGGACGTTCGCAGCGAACGTGATCACCGCGCCGAACTCACCGAGGCAGATCGCAAACCCGAGTACGGCGGCGGCCGAGATGCCTGGTAATGCCAGAGGCATGGTGACCGAAAAGAAGCGATCGATTGCGCTCGCCCCGAGACAACGTGCAGCCAATTCCAGGCGAGGATCAATGGCCTCGAGCGAAAGGCGAATAGTGCGGATCATGATGGGTAGCGCCACGATTCCGGCTGCGAGGGCAGCGCCGTTGGTCGTGAACACCAGCCGCATATCGAAGTTCGTATCGAGCCAGCGACCGACAGGGCCTTGAACGCCAAAGATCAAAAGCAGGGCATACCCGACGACGACCGGCGGAAGAACAAGCGGGGAGTGTACGAGCGCATCGAGCAGCGCGCGCCCTGGAAATCTCTTCCTTGCCAAAACCCAGCCGAGAGCGATCGCCATGGGCAGCGTGAAAATGAGCGCTCGTGCGGCAACGCTCAGGCTCGTCAGAACGGCCAGCCATTCAGGATCAGACAATGTCACCCCCGCATCCTATACTTCGGCCCATGAAATACCTGCACACGATGGTCCGCGTGACAGACCTCGACGCCTCGCTGCGATTTTATCGAGATGCTCTCGGTTTGGAGATGATCTCTACCAAAGAGGTGCCCAAAGGGCGGTTCACGTTGGTTTTTCTCGCGGCGCCAGGCGATCACACGGCCCAGATCGAATTGACCTACAACTGGGATCCCGAGCTTTATACCGGGGGGCGTAATTTCGGACATGTAGCTTACGCGGTGAAAGATATCTATGCCTCATGCCAGCGGCTGATGGACCACGGAGTCACAATCCTGCGGCCTCCGCGCGACGGACGCATGGCATTCGTACGCTCGCCCGATGGAATTTCCATCGAGCTACTTCAGGACGGGGCCGCGAAAACACCTGAAGAGCCGTGGCTATCGATGCCCAATACGGGCACTTGGTAATCGATGCTGCGCAAGCGAGACAGCCTATTTCTTCGCATCGTCGCTGCGGCGTTACTGCTGGCTCTTGCGGGTTGCGCGGTACCGAAGGCCTATCTCGGCGAGCAGATTTCTCGTGCGACCGTAGACGAAGGGTATCGCGGCAGCCGCGTCATGCCCTCTCGGCAAAACGACGAAGTCCTTTTTGTCGTAAGTTTGTCGGGTGGTGGGATGCGCGCTTCGGCGATGTCTTACGGTCTCTTTGAGCAACTCGCTGCAGATCGCCTCACGAAAGGATCAACTTCATCACGTCTGCTCGATCAAATCGATGTCATCTCGGCCGTCTCGGGCGGGGCTGTTCCGGCGACGTATTTTACACTCTTCGGAGATCGTCTCTTTCGCGACTTAGAGCCCCGGTTCCTCCACAAAGACTTCACGGCTTCGGTACGTCGCGGCATTCTCCTCGACCCTCGAAACTGGATACGCATGGCATCCCGCGAGTATTTTCGGGGTGACTTATATGCCGAGTATTTCGATCGCCGTTTATTTCGCGGGGCGACCTTCAGTGACCTCAGTCAAAAAGGCGATCGACCGTTTCTAATCATCAATGCGACCGATGTCGGACTCGCGAGTCGCTTCGAGTTTACTCAAGACAGTTTCGATCTGATCTGTACCGATCTCATGCGATATCCAGTCTCGCGGGCGATTGCTGCATCAACGTTGATCCCGGCACTGCTGACCCCGATCACGATCGAAAATCGTGCCGGGCGTTGTGGTTATGCACTTCCAGATTGGGTCCACCGAGCACTCGAGACGGGAGATTACAGTTCCCGTGAGTATTTCCGAGCCTCGGTATTGAAGTCTCGCAGCGATGCTTCGAAATTCGGCTATCTGCATCTCGTCGATGGCGCGCTGAGCGATAACCTTGGCGCCAGGGCGCTGTACGACGCTCTGGCCGACGGCAGCCCTTGGATGACCTCGCGTGATCCGCCGAGCCACTCCGGTCGACGCAAGTTGATTTATGTCTCGGTCAACGCCGGCGATTGGAAGTCGATGCAGGTCGGTATCAATCGCCAACCTCCCGATGCGCTACAGATGTTACGACTGATGGGTACGGTGCCTATGGATCGATATTCCGCCGAGAGCCGCGTCGTGCTCAACGAAGCATTGAGAGAGCATGCTAAAAACGAAGACGCGGAGCTGTATCACATCGAAATCGAGCTCGAGTCGCTACGCAGTGATCCGAAGCTGACTCGTCTGGTCGAGCTTCCGACTTCGTTTACTCTCGCCAGAGATGACGCTCTGGCCTTGCGCTGCGCGACACGTCGGATGCTCTTGGCGTCCTCCGATTATCAGCGGCTGATGCGGGACCTGTCCGGCACAGCCGGACCACCTTCGATCTGCAGCGAGTGAGCGTCTCGGCCGAGCGCACTCACCACGTCATCGAGATCCCTTTGGTCTTGAGATAAGGCTCAAGACCCTCTTTGCCGAATTCCCGGCCCCAGCCCGATTGCTTGTTGCCTCCGAAGGGCACAGCGGGATCAATGGCAGCATGCATATTAACGCTGACCTGACCAGCATCGATTTTACGAACCATCTGCATGGCGATACCTAGATCTCGAGTCCACACGCTGCCCGACAGCCCATAGATCGTGGAGTTGGCGGCGCGTGCGACGGCATCGAGATCGCCATCGCCAAAGGTCTGAACGCAAAGCACTGGGCCAAAGATTTCGTTTTTGACGGGTGTCATGGCGCTCTGGGTTCGAGCGAGAACCGTGGGTTCGAAAAAGTACCCGGGGCGCATTGGAGCGCTGCCGCCGCAGACGACCTCGGCGCCTTCCTTACGACCTGCTTCGACGAATCCGGATACGCGGTCCCGTTGTTGAGAGGAAATCAACGGCCCGAACTCCGACGTGGGATCGAGTCCGGGACCGAGTTTCATGGAGCGAGCAATCGCGGCGATGCCTTCGACGACCTTATCGTGCACTTGCTCATGAACGAAAAGACGCGTGCCAGCCATGCAGTTCTGTCCCTGCAGGAAAAAGCAGGCGCGCGCCGCGCCCGGAATGACTTGCTCGAGATCGGCGTCCGGAAAGACGACGACTGGGGATTTTCCACCGAGCTCTAGTGTGACCTTCTTGAGGTTCCCAGCCGCCGCTTTCACGATGAGTCGGCCGACCTCGGTCGAACCGGTGAACGCAATCTTGTCGACTCCGGGGTGAGCGGCGAGGGCCGCGCCCGCTGATTCGCCGTATCCGTTGACGATATTGATGACACCGTCCGGTACGCCGGCCTCCTGACAGATCTCGGCGAGCCGCATAGCAGTGAGCGGCGTGAGTTCCGCAGGCTTCAGCACGAGCGTACAGCCCGTCGCGAGCGCGGGGGCGATTTTGAGCATCACCATCGGCAAGGGTGAATTCCACGGTGTGATGGCGCCGACGACACCGATGGGTTCTCGAAGCGTGAACGAGAGTGCTTCGCCTGGAAGCTTGCCCTGCGGCGCTGCCGGTATCGTTGAGCCTTCGATCTTCGTTGGCCAGCCCGCGTAGTAGCGGAAAAACTCCGGAACCACCATGCCGCAGACGTACTGCGCGAGAGGAGTAGGAAGTCCGTTATCGAGAATCTCGAGTTCGCAGAGCTGTTGAAAATTGGCGACGATCAGATCAGAGATTTTCCAAATGACCGTGCTGCGCTGCGCCGCCGTAAACTTTGACCAGGGACCTTCGAACGCAGCGCGTGCTGCTTTGACTGCCGCGTCGATTTCGGCTGCACCACCTGCTGAGCAGCTCGATATTTTGAGACCGGTGGCGGGATCATGGATATCAATCGAAGATCCGGTTGACGGGTGGACCCACTTGCCGTTGATGAAGTGGCCATGCTGACGCGCAAGAAAATCTAGCGTCGCTTTGGAAAGGGTGTAGTGCGATAGGGCAGACGTACTGGCGCTCATGATGACCCCCGGTCGGTAGACCCCTCGAATCCTAAAGCCCTCAAACCACTGTCCTGTCGGTCTGGAGAAATCCCGACCGGTGCGTGGCCGCGTGACGACGGCGTCAACGCAGTCGGATCACGACTTTTCCGGAATTTCGTCCGCCCAGGAGGTGCTCGACGGCATCGGCGACATGATCGAGCCCTACGAAGGGCGTCGGGTCGACCAGCACCTGCAGTTTTCCGTCGTGGAACAGCTGAAGGAGGCGCGCTGCAGTCTCGTCGAAGTACTCAGGAAAAGCCTGATTTTGAAAACCTCGAATCGAAGCGGACTTCCAGTAGAGCTTGCGGTAAGCACGCGCTTGCGGGACCAACTCGACTTCTTTGTCGAAGTCGGACGTATGCCCACTCACGACTATGCGACCGCGGAACGCGACATGATCGACGAACGCGTCGAATATCTCTCCACCGACCGAGTCGTAGGCGACGTCGATCCCCTTCGGATACTCCTTCTCGAACACCTCGCGTACATTCTCGCGTCGATAGTTGATGGGTCGATCGACGCCGAGCTTGCGAAGGAGCGCGATTTTATCGTCGCTTCCGGTGAGTCCGATGACATGGCATCCACGTAGTTTCGCGAACTGCACTACGAAGTGGCCGAGGCCGCCTGCGGCTGCAGACACCGCGACGGTGTCTCCATCGCGAACTTCTCCGATACGCTCGAGGCCGACCATCGCGGAGATGCCCGTGGGGATGAGCGCGAGCGTCTCTGCCGTGGGCTCACGCACAGGGATGACTTTGTTTGCAGAGGCGATCTGGTACTCACGGTATCCGGAGCCGAGACGAGTGGCAGCAACCGCATCACCTTCGTGCAAGTGAGTCACCCCGGGGCCTACGGCGACGATCCGCCCGACGGACTCGATACCCATATCGAAGGGCGGATTGACCTTGATGTAGCGAACGGTGTTTCTACAGAGGTTCTTGTCGAATATCGCGTTGACGCCGGCGAACTCGTTACGAATGACGACTTCACCCGCCTGCGGTGCTCGCCACGCTTCTTTGACAACCTGAGTCGAGGTGCGGAAGTCACCTGTGATCTGATGAATGATCAGCTTCCGATAGTCCGATGGGTGGGTCATATCCGTCATGTTCGTTGTCGTTGGTTCGTCAGGCCACGTAGAGTGGGGATGAAGCTTATCCCACGGAGATCGCCAACGTGCCTACCATTCTGATTACCGGAACATCGCGGGGACTCGGGCTCGAATGCGTGCGGCAATACGCCGAGGCGGGTTGGACCGTTTTGGCATGCGCCCGAAACCCTGCTGCTTCGCCTCAACTACAGGCATTAGCCTCGGCTCACGTGGGGCACGTCAAGACGCTCTCGCTCGATGTCGAGGATCACGTAGCGATCGATCGACTCGCCAAAGATCTCGACGGTACAGCGATCGATGTATTGCTCAACTCCGCAGGCACGATGGGCAATGGCAGTTTTGCCAAAGACGGACTCGCCTTCGGTAGCTTTGGGCGCTCCGACTACAAAGATTGGGAAACGATATTCCGGCTCAACGTGTTTGGCCCCATGAAAATGGCTGAGGCATTCGTTGGGCATGTCGCAAATTCGAATCAGAAAAAAATCGTCACCCTGACGAGCATGCTCGGCTCAGTGGGTCTCAATCGCATCGGCGGGCTTTATGCCTATCGGGCGAGCAAAGCGGCGGTCAACGCGATGATGAAGTCGATGGCTATCGATCTTGCAAAGTCCTACGGCATCGCTGCGACGGCGTTACATCCCGGATGGGTGCGCACCGAGCTTGGCGGTCCTCAAGCGGATATCGATGCAGAGACGAGTGTCTCCGGCATGCTCAAAGTCATCGATGCGGTAACGCTCGAGACTGCGGGGCGTTTCTGGGTTTACGACGGCAGCGAGCTGCCGTGGTGAGAGGCCTCTAGAAATACATCGTCGACATCGTTTTGCGGTTCGGATCGTACGCCGCATAGGTTTTGCCGATGGTCGCCGGATCTCCTAGAGCCTGCACCGCAAGGTCAGCGAGATCTGCACGACCTATGAAACTGAAGGCCTTCGGGTCTTCAACCAGCAATGCCGTACCGGTCGCCGGGACATCACCGAGACCACCGGGACGAATGATGGTGTAGTCGAGACCACTCGCTCGAAGGTGGTCTTCGGCTTGTGTTTTAAGAGCGATGACTTCAGCCAAAAAGCGCCGGGAAAATCCGGGCGCCGCCTCTGCGGAATCACCCGCACCGATTACGGTGATGAAGACGAAGCGCTTGACCCCGGCTGCCTTCGCAGCGTCGATAACATTGCGATTACCAATATAGTCCGGGCGTTTATGTTGCTCACCGCGGGTGGTACCCAACGTCGAAATCACCGCCGCATAACTCGACGATGTCAGTGCGGCGTTTACTTGTTCGGCGTCCAGAGCGTCGGCAATGACGGTGCTGACACCCAGCTTTTCGAGCTCCGATGTATTCGAGGTGCTTCGGACTGCAACCGTCACCGATTCACCACGTTCACGAAGTTTGCGGACGATTTCGAGCCCTGTTCCGCGAGTTCCTCCGAATACGAGGACCGGGCCGCCCGGTGAGACATAGCTCGCTGCTGCGCGGACGTTGACAGGATCGTGAGATGACCCGCTCCACCAGAAGAAGTAACCCAGCACGAACAACATCAGAGCGACGATTAATCCGCCGATTGCCTTGAGCGTACCGAGCAAAAACTTCTTCATGGCTATGATCCTCGATCAGCGAGCGCCAGATGGCGCGTAAGTTTCGACCCACTCTCTGACCGTCTTGTACCAGAAGAGGGAGTTCTGTGGCTTCAAAATCCAGTGGTTCTCGTCCGGGTAGTAGACAAACTTTGAGGGGACCCCGCGCTTTTGGAGGGTGTTGAAGAGTTCGATCCCCTGATTTACGGGAACTCGCATATCGAGCTGTCCGTGGATGACGAGCGTCGGCGTCGCGAAGTTGCCCGCCGAGGTGTGCGGGGAATATCGAGCAAATTCTTCGGGGCGCTCCCAGAACTCAAAGAATCTGTCCCGCTCGGCACCGTAATCCGCGCCGATCTGTGTGAAGTTGTTATATACCGCAGCGTGCGCGATTAAGGCTTTGAACGGATGAGCGCGGCCGAGCAAGGTACTTGCTAGGAACCCACCGTAGCTCCCGCCGCCAGCAACCATGCGATCTGCATCGACATAAGGTTTGGCCGCCAGCCATTCCGCTGCCTTGATGGTGTCTTCGTAAGGCTTGATAATTCGATCGGGGTTAATGGAATCGGTGAACGCCTGACCGAAACCGCTCGATCCGTGGAAGTTGTGCCAAGTCACGATGTAGCCCCAGTTAGCGAACACCTGCGCGTTCCAACGCCATTGAACAGCATCCTGAATGCCGTTGTGCGGCCCACCGTGCAACAACATGAATACCGGGTACTTTTTGGATGCGTCGAAGTTCGGGGGATAGACCACCCACATCTGTATCGGCGCACCACCGGAGCCCGAATACGTCACGCTCTCCGCCCGGCCCTGCGACGTTGTAGCAAGCGTCGTATCGTTGAAGGCTGACAGCTGCGTCGCCGCGCCGTTGCCGAGATCGAGGCGCACTAAAGTTGGCGGCTCCTTGAACGACTGACGCAGAGCCACAGCGATCGGACGCGAACCAGCTGTAGCGGCTACTGCGAGACTGCTGAAGCTGCTCGAGCCCGTGATGGCCTTTGGCTTACCTGGTGCAGAGAGATCGAATCGATAGACGCGATTGGTGGCGGCATCGTCGATGGCGCTATAGATCGCTTTCGAGTCTGCACGCCAAATCGGTCCGGAGACCGTCCGATCGAAATCGATGGACAGATCGCGACGTTCGTCGGTCGCACGATCGATGAGCAAAAGTTTGCCGCGATCAGCGTAGAAACCCGGAATCGATTGCGCGGTATACGCCAGCCATTTACCGTCTGGGCTGTAGGTCGGCGAACGATCGTCGGCGCGATTGCCCTCTGTCAAGTTACGCGCAGGCTTGCAACCGCAGGAGTCGAGAGCGATCAAATCGAAGTTCGAGTCGATACCGGTTTTGTCGGTGTCAGTCGAAAAGCTGATCTCGGTACCGTCCGGTGAGATGTCGTAAGTGGAGTCCGAATACTCCGACTTCGGCAGATGGAATCCAGACTGCCGAGTGATGGCCAGCGGCTCGCCACCCGATCGGTCGATCGAAAACAGATGTGGTTCGCGATCATCGAGGAAGCGATCCCAGTAGGAAATCGGCGCGCGATCCCATACCTGCGCAGACATTTTGCTCTTCTCGCGCTCTTTAAGACGCTTGGCCTGATCTTCCCATCGCACGAGATCGATCCAGATCGGAGAAGCAAAGGCGATCTTCTTGCCGTCAGGAAACCACTTCGGTGCGTTTGCACCAGTCGGAATATCGGTCAGCCGCTGAGCTTCGCCGCCATCTACCGGTATGACGTAAATTTGATCTTGCTCGTCATCGCCGCGCTTGGAGACGAATGCGATCAGTGATCCGTCGGGACTGAATCTGGGAGAAGAATCGGTCGCTTTATCGCTTGTCAGTCGACGGGACATCCGGCCATCCGTCGAGAACAACCAGAGATCTGTCGAACCCTTGTTTTCTTTGATATCGAATTGAGTCACGGTGACGACGGCAAGTCGACCATCGGGAGATATATCGGTGTCCCCGAGACGAACAAGCGACCACATGCGTTCAGCCGTCAGACTTTCCGACTGAGCGATCTGCGCAAAAGTCGGCGCGACTACCCATATGGGCAATAACAGGCTGAGCAAACGAAGGGCGAGTTTCCGGAGGTTTACCGTCGTCACGGCACATTCCCTAGTTCAGGTTTGGCCTAAAGGCTAAGACATTGCTCTCGCCACGGCTACAGGTCGTCAGTAAGCGGCTGGCTCGGGCATACTTGGACGGTCGATTAACCCATCCGAACATCAGAAAAGGCTGAAAATACATGTCCACTCTGGGTGAAGGCAGAATCGTCGTGGGCACGGCGCGCGGTGAGCGTGGCGACGTGATCGATCTCGTGCGTCGATGGTTTGACGCCATGGCCTCGGGAGATCTCTACTCAGCCTCCAAACTCATGGCGCCAGGCCAGCGAATCACCATTTCTGGAGGGCATCGATTTTCGAGCCTGAGTGAATTTGCTGCGTTCGCTTCCAGTCGCTATCGCGAGGTCCGAAAGCAGTGCGATAGCTTTGAGGCCTGCGAGGCGGCAGGGGGATTTGCCGTCTATGTTCGTGGCGAGATGAGTGGATCCTGGTCGGACGGAACACCGTTTTCTCGTGTTCGCTGGTGCGATCGATTCCTCGTTCAGGCCGGTAGCATCCTCGAACTCGATACCTTCAGCGACCTCGCAGAGGTCCGATCTACGGAACAGCCCAAATGACCACCTCAATACTCGACCGTTACATTGCACTGGCCCTGCAGATCGACTGCGACGGCATTCATCCCGATCACAATCGGGAGGCTGCCGCAGCACGCATGGGCGTCTCTTTGAGCCGCATAGATCAGGCGATCATGGGTGCAAAGCGCTGGATTGGCGCTGATCTCAAACTCGTTGTTTTGCCGGAGTACATCCTGTCCGGGCCACCTTGGGGTGAAACCATTCCGGAGTGGGCAGCGAAGGGTGCGATTGCACCCGATGGCCCGGAGTACGAGCGATTGGGCGCCATTTCGCAGAAGCACGGTATTTTCCTTGCCGGTAACGGCTATGAGACCGATCCAAATTTTCCCGGAATATATTTTCAAGCCTGCTGGGTCTTCGACCCATCGGGAAATCGAGTACTCACGTATCGACGCCTGATTTCGATCTTTGCTCCGACGCCTCACGATGTGTGGGATAAATACCTCGATCTCTACGGGATCGAGGGTGTCTTTCCGGTTGCGCACACGGCTATCGGTAAGCTTGCAGCCATCGCCTCCGAAGAGATTCTCTATCCGGAAGTCGCGCGCGCTCACGCCATTCGTGGAGCCGAGGTCTTTCTTCATTCCACGAGCGAGGTCGCATCTCCCAACCTCACCATCAAACAAATCGCAAGACGGGCCAGAGCGCTCGAAAATATTGCGTATGTAGTCTCAGCCAATAATGCTGCGTTGCTTGGAATAGACGTCCCCGTCGATTCGAGCAACGGATATTCCGATGTCATCGATTACCACGGTAATCAAATGGTCGTTGCGGGCACTGGCAACTCGTCTGTTGCATCCGCATTTCTCGATATGGCGGGGCTTCGCTCATACCGACGTCGTCCTGCCATGGCGAATATGCTTTCCCGCCAAGCGCTCGAGATGTTTGCCGACTCTTTTGCAAACGCTGATCTGCGACGCCGAAACGGCTTATTACAAGGCGGGAAGCTTGTGATTCCCGATCGCGCTTACTTCCAGCAGCGGCAGGCCGACGCCATTTCGCGTATGGCCGAACGCGGCATCATCTGATTCCAACCAAGAGGCCCATGACGGGCATGCCAAAACGCGCGATTCATGAGCACTATGGCGATCCACGCGAGGTGTTGCGCGTGCTCGATGTGTCGGCGGAGGAGCCGGGTCCAGGCGAAGTCGTCATCCGGATGGAAGCCGCAGCGATGCATATCGCCGACCTTCGCACGATGTCTGGAGCTGAGGGATTTCGCTATTCGTTGCCGCGCACACCTGGTTACGAAGGTATCGGTCGTGTCATTCGAGTCGGTGAGGGTGTCACCTCGATACGCGTAGGCGAGAGGGTTTTCCCCGCACTTGGCAGCGGCACGTTCCGCGAGGAAGTGCGTTGTCACGCGGATGCCTGTATGCCGGCGCCGGAGGGTGACGCGCTGCAACTCAGCTTGTTGACGGTAAACGGCCCGACGGCATGGGTATTGTTAGAAGACTTCGCAAAGCTCCGTGCGGGAGACTGGTTGATCCAGAACGCTGCCAACTCGAGTTGTGGTCGGTACATCGTTCAGTTGGCTAAACGACGCGACCTGCGAACGATAAACGTCGTTCGTCGCGCCGATCTATTCGATGAACTGAAATCTTTGGGTGCAGACATCGTACTGCTCGATGGCCCAGATCTTGCCAAGCGCGTAGCGGAGGCGATTGGTTCGGCGCCTGTTCGTCTCGGCATCGATGCTGTAGCGGGCTCGGCGACGCAGCGAATCGCCGAATGCCTCGCTGCCGATTCACCCCTCATATGTTACGGCGCGATGAGCGGCGAACCCTGCAACATCGATTTTTACTTGATGTTTCGCCAAGGCATCGTTCTGCATGGCATCAGCTTCGTACGACAGTTTCGTCACCGCACCCCTGAGCAGGTACGGCAGATGTACGCAGAGCTCGCTGCGCTCATGGCCGACGGGAGTTTGACCGCACGCCTTGCGGGTGTTTTTCCGTTGGACCGTATTCTGGACGCCTGCGATCTCGCCGCGCGGACCGGCAATGAACGCGACGGTAAGGTGATCATCACATTCGGGGAATGACGACTCTCCTCATCGAATATAGCACCATGAAGAGCAGTGGTAGCGTGACAAGGTTGAGGACTTCCCATCCGAGTGTTTCGATGGCGACACCTGCAGAAAGAGAGGCGAGTGCCTGCGATCCGAAAACCATGAAATCATTGAAGCCCTGCGCTCGGAATCGTTCGCCATCTGAATAAGTAGATGAAAGCAAGGTGGTCGCGCCGACGAAAAGCAGATTCCAGCCGACGCCGAGCAGTAGAAGTGCCGAGAAGTAGTGCAAGAAGTGCCTGCCTACGAATGCGCAAATGACGATGCAGACAATATTGATGGCAACGCCCGTCAACATCATTCCGCGAATACCGAGTTTTGAGACGAACCAAGGGGTCGCGAGTGATGGCAAGTACATTCCGAGAAGATGACCTGTAATTACCGCAGTTGTCTCGCCCGTCGAGAATCCATCATGAACGTGCATGCTGAGCGGTGTCGCAGTCATGATGAAACTCATGACTGCGTACGACGACAAACCGGCGAGGACCGCCAACCGAAATGTCGGGCTTGCCATCAATTCCCTGAGACTCCTCGATGATGCCGTCTGCTGCTCTATTTTCTTTGTGGAGATCGTCGGCAGTCGGGTCAGCACAAGTGCGGCGCATACGCAAAGTCCGGCGAGTGCGATGAAAGAAGAAGTGTATTGCGGCCAGTCGCCCATATCGCTGACGGCGCCGCCGAGCGTTGGGCCGACGAACGCCGCGACTAGTGTTCCGATCATCACAGTGGACGCTGCTCGTCCGGCATCCTCCGGGCTCACGAATTCGATAGCAGCGAACCGATACTGCTGTACGAAGGCCATATTGCTTCCGATCAGCAGCCCCGCGACACAGAACAACGCAAACTCATCTCGAACGATGGCATAGGCAGAGAGTAACGCCGCAAGAGCAGCTAACAGTGCGCTTCCTATGAACGCGGGCCGTCTGCCGATCCGCTGCATCAGCAAGGCGGCCGGCATGGACATCGCGGCAAGGCCGACGATCGACATCGACAACGGGAGCGTCGCAAGTGCGGGTGTCGGGGCCATATGGGTACCGACTATCCCTCCGAAGGTAACGAGAGTGATGGTGCTGCAGGCTGCAAAAGCCTGCGCGATCGTAAGAGTCCAGACGTGCCGCATATGAGGCGCGCAGTATATCCGGCGCTGTCACCTCGGTTATGCTGCTTCGTCATGAGCGTGCTATCTGCAGCCGACTATATCGACCGTATCCTTAATGCGCGCGTCTATGACGTAGCGATCGAATCCCCATTGGAGCACGCAGGGCGTCTGTCGCGTCGGCTCGCTAACGATGTTTTGCTCAAGCGAGAAGATCTTCAGCCGGTTTTCTCGTTCAAACTTCGAGGGGCATACAATAAGATTTCACGCTTACCTGACGACATTGCAAAGCGCGGCGTGATCTGTGCTTCGGCAGGTAACCACGCACAGGGTGTCGCACTCGCTGCGACTCGTCGACGGATCCCATCGCTCATCGTCATGCCGGTGACTACGCCACAGATCAAGGTGCAGGCTGTGCTGGATCTCGGCGGCGAAGTAGTGTTGCATGGGGATGACTACGACTCCGCCTACGAGCATTCGATCAAGCTTACTCGAGAGCGAAATCTCGTCTTCGTTCATCCCTTCGATGATCCGGATGTCATTGCGGGTCAAGGCACGATCGGTATCGAGATCTCGCGCCAAACAGGCGGCGAACTCGACGCCGTGTTTGTACCTGTCGGCGGCGGCGGCCTAATAGCCGGCATCGCGACGTACCTGAAGTATGCGCATCCCAATATTCGAATCATCGGTGTCAACGCCGCGGATTCAACAGCCATGCACGACTCTTTGCTGTCGGGTGAGCGACTGGCTTTGCCGCGGGTCGGAATCTTCGCAGATGGTGTCGCGGTACGCCGAGTTGGCGAAGAGACCTTCCGCCTGGCTCGTGAGTTTGTAGATGAGATGGTGCTTGTCGATACCGACGAAGTATGTGCCGGCATACAAGATATCTTCGAAGAGACGCGCTCGATTGTAGAGCCTGCAGGGGCGCTTGCAGTAGCCGCCATTAAAAAATACGTCACGCGAGAAAGCTGCATTGGTAAGCGTTTTGTCGCCATCAACTGCGGCGCCAACATGAACTTCGATCGCCTTCGGCATGTTGCCGAGCGTGCAGAGATCGGTGCGAACCGTGAGGCGCTGCTTGCTGTCGAGATTCCCGAGCGTCCGGGAAGCTTCCTCGAGCTCTGCCGGACGCTCGGGCGACGTAGTGTCACCGAGTTCAACTATCGCTATGAGAAACCAGGCGCCGCGAAGATTTTCCTGGGCTTCGGCATGGCTGGAGGTCGCGATGAGCGTAGCGTCGTCATTACGTCGTTAAGGCAGGCAGGTTACGTCGTCACGGACATGACGGATAACGAGCTCGCCAAGCTCCATGTGCGTTACATGATTGGTGGTCATGCAGAGACCCTCACGGACGAACGACTGTTCCGGTTCGAATTCCCGGAGCGCCCAGGCGCCTTACTGCGGTTTCTCGAAGCGATCGGCTCGCGCTGGAATATCACGCTTTTTCACTACCGGAATCATGGCTCCGATGCAGGACGCGTGATGGCGGGGATACAGGTACCAGATTCCACACGCGATGAATTTTTGTCGCACCTTGCCGAGTTGCACTACCCGTGGATCGACGAAACCGCGAACCCCGCATACCAATTGTTTTTGGGGAATTGAGTCCAACATGCAGTGCTATCAGGCCATCGTGCCCGCGCGCGAGGAGACGATCAACGTCAGAAATTTGAGTCATCGCGTGGTGCATTGGGGAGAAGAGGGCGCGCCCGTGGTGGTTTTGCTCCACGGGTTTCAGGACTGCTCGGATACCTTTCAGTTTATGGTCGACGCCATGCCGCGCGACTATCACTTCATTGCTCCTGACTGGCGGGGATTCGGCGATAGCCAACGCAACGATGCGCCGTACTGGTTTCAGGACTACCTTGCTGATCTCGAAGGAATTCTCGACCACTATTCCGAAAGTACCGCGACTTTGGTCGGGCATAGCATGGGCGGCCATATTGCAAGCCTGTACTCAGGTGTACGCCCCTCGAGAGTTCGTCGGATTGCGTCATTGGAAGGGTTCGGACTGCCGAGAGTCGACCCGTCTATCGCTCCCGATCGTTTGGGGCAATGGTTGGATGAGATCAATAAAGGTGTTCGTGAGACCCGCTATGACTCATCGGAACGTCTTGCCACCCTGCTGCAATATCGCAATCCGAGGCTGACGGCTGATAGGGCCTCGTTTATTACGAAAACCTGGACTCGGCCGACGCCCGAGGGTGGCGTCATGCTGCGCTTCGATCCCTGGCATCGTCTGATCAATCCTGTCCTGTATCGCCGGGAGGAAGCCGAAGCGTGCTGGCGTCGTATCGTAGCTCCGACCTTGGTTTTACTCGCCGGAGAGTCCGAGTACCGAAAGCGGCTCGGCACGCATGATGGAAGCGAAGAATTGGAGCGTTTCAAGGCCTGCTTCGCATGCCTCGAAGTTCATGACTTCCCAACGCTCGGTCATATGATGCATCACGAGGATCCGGACGGTGTCGCGGCCGTTCTGTCGGATTGGTTACGCCGATAGAGGTGACGATCATCATCGTCTCCTGCCACAATGAATTCCCATGAGCGCCGTGATCCGCCCCTCCCATGACCCCTCGTCTTTGACGCCCGCCGCACGCTGGGCCGGCTTTCTCGGATTGCTGCCGTTTGTGTTCGCGCTCGGTCTCGTAATTCTCGGTGGATCACAAGAACTAAGTTCCTTAGGCCTACAGCTTGCAACGGCTTGGGGCGCGGTCATCCTCACTTTCGTCGCGGCCGTACATTGGGGGCTTGCGCTTGCTGGCAGATTACCGTGGTCGTTGAAGACGCTCGTCGGCTCGACCTTGCCCTCGGTGGTTGGCGCCGTAGCCGTACTCGTCGGGGGAGAGAAGGGGATGGCCCTTCTCATCATCGGCTTCGGCCTGTTTTGGCTTTTCGAACATCGAGCCTACGTCGATAGACTCCCCACGGATTATCTTGATCTGCGGCGAGTCCTTACGCTCTGCGTTTGTACGATTTTGGTACTGACGGCGTTCGCTGTACCCGGAGTTGCCACGTGATCTTGGAAGATTTTGCGGAAGGAAAATGGCTGCGGCCTTTGACGGTCGTCGGCTTCATTGCTGTCCTGGTTCTCCTCGCGTTCCAGGTACTGCAGCCGTTTATCGTGCCGGTGATTTGGGCGGCGATTCTCGCTTATGTGACTTGGCCCATGCACGAGCGCCTCGTTCGCATTTGCAGTGGCCGGCGAACCCTTGCAGCACTTGCCATGACGATTTTGCTGAGTGCCGCAATCATCCTACCGATTTTTTGGTTTGCGTTGCTCATCAAGGCGGAAGCCTTACCTTTTTATCGCGAGATTGTGCCGCTGCTCGCGACACTGAAGGTCCCCAAGTTCATTGCGGATATCCCGCTGCTCGGGCCGCGCCTTCAGGAAATACTCGCTCAGGTTGCTCGCGATCCAGGCGCAATCGATGTAGCCATCCGTCAATTCTTTGCACAGTCCTCGGGAGAAATCAGCGCCATGCTCGGCGGCGTTGGACGAAATCTCGTCAAGCTCGTCACCGCCATGGTGTCGCTATTCTTCATGTATCGCGATGGTGAGCACTTCGCCTCTCAGGTCGGTCGAATGCTCGAGCAGTTCTTCGGAAAGGTGCGCGTCCAACACTACCTAGAAGCCATCGGAAACACCGTCAAGGCCGTGGTTTACGGCATCGTGCTCGCGGCCTTGGCACAAGGCACGCTCGCTGGTGTCGGTTACTGGTTCGCCGGACTTCCCGTCCCACTGTTGCTTGGAATGCTGACCTTCCTGGTAGGGCTCGTGCCTTTCGTCGTGCCCTTCATCTGGGGATCTGCGAGCGTCTGGTTGTATCTCACCGGCGAGACGACAGCGGCCATAGGTCTCGCGATTTGGGGGCTCACGGCGGTGAGCTGGATCGACAACATCGTCCGCCCTCTCGTGATCAGCGGCGCAACACGAATTCCATTTTTGCTCGTGTTATTCGGTGTGCTTGGTGGGCTGACGGCGTTTGGTCTTGTCGGGCTCTTCATCGGCCCCGTCATTCTCGCCGTGCTGATGGCAATCTGGCGCGAGTGGATCGCCGAGAAGCGATCACAGTCGATCATCGAAGATACGGCGCCACGCTGATCGTAGCGCCGCCGGTTTTCGAATTAGGTTGTAGCCAGAGTCAGTAAGCGAGGGGTCGCGGGAGCTCGGTAGCGCGCCATACGAGCGATCAACGCATCGGCGTCATCGTCGATCAGAAGCATGTCGCGTACACCTTGCCTCAAAAATCCTTCTTGATCTACGTGATCCAAAAATTGCGATAGGCGAGCGTAGAAGCCGTCGACATCGAGCAATGCGCAAGGCTTGCCGTGTAATCCAAGATGACCCCAGGTCCACACTTCGAAAAGCTCTTCTAGTGTGCCGACGCCGCCTGGCAGTGTAATAAAACCATCTGATAGCTCTGCCATCAGCGCTTTGCGATCGTGCATGGAGTCGACGATACGAAGGTCGTCGATTTTTCGATGAGCCACTTCGCGCTCGACCAGATTTTGAGGGATTACCCCGATGACCTCTCCGCCTGCATTGCGAACGGTATCGGCGATGATGCCCATCAGTCCGATTCCCGCGCCTCCGTATACGAGACCGATTCCCGCGCGCACTAGCGCCTGACCCAAAGCCTCGGACGCCTCACGATAACGAGGGCTGTTCCCGGCGTTCGCGCCGCAAAAAACGCAGAGTCTTTTCAAGCGGTCTTTCCTCAATCAAAAACCTTGGCTAGTGACGCGGCCCACCGACGCTCGGACTGGGGTAAAGGCAGTCTAACGACCCCGGGTACGATATCGGCGACGCGCCATGTGGATTTCTGCAAGGGATCGACTTCAGACGCAGCGAGCACGATCCTTAACGATGAATCCCGTATGGCGTATTGGAGCTTTTTACGCCATGGATAAGAAAACTGCGCTCTAAAAGAGCGCTGCCAACCGCCGTTTGAACGCAAAAGGTCCAAGACGCGCTGTTGGACTCTAGCGGGATCAACCTGCGGCTCCTGTCGAATCGCAGAACTGCTTTGGCGTTGGTACCAGGGCCAGAACAGCCCTTGATCCCTCACGATATGCCAGGCCTGTAGTAAATAGCCCCCAAACCAGTCCGGTTCAATTTTAGGCGTCCCCTCTGCCATGAACTTTTTGGCGGCCCGACTTTCCAGATCCGAGATACCTACGATGCTCAGAGTGTTTACGAGCGAGCGATGACGCAATGCGAACTCGAGACCGACAAGCCCGCCAAATCCGAGACCCACGATGTCCATCCGGCCAAGTTTCAAAAATGCCAGCGCTTGGCTGAAGACATTTGCGTAGTCGCCAATCGATGATCCAGACGACTTCAAGACATCATCGGATTCGCCGTGCCCTGGTAACTCGACGGCAATGACTGGTCGACGGCCGATGAAGCCGCGAGCGAGTTCCCGCACGGAGTTGATTGACCCCAGCGCATCGTGCAACACGACGACCGGGCGACCTTTGCCATCTAGATTTTTGAGTAATCTAAGTTGTCCATTTTTCAGATAGACATAGTCTTGGATCAGATCATCGTAGATCGCAGCAGGAGGATGAACCCTCGGTGCCTTCGGCGGTCTGTGGGCAGATATGTAGAGGCGACAGAGATCGTGGGTCTCGTCGAAAGATCCCCCACGCTGAACGGTGACTCGGCGGCTCGCGCCCTTGATGCGTAGCAGATGTGTGGCGAGTACATCCGCAGCGTAGGCTGTTACCAGCATCGGCACACGCATTTTCTGGAGTGCGCGATCCGATTTCATCAAAAACGCAGCGCGATAGCCGACGCGGTAGTGATCGCCGGAGCGCATGAAGTCGAGCAGGGCAGAGTGCAATACCTCGGGCGGTGGTACGTTGTTATAGAGACGGTTCGCGAGTCCCTTGGCGTACCACGGAAAGAAAATCGTCTGCTCGCGCATCCGCGCCCATAGCCACGCCAGGTGCGAGCCGTCCCAAGATGGCTTGAATGGAGGCAGATAATGACGAACGATATCTTTCTTTTCCTTCTCCGACATCATCACGTACCCGTTGCCGACTGCGCACACGATGCGTTTCGGATGGGCCGATGCGAGCGCCGCGGAAATCATTGCGCCGGTATGAAAACCGTAAACGGCTGCACGCTCGATTCCCAACGAATCCATGAACTCTATGGCGGCATCGGCAAAGTCGCTCATCGAAGCTGTTTTCACGCCGAGCGGATCGGAGAGACCGAAGCCGGGAGAGTCTGGCGCGATGCAAGTGAAGTGAGACTTCCACCTTTCCATCGTCGCCAGCATGTCGCGCGACGAGAGCGGAGATTGGTGAAAAAGGATAACGAGCGGGCCAGAGCCGACGCGACGATAGTGCACCTGTCGTGCGCCCCATCGCCCTGCAGTGATGGTCGCAAAATGACGGGTGATGACCGAGTCGGACATGAGAGACTCCGCGAGCTGATTCGCTGATGAAACTTAACACCACGCCATGAACCAATCGACCGATCCTGCGACAGGGTCCACCGACAGGACGTCGGAGGCAGGACGGGTGGGAATGCGAGCCGCGCTCGCATATCCGGATTTTCGTCGATTCGCTCTCGGGAGATTCGTCGCGACTCTGGTCTGGCAGATGCTCGGAGTAGCGGTCGGCTGGCAGGTTTACGCCACGACGCGCGATCCACTCGATCTGGGTTTGGTTGGACTGGCTCAGTTTCTGCCGTTCTTCGTTCTCGTGTTGCCGGCGGGGCAATTGGCTGATCGGACTGATCGCCGAATCGTCATGCTCATCGCCTATGTCATCGATGCTGCATGCATCGCAGTACTGATTGCCTTTTCCTTGAGCGGCAGCGGTGATGTGCTCTGGGTATTCGTTGCGATGGCGTTGCTGGGTGCCGCGCGTGCCTTATGGATGCCCGCGGGGCAGGCCATGGTTGTCAACCTCGTTCCCTCTAGCGTTTTTCCTTCTGCAATAGCTCTCAATTCCATGCTGTTCGAAGTGGCGGTGATCATCGGTCCTGCACTCGGCGGAATCATCTATGCATTAGGAGAGTCTCGCGATGAGCCCGTCGGTGCATTACTCGTTTACGTAATCACCCTAGTGCTGATCGCATTCGCCACTTTTCTATTCGCGAGAATTCGACCGCGGCCCGCGACCTACACGTCGGCACCGGCATCATGGCGCGAGCTGACAGAGGGCTTTCGATTCGTTTTCCAGCGCAGGACGGTACTCGGCGCCATCTCCCTCGATTTGTTCGCCGTCCTATTTGGAGGCGCGACGGCCTTATTGCCCATGTTTGCAGCAGACATTCTCAAGGTGGGTCCGGAAGGGCTGGGAATCTTGCGAACTGCTCCGGGAGTGGGCGCCGCTCTAGTGGCAATTTGGTTGGCTCGGCGACCCATTACGAGACACGCCGGGCCATGGATGTTCGGGGGCGTTGCTATTTTCGGGATCGCGACCGTGGTGTTCGGCTTGTCGACTTCCTTCTGGCTCTCGGTGGCTGCCTTGGTTTGTCTCGGCGCAGGAGACATGGTGTCGGTTTTCGTCAGACACCTTCTGGTTCAACTCGAGACGCCGGATGAAATTAGGGGCCGGGTAAGCGCCGTCAGCGCCATGTTCATCGGGGCTTCGAATGAACTCGGGGAATTCGAATCGGGCCTTACAGCCAGCTGGTGGGGTCCGGTGCGTGCGGTGACGTACGGCGGCGTCGCTTGCCTGGTCATTTTGGCGGCCTACCTCAAATTGTTCCCGGAGCTCAGGCGCCTCGACCGCTTTCCGCAGCCGCCCTGACGGTGTACACCTTGTAAAGTTTCGCAAAGTGCCCGTGCCCGGGAACCGGGCCGAGGGGCTACCGGTCAATCGAAAGCAGGGTGCGTGGCATACTCGTCCCCGATCCTTGGGAGCCGCCTAAGATGCATTCCGAAGCTATCCGTGTCTCGCTTCTGACCGTCGCTATGGCCGTCGGGCTGGGCGGCTGCATGAATGTCCGAATCGAGGAGTCGCGCGAGCTGCCGACCCAGATCGCCTCGGGAGAATCGGTCGTGATCCTCGCCAAACCTCAGATCGAGGGGCCCTCGGCCGAGGACGATTTCATGGACTGCGTCGGCCGCGGCCTCGCCAGTGGCCCGAACCCGATTCCGGTCCTCGACAATAATCGATTCGTGGACGAACTCTTCCCGTGGTTCGAACCCGCGACGGCACCTTCGCGTCCCGAAGCTGTGACGCAGTTATTGGAGAGACCCGGAGTGAGCGAACGGGTCGCGGCTTCCGGAGTGAGGTACCTCGTCTGGCTCGATGGCGGTACTCGCAAAATAGATGGCGGCGGCAGCATCGCCTGCGGCGCCGCGCCGGGCGCTGCGGGGTGTATCGGCTTCGGCTGGTGGGAGAATGAGTCGAATTTCGAAGCGACCATTTGGGACCTTAAGCAAGCCAAGTCTGCCGGCAGCGTCGGTACGAACGTCTCGGGGACATCCGCCATCGTCGGCGCCGTCGTACCGCTCCCGTTCATTGCGCGAGTAGAAAATACCGCCTGCAATCGACTAGCTGACCAGTTGCAGAGCTTTTTCAAGGGCGGCGGTTGAGTCAATCGGGACCCGTCATGAAGATCAAAGATATTGCGCTGATTTCATTGATATCGTCGCTCGCTCTCGTGGGTTGCGGAACGATGCCGTCTTCGGAAGGCGGATCCACGAGTACCTCCGGCGGCTCGTCGGGTGGCATCATCATGGGTGGAGGCACGAGTCGCGGCGCAAGTGATGGCGCGAGTGACGGTACGAGTAGCGGTAGCGGTACTGCTTCCGATCGCAGCGGCTCCGACAGCGGCAGCGACGCCTCCACCTCAGGTGAGGCCACCACCTCCGAAGAACGAAGTGGCACTCTCAGCAAGACCCTGGATGACACCTTGGGCGAATTCGACAAGACGCTCGAGGAAGAGCAGCAGCGCACTGCCGCTGAGCGCGATGCTCGCGCCGCAAATCGAACAGCCACCGCGTCCACGCAGGAGCCCGAAGGTGGAATCGGCAGACGCGAGGGCGATCTTCGCTCGGAACGAACTGGACAGTCGGGTTCCGGGGGCGCTCAGGAGACCGGAGGCAATCGCGAAGACCGAGGCGTCGTCGTCGGAGGTGCTAGCGGCGCTCCTGATCGGAGCATTCCGTCCGGCGAGGACGATGACATCGTCGCGCGGCGGTTACGCCGGGCCGCCGAGCAGGAAACAGATCCGGAGCTCAAGGAAAAGCTCTGGAAGGAATACATGGAGTACAAGCGCAATGTTCAGGGCAGGGGTTGACGTTTTGCCTTTGAGTCGCGCCTTAAAAGCTTTGGCTTTCGCGTTTCTTGCGCTGACCGCGCTGAGTGCTTGCGTCGTAAAAGAAACGCGGCCGCTGCCTAAGCTCGAGGCGGTACAAGCCAAGCAACAAATTTCCGAGGCCGAGCTTCTGGATGTCGCCGTTCAGACATTCGATGCGAACATCCCCGAGGCCATCAAAGATAACGAGGAGGCGTTGGACAAGCGGCGGATCTACCCCGATGTTCGAAACGCCGAGTCGCGACTGCTCGCCAATCGCCTCAAGAGCACCCTCGAAACGACCGGGCAGTGGGGTGCTGTGCGAGTGGTCCCCGAGGGTGTCCGCTTCGTCGATATCCTGATTACGGGAAAGATTTTAGAGTCGACGGGTGGACGCCTGGAGATTGAAATCCGAGCTGTCGATGCGGCGGGCCGGACGTGGATCGACGGCAAGATCTATTCGGGTGAAGCCGATCTCGGCTCCTACAAAACTGATGCTGCGATGCGCGCTCGCGACCCTTTCAAGAATGTTTACGTACAAATTGCCGACGATCTTTTGAATGCTCGCGAGCGATTATCGGTTTCAGATCGTCAGGAGGTACGCAGAATCGCTGCGCTGAGATTCGCGGAAGATCTCGATCCGCGCTCGTTCAGCGGTTATTTGACCAAAGGTAAAGACGGCTTGATCAAGATCAGTCGGCTTCCTTCGAAAGACGATCCGGCTCTTTCGCGCGTTGAGAAGATTCGTGAGCGCGATGCCGTTGTCATCGACACGTTAGATGGATACAACGAGCAGTTTTCGGAGGGGCTCTTCGACTCTTACGCAGGTTATCGGCGAACGAGTCGTGAAGCGATCGAAAAAGAAGACAAGGCGCGCGCGCAGGCGACCACCCGCACGGTGCTCGGAGCCGCAGCGGTGCTCGCCAGTATTTTCGTCTCGGGTCAGTGTGGAGCCTCCGATTACAACTGTCGGCGAATCGAGGATGCCGTTCGATATGGCGGTGGCGTCGGGGGCGTGGCCGCCGTGATGTCTGGCATCAAGAAGTTCGAAGATGCCAAGACGGCTGCACAGGAAGTCAAAGAGCTGGCGCGAAGCTTCGAAAACGAAGCGGGATCACAAATCGTCGAAGTTGAGGGACGTTCTCTGAAGCTCGTCGGCACGGCCGAGGAGCAATACCGTGAATGGCGTCGCCTCCTCGCGGCAATCTATGCCGAGGAAACCGGGGCTACTCCGGCTGCGCCTGTAACCGTGCCTGCGGGCTCTTGAGGTGTCGTGGCGACACTTTCGAAAGGGCAAAGGCTTCTAGGTCGCTTCGTACTGATCGAACCACTCGGGCGTGGCGGTCAGGCCGAGGTTTGGCGCGTACTCGATGAGCTGCGTTCGGCCCAGATTGCGTTGAAAGTCTCGGCGAGGGAAGACTTCCCGACCCTTCGAGCTCAGTACGAGATGGCGCACCAAGGAGCCGGGAAGGGCATCCTGGAATACTTCGAGCCGTTATCCGACGAGCTCTTTGCGGTGTTGCCCATGGAGCTTGCATCGTCGGATGCGAGATCCTTGAGAGCAAAGTCATGGACACAAGTTCTCGGTCTGCTCCGTGAAGTGGCTGAGGCGCTTGCGGGCTTGCACGAGCGCGGGATCGTACACCGAGATCTCAAGCCATCGAATGTCATGATCGGCTTCGATGGTCGCGCACGCTTGGCCGATTTCGGTGTGGCGGCCCGAGTGGGTGAGCTATCGGCGGCGCAAGTGGCTTCGCCTTTTTCTGCGAGCCCGCAGCAACTTGCAGGCTCTCCAGCATCGACAGCCGATGATCTCTTCGGCTTTGGCGCACTTGCCTACGAATTACTCGGGGGATATCCGCCGAATTTCCCGGACACAGAGCGCGCGCGAACAGGGCAGCCACCGACACGGTTGGCCACATCCGTTGCGATGCCTACGTGCCTTGTCGATCTCGTGATGGCGATGCTTTCAGCCGACCCGGAATCGCGACCGAAAGACCTCAGGGAGATCGGACGCACCTTGGGCTCTTTCGAGTCGCGACGACTCACACCAGTCGTTGCAGCAAAGGTTATCCGACCCGATGAGCTAGCTCTCGAGCGCCCGGATACCGTTGCTCGATCGAAATCGTCGGTGGGTGCGTGGATCGGACTAGTCTTGCTCGTCGGAGCGCTGGCAGCAGTATTTCTTGTATTGCCGCGTTTCGTCACTGCTCCGGCTAAGCCCGAAAGAGTATCCGCTCCGGTAGCTTCGAGTACGCCCCAAGCGTCCAGCATAGTGATGCCCGACCCGGCGTTGGTTACCCGATTCGAAAACGAAGATTCTCGGTTCCGCGTGCTGCTCGAGGAACTCGAAACGCAGGGCGCCGGTGTATGGGGAGGCGCCACTTTCGCCGCAGCCAAGTCATTGGGCGCACTCGCTCTCGAGGCGGAAGCGAGCCGTAATTACACCCTAGCCCTCGATCGAATCGGAGTCGCTTTACAGCGACTCACCCGGATCGCTGATGAGCGCCCGCAAATTCTCGCGCGACAGCTGAGCGACGGCGACGCTGCATTGGATGCGGGAAGGCTAGAGGTTGCTCGACAGGCGTATCAGCTCGCTCAGCGTATCGACCCCTCCAGCGAGGCAGCCGGAAAAGGGATTGCGCGCGTCGTTGCGCTCGGTCCAGTTTTGCCGGCGCTGGTTGAGGCCGAAACCGCGTCTTTGACGCTTGATCACTTGCAGGCGCTAACGCGATACGAAGAAGTGCTGCGAGCGGATCCGGTTAATCGTATTGCCCGAGAAGGTATCGCACGGGCGAGAGCCGGTATCGGATCCGATCGATATTCACGTGAGATAGGCGCCGCTCTTGCTGCACTCCGCGCCGGTCGCACACCAGAGGCGCGTGCTGCACTGACCCGTGCTGCGGGTCTTCGACCCGGCGCTGCCGAACTGCCACAGATCCTTGCGCAGATCGAGGCTGCGGGAGAGCGCCGGGATCTCAGCATTGTCAGCGAGGAAATCATCGCACTCGAGAAGGCCGAACGTTGGAGCGAGGCTTTACTCCGATACGATGCCTTGCTCGCTCGTGATACGACACTGAAATTCGCCCGAGACGGACGTATTCGAGTCGCACCCCGCGCTGAGCTTTCACGAAGAATCGAGGCTTTACTCGCAAATCCGACTCGACTCGCTGCGCCCGAAGTGCGTCGCGAGGCAGAGCGATTGCTCTCGCAGTCATCCGGCATCCAGGAAAACTCTACTGTTCTGAAAAATCAGACCGATCGATTGAGGGAAACGCTTCGGCTTTACGATACGGCTGTTGTCGCCGTGCTCGAATCAGACGGGATGACCATGGTGAGTGTGCAGCGAGTCGGAAATTTCGGCGCATTCACCCGACGCGAACTGTCTTTGAAGCCGGGTCGATACGTCGCAATAGGCATTCGTGCTGGCTATCGTGATGTACGTCAGGAGTTCACCGTGATGCCTGGCTCAAGCAACATCGTCGTGACGATACGATGCACGGAGACAATCTCGTGATCCGACTTCACGAGCCTGCCGGCGATCGCGAAATCGCTTTGCCATGTCGTATAGGCGGTCGTCAGACCGATGATGTCGTGATCCCCGGCGCTGAATCTGACGCCGTCTTGCTCGATATCGTCGATGGCCATTTGGGGGTCACCCTAGTTTGCGGACGATCCTGGCTCAATGGCGCGCCCGTTAGTTCCGGGAATTTCGTTCTCGTGCATCGAGGCGATGTTCTCGTACTAGGTGCTGCCCGAATCGTCATTCGGTCCGACTCAAGTATCGAAGTTCGTCACCTTCAAGGTAACGACACCATCACGCCGATCGAAAGCTCAGCCGAACGCGATACCGAGGATTTTTCTAAAGACGGAAGAATTACAGCGGCGCGCCTGACTTTCGATGATGGAAATGTGCGCTCATCCAGCGGCAGTAGTGCTGACGTCCGATCACGTTTCGGTCGCAAATCTCTCGCGGTGGCATTCGTTGTTCTGGTGCTCTTTAGCCTCTTTGCGTTTCAACTGGGAAGACTAGAACCTGTCCGGGTGACCGTGACACCCGAAGAGGCGGAGGTGTCCGGGTCAGGATTCGGATGGCGATCTGCAGGAACGCTCTTGCTCCTGCCTGGCGAGCGAACAATCCGAGCCGAGCTCGCGGGTTATGAGCCTATCGAGCGCGCGGTTACGGTTCGAGCCGGTACTCCGATCGCTCTGGATCTCAGGCTCGTAGAAAAACCGGGAATCCTGGAAATCGACACGGAGGGTGTCGCTGCGCGCGTTTTCGTCGACGGTGCCGAAGTCGGACGCGCGCCGGGCGAGGTCTCGGTGATGAGTGGGGAGCGTACGATCACGCTGCGTTCCGATCGCTATCTCGATCATGTTGCGCAAGTCGCCGTCGAGGGGCGTGGAGTTCGACAGCCGCTCAGTATCAAATTGCAGACTTCTTGGGGCGCAATGGAAGTCAGCGCGACGACGCCCGGCGCACAGCTTGTCGTCGGCGAATCAAAGGCCGTTTCTTTGCCAACACGTATCGATCTTCCTGCGGGTTTGCATCGACTCACGATTTCGGCCGAGGGTGTAAAGTCGTGGCAAAGCGCCGTACTGCTCAAAGCAGGACAAGTCGAGCGCATCGGACCGATTGCGCTTGGAGCGCCGGATGCGAGGCTGCGCGTGACTTCTCGTCCCGCGGGTGCAGACGTGACCGTAGGCGGAGTGTTTCGCGGCCGAACACCGGTGACCATCGAACTACCTGCAGGTGCTAATCACGATATCGGCGTGTCTCTACAAGGCTATGTAGCCGAGCAGCGTCGAGTATTTGCCGAGTCGAATCGCGAGGTGGCACTGGCGTTGACTCTAAAGGCTGTGCCAGTACGACTGACCGTGCAAGGTGAGCCGGCCGAGTCCGAGTTGGTGATCGAGGGGGTAGTCCGTGGCAAGACCCCGCTGACGATAGAACTTCCCGCCCGTCGCCATACTCTCGAGCTCAGGAAGGCTGGATTACAGAGTGAACGAATCGATGTTGATCTATCCGCCGCGGTTGAACGCACTGTTGAGTATCGACTCATCCCCGTTGGCCGCACCAAAGATTGGAAGCCGCCGTCGCCTGCGATGCGAGCCCAAACCGGAACGTTGCTCCGTCTCATCGATGGAGGTTCATTCGTCATGGGTAGCGAGCGGCGCGAGCAGGGTAGACGAGCCAATGAATTCACACGTCGAGTCACGTTATCCCGGGCGTTTTATTTGGGCACTCGTGAGGTCACGAACGGAGAATTCCGACGCTTTAAGGCGACACACTCGTCCGGCTTCGTAGGCAAGCGAACTCTCGACCTCGATAACCAACCCGTCAGCAATGTGAGTTGGACGGATGCAGTCCAGTACTGCAATTGGCTGTCCGCCCAAGAGGGGCTACCTGCCGCCTACGAGCAAAAAGGCGGCGCTTGGGTGTTGGTGCAGCCGGTAAACACGGGTTATCGCCTTCCGACCGAGGCCGAATGGGAATATGTCGCTCGGCACTCTGGAGCTGGTTCGCGAACGCAGCGTTATGAATGGGGGGATTCGTTGCCGCCGCTTGCGGGAATCGGCAATCTTCCCGGCCAGGAAGCGGTCGCGGAAATGCCGCGGGTGCTTGAGGGCTGGACCGACGATTACGTCGTCGTGGCACCACCCGGAAAGTTTCGCGCGAACGCCTTCGGGATTTTCGACATGACCGGCAATGTTTCGGAATGGGTGCATGATACCTATGTGTCGTTCGAGGCCAACTCGGGCGGAACCGACCCAACGGGGCCAAGTAGCGCCACAGGCACTCGGAGAGTGATCAAGGGTAGTAACTGGCGCACTACGCTCTTTGCCGACCTGCGCGCGGCGTGGCGAGACGGTGCTGACGCCCCGACTCAGGACGTCGGCTTCAGGGTTGCGCGCTACGCGGAGTAACAAACACATGCAGTCGAATCGACGAACTTGGCGAATGATCGTGATGACCACTACTGCGGCCTTGCTGTGCTGGGGCGCTTCGCTTGCGATGTTGCGCGCGGCCGCTCAAGACCGTGATCCGCCGGATACCAACGAGGCCGAGGAGATCAGCAGACGCGCTACGCCTCCGAAAACCTCCGAAGAAGAAGCCCCGGAGTATCGTGATTCCGCCGACAACAACATCAGTCTGCCGATAGACATCTGACCATGAAAAAAAAATCCAGCAGTGAATTTCTTTTTACGATCGTTGCTTTGCTTGTTTCGATCGTCGTCGTACACACGGTTTACGTACTGCACGTTAGGCCCGTTGCCGAAGCCACGTTGCAGGCCGACAGAGAGCGTATGCAAGTCGATCCGACTTACGTTCCGCAGCGATCAATCGAGGTCGTTCTCAAAGATTACGAGCAGGAAGCGACGATAATCTTGATGCTATGGGCGATTGCCATCATGGCTTATATGGCAAAGGCCAATCGCAGGGAACAAGAGGCACTCGACGCCGATCTGCTTCGACTTCCAGAGGGGATGAAGATTCTTCCCGAAGATACACGAGAGTACGCCCGGCAGATCGAAGGGTTGCCCAGCGAAACGCGACAACTTCTTGCGCCACGAGCCCTATTGGGTGCCCTCGCACGATTCGGCGCGACCCGTAACGTGCAGGATGCCTCGACGGTTGCCCATGGCATTTGCCAATCCGAGGCCGATCGCCTCGACTCCGAGCTTTCGATGTTGCGGTATATCGCTTGGGCGATTCCCGCAATCGGATTCATCGGAACTGTTCGTGGTATCGGCGATGCCTTGTCACAGGCACACAAGGCGGTGACTGGTGACATTTCTGGAGTCACCGAGGGACTTGGTGTCGCATTCAACTCCACGCTGATCGCTCTTCTACTCTCGATTTTATTGATGTTTCTGCTGCAGCAGTTACAGCGGGTTCAGGAACGACGTGTGCTCGACACTGAGACCTGGCTCGATCAGAAAGTGATCCGGAACCTACAGGCTCGGGGATGACGACAACAGGGATCTATCTGAACGACGCCGCCCTAGCGGTTGCTTGCCGAGATCGGCCGGTGACCGTGATGCCGTCAATCGTTCATGCTGATCCTGCTCATCCCGATAAAACCGGATTACCTGCGCAAGACGTCGCTCGGTTGACGCCACGTTTGGTCAGTACCGATCACTGGACAGCGCTAGTGCGCTCAGGCCAGGAGATTCCATCGAGCGCTCGCTCGGTCATTCGGGCTGAAGTGCGCGCCAGACTTGCCGGATGGTCCGCCCAAGAATCGTTGCAGTGCGCCGTTCCTTCAGTTTTTAGTCCAGACGCATTGAGTGTCGTGCTGACGCTGATGAAAATGGAGGGGTTCGACGTCGGAGGTTTTCACGACGCCGCTCCGCTTGTGGTTGCAAGCACCGGACTAACGGGTGCGACCATTGTCCTGGAAGTAGGGCTAGGATATATCTGCGCAACCCGAGTCGAGACTGATCGAGAGATTCGTAAAACGGCGTCAACTTTCCGTCATGGGCCGGGATTACTCGCCCTGCATCAATGTTGGTTGCAGCGAATCGCCGAGGCCATGGTGCTACAAACTCGATTCGATCCCTTACACGAAGGGGTGAGTGAGCAGCGCCTTTACGATGATCTCAACAGGGCGTATTCGATAGCGGCACACGCGGGTACTGTCGAAGTCGAATTATCCAGCCCAAACGGAATGGTCCGAGTCAGTTTGACTCGCGATCAATTCGCCGAGGCGGCGTCCTCGATCTATGCCGAGGCGATCGCGGTGATGCACGAGCTGCGGCCTGCCGGAGACAAGACGAATATTCTGATCGATGAGCGCTTGCTCCGACTCCCCGGATTTTTGGAGCGCCTCGCCTCGATGCGAGGCTGTCGAGTTTTGTCGCATACGACAGGCCTTGCGAGTCGAGCTGCGGCCGCCGAGCATGCTTTGGCCGATACCGACGGGTCAGTGTCGATTCAGCGAGGCTATGCGCCATGTCCGCCGATTGAGAGCCCGAAAGAGATCGATGTCTCCGAATTCCAATCGATCTCGGCTCGGCCTCCGACTCATGCGCTCTTCGACGGAAAAGCGCTCGTACTGCCGTCGGGCCCGCTCGAAATCGGCAGAAACCCTGCGAGCAACGGGTTACGACTCGCTGAGGGTTTGGCGGGCGTTTCGCGTCTCCATTGCTCGCTCCAAGGCGACGAAGCTGGCGTGATGCTGGTGCCGCACACACTGCACGGCATATGGCTCAACGATGAACGAGTTCGGGGTCGCGTTCGAGTAAGTGCCGGCGATCGCCTGCGCATTGGTACGCCCGGTGTGATCATCGACTTGATCGCCGTCGGAGGAGCCGACCATGGCACGTCGTCGCAACGTTGAGGTCTTCAGCCTCTCGTTTCTCGATGTCATTTGCTGCGGATTCGGCGCGGTCATTCTCTTTTACACCATCATCAGCGCACAGAGCGGCATAGAGCGTACTCGAAAAGCAGAGGATTTAAGCGCGCAGGTCTCCATGCTCGAGGAAGAAGTATTAGCGGGGGCCAAAAATTTGGTCGTTCTTCGCAATACGTTACAGCGCACAGAGAGTGAGACAGTCTCCGCGACGTCGCGTGCGACCCAGTTGATTGAAGAGCTGCAGCGCAAACGCGAAGAGAGTTTTATCTATGATGCCGAGACTTTCGCTAAACGCGAGCGAGTCGAGAAACTCAAAGCCGACGTCAAATCGTTGGAGGCCAATACCCGCCGGCTTGAAGCAAGTGCTCAAGTACAAAGCCCGCGCGGCGAGCTAACGGGCGCTGGACAATCGCGGGCGAGTCGTCGCTACATTACCGGATTGACGCTCAAAGGCCGTCGAATACTCGTTCTCATCGATCGATCCGCGAGCATGCTTGACGAAGATCTCGTCAACATCATCCGACTTCGCAATTCGTCCGCAGCTACGCAAATGGCTGCCGAGAAATGGCGTCGCGCAACCGACATCGGTAACTGGATCCTCAGCGAGATTCCTGAATCCTCCCAATACCAGTTGTACGGGTTCAATACTGCGGCCGCTCCGCTCATCGAGGGAACGGCCGGTGAATGGCTGCCCGGAAATGACGCTGCCCGTCGCGACAAGCTTCAAGACGCCCTCGGACAGATCGTGCCTGCTGGAGGGACGAGTCTGATCAACGCCTTGTCGAGCATACGTGGCATGCGTATTCCACCCGACCAGGTCATTCTCATTACCGATGGGTTGCCTACTCAAGGTGCGAGTGCGCCGGCGTTACGACGTTTCGTCGACGCAGGCGACCGGGCGCGTCTCTTTGACGAGGCGATCCGCGGAGTCAACCGCAACATCCCTATAGATGTCATCTTGCTGCCTATGAAAGGCGATGTCCCTGCGCCGCATCGATACTGGGGACTCGCACGAATGACGAAAGGCGCCTTCGTCATGCCCTCACCGGACTGGCCATGAAGCTCAAGCGAAGGGATACGGAGGTCTTCAGCCTCTCTTTCCTCGATGTCATTTGTTGCGGGTTCGGGGCAATCATCTTGCTGCTTGTGTTGTCGGAATTCGGACAGCCGATCGTGATTGAGCGATCCCGACAAGATCTCGAGTCACAGATTAAGAAACTGCAAGACGAGTTATTCACCATTCGCGGCGAGAGTGAGCAACTTGAGCGCGATTTGAAAGGCCGTATCGACGTACTGTCTAGAGAACGACAAAACCTCGCGAAAGTGGCCGGTGATGTATCCACGTTGCGAGGACAGTTTGATGCATCCCGCCAAAATGCAGCGGTTAGTAACATTCTAGAAAATGAGTTGTTGTCGGCTTATCAAGAGTTAGAGGCTGAGAACAAGCGCGTCGTGCAGGCTTCGAGAGCCCGCAAGCGCATCACGACTCAAGCGGTCGGCGGTATTCCGGTGGACAGCGACTACGTCATTTTTCTGATCGATACTTCAGGCAGCATGCAAGGCGGTCATTGGGAAACCGCCATGGAAGTCATGCGCGAAATTCTCGATATTTACCCTAGGCTCAGGGGTGTTCAGATCGTCGATGACAATGGTCGCGAATTGTTTGCTGGCACACGCGGCCGATGGATGACCGATTCCCCAGCGCTTCGATCCGAAATCGTCCAACGCATGCGAAGTTGGCGAGCGTTCAGCGACTCGAACCCTGCCGATGGTATCGAACAAGCCATCAAGACCTATTGGTCGGCCGATAAGCGAATCAGTATTTACGTTCTCGGCGATGAGTTCACTGGAGAGTCGATTCAACAAGCTTTGGATGCCGTAGATCGCATCAACCGACCCGACTCGTCAGGTCGACGGCGAGTCCGTATCCATGCCGTCGGATTCCCTGAAGCTCCGGGAATGACACCGTTTACAAATATCCGTTTCTCGGCGTTAATGCGGGCGATGTGCGAACGTAACGACGGAACGTTCGTTGGCCTCACCAACACCAAAAGCTGCGCAGTCAGCATGAATATTGGAGGCGTCAGAACATGCATCAGTGGAGATTGACCGCAGTTTGTTTCTCGACCCTGACTCTCGTAGCCTGCGGAGGTATTGCGATCGCTCCGGCGCCACAGTTGCCCAGGGCCTTGATTGATGTGCTTCCCGCAAAAGTAGGTTTAGTCATACCTGCTGATCAAAGAAACTTCATGCACACGGAAACTCGGGGTGGCATGACATGGACGATTTCGCTCGGAGCGGGGCAGCAGCAGTTATCACGTCGAGTGCTCGAGTCGACGTTTCGCGAGATAAGCGAATTCGCCAAGCTTGAAAATGCCCGATCAGCGGGTGATCTACAGGCTATCTTCGAACCACGAATCGAGCAGTATTCCTTCGCAACAGCTCAAGAAACTGGTGGGGAGTATGTCGCCGTCACGATTCGTTACCGTATCAATGTCTATGCGCCCAATGGCGAACGCTTCGATTCTTTGACGCTCACTGGCTACGGTACGGCATCCGCCGATGGCTTGGGGTCCGCCGCGCCCATGGAGGAAGCGTCTCGATCAGCCATGAGAGATGCTGCTGCGAGGTTTTTGACGCAGTTCCCAGATACCGAAGTGGCGAAGGCACTTGTCACAGGAAAACAGCTTCAAGTCAGCGCAGAAGATGCCATGCGGGCCTTGGCCGCGAGCGGTCTACGTATCGAGGCAGTGCCGATCAGAGTTTCGCGCAGAGTGGATCCGAACTGGAAGCCTGCTGCGCCTTCGGTCAATTCGTCGGCGGAGGCTCCCGCTGCACCCTGAGCAAAATCCGCTCGGTCATCATGACGTTTTCTGTTTCGACGGGCCGTCCGTCTTCAATGCGCGGCGCAAAACGGGCTTTGCGTGCGGCGAGCAATGCAGCTCGATTACTGTTTTCAGGAGCTGCTGAGTTGGCGATTACCGCATCCTGGACCTTGCCGTCGCGACCAATCCTCAGCTTCATCTCTACCGTTCGAACCACATAGTCCTCGGGGTTCGAAGGACGCAGGCGACTTATCGAAATAGCGGGCGGTCGGTATACCAGCCGCCTCGGCCCTGCCAAAAATCGTGGGCCTTCCGGTCCCAAGGGTTCGAGTGCTCGATAGCTTTCGGCATACGAACTGCTCGCGCGGGAAAAATTTCCACTTAGCAAATGCCAATCGCCGATCTGTGCCAAGGTCTCGCCTAATAATCTAGAGTCAAGCGGCGCGCTTTTCCGCACGATGTCGACGGCGAAGCCTAGAGCCCGCAGCCCTTCGGAGTTCAGGCGGGCCTGCCCAGAGCTGGCCGGGAACGAATCACCCGGGTCGGCCGCTTCGACGGCAGGCCCCTCTGTAGCCTCTGGTCCGTAAATCGCCTCGAGGAGCCAAGTCCTGGCTAAACCTTGAAGTGCCGGAACTCCGACAGTCGGCTTGTCTGCCGAAAGCTCTTCGGCAAGCTGCAGAGCGCGCGCGTGAAGTCCGCGAGCTGTGGAGTACCGGCCCATCGCCTCATGCCATCGTGCAAAACTGTTCAGCGGCTCAAGAAGCCGCAGATCCCGCTTTCCGAAATTGGTTTCGGCGATACGAAATGCGAATTGATGCTCCCGATCTGCATCGAGATCACGCCCAAGCGTGACGTAAGACTCGATGAGCGCATCGACAATATCGAGTTGGTCGAAGGCATAGAGACCATCGAGATTTCGCGATAAGTCCACCGCGCGCTTCAGAGCAATCGCCGCTTCCGCCGGACGACCACTCGCGAGCCAGGTTTCTCCTAACCCGTGCAGAGGCCGAATCAAAAGTCGATCTGCACCCGAAACCTGCCCTTCGATAAGCGCGACGGCACGCCGATAACTTTGCTCGGCGGACTCGAGATCGCCTTGTCGAAACTGAACTGTGCCAAGGTTGGTGAGCGGACTGACGAGTTCCCGCGAGTCCTTGCCATGCCGGCTCTCGACTGCTGCCACTAACTCTTCGGCTCGAGCCTTTGCGTTGGTCAGATCGTTGGCGTCTAGGGCCGACTTGAATTGAGCAAAAATCTGCAGAGGTTCCGGCCCCTGCGCTGCCAGTTGCAACGGTAGCGCTCCAGCAATGACGGCAATTAACGCCGTTCGAAGAGATAGTGAGACACCAGCCATTCGCGTCCGTTCCGATAACCGAAGAGTTCCGCACAGGACATAAAGAAAATACGCCAATACACCCACCACTTCACCGCCTGATCAGCCCCGTAGGCTTCCGCGAGAATTGGCATTAGTGCTGACCTACTAGCATCCATTTTTTGGAGCCAGGCTTCCGAGGTGAGCTGGTAGTGACGTCCGTCTACTTGCCAGTGATCTGCAAGTCGAAGGTCTTTCTGGAAATAATGAAGCAAGTCATCGCTCGGCATGATGCCGCCAGTAAAAAAGTACTTGGCCATCCAGTCAGTGTCGTCGCGCACTTCGAATGTGTAGGCAAAGCGATGATGCGTGAAGATATGTACGAAAAGAGTTGCTCCCGGAGACATCCATCCGGCAATGCGTCCGAGCAGTGTGTCGTAGTTGCGCATGTGCTCGAACATCTCGACTGAGACGACTCGGTCAAAGCGCGTCTCCGACCCGAACTCCAGTTTGTTGGCGTCGCAGGTGATGATTTCTAGATTTTTTAAGCCGCGCTCGGCCGCTCGCGCATCGATGAATAGTTTTTGAGTACGCGAATTGGATACCGCAGTAATGCGAGAGTTCGGATATTTCTCGGCCATCCACAGCGAAAGCGAGCCCCATCCACAGCCGAGTTCGAGAATACGGTCGCCATTACGTAGCTGCGCTCGGTCGCAGGTCAGCGACAGCATGCGTGCCTCGGCTGCATCGAGGTTATCCGCGGCTTTGGAGACCTCGAAATCGTCGTAGTAGCAGCTGCTGTATTTCAGATGTTTTCCGAGGACCTCGAGGTAGAACGCTGTCGGCACCTCGTAGTGCTGTTGATTAGCCTCGGCAGTATGAATCGCGATTGGGCTCTCGCGCAGCTTGCGAACCATCTGCATCAGATGTGCTTGCTGGGATTCGGGATCGCCTTTGTCTTCTTCTCTAATACGCTGGGCGAGTAAATCGCGAATGCGACGACGAATTAGCCAGTCCGGGATTCGATCTTGTTCGACCAGGCGCATGGCGAGCGGTGTGGAAGCGTTGTCGGTCATTTCGGCGATGAGGGTTTCAGTGTTTGGAGGGCGCGCTCAAGCACGGGTATCAGTGATCTATAGAGTACAAAAATTGCGAGGGGTCCGATAAGAATCCACCCAACTGAGGCATGAACGATGGCATCCCACATGGTGACGATGGCGTACAGCACCCCTTGCGACAAAATCTTCAGGCCGGCTTCGATGGTCATCGGCTGAGGCTCCGAGCCAAGCGCCCATTCCCCAAGTCTCATAAACGGAATAATCAACGCGAGCTGAACGGGCCCCACAAGCCAACTGACCAATTGGATGGCCGCAAGGTTCAATCGCTGCCAAAGCGCAATCAGCGTCAGAGCGGGTGTGGAGACGCCAAGGACCGGGAACATTCCGACGCCGGCACCGAGAGCAAGACATAGTGCGAGATCGCGAGGGGAGAGACCTTGACGGAGCAAACCGAGAATCGGATCAACAACACGACGACGAACGATGGCAAGCATGTGAGGGTCCGTTAGGTTCTCGGGTCTATCTTTGTACTCGTTTGTGCAAGCGCTGCCCCGATCAGCAGGGCAGCGATGTCAGACGTATCCGGCAAGCGACCGGGAATCCATTGTTGCAGGAACTCCGCCGATATGGCGACCATAATGACGAAGGGTAGGGGTGGTAGTCGACGCGATACCCCCTGAAGGGCAAGCCATGCGAGCCCGATCCCAAGAAACAACCGCTCGAGCAGCGGAAGCGCACCGGGATCCCCGCGAGTTCCAGCCAATTCAGCAAAGGGTAGCCAGAGAATGCCTTCCCCGCCCATGTCGGCCGTTGGAGTCGAAGGCCACACTCCCGAAATAAAGAGTGCCAGGCAGGCAAAAAGGAAAGCCTGTGACGCCCAGCGCGCGGGGTCGACCGCCCGCATGAGGACTATCGCCCCGAGCGATAGAAGGAAGGCAACGCCTTCGGCTGGGCTCAAATGTTGACCGACGAACAAGAGCCTCGCGCCCACGGAGATACCGAACAACAGTAAGAGCGCCGACCAAAAATATGGGCGACGCAAAAGCGCATTCAAAAGAGTGCCGAGTACCAGATAGCAAGCAAAGAAGCCGAACATCTTCCCAGGCTCGAAGGGAATCGCGAGACTGGTTTCGATCGCTGCATCGATCCGGCCTGGGCGAAGTCGCGGAACAAACGGAGCGAGGTGAGCGATCAGCCATAGGGCGACAAGAAGTGCTGGTGCCGGACCGATGGCCAATCGCTGCAATCGTCGAGACAAAGGGCGCACCGGTAGAGAAGAGTAGAGGGCTGCGACGAGAGTTCCGACTCCCGCGCTCACGATGTTGAATACCCAATCTGCGAGGCTAGGGTCACGCGCCGGTAACGAGTGCTGCGCGACTTCGATTGCAAAAGACAAGACTGTCGCTGCGAATATCGGAGAAAGAATTCGAGCGAGGGCTGACCGACTCTTCTCGAGCGCCATGGATCCGAGTAGACCGAGCGGCAAATAGAGAAGAAGGTTTACGATCGTGTCGCGTTGTGACGGATCGCGCCATTCACGGAGCTTCGGAAGCCCGGACATGACGGCATCGAGTAGGAGACGAGGTTGTACGTCGAACGGATAGAGAGACGCGGTCGCGATCAAGGCCGCCCAGCCCCCCAGCAGCCATAGAGACAGGCGGCGCACCGCGAGATCATGAGGTGCGAGACGTGAGCGCGTGGACTCGAAAATCGTCACTTTTTTCCGAACAGGCGCTCGAGTTCGGCTCGAGCGGCGTCGATGGCCGCGACATTTGCAGGCTTCCATGCGCCGGCCCGCGGCTTGAAATGATCACAGAAGTTGGCGCGTTCCTTGTCTCGCACTTCTTCGGCGGTGGGTTCACGACACTGCTTCGCGACACTCGTGTCGTAGTCGACGCAGAGCTTGCACACATGAAGTTCCGCCCGACACTTTGGGCACTCATCGAGTCGCCGCAACGGCAGAGATAACGTAGCGAGTGAAGCTCCGCATTTCCAGCATGAAAGATCGTGGGCCATGACCGCGAGGCTAGCCTTTCTCGAGACGATCTGCCAGAAACTCCCGCAGCGCCTTACCCGTATGCGAGCGCGCCGGTCGCTGAGCGAGCGATTGCGGAGAGCCTTCCGCGACGACGCGTCCGCCGCCGTTACCGGCCTCCGGCCCCATGTCGAGAACCCAGTCCGCTTCCGCGATGACATCGAGATTGTGCTCGACGAGCACCACCGTATTTCCTGCATCAACGAGTCGATGTAGTACGTGGATGAGTTTCTCGACATCTGCCATATGCAGCCCAACCGTAGGTTCATCGAGAACATACAAAGTGTGCTTGGGCTTGCTGCGAAGCGGCGCGCGTAAATCGACACGTACTTTCGCAAGCTCCGTCACGAGCTTGATGCGCTGTGCTTCGCCGCCGGATAGTGTCGGACTTGCTTGACCGAGCGTGAGATATCCAAGACCTACGTCGCAAAGCAGTTTGAGCACATGATGCAGGCTGGCATGAGGTTCGAAGAACGATGCTGCATCTTCGATATTCATCGAAAGCACATCGCCAATGCTGAGATCACGCCAGGTGACAGATAGCGTTTCGGCATTGAAGCGACTGCCGCGACAGGAATCGCAGGTTACTTTCACATCCGGCAAAAAGCTCATTTCTATGGTCTGGACGCCTTGCCCCTCGCAGGCTTCGCAGCGACCTCCGGACGTATTGAAGGAGAAACGGCTAGCGCTGTATCCCCGAAGCCGTGCCTCGCTGGTATTCGCGAAGATCTTCCGGATGTCGTCCCAAATACCCACATAAGTGGCAGGGCAGGAACGAGGCGTTTTGCCTATTGGCGTTTGATCCACTTCGAGCACACGGTCAACCGCTTCGATACCGCGAATCGCGGAGCAGCCGACCGGATCTCCATCCTGTGACACGATCGTCCGCGCGCTCGTGTAGAGCACATCGCGGGCGAGGGTGGATTTTCCGGAGCCGGAGACACCCGTCACGACGACCAGTCGACCTAGAGGGATGCGCGCGTCGATGTCGGCAAGGTTATGCAGCCGAGCGTTCTCGATGATAAGAGACGACGTTTTCTTGTCGACTGGTCGATGGGGCGTAGCGCTGTGCTTTAGAGGGTTGCGGAGATAGCGTCCTGTGACGGACTCGGGATTGGCGACCAGATCTTTGAGCTTGCCTCGCCCTACAATGCGACCGCCACGCACACCAGCACCCGGTCCAAGGTCGATGACATAGTCGGCACGCCGAATCGTGTCTTCATCATGCTCGACGACCACTAGCGTATTGCGATGTGCCGCGAGTTCTCCGAGTGCCTCGAGCAAGATACGGTTGTCCCGTGGGTGTAAGCCAATGGTTGGTTCGTCGAGCACATAGCAGACGCCGCGAAGATTGGAGCCGAGATGCGCAGCAAGGCGAATTCTCTGTGCTTCGCCGCCAGAGAGCGTCGGCGCAGCGCGATCGAGCCCGAGATATCCGAGGCCGACGCGTTCTAAGAAACCGAGTCGCGTCCGGATTTCTACGAGCAGATCTCGAGCGATAGCTCCTTCACGTTTATCGAGCTTCAAACCTTGAAGAGACGCTAGCGACCTCGATACCGGTTGACAGGTGAAGCTCCCGATCGATTTCCCACGGAATCGTACGGACCGAGCGACTGAATTAAGTCGCTCGCCATGACAGGCTTGGCAGGCTTTCTCCTCGCCATCGTGCCATTCGTTCCAGGAAGCTTCTTCGCCCGTCTGCTCCTCGTCGAAGCCAGACAGCTCGAGCCCTGTGCCGAAACAATCACCGCACCAGCCTTGCTTGCTATTGAACGAAAACAGTCTCGGGTCGAGCTCTGCAAAGCTCGTTCCGCAATTCGGGCAGGCTCTTTTGGTCGAAAAGACGATGGGCTTGCGACTGCCGAGAGGCAATACCTGAACGACGCCCTTACCGTGCTGCAGTGCCTCGGCGAGTTTCGCGCGGAGGTCTGCTTCACCACGGGCAGAAATGCCGAGGCGGGCGACCGGAAGCTCGATATCGTGTTCTTTGAAGCGATCAAGACGCGGCCATGGCTTCATCGGCAGACGTTCGCCATCGACTCGTAACTCTCTATAGCCCTTACCCGCCGCCCACTTCGCAAGATCGGTATAAAGTCCTTTGCGCGAAACGATGAGTGGCGCGAGCAGATCGATGGTCTTGCCCTTGAAGTCTTTGATGATTCGCGCAGCAATGGCTTCGGCTGATTGCGGTTCGATGGCGACGTCACAATCCGGGCAATACTGGGTGCCGAGCTTGACGTAGAGCAGTCGCAGGAAGTGGTAGATCTCAGTCAGCGTGGCGACGGTGCTTTTTCGTCCGCCGCGGCTTGTACGTTGTTCGATGGCTACTGTCGGCGGGATACCGCGTATCGAATCGACCTCCGGTCGTGCGGCAGGCTGGACGAATTGCCTCGCATAAGCATTGAGGGATTCGAGATAACGACGCTGTCCTTCATTGAAGATGATGTCAAATGCAAGCGTCGATTTTCCAGATCCAGATACGCCCGTTACTACTGTGAAAGCATTGCGTGGAATCTCGACATCGATATTTTGCAGATTATGTTCGCGCGCATTACGCACGACGATCGCTTTCTCCCTGGCCGGGGCCTTTCGCGTGGACGCAGGCTCTCGAACTGAAGCTTTGAAGCTTCCGTAATTGACGGCCTCACGCAGGGCTCGGCCGGTGTGCGAGCGAGAGTCCTGCTCGATTTGCGCAGGTATTCCGCATGCGATGAGCTCGCCTCCGCGATCGCCTCCGTCTGGGCCGAGATCGATGATCCATTCGGCAGATCGAATGACGTCGAGGTTATGTTCAATGACGAACAGCGAATGTCCTGCATCGAGAAGCTTACGAAAAGATTTGAGTAGCTTGGCAATGTCTTCGAAATGAAGACCCGTCGTTGGCTCATCGAACAAGAAGAGTTTGCCGGTCCCGCCTCCCTCGGCCGACTCAGCGAGGAAGCCGGCAAGCTTCAATCGTTGAGCTTCGCCGCCTGACAGCGTCGGAACTGGTTGACCGAGTCTGAGGTAATCGAGTCCCACGTCGGCAAGCGGCGCAAGGCGCCTCGCAAGCTCAGGGTCATCCGCAAAGAATGCGAGTGCCTCAGTGACGGTCATTTCGAGAACATCGGCGATGCTCGCCGACCGCCCGTTTGGCCCCGGGTGCCGTACTTCCTGGGTTTCGGTTCGATATCGCGAGCCGTTGCACTCGCCACATCGTAGGTACACATCTGAAAGAAACTGCATCTCGACGTGTTCGAAGCCGCTGCCCGTACATGCCGGACAACGCCCTGTGCCGGAATTGAAACTGAAGGTCCCTGCGGTATAGCCACGTTCACGACTTTCGGCGAGTTTCGAAAATCGGTCGCGTACGACATCGAAAGCACCGACATAACTCGCCGGGTTCGAGCGCGCTGTCCGACCGATGGGAGTTTGATCGACGAACACGACGTCGGTGATGTGCTCGGCGCCCTTCAAAGCTTTGTGGGCACCCGCCGCTTCTGTCGGACGACCCAGATGCTTGAGCAAAGCGGGATACAACACATCCTGCATCAACGTCGATTTACCCGATCCCGAGACGCCGGTGACACAAACGAGCTTGTTGAGCGGAAACCTTACGTCAATCCGCTTTAGGTTGTGCTGCTCGGCACCGTGCAATTCGAGAAATCTTTGATTCTCGCGTAGTTCCGTATCGCGAGAAGCGGGTAGTTCGACGCGCCGCTTGCCGATGAGATAAGCCCCGGTTACCGAAGCCTTCGTTGCGCAGACCTCTTTTGGAGTGCCCCAGGCGACGATCTCGCCGCCGTGCTCTCCGGCCCCCGGCCCCATGTCGAGCAGCCGATCGGCTTGTTGCATGATCTGTGGATCATGCTCGACGACGAGCAGGGAGTTCCCGGCGTCGCGCAGTCGGTGCATTACGCCGATCACGCGCTGCATGTCGCGTGGATGCAGACCGATGGACGGTTCATCGAGAACGAATAACGTATTGACGAGCGAGGTCCCGAGTGCAGTCGTGAGGTTAATACGCTGAACCTCACCGCCTGATAGGGTCCGAGACTGTCTATCGAGTGTCAGATAACCGAGCCCCACCTCACAGAGATATTTGTACCGTCCACGTATCTCTGCCAGTAACAACTCCGTCGCTTCATCGAGCGCGCCGGAAAGTCGTAAGCCATCAAAGAAGTCCCGCGATCTCTCAATGGGCAGCAGCATGAGATCGTGCAGACACAGCCCGGGCGTCGAGTCGAGTATCTCTCGCGACCACTCGACCCCCCGAGGCATGAATCGAGATCGATCGGCGAGTGCGCCATGAGCGAGCGGGGCATCACCGAGTCGCCATAATAATGATTCGGAGTTAAGCCGCGCACCGTCACACGCTGTGCACGGCGTGTATGCGCGGTACTTAGACAGCAGCACGCGGATATGCATTTTGTAGGCTTTGGTTTCGAGCCAAGCGAAAAATCGCTTGACGCCATACCAAGTATTGCGAGCCCACTTGCCTTCGCCTTCGATGACCCATTCACGCTGCGCGTCGGTCAGCTCTCTCCAGGGAACATCGAGTGGGATTCCGCGTTTCTTGCCGAGCCGCTTGAGGTCATCCTGACATTCGCTGTAGGAGGCTGTCTGCCAAGGTCGAATAGCCCCGTCTCGAAGGGTCTTACCGTGATCGGGAATCACCAGACCGTAATCGACACCGATGATTCGACCGAAGCCGCGACACGATTCGCAGGCTCCGACGGGCGAGTTGAATGAGAAACTGCTGGGCGTTGGTTCGCGATAAGCGATGTCGCAGCGTGCGCAGTGCAGGGTGCTCGAGTAGCGCCAGGTCTCGCGGATGGATTCGGAATCCTCGGCATCGAGTGCATGCACGTGCATCCGACCTCGTCCTATCCGAAGCGCAGCCTCGAGAGAGTCAGCGACTCGCGCAGGGTCTGCTGTTCCGAGACGAATTCGATCCTGAACGACTTCGACGGCTTCCTTACTGCGTGATCGGATACGGGTGTATCCATGCTTTTCGAGTAGCGCAGTCACTTCCATATCTTTGAAGTTTTTCGGAACTTTGACCTCAAAGCACATCAGCAGTCTGGGATCGCCTGCGGCGGAGGCTCGACGCCCGAGGTCGGTACGAATGCTTTCCGGTGTATCGCGACTCACTACCTCGCCGCATCGACGGCAGTGCAAGTGAGCTGCACGCGCAAACAACAACTTGAGGTGGTCGTTGAGCTCGGTCATCGTGCCAACGGTTGAGCGCGACGTTCGCACCGGATTTGTTTGATCGATGGCGATGGCGGGTGGAATTCCTTCGATCGCATCGACCGCTGGCTTATCCATGCGATCGAGAAACTGTCTTGCGTAAGGCGAGAACGTTTCGACGTAGCGCCGCTGCCCCTCCGCATACAGCGTGTCGAACACAAGCGACGACTTGCCCGAGCCAGAAACTCCGGTAACGACGACAAGTTGGCCTGTCGGGATCTCGATATCGAGATTCTTCAGGTTGTTTTGGCGGGCGCCGCGAACGACGATCGCCTCATGGTCAGACTCGCGCATGAGGGTAGGAGGGCGTGAAGGGGGTAGCGAATCGTAGCTTTTTGTCCGCTCTGCGGGAACAGCCAGGATCGTGGCCACGATGTGGATCAGCCGATAGACGAGCCGTGCCCTGCGCCTAGAACCCGGGCAATTTCGCGGGCATGACCCAACTGAATATTGCCATCGTAGGCGCTGGAATCGCCGGTTTGACGGCGGCACGTGCGCTGCAAGGCTTTGGTTTCAGGCCGGTGGTTTACGAGCAGGCTCCCGTTCTCGGTGAGGTCGGTGCCGGGCTGACGGTTTCGCCGAATGCCACCCATGTGCTTAACGCTATCGGGCTTGAGGGCACATTGGAGCGCATCGGGATGCGCCCCGATCGCGGAGGCGTGAAGCATTGGAAGACGGGTGAAATGCTGGTGGAGATCTCCCGCGGCAACGAAATGCGGGAGAAGTATGGTGCCGCGTACTACCAAGTACATCGCGCCGATCTGCACCGCGAACTTGCAGATCTCGTGGTTACGACGGATGAACAGGCCATTCGTACGAATCATGCATTCAAAGGCCTTAAACAGGACGCGCAAGGGGTAACGCTGTTTTTCGAAAACGGCACCTCAGCACAGGCCGACGTCGTGATTGGCGCGGACGGGGTACGCTCGCGAGTCCGCGAGCAGCTTTTTGGAAAAGACTTACCACGGTTCACTGGATATATGGCGTTCAGGGGGCTTGTCCCTTTCGCCCATCTTCCGCTGGGCGTAATCGAGCCGAGTTCGTGTCTGTCCACCGGTCCGGGACGAAGCTTCACGCGCTATCTCATTCGCGGCGGTTCTCTGGTCAACTTCGTCGGATTGACTGAGCGTGACGATTGGCGAGAGGAAGGTTGGTCAATCCGAGCAACCATCAAAGAAATGTTGGATGAGTATTCCGGATGGTACGAGGGAGTTCGTACGATCATTGCGGCTACGCCGCCCGACGGTTTATTTAAGTGGGCTCTGTTTGATCGCGAACCGCTGCCCGAGTGGACCCGCGGTCGAGTCACCCTCATTGGCGATGCTGCTCATCCGATGCTGCCTTTCCTTGGGCAAGGCGCCGCGATGGGTATCGAAGATGGGATGGTGGTCGCTCGGGCCTTTGCTGCCGCGGGCTCGATCGATGACGCGCTTCGACGTTATGTCGAGGCACGATTGCCCAGGGCCAACTGGGTGATGCTGGAGTCCCGAAAGACCGCTCTCAACTATCATTCGGGTCAAGAAGAGAACTTCAAACCCGGTAAGCACGTGAGCGCCGAGTCGCTCGGCTTGATGTCCTACAACCCGGCCGCCGTACCTGTCTAACGCCTCTCTCTGTGGTCTAATGTCGCCGCCATGGACCAGGCTCGCGACATCAACTCCTATCGAAAGTATTGGGCTGCACGTTTCGGCGTAGCCCCGTTCCTGCCCATGTCGCGTGCCGAGATGGACGCGCTTGGATGGGACAGCTGCGACGTCATCGTCGTCACCGGTGATGCGTACGTCGATCATCCGAGTTTCGGAATGGCCATCATCGGCCGATT
>SXGQ01726503.1_pt1 | contig 46062 bp, 43 predicted proteins | sample 3178371 | NCBI WGS metagenome assembly SXGQ01 (sample SAMN11356859, study PRJNA531348) | freshwater metagenome | isolation source: freshwater sample F1-20 | place: China: Fuxian Lake, Yuxi | collected 2017-12-25 | reverse complement strand
TGCACCTGCACCACCTAAGGATCAGGTAAAAGGCAGCGATAAAAATGAGCCAGGATCTGCAGCTGGTAAATCAGGTGGTTCCTCGGCTCCGGCTCCATCATCCACGGCTGCCACGAGGAGCAGGACATCCGGCGCATGGGTGGCATCAAGAAATACATGCCCGTGACCTTCGCGACCTACGCCATCGGCATGATGGCGCTGTCCGGCGTGCCGCTGGTTTTCTGCGGCTTCTGGTCGAAGGACGAAATCCTCCACGCCGCGTGGCTGTATCAGCCGAGTAAAATCCCGTTCTTCCTCGGCCTCGGCGGCGCGTTCCTCACGGCCTTCTACATGACCCGGCAAATGTGCTTTGTCTTTGCTGGCAAGTATCGCGGTGGACACGGAGAAGCGGAGAAGGGGAGTGATGGAGTAATGGAGTCAGGCGGCGCTGGACATGACCCTCATCACTCCACCACTCCACCACTCCACCACTCCGCTCCTGCCCACGACCCGCACGAAAGTCCGGCGGTGATGACCCTCCCGTTGCAAATCCTCGCCGCTTGCACCGTGCTGCTCACGCTCGTAAGCACGCCGCTCTGGCCGTGGCTGCCGGAGTATCTCATCGGCAAGGCGGCGCACTGGAATCCGGGCAAGCTCTTCAACGCGGGCACGCTCACGTTGCTCGTCGTCTCCGGCGTGGTCGTTGCGGGCGGCATCGGGCTGGGCTGGTGGTTTTACGGCCTGCTGCCCGCTGAGAAGCCCGAGGAGACCGACCCGTTGGAGCAGCAGTTCCCCGAGCCCTTCGCCTGGTCGCGCGGGAAGTTCTTCGTGGACGAGCTGTATGCTGCGACTTTCGTGAAGTGGAACGCCCGCCTCGGCGAGTTGTGCCACGACCTTGACCGCCGCGTGCTCGACCTCCTCGTGTCCATCGTCGGCTGGGCCACGACCGGCTGCGCTCACGTCGCGAAGCTCTTTGATGAGTTCGTTGTGAACAAGCTCTTCGATGCCGGCTGCGGCGAAGTCCGGCGCGGAGCTGAAGCCGCCTCGGACTTGCAGGGCGGGCAGATTCACCAATACCTGCGCAGCATCGGCGTCGCGCTCGTGCTCTTCGTCTTCATTCTCGCCGTGGGGTGCAACAAGTGAACGGTCTCCCGCTCATCTCGATTCTGACCTTCCTGCCGCTGGTGGGGGCTGCGCTGGTCTTCGGCGTGGACCGCGAGCGTCGCCAGCTCGCGCGTGGGCTCACTTTGGCGATCAACATCCTCGCCCTCGCGGTCGTCGCCGCGCTGTGGATGAACACCAACCCCGCCGACGGTGCGATGCAGTTCGTCGAGCGGCATTCTTGGATTCCCACGCTCGGCGTCGAGTATCACGTCGGCCTCGATGGCCTCGGGCTCGTCATGCTCATGCTCGCCGCGCTCGTCATCCCGATGGCGGTTTTGGCTTCGGAGAAAATCCAAGAGGACGTCCCGCTCTACTGCGGCCTGTTCCTCTTCCTGCAAGGTGGTCTCTTCGGCGCGTTCACGGCGCTGAACTTCTTCCACTGGTTTCTTTTCTGGGAACTCAGCCTCATCCCCGCGTTCTTCCTCATCAAGCTCTGGGGCGGCCCGCAGCGGTCGGACGCGGCGCTCCAGTTCTTCGTTTACACGATGGTCGGCAGCATCGCGCTGCTGCTGGCCTTCCTCGGCCTGTTCCTCGCGACCGGCACGTTCGACTTCACCAAGCTCGCCGAGCTGGCGCGCACGAAGGCACTCGGCCCGGCGGTCGAGGCGAAGTTCGCGTGGCTCGGCTGGGGCGCTGGTAAGGCATATCTCGTCCTCTTCATCGGCGCGCTGCTGGGCTTCGCGGTGAAGGTGCCGCTGTGGCCGTTCCACACCTGGCTGCCGCTGACTTACGCCGAAGCACCCACGCCCGTCTCGATGGCCCTGACCGGCGTGATGTCCAAGCTCGGCGTGTATGGCTTCGTGCGGCTGCTGCTGCCCATCTTCCCCGAGCCGATGCAGGCGCTGCTCACGCCGCTGCTCTGGCTGGCAGTGGCGACCATCGTCCTCTCCACCTTCGCCGCGCTCGCGCAGCGCGACCTCAAGCGCATCCTCGCCTACTCGTCCATCAACCACCTTGGCTACTGCCTGCTCGGCGTCTTCGCGGCGGCGAGCGCGACCGGCACCGCCCTCGACCGCACGGCGGCGCTCAACGGCGTGGTGCTCCAGATGTTCAACCACGGCATCACCGCGAGCCTGCTCTTCTGCTTCGTCGCCTTCCTCGAAGACCGCAGCAACGGCGCGCGCGGCCTCGACGACTTCGGCGGCTTGCGGAAGGTCGCCCCGGTCTTCTGCGGGCTGATGGGCATCGCGCTGTTCTCGTCGCTGGGCTTGCCGGGCTTGAACGGCTTCATCGGCGAGTTCCTCATCTTCAAGGGCGTCTTCCCGCTCGTGCCGTGGGCGGCGGTGCTCGCGTTGCCGGGCCTGCTCGTCACCGCCATCTTCATCCTGACCGTCATCCAGAAGGTCTGGTGCGGCCCGCTCAACGAGAAGTGGGCGCGCTTCCCCGACCTGACTTACAACGAAGGCGCGGTGGTCTTCCCCGCGACGCTGCTGATGTTCGCGCTCGGCATCTGGCCGCAGTTCATCATCGCGGTCATCAACCCGACGGTCATGCAGTGGGTGCGGCAACTGCCCTTCTGAGCCATGCTCGCCTGGACCATTTACCTCTCCTTCGCCGGCGCGCTCGCGTGCCTGCTGACGCCGCGCGACAACCCGCGCGCGACGCGGGCGGTGGCGTTCGGCACGGCGCTGGCCGGGCTGATGTGCGCGCTCATCGGCGCGATGCAGTTCAAGCCCGAGAACGGCCTCGAAGTCATCACGAACGTCCGGTGGATTCCCGCGCTGGGCATTGACTTCTCGCTGGCGGCGGACGGCATCAGCGTGACGCTCGTGCTGCTCACGGGCATCGCGGCGGTGGCGGGCGTGCTCTTCTCGTGGAACGTCGAGCGCCGCACCAACGAGTTCTTCGCCTTCTTCTTCGCGCTCATCGGCGGCGTCTATGGCGTGTTCCTCAGCCTCGACCTGTTCCTGCTCTTCGTGTTCTACGAAATCGCCATCGTCCCGAAATACTTCCTCATCGCCATCTGGGGTTCCACGCGGCGCGACTACGCGGCAATGAAGCTGGCGCTCTACTCGTTCATCGGCAGTGGCATGGTGTTGATTGGAATGCTTGCGGCCTACGCGGTGTCCGGCCACACCAGCTTCGACCTGCAAGCGCTCGCGCAACATTCCTTTGCCCCGGAGTTCCAGCGCTGGGCGTTCCCACTCGTGTTCGTGGGCTTCGCAATCCTCGCGGGCATCTGGCCCTTCCACACCTGGGCGCCGACCGGTCACTCCGCCGCGCCGACCGCTGCCTCGATGCTGCTGGCTGGCGTGGTGATGAAGCTCGGCGCTTACGGCTGCCTGCGCGTGGCGATGACGCTCTTCCCCGAGGGCTTGAAGATGTGGCAGCACGAACTCGCCGCGCTGGCGGTCACGGGCATCGTCTATGGCGCGCTCGTCGCGCTCGTGCAGAAGGACTTCAAGTTCGTCATCGGCTATTCGAGCGTGAGCCACATGGGCTTCGTGCTGCTGGGCTTGGCGACACTCAACGAAGTCGGCTGGAGCGGCGCGGTGCTGCAAATGTTCTCGCACGGCGTCATCGCGGGACTGCTCTTCGCCGTGGTGGGCCGGATGGTTTATGACCGCGCGCACACGCGGGAGCTGGACGCGTTGGAAGGCATGGGCCTCGCCCGCAAGATGCCGTTCGCCGCCGTGACCTTCGTCATCGCGGGCTTCGCCTCGATGGGGATGCCGGGCTTCAGCGGCTTCATTGCGGAGTTGCAGGTGCTCATCGGCGCGTGGCAGGCGTTCCCGAAACTCGCGCTCCTCGCCGGCGTCGGCATCGTGATTGGCGTGGTCTATACGCTCAAGACCACCGCCCAGGTTTTCTTCTCCGACAAGCCCGCGTCCGCTGAAGCCCACGACCACGATCATCCGCTGGACCCCATCTCCGTGCCCGAGCGACTCGGCGCGGCGCTGTTGATTTTCTGCACCGTCGTCATCGGGCTGCACCCGCGCCTGCTGCTCGACCTCATCGTGCCCAGTTTCAAATCGCCGCTCTTCGACGGGCTGAGAAAGGTGGCTGGCCTGTGAACACCGCCGACTACCTCGCCCTTTTCACCGCCCTCGCGCCGGAAGTCATCGTCGTCTGCACCGCCCTGCTCGTGCTCGCCGTGGACCTGCTCGGCCTGCAAGGCACGCCCCACTCCTACCGCATGAGCATCGCGGCCGGCTTGACGACCCTCGGCTGCGGAGGAGCGGTGGTCTGGATTTTCCTGAACCCGACGGTGGGCAACTGGCACGGCGGGATGCTCGTCATTGACCCACTGAACGAGACGGTCAAAGCCGTCCTCCTCCTGCTCACCGTGCTCACCGCGATACTCTCGGTGGACTGCAAGTTCACGCGCCACGTCGGCGAATACTTTGCCCTCCTCCTGCTCGCGACCGTCGGCATGATGCTACTGGTCAGCACCGAGGAGTTGCTGATGATTTTCGCCTCGCTGGAGCTGGTCAGCCTCACGCTCTACATCCTCGTCGCGTTCAACAAGGACAGCCGCGCCTCCGCCGAGGCCGCGCTGAAATACTTCCTCTTCGGCGGCATGAGCGCGGCCTTCCTGCTCTTCGGCTTCAGCCTGCTCTACGGCCTCACCGGCACGACCCACGTCCCGAAGATGGCGGAGAAACTCTTCACCATCGGAGCCGACCCGTTGCTGACCGTCGCGCTCGTGATGGTCGTCATCGGCTTCGGCTTCAAGGTCGCGGCCGTGCCATTCCACCTGTGGGCACCAGACGCTTATCAAGGCGCGCCATTGCCCAGCGCGGTGTTCATCGCCAGCGGCTCGAAGGTCGCGAGCTTCTTTGTCTTCGCGAAAGTGTTACTGCTCGGCTTCAGCCAGCTCGGCTGGGGTGACGAGGAAAAGGCGACCGGTGGTTGGATTCCGCTGCTGTCCATCATCGCCGCCGTCTCGATGGTCTTGGGCAACCTCGCCGCCATCAAACAGACGAGTGTCCGCCGGTTGCTCGCCTACTCAGCCATCGCGCACGCGGGCTACATGCTCATCGGCTTCCTCGCGCCCGGCGGCGACGCCTTCGGCTCGCTGCTCTTCTACGTCACCACCTACGCGCTCACGACCGTCGGCGCGTTCGGCGTGCTGGGCGTGGTCGAGTCGCAGGTCGGCGGCGACCAGCTCAAAGACTTCGCCGGCCTCGCCCGCCGCGCGCCTGTGCTGGCGTGGTGTCTAATGGTCTTCCTCCTCTCACTCGCGGGCATCCCGCCGCTGGCCGGCTTCTTCGGCAAATTCTACCTCTTCGCCGCCGCGCTCACGAACGGCGGGCACCACCTGCCGTTCCTCTGGCTCGTCATCCTGGGCATCGCGATGAGCTGCGTCTCGCTCTACTACTATCTCCAAGTGCTGAAGCAGGTCTTCGTGGTGGAAGCCGACGAGAACGCGCGGCCGTTGGTGGTCTCGTCCCTCAGCCGCGTGGTCGTTGTGCTGCTGGCGGTTGTGACCGTGCTTTTGGGCTGCATGCCCGGCTGGCTGCTGGACACGATTCCCACAGCCATCGGGGAACGGGGTTGGTAGGGAGCTGCACCGCAGAGTCGGGACAGCCGCAGAGTTCGCCCCGCTTCCTCTCTACGTCCGTCTCACCTACGCGGTGAAAGAGTCTTTCCCCAATCCCAAGCTTGACCCTCCCCTTGCGCGTCGCCACTTTTCGCGAGTGTCCATAAAGTCTATTTGCTCCCTCCTCGCGGTGCTCGCGCTTTCCTCCCTCCCCACCCTCGCGGCGGACCCGGAGAAGGCCGTCGTTCAGATTTTCACCTTCGCCCAAGAGGCTGACTGGGATGAGCCGTGGAAGTTCGGCCAACTCCGGCGCAGCAGCGGCACGGGCTTCATCATCAAGGGCCGCCGCATTATGACCAACGCCCACGTCGTGAGCTGGGCGCGACAGCTTATGGTGAAGCGTTATCAGGACCCACGCCCCTATCTCGCGCGCGTCGTGTTCGTGGCCCACGATTGCGACCTCGCGTTGCTCGAGGTAGAAGACTCGCTCTTCTACGACGGCTGCGAGCCGCTGGAGTTCGGCCCGTTGCCGAAGGTGCGCTCGACAGTCGTCACCTACGGCTATCCGGCGGGCGGCGAGCAAATCTCCTACACGCGCGGCGTCGTCTCGCGCATCGAGTTGCAGACCTACGCGCACATCGGTAACCGCTCGCTGCTCGGCGTGCAGACCGACGCGGCGATTAACCCCGGCAACTCTGGCGGCCCCGTGATCCAGGACGACAAGGTCATCGGTGTTGCCTTCCAAGGAATGCCCGGCCTCGAGAACGCCGGCTTCTTCATCCCAGCGCCGGTCATCAACCACTTCCTCGACGACATCAAGGACGGCAAATACGACGGCTTCCCCAGCGCCGGCGTCCGCACCGCGCCGCTGCAAAACACCGCCTACCGCCGCAAGCTCAAACTGCCCGACAACGACAAGGGCGTGCGTGTGGACTCCACCATACCCGGCACGCCGGCGGAGAAGGTGCTGCGGCCCGATGATGTGGTCTTGCAGGTCGGCAATTACCCGGTCGGCAGCGACGGCTCCATTGTTTATGAGGGCAACCGCATGGCGCTGGCGATGGCCGTGCAGGAGGCGCAGCACGGCCAGAGCATGGCGCTGAAAATCTGGCGCGATGGCAAAGAGCAGAGCATCGCACTGCCGGTGGAAGTCAGCGGCACCGACAAGGTTCTCGGCAACCAATACGACACCCCGCCGCGCTACTTTGTCTATGCCGGACTCGTCTTCACGCCCATCAGCCTCGATTACCTGAAGACCTTCGGGCGCGGCTGGTCGGACACGGCGGGCGCGGAGCTGACCTACGAGCTTTTCTACCGTCGGCAGGAATCGCCCAAGACCGTGCGCATTGAGCCCATCGTGCTTTCTACCGTGCTCGCCGACGGGGTAAACGCGAACTTCCGCACCCGTGGCCGCGCGCTCGTGGACAAAATCAACGGCATCCGCATCGAGCGCTTGGAGGATGTGATTCGCGCGTTCGAGTCGCCCAGCAACGGCCAGCACGTCGTCGAGTTCCTGCCGAAGAACACCTTCGAGTGCCTCGAACGCGAAAGCGCCGACAAGGCGAACGCGCAGATTCTGAAGACGTATGGCATCCCGAAGGACCGGCGGTTGTGAATGACAAATGGCCAAGGCCCAATGACCAAGGAATGACCAAGCCCCAATTTCCAATGCGCGACCGTTACCCCATCTCAAGCCGTCGTCCCTCGCGACCGGCGCTCCTGCATCCTGCATCCTGCATCCTGCATCCTTTGGCGCTGGCCCTGGCTCTCCTTCTCCTCTGCCAGCGCGCCCCCGCCGCCCCCGCCCCGGACTGGGAAAGCGCCCTCGTCTATCTCGAAGTCACGCGCCGGGCTTACGAGGTCTTCCAGCCTTGGACACCCAAGTCGCGCACGGTGCAGAAGAATGGCCTCGTCATCGGCGCGCGCGAAATCCTCACCACCGCCGAGGAACTCTCCGACCGCACGCTCGTCCGTGTGCAGCGGGGCGGGCGCGGCAAATGGTGGGACGCCGAGGTCGTGTGGCTGGACTATCACGCCAACCTCGCCGTGCTCACCGCGAAAGAAGATGCCTTCTGGCCGGGCTTGAAACCCGCCCCGTTCATCACCGGCAAGCTGCCCAAAGAGGGGCTGCAAATCGTCCGCTGGCGCAGCGGCAACCTCGAAGCGCGCAAGGCCGAGTTCAACCAGTTCCTCGTCGAGGACGCGCGACTCTCCTTCTTCCAGCACCTCCAGCTCGAGGCCAGCACCGAGATGCAGGCTGTGGGTTGGGCCGAGCCGCTCGTGGCGAATGGCAAGGTCGCCGGCCTCGCGACGGGGCAGGGCGGCAACAACGCGCGCTTCCTGCCCGCGTCGTTCATCGAGCCAATCCTCGCCGCGCGCAAGGCCGGCAAGTATCCCGGCCTGGGCTTCTTCCCGTTCACGTGGACACCCGTGGAAAATCCCTCGACCTTCAAGTTCCTGAAACTTCCCGGCGACCCGCGCGGCGCGCTGGTGATTGACGTGCCCGCCACGCCGAAGGTCGAGCCGAACCTCAAGCCCCGCGACCTCATCCTGCAAGTGGACGGCTTCGATGTGGACAACCAAGGCTATTACAAAGACCCCGACTACGGGCAGCTCATCGTCGAGAATCTCGGCTCGCGCCGGAAATTCGCCGGCGAAGTGGTGAAGATGAAAATCTGGCGCGATGGCGCACAGATGAACCTGGACTACCGCCTGCCCAAGCTCGACTACTCCGTGAAGCTGCTCGCGGAACAGACCTTTGACCAAGCACCCGAGTTCCTCATCGCCGGCGGGCTCGTCCTCCAGCCGCTGAACATCCCACTGCTGCGCGGGTTCGGCGAGGACTGGAAGCGCCGCGCTCCGTTCCGACTCGCGCACTACGCGGGCGGACCGCCCAGCGCTGAACGCAGCGGCCTCGTCGTGCTGACCAGCGTGCTGCCTGATCCCTACGTCGTCGGCTATCAGGACGCGCGCTTCCTCGTGGTGGACACCGTCAACGGCCAAAAAATCAGCCGCCTCGCCGACGTGCAGGCCGCGCTGCAACAGCCGCAGGAAGGCTTTCACACCATCGAGTTCCATCGCGGCGACAATCTCCGCCGCATCGTCCTCGACGCCGGTCTGATGGACGCCGCGACCAAGCGCATTCTGGAGCGCTACCGGATCCCGATGGCGAGCCACATTGAGGCGAAGCCGTAACCGCGCCCGCTCACCCAAGGCGTGCGGCAACAAACGCCTTGACGCCAACCGTGCATCGGCACATCTGTGGGACATGCATTTCGCCCCCGCCACCCGGCCTTCACGGAAGGGGTTTACCTTGATCGAACTGCTGGTGGTCATTGCCATCATCGCCATCCTGGCTGGGATGCTCCTGCCCGCGCTGGCCAAGGCGAAAATGAAGGGCAAAGGAATCGCCTGCGTGAACAACGAGCGGCAGATCGGGATGGGGATTCTGCTCTATGTTTCGGAATGCGGGTATTACCCGCAGGGGATTATGGCCGACGGAGCCACTTGGCTTTGGCCCGCACAAATGCGGAAGGAATCCGGATCGGGAATGAACACGAAGATTTTCCGCTGCCCTCAGGCCAACGACAAAGCTGAGTGGAAGGTGACCATGGGAAGCGGACTGCCAGCCTACGGAGGTTACGCGCAGGACGAAGTGCGGTTGCGCTCTGGGGGGAGCAGCTTCCTGAGTTACGGCTACAACGTTTGGGGCGCTTTCACTGGTCGCAACCCCAACACGGGCTTGGGTGTTTTCCAAGGCATCAACCCTGCCAATGGCCAGACCTCCGAAGCCATGGTGCGCGCGCCATCGAGCATGATCGCGCTGGGCGACAGCAACTACGACACGGCGTTTGGCGGCGACCCGAACTGGAGCGGCTTCATCGGCATCTATGCGCTGCGCCAGTATCCCGGTGAACTACACTCCGGCAAGCGCGCGAACATCCTCTTCTGCGACGGCCATCTGGAGACCAAAGAGCGCGCGCAGCTCGTCTCCGCGACGGACCCGAACATCATCAAGCAGTGGAACAACACGAACGAGCCGTGAGCCGGGTGTCGGTTCCAGCTTGAACGGGCAGCGGTGGGCGGCAACCCTCCCTCACACGATGAATATTCGCGAATACCTCCTTGTAGCCACCGCCCTGCTTGCCGCCCTCTCCGCTCATGCCGCGGACGCGCCGAAACTCCCCGCCGGCTACAAGCTGCTCTACGAGCAGAACTTCACCAAGCCCGATGCGCTCAAGGACTTCGTCTTCACCGACCCGTCCGCGTGGCGGCTGGCGAAGGAGAAGGACAAGCCCGCGCTGGAGTTGCACAAGCAGAGCGCCTACAAGCCCGAGCACCGCTCGCCGCTGAACATCGCGCTCATCGCGGACAAGGCCTTCGGCGACTTTGTGCTGGAGGTGGAGCTGCTCTCGACGAAGAAGCCCTACGGCCACCAGGACATGTGCCTCTTCTTCGGCTTCACCGGGCCGGCGCAGTATTACTACAACCACATCGCCGTCGCCGCCGACCCAAACGCGCATAATGTCTTCATCGTGAGTGGTGCGCCGCGGAAGAACTTCGCCAAGGAGACGACCAAGGGCATTACCTGGGGCGAGCGCGAGTGGCATAAAATCCGCGCCGAGCGCGACACCAAGGCTGGCACTTACAAGGTCTTCTTCGACGACTTTTCCAAGCCCATCATGCTCGCGGAGGACAAGACGTTCACCAAGGGACACATCGGCTTCGGCTCCTTCGATGACGTGGGCATGGTGACGAGCATCAAGATCTGGGGGCCGAGTGCGGAGGCGAAGAAAGCGGAGTTTTTCAAGAAGGCGGAGTGAAGATGGGTGCGCCGATCAGGCGCGAATCTTCACCACCCTGCCGGGCTTGAGCGAACGCAGCACCGCGAGCACCTTGGGCATTCAAGGGGCTGGGGTCTTCCAAGCGGTTTGAGGATGCGGACAGCGCGACGATTACGAGGCGAAGCTGTGCCAGATTCTGCTGGCTGGCCATTGATCCATCCATGGTGATAAGCACATCGAACTGCTCCGCCGCCCCCGCGAGGAGATTGCCGTTCTTCAGGCCTGCCCAGCCGATGCGCGGCACCGATTTCACCTCATGGCCGGGCAGAAACCACTTCAGCCGCCAGTTCAGGTTTTCGTCCAGCAGGATGCGCACGGTGCGTCACGCGTGGGCGAGGACTTCGGTTTCCATTTCCTTGAGCACGGCCAGCACCTGCGAACGCTTCACGCTCGGGAAGCCGTCCAGAAACACCTCGATGGAATCGCCCGCCTTCAGGTGGTCGAAGAGGCTTCGCACCGGGACGCGCGTGCCCTTGAAGACCAGCGTGCCGCCGAGAATCTCCGGGTCGGAATGATAGGCGCGCTCCTTCTTCAGTGGCGAACCGTAGCCAGCGAGACGGCGTGGAGCAAGCTTGGCGTCCGGTTTCCGTTCCGCATACTCTTGGCCATGCAACGCATCCTTCGAGACCAAGCCCGCAAGTTCGTGCTCGATTGGCGCGAGGAACCGCAGCTCCGCGTTCAGCCAGGCGAGGCGTTTGAAATCGAGACGTGGGACGCCTCGTCGGGCTACTTCAAGACCGAGGCGGACAAGGCAATTCCTGGCAATCGCCCGGGCTTCGACCGCATCCCTGCGATGGCGAACCCGCTCGGCGGACCGGTTTTCGTCGAGGGCGCGGAGCGGGGCGACACGCTGGTCGTCCACATCGAAGACATCCTCGTGGCGGACTACTCGTGGATTGCCATCGGGCCACGGCGCGGGCCGCTGGGCGAGTCCACGCGCTGGCCGGAGTTGAGCGGCGAATACACCACCAAGATTCTTCGCCACACGCCCGGCCCGAGCGGCACGATGCGCGATGGCACGGTGCATTTCAGCGACCGCATCTCGTGGCCGGTCACGCCGTTCATCGGCACGCTGGGCAACGCGCCGGACCGCGAGGTTTGCACGAGCATTGACGGTCAGGGCGAGTGGGGCGGCAACCTCGACATCCGCGACGTGGCGGTGGGCAACAAGATTTTCCTGCCAGTGCATCACGCCGGCGCGCGGTTCTATCTCGGCGATGTTCATGCCAGTCAGGGTGACACGGAGTTCACCGGCACGGCGGCGGAGACGTGCTCGACGGTGCGGCTGCGCTTCGAGGTGCTGAAGGGCAAGAAGCTCCCGTGGATGCGCATCGAGAAGCCCGACGCGCTCATCGCCCTACACGCCGCGAAGCCGCTGGAGGAGGCGGTGAAGACCGCTACCTTCCACCTGATGGACTGGCTGATCCGCGAGCACAACTTCACGCCGACGGACGCCTACTGCCTCGTGAGCACCTGCCCGGACTTCCGCATCAACGTGTATCAGATGTGCAACATCGGTAAGTTGAGCTACGTGGCGGGGGCGGAGATTCCGAAGAAGTATCTGTAGCCGGGAGCGGGCACGGCGGCTTGACCTCGACACTCAGGAACTTCAACCTTGGCCAGCGAAATTGCTCCTGAAACACTTTCCCCACTGCCATGAAGACCACCATCGAAGGCGCGCCGTCGTTCGCCTACCTGCACGTTGACCTCGACTCCGGCGAGAGCGTCATCGCCGAGTCGGACGCCATGTCCAGCATGGCGGCGGACCTCGGGATGCAGGCGAAGCTCAACGGCGGTTTCTTCTCCGGCCTCGCTAAGAAATTTCTCGCGGGCGAGTCGCTCTTCATCAACACGTTCACGAACGCCACCACCGGCCCGCGCCGCGTCACGCTGGTGCAGACCACGCCGGGCAACATGAGGGAGGTGCAACTCAACGGCGAGACGCTCTGCCTCCAGCCGGGCGCTTACATCGCGTCCACCCCCGGCCTCAAGCTCGGCTTGCGCTGGGCTGGGTTGGTCAGCGGCATCGCCCGCGAAGGCTTCTTCAAGCTCACCATCTCCGGCACGGGCACGCTCTGGTATGGCGCGTATGGCGAGCTGCTGGAGCGGCAGGTCGAGGGCGAATACATCGTGGACACCAGCCACCTCGTCGCCTACGAGCCGCAGATGAAGCTCAAGCTGCAACTGGCCGGCGGGATTTTCTCCAGCCTCTTCGGCGGCGAGGGTTTCGTGACGCGCGTCGAGGGCAAGGGGAAGATTGTGATTCAAACGCGCAGCATCAGCGGCCTCGCCAACTGGCTCAACCCTCGCATCTAACATGGACATTCAACTTCTCAGCCGCCCCGGCAACGCCGCCGCGCGCGTTGTGCTCTCGCCCGGCGAGCACCTCACCACCGAGTCGGGCGCGATGATTGCGATGAGCGACTCGCTCACGCTCACCACCACCACGCACAAGCGCGACTCCGGTTCGCTCTTCGCTGCCGCCAAGCGCCTGCTCGCGGGCGAGTCGCTGTTCCTGAACCACTACTCCGCCAGCACCGCCAGCGGCGAAGTATTCCTCGCGGCCACGCTCCCCGGCGACATGCTGCGCTACGATTTGCGGGGCGAGAATCTCATCGTGCAATCCGGCTCGTTCGTCGCGTGCGAGAGCAGCGTGAACGTGAACCTGGGCTGGCAGGGCTTCAAATCGTTCTTCTCGGGCGAGAGCGCCTTCTGGCTGCAACTCAGCGGCACCGGCCCGGTCGTCATCTCCAGCTTCGGCGCGATTTATCCCATCGAGGTGGACGGCGACTACATCGTGGACACCGGCCACATCGTCGCGTTCCAGGAGACGCTGAACTTCACCATCACCAAGGCCGGCGGAAGCTGGATGACGGCCATCCTCGGCGGCGAAGGCTTGGTCTGCCGCTTCTCCGGTCGCGGCACGGTCTGGTGCCAGAGCCACAACGCGAAGGGCTTCGGCATGGAACTGGGGCCGGAGTTGAAGCCTCGATGAACAACTTGCGTAAGAACACTTCTCGAAACGTGCTGCGTGCTGCGTGTTCCGTGTTGGCATCGGCCACGCATAAGCACCGCGCCCCAAGACGCAACACGGAACACGAAACACCTCTCTGACAATGCAAATCCACATTTCCCGCACCGGCGTTTCGGAAGGCCCGTTTCCCGTCGAGCAAGTCCGCCAAATGCTAGCGTCCGGCGAGCTCAAGCCCACCGACCATGTCTTCCACGATGGGCTTACCGGGTGGGTCACTGCCGCGCAATCCCCCGCGCTCGTTGTCGCCGGTGGCCCGCCCCCGCTTCCGAAAGGCGGCCCGCCGCCGTTGCGTGCAGCGTCTTCAGCGAGTGCTTCCGGCCTGCTCACCGCCGGCTACAGCACCGACCAGCGCCGCGAGTTCGACTACTTGATTGAGGGCCGCCCCGACTTCGCTTTTCTAACGGTGCAGCTTCCCGCCAATCAAACGCTGAAAGTCGAAGCCTCCGCCATGGCCACCATGGACACGAACATGGAGATGAAGACCAAGATGCGCGGCGGTCTGTCGCGACTCCTGACCGGCGAGAGCATCTTCGTCAACGAGTTCACCGCCGCGAACGCCCCCGGCAGCATCGGCATCGCACCCGGCGCGCCCGGCGATCTCGAGCACGTCTATCTCGACGGCGACACTGTGTTTCTCCAGAGCAGCGGCTTCGTCGCGAGCGGCATGGGCGTGACGCTCGACAGCAAATGGCAGGGCTTGAAAGGCTTCTTCTCCGGCGAAAGCCTCTTCCTCATCAAGTGCTCCGGCAAGGGGGACCTCTGGTTCAACACCTACGGTGCGATGTTCTGCGTGAACGTCTCCGGAAACTACGTGGTGGACACCGGCCACATCGTCGCCTTCACCGACGGCCTGCAATACGAGGTCGGGCGCATCGGCGGTTACAAGTCGCTGTTCTTCTCCGGCGAGGGCTTCGTCTGCCGATTCAGCGGGCAGGGCAAAGTCTGGATTCAGACGCGCAAGCTCGGCGCGTTCGCGAGCTGGGTCTGGCCCTTCCGCCCCGTCGAGCGGAGCAACTGATCTTCCTCGGACTACTTCTGCTGTGTAATCGGCAGAAATTTCTCCGCCACCAGCTCCGCGAACACCATCGGCTTCGCCTCGTCGCTGTTTGCCAGCACGATCACCGTCACGCGGTCCTTCGGGAAGCGCATGAACTCCGTGCGGAACCCCGACTGCGACCCGCCGTGGCGTATCACTGCGCGACCTCCCTTCGTCCCCACCGTCCACGCGAGTCCGTAGTCGTGGAGCCTGCCATCGTTTAACTTCGTCGGCTTCCACATCTGGGCGCGCGACTCCGCCTTCAGCACTTTGCTGCCGTCCAGCAGCGTGTCCCATCGCGCGAGGTCGAGCACCGTGGAATGAAACGCCCCGCTCGGGCGCACCGCGATCGCATCCACCACCGGCGTCCACTCGCCGTCCTTGCCCGCGTAGCCCACCGCCCGTGGCCCGCGCGTTGGCTGGTCCGTCAACGTCGTGGCGTTGAGCTGCGCGGGCTTGAACACGCGTGCTGACATGAAATCCCCCCACGGCATCCCGCTCTTGCGACGCATGATCTCCGCGAGCGTGAAATACCCCACGTTGGAATACTGATACTTTTCCCCAGGCGTGAACTGCAACGGCAGCAAATACGCCGCCCGGATCACATTGATGTCCGGCTGCCTCACGCCTCCGAGGTAACCCGGCGATTCCCTCACCAGCCCCGACGTGTGCGAGAGCAACTGCCGCACGGTCAACCCCGCCCACGCCGCAGGCACGTCATCTATCAACTTCTCCATCTGGTCCTCCAGCCCGAGCTTGCCCTCCTCCACGAGCAGCATGATCCCCGTCGCGATGAACTGCTTCCCCACCGACGCGATGCGGAACACCGTCTCCGCCTGCACGGGTGTTTTCTCCGCGACATTCGCCAGCCCGTAGCCAGCCGCCTTCACCAGCTTCCCATCCTTCACCACCGCCAGCGCGACGCCCGGTATGTTCTGCCTCGCCATCTCCGCCTTCATCAAGTGATCCACCCCATCAGCGCGTGCCGGCCTGACCACAGTCAGCAGCAGGGCGACAACAAGAAACAAATGTGTTCGCAGAATCACGTGCTGCATCCTGCCGCGCCTGTTCTCAGAGTCAACATCACGACACCCCTCACGAGGCCGAATCGCGGGCGGGGGCGAAGAGACGTGAAGGGCGGCCGTGGTGACGCTTGAAGTCGCGGCTGAAGTTCGCGGGCTGGGAGTAGCCCAGGGTCAGCGCCGCGAATTTGATGGTCTGGCCGGAGGTGAGGAGTCGAGCGGCGGTGGTCATTCGTTCGCGGTGGAAGAAGTCGTGCGGGGTGGTGCCGAGTTCCTGCTGGCAGCGGCGTTCGAGCTTGCACACGGAGCTGCCGAGGTCTTGCGCGGCGGCGCTGACAGCCCAGCCGCAGCGCTGGGCGAGGGCACGCCAAAACTTCTCCACGGCGTGGTCGGATTGTTCTACGCGGCGGCTGGACATGGGTTGCGGATGGAGTCCCCCGTGTGCTGTGCGCGCGCGGTGAGCGGGGCGGCGCAGATGCCTTGAGGGAGTTTCATCGAGGCCATGTTCGCATCGCACTGGTGCGCAATGCAAACGGCCGATACCCGACACGCTGTCAGGTGGATACCCGACAAGGGTGCGGGGGTGAATTGGTGGCAGCAAGTGCCGCCGAGATTCAAAAGGGGAGCCACAGATGGACAAGGATGGACACGAATGGGAAGGGCAGAAACGGTCTGGCAGGACGCGGGATTTAGGTCTGTGGACGCGGCAGCCGCCGAGGTGAGGAGGCGGAGATTTTCGTGCACAGGAGAATCTGCCTCCTGACCTCGGCGGCTACTTGATGGTGGCCTCAGCTGAAAAAGGGGAAGAGCTGCTTGAGTTCTGCGGAGTCGGGGCGGCGGCCATATTCGCAGATCTCGAATGCTTCGGCGTGCTGGACGACGGAGCCACGGGCGTCGCCATACCATTGGCGGAGTTCCTTGCGGAAACGCTCGGCGATGCCGAGATAACGGGCTGCGTGGCTGGCGCGAACGGCGGCGATGCGCTTGGGTTTGTCGGCAGGGGTCCGGGGAAGGAGGGCGGCGTGGCCTAGTGCGCCGCCTTCGAGAAATTGTGATTCCATGACGGCGAGCGCATCGAGCTTCTTCTCGATGACTGAGTCAATGGAGATGGCGATGTCGCAGGTGGAGGGGTTGGGTTTCTGAAAACGGTCGGTGTAAAACATGAAGAGGGGATTGCGTGCGAGGGGCGCGACGTCGGGGCAGATGAAGGGGACGCCGACCATGTAGGCGGCGTCTTGCACGAGGACGCCGGTGTAGCGGTGATCGGGGTGGTAGTCGTTGGGGCGCGGGCTGAAGACGATGTCCGCGCGCCATTGGCGGATGAGTCGGGTGATGAGGCGGCGATTGTCGAGGGTGGGCATGAGTTCGCCGTCGTGGATGTCGAGAACTTCAACGGTAGTGCCGAGAATCTTTGAGGCGGCTTCGACTTCTTGTTTGCGTCGCAAGGCGAGCGGGCCGCCGGCCTCGCGCCAGTGCCCGATGTCGCCGTTGGTGGCGGAGACGAGTTTGACATGATGGCCGCGCTCGGCCCACAACGCGCCGACTCCGCCGGCTTGAAGCTCGCAGTCGTCGGGATGTGCGCCGAAGCAGATGACGCGAAGTTTGCCATCGGAGGGGGGGGGAGCGGCGGGGAGGGCTTTGGCGGCGGCGGCGAGGGATAGTGAGGTGAGGAAATGGCGTCGTGAGGGGGAGGTTTTCATTATGGGTTGGTAGGATTTAGGCATGGAAGGGGCGCGGAGGGAACAGGGAAAAGAGGAAGGGCTGGTGGGAGCACGCATCTCAGTTTCTTGCAGACCATCAGGGGGTGGAGACGGGCATTGGCTGGCAGAAAGAAAAGGACAGAAAGAAGGGGCTTTATTTCTGCGCCCTTCTTTCTGTCAGTCGGCGGCTGCATGGGAACAGCAGCGGGCGAGAAACGTAGATACGCCCTTGGTGGGAGGATGGAGGATTATTGAAGCGAGGGCAGGGGAATGGATTGCTTGGAGTCGCCGGACTTCAGTTCCCGTAGTTGAACGGGTCGGAGAACTTGGCGTCGGTGCTCACGCTGGGATCGGTGAGTGTCTTCATGAAGGCGACGAGGGCGGCCTTTTGCTGCGGGGTGAGGTTGAGGCGGAGCGGGGTTCCGGCAGCGCCACCGGTGGCCTTCAGAGGTGGGGAGAGATTCGGGTGGTTCACGACGCCGGAATCATCGAACTCAACGACTTGTTCGAGAGTGGCGAAGCGGCCGTCGTGCACATAGGGCGCGGTCAGCTCGATGTTGCGAAGGGAAGGGACCTTGAAGAGGCCTTCATCCTGGGTGAGGCCCGTGAGCGCGCCGAGGCCCTTGTCCACATAGGGGCTTTCAAAGCCGTTGTTGTTGATGTTGGGGCCGGGAACGAAGTTGTCGGTGCCGTGGCAGGTGGCGCAGGTCACGAAATTGAACGGAGTCTGGCCGAAGAAGATCTGGCGGCCCAGGTTCTCCTGCGTGGTGAAGTTGGAGAGTTGCTGGCTACGCCGGCATCGTATTTGGACTGCGTGGAAATGATGGAGCGGACGAACTGCGCGAGGGCCTTGGAGATGCGCTCGCTGGTGACGGCCGGGGAACCGAAAGTCTGGGCGAAGAGATTGGTGTAGAAAGGCTCGGCTGCGAGACGATTGGTGGGGGCCTAGAGAGTCATGCCCATTTCCAAGCTGTCCTGAATCGGCATCAAGGTCTGGTCTTCCAGCGTCGCGGCGCGTTCATCCCAGAAGAACTTTTGCCGCTGATACCAACGCGCGTTGGCAAGGCCATCGAGTTGCGGCCAGTGAGGCCACCGTTGAATCCAACGCTGAACTGGCGAGGGTCGGAGAAGCCATTCGCCTGCACATGGCAGGATGCGCAAGAGACAGTCTGGTTCGTGGAAAGGCGTTTGTCGTAGAAGAGCACGCGGCCGAGCGTCGCGCCGATGTCAGTGGTTAGATTGGTGGCGGGAGTGTTGTCCTGCCCGAGAATGGGCTGCTGCGAGAAACGCGGAGGCAGCGTGAGCGCGGTGTAGTTGAGGGGCGACGCGGGCAGCAGCAGGGCGTTCGTCAACGCGCTCGGGATGGTCTGACGCGCGGGGTCGAAGATGGCGCGGAAGGAGAGATTTGGCGTGGCGACGGGCAGGATGCCGCGAGCGAAGGAGCCGTTGTGAAGCTTGATGGCGGCGATCTCGGTCCACGTGGTGAGATTCGTGGAGCTTTCCAGCAGCCAGACGAAGTTGCCGGGGTCGGAGACCTTGACGGTGGCGATGTTTCCGTTGGTGCCGGGCGCGATGCCAAGCGTTGCGCCCGACGGAGATTGGGCGCCTGAGAGGGACGCCGTGACGATCAACGCAAACGCGATAACAACACCGCGCAACCGGAGCATCCGGTGCGCGGGCGGCTCATTTCTGTGCGAAACTATGGCATACGAATGTAAGCGCTTTGTGAACGTGGGGCGAATTTTTCCCAAGGCAGGGTCGGGGAAAACCCGGAGCAGGGGGAATCGTGGGGACGGAGCGGCGGGCAAAGTTACTTCAGCTTCGAGAGTTCGCTCACCACCTGCCAGATGCCTGCAGCCGCCATCGAGAGGGCGGAAACCCAGAGGCACACAGTCCAGGTCATGCCCGGCTGCAACTCGGGCGGCGTGCGCTTGTAGCGGAAGTAGAGCGCCGCGCCCGCGAGGAACGGCAGCATGATGCCCTGCCCAATCGCGCCGACGAAGACAAGCGTCACGGGCTTTTCCCACAGCATGAAGACCAGCACGGAGATGGCCGGCAGGATGATGACCCAGAGCTTGATGGCTTTCACGCGGTCCTCGGGAGTGTTGAGCTTGATGACCTTGAACAGAGCGAGACCATCCACCAGCAGTCGCGCGTTCGACGCGGTGGCGACGAAGGCCGTCGAGTAGAGCACGAAGAACGCGCCGACGAGGAACGCGTAAAAGCTCCACGAGCCGAAGCTCTCGCGATACATGTGCGCGAGCGTGTCAATCAGCCCCTTGTCCGTGACCTTCAGACCCTTCGCGTAAAGCACCGCAGCGCCGAGCAGGTAGAAGGCGACCGTCGCCGTCGTGTAGATCACCATCGAGATCCACGCGTCCACGCGCATCACGCGCATCCAGCCGCGCGCGCGCTCGAACCAGCCCGGCGAACCGTCGTTCGCGCCCACGTTCACCGCGTAGCCCTTCTCCAGGCACCAATACGGATAATAAATCAGCTCCGACGCACCGACTCCGATGATGCCGAACGCGGCGAAGGCGGTCCCGAAATTCTCCGGCAGCGAGAAGGTGAAGCCCTCGGCGATCTGCGCGCCGGAGATCGCGTAGGGCGACCATTGCAGCGAACCGACCGCGACAATGGTGGCCATCGTGAACGCGACGACCATCGCCGTGGACGCGTTCTCCACGAGTCGGTAGCGGCCGATGGCGAGCAGGATGGCGCACGACGCACCGACGGCGATGGCGATGAGCTTCTTGTCCAGCCCGACTCCTGCGGCGGCAAAAACTTCCGCAATGCCACCCACGATGCCCGCAGTCTGGAAGACGATCGCCACATACATCCCCAGCCACAACCACAGCAGCCAGCTCACCACGAAGCGCGGGCCGGGGATGCTGTCGAGCGCTTCCAGTGTGGTCTTGCCCGTGGCGACGGCGTAACGGCCCAGCTCGATCTGGACAAAGACCTTGATGATGCAGCCAAAGAAGATGAGCCAGAGCAGCTTGAAGCCCGTCTCGCCCGCGAGCTTCGGCGTCACGATCAACTCCCCAGAGCCGACGATGGACGCCGTGAGGATGAGTCCCGGCCCAACGTGGCGAAGGATCTGCGCCAAATGCGTCGGCGCGCTCTGCGGTGAGGACATGCGCGGAGGTTAGGGGACAGCGTGGCCGGGTCAAGGCGGCGCACGGCTTGAGGCGGACACTCCTGTCTGCCGTGCCTTCTACTTGTCCCGCGTCAGCAGGTAGTGCGCGAGGGCTTCGAGGGCGGCGGCGCGGCCTTTGAAAGGCTTCAACGCGGCGAAGGCTTTGGCGGTGAGCTGCTGCGCGATCTTCCGGCTTTTCTCCAAACCCACGATGCTCGGATAAGTCGCCTTCTGCGCAGTGATGTCCTTGCCGGCGGTCTTGCCGAGCTGCTGGCTGGTCTGCGTCACGTCGAGGATGTCGTCAATCACCTGGAACGCGAGGCCGACGTTGTAGCCGAAGTCCGTGAGGGCCTGAAGCTGCGCAGGGATGCAGTTCGCGCTCATGCCACCAAGACGCGCGGCGCAGCAGAGCAGGGCGCTGGTCTTGCGCTCGTGGATGTAGCGGAGTTCAGCCACGCCGAGCCTCTTGCCTTCGCCTTCGAGGTCCGCGACTTGCCCGGCGATAAGTTGTAGCGAGCCGCTGGCCTTCGCCACTTCCAGCACGAGGTCGCGATGCGAGTAGCGCGGCCAGCCCCTCGCCAACGCGGTGATCTCGAAGGCCTGCGTGAGCAGCGCGTCGCCGGCGAGCACGGCAATGCCTTCGCCGAAGACTTTGTGGTTCGTCGGCTTGCCGCGCCGAAAGTCGTCGTTGTCCATCGCGGGCAAGTCGTCGTGGATGAGCGAGTAGGTGTGGATGCATTCGACGGCGCACGCGAGCGGCAGTGCATCCACCTCGCGCCCACCGCAAGCCTCCGCCGCTGCGAGCGTAAGCGCGGGCCTCATGCGTTTGCCGCCGGCGAAGATGGAGTAGCGCATCGCCTTGTGAATGGTGGCGGGCTTGGTCTTCTCGGGCGGGAGCAGGGCGTCGAGCGCTCTGTTGACGGCGGCGCTGCGGGCGTCGAGCCAAGTGTTCAGGTCGAAAGTGTTTTGGTGACGCGCTCCGGCGCGCGTGGCGGTGGTCGGCATGCGCGTGGTTGTAGGAGAAGCCCAAGTGCGGTGCAAGCGGGAGTTGGCACCCGTAGCTGACGACGTGAGGAGTCTCTGACTGAATCGGGTCTGGCGTCTGGGGTCTGGGAAAGTTTGAGACTCCTCACGTCGTCACCTACGGGAGGCTTTGCCGCCTACCGCCACGCTGTTACGGTCGGCGCGTGACCGACTTCGACAAGCAACTCGCCGCCGAGCTGTCCGCCTATCGCGAGGCGGACCTGCTGCGCGAGCTGCGGCGCGTCGAGTCGGCTGACGGCACGCGAATCCGGATCGGCGGACGCGAGCTGTTGAACTTCTCTTCCAACGACTATCTCGGCCTCGCGCAGCATCCGGCTCTCAAGGAAGCGGGGGTGAAGGCACTGGAGAAATTCGGCGCTGGCTCGGGCGCGTCGAGGCTCGTGTGTGGGTCGCTGGCGGTGCATCACGAACTGGAGGAAGCGCTCGCGGCGTTCAAGGGCACGGAGGCGGCGCTGACCTTCTCCACAGGCTACGCAGCGGCGCAGGGAGCCATCTTCGCGCTGCTCGGGAAGGGCGACGTGATCATCGTGGACAAGTTGGTCCACGCCTGCATCGTGGACGCGGCGAAGTTGTGCGGCGCGAAGCTGCGCGTCTTCCGGCATAACGACTTGAACGATTTGGAGGCGAAGCTGAAGTGGGCGGGGAAGCAGGGAGCGGTCAGCGGTCAGCGGTCAGCAAGAATCTTGGTCGTGACCGAAAGCGTTTTCTCGATGGACGGCGGCCTCGCCCCGCTGCGGGACATCGTTGAGCTGAAGGAGCGGCACGGCGCGTGGCTGATGGTGGACGAGGCGCACGCGACGGGTTTGTTCGGCGCGCAGCGGAGCGGGTTGGTGGAGGAATTCGAGCTGACGGGACGCGTCGAGGTTCAGATGGCGACGCTGGGCAAAGCCGTGGGCGCAGCGGGCGGCGCGATTTGCGGGAGTCGCAAGCTGGTGGACCTGCTGGTGAATCGCGCGCGGAGTTTTATTTTCTCGACGGCCCCGGTGCCGGCGGCCGCGGCGGCAGCGAGGGCAGGGTTGGCCATCATCCAATCGCAGGAGGGCGAGACTCGGCGGCAACGGCTGTGGCGGTTTGTCGAAGAGTTGAAGCGCGTGCTCATCGGCGCAGGCTTCCCGCCGTCGGCAGTGTGCGCGCCGATTGTGCCGGTGGTCGTGGGCGCGGAGGCGCGGGCGGTGGCGCTGTCCGCCGCGCTGCGCGAGGCGGGGGTGTTTGTGCCGGCGATTCGTTTCCCGACAGTGGCACGCGGCGCGGCCCGGCTGCGCTTCACCGTCTCGGCGGAGCACACGGCGGAGGACTTGGCGACGCTCGCCGACGCGCTGTCGGAAATCGGAAATGCATAAGCTCGCCCAACTCGACCACGCGCACGTTTGGCATCCGTTCACGCAGATGCGCGACTGGCTGCGGCGCGAGCCAATCGTCATCACCTCGGGCCGGGGCGCGGTGCTGCGGGACGTTCACGGGCGCGAGTATCTCGACGCGAACTCCTCGATCTGGACCAACCTGCACGGGCACAACCATCCGAAGCTGAACGCAGCGCTGAAGAGGCAGCTCGGAAAAATCGCGCACAGTTCGGCGCTGGGATTCGCGAATGAGCCGGCGAGCCAGCTCGCAGCCAAGCTGGTCGAAATGGCGAATGGCGAGTTGCAAATGGCGAATCGTGACGGCACGCGCGCGAAGGCAAATTCGCAATTCGCGATTCGCAATTCGCAATTGACCAAGGTTTTCTTCTCCGATGACGGGTCCACCGCGATGGAGGTCGCACTGAAGCTGGCCTACGAGTTCACGCGGCGCACGCGCGGGCCGCAGACGAAGCCGCGCTTCCTCTCGCTGACGGGCGCGTATCACGGCGACACGGTCGGGGCGGTGAGCCTCGGCCACGTGGACTTGTTTCACAAAGCCTTCAGCGGGCTGCTCTTCAAGACGGACCAGGTGATGTCGCCGTATTGCTACCGCTGTCCATTCAACAAGGCGAAGCCGGAGCGGACGGATGCGCGCGAGTCGCGCAAGTGCAACTGGGAGTGCGTGGGTAAGGTGGAGGCGAAGTGCGCGGCAGCTCGCAAGCGCGGAAACGACTACGCGGCGTTTGTCTTCGAGCCGTTGATGCAAGGCGCGGCGGGGATGATTCCACAGCCCGCTGGCTGGCTGAAACGCGTGACGGACATCGCGCGCGGGCACGGCGCGCTGCTGGTGGCGGATGAGGTGATGACGGGCTTTGGGAGGACTGGGATTGCGGATTGCCGATTGCCGATTGCCGATTTGCCGAGGGTGCCGCGCTCGCCTAGGCAATCAGAAATCGGAAATCGGAAATCGGAAATCCTCTTCGCCTCGCACGCCGAGGGCGTAGCCCCTGACTTCCTCGCACTCGCCAAGGGCCTCACTGGCGGCTACCTGCCGATGGCCGCAACGCTCACGACGCAGGCCGTCTTCGATGCGTTTCTCGGGGAATATGAGGAGTTCAAGACGTTCTTCCACGGACACAGTTTCACGGGCAACCAGCTCGGCGCGGCGGCGGGCTTGGCGAGTTTGGAACTGCTCGCGGGTGAGGCGTCAGTCAAGGCACGGACGCGGCTGGAGGCGGATTTACGGCGCGAGCTGAAGTCGCTTTGGTCGTTGCCGAACGTGGGCGATGTGCGGCAAGTCGGCTTGGTGGCGGGCGTCGAGTTGGTGCGCGACTGGCGGACGCGGGAGCCGTTTGCGCTCGGCGAGCGGGCGGGCATCCGCGTGTGCGAGGCGATGGCGAGGCGGGGCGTGCTGACGCGGCCTGTCGGCAACGTGGTGGTGCTGATGCCGCCGTATTGCACGACGCGGGCGCAGATGCGGCGGATGGTGGGGGCGCTTTACGAGGCGGTGGAGGAAGTGCTCGGAGCGCGGACGCCCATGTCCGCAGCCCGATGAAACGCGGACGTAGACGTCCGTGCTCCTTCACCGCGGATACCGCACCAGGCTCGTGTATTTGTGAGGGCCGAAACCGAAGGTGCGGTAAAACTCCTGCGCGTCCTTGGTGAAGAGGTCCATGCGGCAGCCGCGCAACTCGGGGTGTTCGAGGATGCAGGTGAGCAGCCACTTCCCGAGGCCGAGGCCGCGATGCCCGTCCGCAATCACCACATCGCAGAGATAGCCCACGGTCGCGCGGTCGGTCACGACGCGGGCGAAGCCGATTTGTTCCGCGCCGTGGAAGAGGCCGAAGTTCAACGAGTGGCGGAGGCTGCGCGCGATGGTTTCTGGCGAGCGGTCCGCAGCCCAGTAGGTGGCGTGGAGCAAGGCGGTGACGGCGGGAAGGTCGAGCCGGGCGGTTTCGTCCGTGAGGGTGTAGTTGTCACGCTGCCATTGCATGAGGCGAGTATAACCGAGCCGACCGCTGGCGCGGGAGCTGAAAGTCAGCGAGCCAGGTGGGCGGCGCTAGCCTACTCCAGCGCTTTCGCCACGGCGAGGGCGAGCTTCTGCCGGTAGTCGGGGCTGGCGAGGAGCTTGGCTTCGTTGCGGTCGGAGAGGTAGCCACCTTCGATGAGGATGGCGGGGCGTTGCTGAGTTTTCAGCACGGCCATGAAGCGGGCGCGTTGCACGCCTCGGTCGGCCATGCCGATGTTTTGGAGCAAGGAGCGGTGGACGCGCATCGCAAGGTGAAGGCTCTGGAAGTCCTGCGAGTTGCCAGGCAACACAATGTTCGTCGGGTCGGCGTAGTTGCGCGTGAGGGTGGAGGCCATGCCCGCGGGGGTGAGGCAATAGGTCTCCAGACCCGCGGCTCCGGCAGCGGCGGCGTTCAGGTGCAGGCTGATGAAGAGGTCGGCCTGCTGCTGCTCGGCGATGAGGACGCGCTCGGTCAACTCGACGGTGCGGTCAGTGGTGCGGGTAAGCACGACCTTCCAGCCGCGCGCTTCGAGGAGCGGTTTGAGGCGCATGGCCCAGTCGAGCGCGTAGGTCTTCTCGAAGGAGTTACTGAGCACGCTCTTGGTGCCGACATCGATGCCGCCGTGGCCGGGGTCGAGCACGATGACGCCGCGTCCGCGCGCGACGGGGCGGTTCACTTGCAGGAGCGGGGCGAGGGTCTTGTCGGCGTCTAGGCTGTGGATGAAAGGCACGCCGTTGGTGGAAGCCGGCGCGAAGCCGAGGTGGAACTTGTAGCCGTTCCAGGTCGCGGCGCGCTTGCCGACTTCGAGCTGGAACGAGCCGGCGGCGGATCTGAGTTGGTAGGATGTCTGGCTGACGCGCGTGGGAGCGGAGAAGCCCATCTGCGCGGCCCAAGACTGCAACGGAATCCACTGCGGGCGCGCGGCGGGCTGAATCGGGACCGGCAGTGGCTGGGGCTTGGGAACCACCGTCGGCACGGGCTGCGGAACCTGGGGCAGCGGCTGCGGCCGGGGCTGGACAAAGGTCGGCGCTTGCTGCGGCGTGACAACGCGCGGAGCGGGATACGAGGGCGGCGGTTGCGGTCGCGGCGCGCGGGTGGTGCCCGGTGTTATGCGGACGCCGGAAGGCTGTCTCTTCTCCGGCCCGCCGCAGCCGGAGAGCGCGAGCGCAACGATGATGGGCACGAACGGAAGGAGTCGGGAGCGGGAGAGGACAGCAGTGAGCAGGTTCACAAAGCAGTTAGACGGCTTCTGAACCCGGAAGTGGAAGTGCGCTCACCGAAAGTTGCATCGCCGGAGTTTGCGAAGCGGCCAACTTGAAGGCAACGCGATAATCGCGCGGCTTGCCGCTCGCGGTGCGCGCCGACATATTCGCGGCACTTGAGAATCGTCATTGCCATCACGGGTGCCAGCGGCTCGCTCTACGCGCAGCGCTTGCTCGAAAACCTCGACGCCAGTGCGCACGAGGTCCACGTCGTCCTGAGCAACTACGCGCACGCCGTCATCGCGGAGGAATTGCCCGGCGGCCTGCGGCTTCCGGCGGGCGTCGTGCCGCACGGGCTGAAGAGCATGAACGTCCCCTTCGCCAGTGGCTCAAATCCGTTCGACGCGATGGTGGTCATCCCGTGCAGCATGGGCACGCTGGGCCGGATCGCCCACGGCACGAGCGACGACGTGCTGCTGCGCGCGGCGGACGTGATGCTCAAGGAGCGCAAGAAGCTCATCCTCGTCCCGCGCGAGACGCCGCTGAGTCTGGTTCACCTGAAGAACCTGGAGCTGCTGCTCCTCGCCGGCGCGATCATCCTGCCGGCAAGCCCTTCGTTCTACACCCGCCCGCAGACGGTGGAACAAGTCGTGGACACGGTCGTGGCGCGGGTGCTGGACCACTTGGGCGTGCCGCAGCAGCTTGTGCCGAGGTGGCAGGAGCCAGCGGAGTAGGGGGGGTGACGGTTTGCGCTGCTTGTGAATGTGATCCGAACCACCGCGACCTTCGCCCCGCGCTCCGCAAGTGGAGGGGAGGCCAGGCGTCCATCTGGACGTTTGCCCCGGTTCCTTGCGACATTGCTTTGCCTCTGGCTTGGCTTGATTTCCGCCTCCGCCCACACCGCCTCGCTCACGCGCGTGGATGCGCTGCTCACGACGAACTCGCTCACGCTCACCTTCCAGCTCAACCAGCCGGACCTGCTCCAGTTCCTCAACGCGCGGACGAACGACGCCGTGGTGCTGATGACCGCGGCCGAGGTGCGCACGCTCGCGCCGCGCATCGCGGACTACGTGCAGACGCGTGTCCGGTTCGCGCTCGACACAAACGCGCCCGTGCGTGGCGTGCTTTCGAACTGGCCACCGACGCAGTTCACGCTTACACGCGAGGAACGACCGGGCGAAGTCGTTCCCGCACCGCTGCCACTCACGCTGCGTTGGGAAATCCCGCCGACCGCGAAGCAGCTCGAACTCTCCATCTCGCTCTTCGACACCGTCGGGTTCGCCGCGCTGTTTGAAGTGCTCTTTCATCGCGGCCAAGGCATTCCGCCCGTGCTGCAACTCGTGCAGTCGCGCCAGGCGATGGTGATAGACCTCGACGCGTTTCAGGAGGACTCGCGCGGCACGCCGCCCCCGCCCGTGCCGCCCGGAGCCAGCGGCGCTCCGCTTGCGCCCGTGCGGGGCAACTCCGCGTGGCAGTTCATCGAACTCGGCTTCACGCACATCCTGCCCAAGGGCCTCGACCACATCCTGTTCGTCCTCGGCCTGTTCCTCCTCAGCCCGAAGCTCAAGCCGCTGCTGTGGCAGGTGACGGCCTTCACGCTCGCGCATTCCATCACGCTCGCGCTGGCGGTGCTGGGCATCTTCGCGCTGCCGGGGCGCGTGGTGGAGCCGCTCATCGCGCTGTCTATCGCGGTTGTGGCGATTGAGAATCTGTTCCGCTCGGAAGTCTCACCGTGGCGCTGGGTGGCGGTGTTCGGCTTCGGGCTGATACACGGGCTGGGCTTCGCGGGCGTGCTGAGTGAAGTCGGCTTGCCTCGCGAGCAAATCGGCGTGGCGCTGCTCACCTTCAACATCGGCGTGGAACTTGGCCAGCTTGCCGTCATCGCGTTCGCGTGGGCCGCGACGAAGTGGTGCGAGGACCGCGTGTGGTATGGCCCGTGGGTGCGGCGTCCCGCGTGCTTGCTCATCGCACTCGCCGGCGTGGTGTGGACGGTGGAGCGGTTGATGCAGTGATGGAGCGCTGACGCGGCGAATGGCCCGCGTTCACGAAGCCCATTCATCGCGCTCCCTCTCCCCCATGGGGGAGAGGGGACCAGAGGGTCGTCGTCCCAGATGCCACGCGGTGCCATCGTGAAGCTTTCCCCCGGCTTGCCGTCGGCTTACAGTCTGCCGAAATAATATGATGCTCATGAAATTCCGTCCCTCGTCCGCCTGCGTTTTTGCTGCGCTCCTCGCCGCTGTTGTCTCCGCTTCCGCCCAACTCACCCCGCCCATGCCGCAGCCGGTCATCGGCGCGCGGCAGCCAGCGCTCAGTCCTGATGGCAAGCGCCTTGCGTTTGTCTATCGCGGCGATGTCTGGGTCGCGCCGAGTGAGGGCGGGCGGGCCACGGCGCTCACGTCGCACGTCGAGTCGGACGCCTATCCGATGTTCTCGCCGGACGGCAAGTGGGTGGCCTTTGCCAGCAAGCGCAACGGTGGCTGGGACATCTTCGTCGTGCCGGCGGACGGCGGACCGGCGCAGCAAATCACTTGGCACAGCGGCGCGGAGTTGACCGGCGGCTGGAGTCCTGACGGCAAGCAACTGCTCTTCGCCGCGCGGCGCGAGTCCCCCAACTACGCGCTCTACGCCGTGGATTTGAAGACGCTGGGCACCACGCGACTGACCGAGGACTACGCGGCGATGAACTACCCGAGCTTCTCCCCCGACGGCAAGTCGGTGGTCTATGGCCGCTACGGTTTCCCGTGGACGCGCCCGCGCTACGTCGGCGCGGCGGCGGCGCAAATCTGGACGCTCAACACCGCTGATGGCCGACGCAAGCCGCTGACGAACGACGACCGCCAGCATCTCTGGACGCAGTTCCTGCCGGACGGAAAACGCTTCGCCACCGTGACCGTCGGCGAGGTCACGCCCTCCGCGAGCACGCTGAAAGTCTCCGTCGGCAAGGTCACGGACAGCCCGGCCCGCACGCCGAACCTGTGGTTCTACGACCTCGAAGGCAAAGGCAAGCAGGTCACGCAGTTCAGCGGCGGCGCGGTGCGCTGGCCGAGCGTGGCGACCAAATCCGGCGACATCGCGTTCGAGTATGGGCCGGACCTGCACTTGCTGAAGAGCGGCGCGAAGACGGCGGCGAAAATCAAACTCGTCGTCAGCGCGGATGAAAAGCAGACCACGCGGCGGCGCGAGAAGCTGACCTCCGGCATGACCGAGGCCGAGCTGTCGCCCGACGGCAAGACGCTCGCGTTCGGCCTGCGCGGCGACGTCTGGACGGTGCCGATGGAGAAGACCAAAGGCGTCGCCGGCCGCAGCGAGGAGTTCGCGCGCCGGTTGACCGAGTGGGTAGGCGACGACTCGGATTTCACCTGGTCGCGCGACGGGAAGAAGCTCTATTTCACCTCCGACCGCGAGTTCAACACCCGCATCTACGAAATGGATATGACCACGCTCGCGGTGAAGCCGCTGTGGCAGCGCCCGGAGGAAGTCACGCGGCTGTCGCTGTGCCCGGACGGTAAGCACCTCGCGTTTTGGGTCGCGGGCAGCGAGGGCGGCCTCTTCACCCTCGCGCTGGCGGACGGCGCGACGAAGCGCGTGGTCCACTTACCGGGCACGCACTGGCGCACGTCGGGCGGCGGGGATTTCGCGTGGTCGCCGGACATGCAGTGGATTGCCTACACGCGCAAGGGCGAGAGCCGGGCGTGGAACATCTGGGTCGTCCCGGCGGCGGGCGGCGAGCCGAAAAACGTGACACGGCTCAACGCGACGCACGCGCAGCCCACTTGGTCGCCGGACGGAAAATTCCTTTTCTTCCAAAGCGACCGCGACGGCAGCGGCCTCTACGTCCTGCCGCTCCAACCCGAGACCGCGCGCATGACGGACACGGATTTCAAGTTCGAGAAGCCCAAGGACAAGGTGAAGGTGGAGATTGATTTCACCGATATCCAGCGGCGCATCCGCAAGCTCGCGTCGCAAAGTCCGTCGGGCGATTTGACCGTCACGGCGGACGGCACCATCGCCTTCATGTCCGAGGGCGACGTGTGGACGGTGAGTTATGACGGCAAGGAAACAAAGCGCATCACCACCGGTGGCGGCAAGGCCGGCCTGCGCGTGCTGGCGGAGAGCAAGGCGGCGCTATTCGTCCAAAGCGGCGAGGCGTGGAAGTTCAAGCTGGGCGACGCGAAAGGGCCGGAGAAGGTCACGTTCAGCGCCGACTTCGACCGCGATGTGAAGGCGGAACGCAAGGCGGCCTTCACGCAGTTCTGGCGCAGCTACCACCACAACTTCTACGACCCGAACTTCCACGGGCGCGACTGGGAAGGCATCCGCAAACGCTACGAGCCGTTGCTGGAAGCGGTCGAGACGCACGACGATTTCTCCACCGTGTTGGGCATGATGATTGGCGAGTTGGAGTCATCGCACAGCGAAGTCACCGCGGCCGCGTCCAGTGTGCCGGAGCCGGTGACGCCGCACTTGGGCTTCACGTTTGATTACACGCACGCCGGGCCGGGCATCCGCGTGGCGGAGGTGCCGGTCGGTGCGCCGGGTTCCTACAAGCAGACCGAAATCAAACCCGGCGACTACGTGCTCGCTATCAACGGGCAGGACGTTTCGCTGAACGAGAAGCTCTACCAGCTCATCAACGACCGGCAGGACCGCGAGTTCGAGTTCCTCGTCAACAAGGAGCCAAAGAAAGAAGGCGCCCGGAAGGTGAAATACAAGGTGCTCACCGCCGCCGAGTGGATCGCTCTGCAATACCAGAACCGCACCGAGCGCTTGCGCAAATATGTGGAGACGGCGACCGGCGGGAAGCTCGGCTACCTGCACATCAGCGCGATGGGCGGCGAGAACCAACTGCGCTTCGAGCGCGAGGCCTACGAATACATGAGCGGCAAGCAGGGCATGATTCTGGACGTGCGCTTCAACAGTGGCGGCAACATCTCCGACACACTCATTGACTGGCTGGAGCGCAAGCAGCACGGCTGGTATCGCCCGCGCGACGAAGGCCCGGAGGCCGCGCCGAACCGCTCGTGGGAGAAGCCCGTCATCGTGCTGATGAACGAGCACAGCTACTCGAACGGCGAGATGTTCCCCTACGCCATGCGCCAGCGCGGCATCGCTAAAATCGTCGGCATGCCCACGCCCGGCTACGTCATCTGGACTTGGGCCATGCGCCTGACCGACGGCACCGGCGCGCGGATGCCGCAGGGCGGCGTCTTCCGCATGGACGGCACGAACATGGAGAACAACGGCGAGCAGCCCGATGTGCGCCTCTGGCTCACCCCCGAGGACTGGCTCTCCCAGCGCGACCCGCAGCTCGACAAGGCCATCGAGATGCTCCTGCCGACGAAGAAGGCGGAGGCGAAGTAAGCGCTGGAGCGCGGACTTTGAGGCGTGCTGAAGCCCCGGTGTTTAGCTGGAACGATGGATTTGAACTGGATCGTTCCGTTTAACGCGGAGACGCAAAGGACGCAAAGATGCGCAGAGAAGCGACCTGCATAGGCCGCCAAAGAGTAGATGCGAAAGGCATGGCCCGGGTCTGCGTTCCTCCGTGTTCTCTGCGTCTCCGCGTTAAGGCGAATGCCAGGGTGACCTGCATCGTTCTGGCCTAACGCACCACTTCAAACGCGTAGCCCTTCAGATACTCCGTCTCCGGAATGCTGGGGATGTGCGGGTGGTCGGGCGACTGGCTGAACGTCGCCACGCGGCGCAGGACGCGGCGGGTGTCGAAGGCGGCGGAGAGGATCACGTCCTGAAAGGTGTTCGCGTCCACGTGGTGCGAGCAGCAGAAGGTGGCGAGCAGGCCGCCGGGCTTCAGGAGTCGCAGCGCGCGCAGGTGAATCTCCTTGTAGCCGCGCAACGCGTCCGGCACTGACGCGCGGTTCCGCGTGAAGGACGGCGGGTCGAGCACGATGGCGTCGAACTTGGGGATGAGCTTCTCGTGCGGGGCGACGGCGGTGTGCGCCTTGAGCCAGTCGAAGACGTTCGCGGCTTCAAAGGTGCAATTCTCCGCGAGTCCGTTTGCGACGGCGTTGCGCGTGGCGGCGGCGATGGCGTCCGCGCTCTGGTCAATGCCGTGGACATGCGCGGCCCCGGCGCGGGCGGCGTGCAACGCGAAGCCGCCGAGGAAGGTGAAGCAGTCCAGGACGTTCGCGCCGGGCGTGAGCGCGATGAGGTCGGCGGTGCGCTGATAGTTCGCCTGCTGGTCGAGGTAGAGGCCGGTCTTGTGGCCGGCGCGGAGGTCGGTCTCGAACTTGAGGCCGTTGAGGTTCACCGACACGGGCCCGTCGAGCGTGCCGTCGAGCACACCGTTGGCCTCGGGAAGGCCCTCGAACTTGCGCGAGGCCATTTCATTCCGCTCGATGATCGCGCGCGGGTTGAAGATGGCCTTGAGCGCGGCGACGATGAGCGGCTTGCGCACGTCCATGCCGAGCGACGGCGTCTGGAGCACGCTCACGTCGTCGTATTTGTCCACGATGAGGCCGCTGAGGGAATCGCCCTCGGAGCTGACGACGCGGAAGGAGGTCGCGCCCGGCATGTGACGCTGGCGGAGGGCGAGCGCGGCGCGGATGCGGGACTCGAAGAACGCCTGGTCCACCGTGACATGATCGTTCGTGATCACGCGCACGGTGATTTTCGACTGCGAGTTGTAAAGGCCGATGCCGAGCCAGTGCTTGCGGTGGTCGTTCACCTCGACGAGGTCGCCGTCCTTGACGCCCGGGGCCACGTGCATGACGGACGCGCCGTAAATCCACGGGTGCCCGGCGACGATGCGGTCGGCCTCTCGGGGCTTGAGGATGACGAGGGGCAGGGCAGGGGTGGGGTTGGCTGGTGTGGTCATGTTTGTAAACAGGTTTGGGAAGGGGGGAGCAGGATACGGATCAGGATAACGAGCAGGAACCAAACAACTCGGCTCCTGCTCCTGATCTTGATACTAATCCAGCTCCCTCGCTTCGGGCCGCAGATGAAGCCAGACCCGCAGCCGCCCGGAAAGTCTATTCTCACCGCAGTTGGACACCTCGAACTTCCGTCCTCGCCCCCTGACCACCCGTCCTCGCAATCCTTCCACTGATCCTGCTTCATCACGCAGATGACTTTCTACGACGCCCACAATCACCTCCACGACCACCGCTTCGCCGGGCGGCAGGCGGACCTCGTCGCGGCGAGCCGCGCGGCCGGCGTCGCGCGCATGGTGGTCAACGGCTCCTGCGAATCCGACTGGCCACAGGTCGCCGCGCTGGCGCGGGAGTTCCCCGACCTCGTCGTGCCGAGCTTCGGTTGTCATCCGTGGCACGTCGGCCAGCGCACGCCGCGCTGGCGCGAGATACTCGCCGGGTTTCTGGAAGCCACACCCCGCGCGGTCGTCGGCGAGATCGGCCTCGACCGCTGGAAGCCCGGCCTGGCCTACGATGGGCAGGAGGAAGTCTTCATCGCGCAACTCCGCCTCGCAACCGAGCGCAACCTCATCGCGAGCATCCACTGCTTGCAGACGTGGGGCCGGCTCTGGGAGCTGATCCGTGCGACTCCCCGGCCCGTGCGCGGCTTCATCCTGCACAGCTACGGCGGCCCGGCGGAGATGGTCCCGCCCCTCGCGAAGCTCGGCGCGAGCTTCAGCTTCTCCGGCCACTTCATGCACGAGCGCAAGGCCCGTCAGCGCGAAGCTTTCAAGCTCGTCCCCGCCGACCGCCTCCTCATCGAAACCGACGCGCCGGACCAGTTGCTGCCCGACGCCGAGAACCACCACCCCCTCACCGACGCGCACACCGCCAAGCCGCTCAACCACCCCGCCAACCTCCCCGTCGTGTATCAATTCCTCGCCCACCTGCGCGGCGTGCCACTCGCCGAGCTGGCTGGGCAGGTCGAGGAGAACTTCAGGCGGCTCTTTCCGCAGTGATTCCACTCCGCCGATGCGCCGCAGATGAGCACCCAAAGATTCAAGGTGGACAACGATTGAGAGATTCCCGCTGTTTTGGTGCGTAATGGCTGAGCATGTCCGGCCACCGACGGCCACCTCTCCCCCGATGAGGGAGAGGGAGTCGCGCGCCGCCCACAGACATCCCTCGCCGTGCTTCACCCGCTCAAAACAGGGAGGACAACGATTGAGACTCACCCTCTTTGCCCTCCCATTTCCTCCGGAACTCCTCCGCTCACACTGCGCGCGGTTGACGCCAGCGCATCGCCACCGACAATCCCCCCATGAGCAACGACATCATCTACCCCCGCAGTGCCCACGAACTCATGGCCGGCTGGGCCTACCTCCCCCGCTTCGTGGACAAAATCCGCCTCCACCTCGCCGGCAGGCTCCACACCGACTACCAGGAGAACTTCGCCCACAAAGGATTCGACGCGAAGTGGTGCGTCGCCGCCGGCATCGCGCCCGAGCAGTTCAGCGCCGTCGTCAAGGACACCCTCACCGACGGTCAGGTCTGCGACTGGGTCGCCAAGAACGTGCAGAAGTCAGCACAGGAGAAAGCTGCCTTCAACCAATCCGTCCTCGACTACGGACGCGGCGATGACCCCGCGCTCAAGGCCCGCCTCCAGATGCGCAAGGAACAATCCGGCCTCGCCCACCGCCACGACCTCCAGAGCTTCGTGGACTACATAGACGCCGACGAGAAACGCACTTGAGAATTGCCCGCTCACCAGCGGACAATCCCCCTTAACAACCCGCCCCTCCCGCCCCTCTGCGCCCCTCTGCGCCTCCGCGTTGAAGGGGAGCGCTCCGATTGCCGCCGCATCGTTCCGTCGAAATCCCGCATCGCCAGCACTTTTGCCTTTTAGGGCTATTTACACTGTTCCCCCGACCACCGCTGGTAGTGTTTTGGCATGGCCGACTATCCCGAGACGGTCCGTGAGTTCCGCGCTTGGTTTCGGGACGAAGCCGCCTGCCGCGCCTATCTGGAGCAAGTGCGTTGGCCAGCCGGGCCACGCTGCCCACGCTGCCCGCGCTGCCCGCAGGCTGAGATTTGGAAGATGCAGCCGCCCTTTTACCGCTGCGCCCTTTGTCGGCATGACTTTACAGTCACGGCGGGGACGCTCTTCGCCGATACGCGGCTGCCCTTGATCTTGTCGTTCGAAGCGCTGTGGCACGTCGTCCACCAGACTTGGCTCGCAACTTCGCCCAGCGAGTTAGTCCTGCTTGACGAGATGGTTGAAGAACACGCGCAGCTTGGCGATGTGGTGCGCCTTGGAATTCGCGCTCAGGTGCTTCTTCGTGGTGTAGTTTGCCGCCCCTTCGGTGTTGAGCTTGGCGAGTTCCTGATTGATGGACTGCGCGAGAGCGTAGGCTTGTTGCTCGTCCGTCGGGCCGGTTCTTCGGATTGCCTTCCCACTAGCGTTAGTCCCGACGTAAATCAGATTTGAAAAGCCACCGTTGCGGTTCTTCTGCCGAATCACCCTCGCAACTTTGGCCGGTCGCACTACGCCCGTGATAAAATCTTGGACGCTTGGCGTGGTGGTTGTGTTTTTTGATGTGTTTTTGATTGCACGGTAGTGTATGGATGTTAATTTCGGCTTGTTCGTTTTGCAGGCTTTTTTAGCAAACGGACGTGGCTACCATCGCCTGCCAGCGAAAAAATCAGTGTAAATCACTGATAAAAAGCCACTTATGCTGAATTGGTTGGGGTCGTAGCTCAGTTGGTAGAGCACCACAATGGCATTGTGGGGGTCAGGGGTTCGAATCCCTTCGGCTCCACCATTTTTCAGTGAAGGGGTTGGTTCGGACACGGGTAAGTTTCCGTTGCACCGTCCACGTGTCGCTGCCTAAAGTTTCCTCGAAGCGCGCTCCTCTTTTCCACCGCCATGCAATACCGCGAACTCGGCAAGACGGGCCTCAAGCTCTCGGTCGTCAGCTACGGCGCGGCGTCCCTCGGCAACGAATACGGCAACGCGACGGACGAGGCACGGGCCATCCGCTCGCTGCACGTGGCGCTGGACGGCGGGGTGAACTTCATTGACACGTCGCCTTACTACGGGCGCACGTTGTCGGAGAAAGTTCTTGGCCGGGCGTTCAAGGAGATTGCCCGGGACCGCTTCATCCTCGGGACGAAATGCGGGCGTTATGACGTGGCGGGGTTTGACTTCAGCTACGACCGCATCCTGCGCAGCGTGGACGAGAGCCTCCAGCGCATGGGCGTGGACCACATTGACATCATGCAATGCCACGACATCGAGTTCGGCGACATGCAGCAGGTGGTGGATGAAGCGTTGCCCGCGCTGCGCAAGGCGCGTGAGCAGGGCAAAATCCGCTTCATCGGCGTCACCGGGTTTACGCTCAACATCTTCCGCTACATCCTCGACCGCACGGAGCTGGACTGCATGTTGAGCTACTGCCACTACGCGCTGAACAACACGTCACTGGCGGGTCTGCTGCCGTATCTGAAGGTCAAGGGCGTGGGCATCATGAGCGCGTCGCCCTTCAGTGAACGGCTACTGACGCGGCAGCCGCTGCCGACGTGGCATCACGCGCCGGAGTCGTTGAAGGCGCAGTGTCGCAAAGCGGTGGAGTTCTGCGATGCGCGGGGCGTGGACATCGCGAAGCTTGCGTTGCAGTTCTGCCTGCAAAACCAAGACATCACCACGACGGTTCCCGGCACGGCGAACCCGGATAACATGGCGAAGCAACTCCAGTGGATTGACGAACCGGTGGACCACCAACTCATCGCCGAAGTGATGCAGTTGCTGGAGCCGACGAAAAACGTGCTCTGGCGCGTGGGCCGGCAGGAGAACAGCGTGGATTGGGATGCGGGATTATGAGCGACGAGACTTCCGAAAGCAGCAGAGATCAAAAACTGGTCGTGCCCAACTTCAAGCTGCCCGTGCTGCCACCCGAGTGGCGGCGCGTGCCGAAGGCATCGCTCGAAGAACTGCTCCAGCACTCGCGCTGGAACGACCCTGTGGCCCGCGAGCACCGGCGCAAGCTGGACCGCACGCCCGGCTACCGCTGCGACGTGGAGTTTGTGATGGAGTGAGCATGGCTCTGCTTGCCCTCAACGTGATTCGTGGACCACGCCCGTCCCGGCGGTTTGCAACCGCCGTCCAAAGGGTCCGAAGTTTCACCGCACTCTGGCTAGCTGTCCGCGCTCGACGGCGATTGCAAATCGCCGGCACGGTAGCTGGCTTCGCTGTTCTGCTTGGCATCTCCCTCCCCGCCGAAGTCCCCGACCCGCAGCTTCGCACTGATCACCCTTGGTATCCGGGCGAGCTGGCGCTCTCGACGTTCGAGCGGCTCTTCGCCACGCAGGCGGAGCAGTATCGGCGCGCGACGGGCAAGGCTCCGGCCACCGACGAGGACCGCGCGCTGGCGTCGTGGTTCTTCCGCAACACCCATTACGCGCACGGCGAGGAGGGCGCGCACGACTGGTGGGGGCAGGGCTTTCAGAAGGGTAGCGATCTGCGTAACCGAGAGTATTGGACCGGCCTCTTTGCACACGGGTTCGGCCTGTGCGGCACGACGCATTCGCAGTGGTCGGCGGAGATGGAGTTTCTCCTCGGCCACGGGCGCGGTCGCGGTGTGGGTGTGTCGGGTCACAACTCGTTTGAAGTGTGGCTGACCGGCGGGGCTTACGGTGCGGGCAAGTGGGCGCTGCTGGACCACGACATTTCCACGGTCATCTTCGACACTGGCGGCACGGCGCTGCTCGGCCTCGCGGACGTGCAGCGCGACTGGAAACAGCTCACCGACCGAAAGTTTGCTCCGCAGCGTCAGCAAGGCTGGCTTGTCTGCGGTCTGCATCCTAGCGACGGCGCGTCCTATGCGAGCTACAATGTCGCCGAGTATCTGCCGGGTTACGTTGGCCCGCCGCCGATGCTGCGCGTGCGGCGCGGCGAGACGCTGCGGCGGTATTTCACGCCGGGCTTGGCGGACGGGAAGACGTTTGTCTTCTGGGGCCGCAACTACAACGCCGGCGGCATCCCTGGCCCCGAGCGTTCGCAGACGTGGGTGAACCAGCCGGAGAAAATGCACGGCTCGAAGGCCGGGACGCCGTTCAAGGCCGGCCAAGCGCGCTATGGCAACGCCGTCTCCACCTACCGCCCGGACTTCGCCAGCGACGACTACCGCGAGGGCCTCGTGGACGAAGGCCCCGCCCACGTCACCTTCGGCTTCCGCACGCCCAACGTCATCGCTGCGACACCGCCGGACAGCAGCGCGTGGGGCATTTACAAGGACGGCGGCCGTAACGGCCTCGTGCTACGCGGGCAGACGGCGGCCAAGGTGAGCATCTCGGTGGACGACGGTGGCTCGTGGAAGGACGCCGGCGACTTCCGCGACGGCCTCGACCTCACGGACTTCGTGAAGGGCCGGCAGAGCTACCAGTTCCGCCTGCACGCGCCGGCGAACGCGCTGGCGAAATCCGGCTTGGTCATCACAACCGTCTGCCAGCTCAACCCCGCGATGCTCCCGCGCCTGCACGACAGCGGCGCGCAAGTCGCCTTCACCGCGTCGGGCCGGGGCGTCGTCTCCGCCGGGCCGACGAAGCCCGAGGCGCAAACGCACGTCGTGGCCGGCGCGTTCGACTCGCCGACGGTCACGCTCGCGTTGCGAGTTCCGACCAACACTGTCGCGCGAAAAATCTTCGCCGCCGCGCACACGGCCTCGGGCAATCCCCCGCGTCCCGAGCTGAAGAGCCTCATCGAGTTCTCCACCGACGGCGGCAAGTCGTGGCGGCCCGTGGTGAAGGATTGGCAAATCCCCCGTCGTGGCGACGAGCCAAAGGACTTCTGGTCGCAGAGCTTTGCCTACGGCTCGACAAAACTGCCCACCGCAAAGTCTGATACCGTGCAGGTGCGTTTCCGCAACGACGGCGGCAAGCGCTACCTCCGCGCCGAGGCGCACCTCGTCCACGAAGCCGAGAAGCTCGACGCGACGAAGGTGACGTTCAGTTGGAGCGATGTCGTCGGCCCGCACACCGCGTCTCGCACGGCTGCCAAGTCAGACAACTGGTCGCTGCCGACCGGCAAGAACGTGCAGACGCGGTGGGTGGAGTTTGAGCCGGTGGCGGCGAAGTAGTTTTCTGAGGAGACGAACCATGAACATAGATTCCCACCAGCACTTCTGGCGCTACACGGCCGCGGAGTATCCGTGGATGAAGCCCGAATGGCCCATCCGCCGTGACTTCCTGCCGCTCGACCTCGCGCGTGAAATGGCGAAGGTTGGCATCGAGGGCTGCGTGGCGGTGCAGGCGCAGCAGACCGTGGACGAGGCGCGCTGGCTGCTTTCGCTCGCGGACGCGCAGCCGTTCATCAAGGGCGTTGTGGGCTGGGTGGATTTGCAGAGCGACCGCGTGGAAGAGCAGCTTGTGGAACTGGCGCAACACCCGCGCTTCGTCGGCGTGCGGCACGTCGTGCAGGATGAGCCGGATGACAGCTTCATGCTGCGGCCTGCGTTTCAGCGCGGCATCGGAAGGCTGCGGCAGTTCAACCTCGCCTACGATTTGCTCGTGTTCCCAAAGCAATTGCCCGCCGCGATTCAGCTCGTCGCAAGCTTTCCCGAGCAGCGCTTCGTGCTCGACCACATCGCGAAGCCGCCCATCGCCGCCGGCACGCTCTCGCCTTGGCGCGAGCATCTCCGCGAACTGGCGGCGGCTCCGAACGTCTGGTGCAAGGTCTCTGGCATGGTCACGGAGGCGAAGAGGGACGGCTGGCGCTCGGAAGATTTCCGTCCGTATCTGGACATCGTGTTCGCTGCGTTTGGCGTGGAGCGGCTGATGTTCGGCACGGACTGGCCGGTCTGCACGCTGGTCGGCAGCTACGAACAGGTCCACGCGTTGATGGAGGCCTACACGCGGGCGCTGACAGCGGAGGCACGGGCGAGGTTCTTCGGCGGAAACGCGGCGGAGTTCTACCGGCTTCGGCCCTGAACGCGGGCAACAAAAAAGCACCCCGGCTTGCGCGAGGGTGCTTTGGAGGGGGAGACGAAGATTATACCTTCTTCGGGCCGAGGATCGCGTCCTTCGCGGCCTTGGCCACGCGGAACTTCACGACCTTCTTGGCCGGGATGTTGATGGTCGCGCCAGTCATCGGGTTGCGACCGATGCGCGCCTTGCGGTTGACGAGGACGAGCTTGCCGATGCCGGGGAGCGTGAAGCTGTTCTTCGCGTTCTTGTAGGCGAGGTCGGCAATGATCTCGAGGATTGCGGCGGCCTGCTTCTTGGAGAGCTCGGCTTTGGCAGCGATTTCGGAGGCGATCTGTGACTTGGATAGGGCTTTGGCCATACGTGTTTCTGTTTTGTTGAGTGTTATTTGGTTGTTCAGTCCGTCTTGCGACTTATTTGTATGGAAACCCTCGCTGCGAGTGTGTGCAAGCAGAAAACACTATGGATGCAAGTTTTTTGCGTGTCCGCATTTTTGGAAATGGACGCCGCCGTGCGTGGTGCAAAACAAACTTGGCGGACAAGGGTTCTCCCGGTAACTTACACGCCTAATGAATCCACGTCAGAAACCACTCGCCACCGCCGCCGCAGTTCTGGTCGGCGTGTGGGCGCTCGCGTATGGCGGCTACGTCATCGCGAAGAACGCGAAGGTCACCGGCGAGAAGGTCCGCGCGTTTCTGGCGAAGACGGATATTTCGAAGCTCAAGGACAAGGATCGCGCCAAGGCTCTCAAGCAGCTTGCCGACTACATGAACCAGCTTCCGCCGGACGAGCGCCGCAACACGCGTATGGACCGTGAGTGGGAGAAGTGGTTCAAGGAAATGAACGATAAGGAGAAGGGTGACCTGATCGAGGCGACGATGCCCACGGGCGTGACGCAGATGCTCACCGCCTTCGAGCAACTCCCGCCGGACAAGCGGCAGAAGGCCGTCCAAGACAGCTTGAAACGACTGCGCGAGGCGCGCAACGACCCGCGCAACGCCGGCCAGTGGCAGGGCAAGGACGCGCCCCCGCCGCTCAATCCCGAGCTCGAGAAGCGCGCCGCCGCTGCCGGTCTGGGCGCGTTCTACTCGCAAAGCTCCGCGCAGACGAAGGCGGAACTCGCGCCGTTGCTGGAGGAGATTCAGCGCGCGATGGAGAGCGGACGGCTGATGAGGCCGGGAAGGTGATCATGCACACACTCGCCATCCGGCATTCGTCCTTCGTCATTCGTAGGGCTTTCACCCTCATCGAACTCCTCGTTGTCATCGCCATCATCGGCGTGCTCGCAGGAATGCTTTTGCCGGTGATGAGCAAGGCCAAGGAGGCCGGGCGCGGCACCGTCTGCCTGAGCAACCTCCGGCAGATCGGTCTCGGCCTTCAGCTCTATGTGCAGGACAACAACAACCGCCTGCCCTACATGCGCGACGCGCTGTTCGGCACCAATTCCATCCCGCCCACCAACTCCGTTATGCTCCCCGCGCCCGACGTGGTGCTCATGCGTTACACCGGTGGCAACTCCAACGTCTGGCGCTGCCCCTCGGACCGCCTCGATGTCTTCCAGCAAACCCGCACCAGCTACGCTTGGAACTCTCTGCTCAACGGCCAGGATGCCGACCGCCTCGTCGTGATGAACATCGCCTTCGGCCAGCACGTGATCCCCGTCTTCTACGACAAGGACAATTTCCACAAGGACAGGGGCACCGGGAAGGAAGTGAACTTCCTCTACGCCGACGGCCACATCAACAAGCTCCTCGAGATGGGGGGAACGCTGTGATTCAACTGCGGGGCGTCAGCAAGCAATTCGGCGCACGCTGGGCTGTGCGCGACCTCGACCTTTCCGTGCCGCGCGGTGAAATCTTCGGCCTCCTCGGCCACAACGGCGCAGGCAAGAGCACCGCCATCGGCATGATGCTCGGCCAGGTCTGGCCCACCACCGGCGAGTTGCGCATTTGCGGCCACGACATCACTCGCGACCGTGCCAAGGCGCTCCAGCGCGTCGGCGCGATTTTCGAGACGCCGGTTTTTTACGACTACCTCAGCGGCTGGAAGAATCTGCAAATCCTCAGCCACTACACCGCGCCCACGCCGCCAGAGCGCATCCAGAAAATCGTCGAGTGGGTCGGCCTCACCGGGCGCGAGCACGACAAGGTGAGCAAGTATTCCCACGGCATGCGCACGCGGCTTGCCCTCGCGCAGGCGCTCTTGCCCGACCCCGAGCTGCTCATCCTCGACGAGCCCAGCGATGGCCTCGACCCCGAGGGCATCCACGAGATGCGCCTCACCATTCAGCGACTGCAAAAGGAACTGAGCCTCACCATCCTGCTCTCCTCGCACCTGCTCAACGAAGTCGAGCAGCTCTGCACACGCATTGCCGTCCTGAACCAAGGGAAGAAAGTCTTTGAAGGCACGCTCGCCGACGCGAAGCAGACGAAGCACTGGGTTCGGCTGAGAGTCGGCGACTTCGCCAGGGCCACCGCGAGCTTGCAGTCCGAGAAGCTCATCACCGACACGCGCAACGGTTCGCTTGTCGCCCTTGCCGACGGCGTGAAGACCGACTCCCTCGTCCGTCGCCTCGTGGCGCTGGACATCCCGGTCTTCGAGGTCGCGCAGGAGGAGGAGACGCTCGAAAGCTTCTATCTCAATCTGATGCAGGACAGCCGCGCCGCGAAGCCCACGACCCTCGACTCTAGACCCTCGACCTCCGCCTAATGTTCTTCCTCCAACTCCGCAGCGAACTGGCAAAGCTCTTCGGCAAGAAGCGCACCTACATCGGTTTCGGCGCGTTCCTGCTTTCGCAGAACGTCATGCTGCTGGCCTTCCGCTACTCCAACTGGCAGAAGGGCACGGCCCGGCTGCTCGAAGGCAACGGCTACGTCGCCACCGAGTTCATCTCCACGCTCACAGTCGCAGTGCTGATGCTCATCCCGCAAATCCTCCTGCTCATGCCGCTCTACGTGATGCTTGTCGGCGGCGACCTGGTGGCGAAGGAGGCGGAAGACGGCACGCTGCGGATGATTCTTTCGCGGCCCATCTCGCGCTTCCGGCTGCTGTTCACCAAATGGCTCACGGGGGTGATCTTCGCGGCGATCCTCGTCGTCTCGTTGGGCGCGATGGCTGTGTTCTTCGCGGGCTGCTGGTTTGAGTGGAAGGGGATGTTCATCTTCATCCCGATCCCTGGTGGCCAGACCATTTTCAACGTGATGAGTGCTGGCGAGGGCTTGAAGTATTATGCGCTGGCCCACGTGATTCTTGCGGTCAACGCCTGCACCATGTTGAGCCTGGCGTTCATGTTCTCCTGCTTCAACATGAAGCCGGCGGCCGCGACCATCCTGGCGCTGTCGTTCCTGTTTCTCAGCGTGGTGATGGAGGGAATGCCCTTCTTCGAGGACTGGAAGGAGTTCGCCATCACGCATCACTTCCGTGCGTGGGTGCTGGTGTTCGCCAAGCCCATGCCGCTCGCGCAGATTGCGGAGGCGCTCTGTGTGCTCGCAGGCGTGAACGTGACAGCCTTCGTCATCGGCGCGACGCACTTCCACATGCGGGACATCAAGTCGTGAAACGTGCTGAGTGAACAAAGCCCGACGATGAACGTTTTCGCTATGCTGGGCTGGTCGGAGCTCGTTGTCCTCACCGTGGTGATCGCCGTCGGCATTGGCTGCTGGTTGGTCTTCAGCCGCAGCTCAGACGAGAAGAAGGATGAGTAAGCGCCAGCCAGCCGCGACCGTGTCGGCGGCTTCCAGCCGCCGTTCTGCGCTTACCCAGCGGGCCAAGGCGGCGGATGGAAGCCGCGGGCACGGCGTTTCGGCGTTCCGCATTCGAGACGCCCACGCCACCGACGACGCCACCATCGCGCGTTTCAACCGGGAGATGGCCTTGGAGACGGAAGGCCGCAAGCTCTCTCCCCAGCGCGTCCTGCGTGGCGTGCTGGCGCTGCTCGCGGACCCGGCGAAGGGCGCTTACTTCGTGGCGGAATCGGACGGCGGCCAGGTCATCGGCCAACTGCTCATCACCTACGAGTGGAGCGACTGGCGGAACGGGAACTTCTGGTGGATTCAGAGCGTGTTCGTCACGTCATCCTGGCGGGGCAGGGGAGTCTTCAAGGCGCTGCACGCGCACATCGAGCGACTCGCGCGGAAGCGGAAGGATGTCTGCGGCGTGCGCCTCTACGTGGATGCGCACAACACGAAGGCGAAGGAGGTCTATGCCCGGCTCGGCTTGCGAGCGACGCACTACGAACTGTGGGAGACGGATTTTGTTTTACCCGCAGGAAACGCGGGTGACGCGGCCCGCTGAAATTAGGGCGCGGCGGGCGCGCTGGCGGTCGGCTCCTGAAAGCGGATGACGACTTCGCCGGGCTTGGCGTAGCCGAGCTTCTCGCGGGCGAGGCGTTCGACAGCCTTCGGGTCGGAGCGCTGGGAGTCGAGGCTGGCCTTGAGCTGGCGGCCATTGTCTTCCTCGCGTTGGATGCTGGCCTCTAGCTCGATGTTGCGCTTGCGCATCTGCTCGTTCTGCCGAAGAAGCGGCACGCAGAGGTAGCCGATGCCGAGTATGGAAGCGACGACGAGGAGCAGCAGCACCGCCCGGGTGAGCTTATCCCAAATGCCGAGATCAACACTCTCGTCCTTCATCGCGTGGCCACACTAGAACAAAGGGCCGAACAAAACGGAAGGGGAATTTTAAATAGTTGCGGCGCGCGCGGATGACCGATAGCGGAAGCAGCCTAGCACCCTACGCCTGCCACACGATTTTGCCGCCCACGACTGTGGCCGTCGGACGGCCTTTGAGCGTCCAGCCGTAGAACGGATTGTTCTGCGACTTGCTTGCTGTGGCCTTGCGCTCGAAGACCCATTCGCGGTCGGGATCAAAGAGGGTGATGTCCGCATCCGCGCCGCGACTGAGGGTGCCTTTCTTGAGGCGCAGCAGCCGCGCGGGTGCAACGGTGAATTTCTCGATGAGGGCGGGGAGGCTCAGGCGCTTGGCGTGGTAGAGCTGCATGAGGGAGAGCGCGAGCTCGTTCTCCAGTCCGGTGATGCCAAAGGGCGCGTAGTCGAACTCCACTTCCTTCTCGTAGTCGCAGTGCGGTGCGTGGTCGCTGGCGAGGATTTCCAAGGTGCCGTCGGCCAGCGCTTCGAGAATCGCCTCGCGATCGGCGGCGGAGCGCAGGGGCGGGTTCATCTTGAAGTTCGTGTCGTAGACCGGCCACGCCGGACGTGCATAGCCGCCATCCTGATAGCCGAAGATTTGTTTGCCGTCGGCGGCCCAGAACTTTTCGCTACCGGCGATGGCCGCGTCCGTGAGCGTGAAGTGGTGGCAGCAGGCTTCGCCGGAGATGGACACGCCGCGCTGCTTCGCCTCGCGCAGCAGCCGCACGCTGCCCGCAGTGCCGAGGTGCTGGCAGTGGACATGCGCGCCGGTGAGTTCGGCCAGCAGGATGTTCCGCGCGACGATGGCGTCCTCGCCCGCCGCCGGCCAGCCACGCAATCCCAGCACCGTGCTCCAGTAGCCTTCGTGCATCACGCCGTCGGTGACGAGCGCGTAGTCCTGGCAGTGGTCCATGATGGGCAGGTCGAACATCTTCGCGTATTCGAGGGCGCGGCGCATCAGCTCGTTGTTCTGCACGCAATGGCCGTCGTCGGTGATGGCCACCACGCCCGCGCCCTTGAGCGAGCCGATGGGCGCAAGTTCCTCACCAGCGATGCCCTTGGTGATGGCACCGGTGACATACACGTTCACAACGGCGTCGCGCGCGGCCTTCTCGCGCACGAGCGCGACCTGACCGGCGTTGTCAATCGTGGGTGAGGTGTTGGGCATGCACACGATGCTGGTGAAGCCGCCGCGCGCTGCGGCCCGCGTGCCCGTGGCGAGCGTCTCCTTCGCGGATTGCCCCGGCTCGCGCAGATGAACGTGCAAATCTATCAAGCCGGGACAAACGACTTTGCCGCGCGCGTCGAGTTCCTCGGTGACGACCCCGGCGGGAATCTTCTGCCGCGCGTCCGGACCGACGACGGCGATTTCCCCGTCGAGCACCAGGACATCGGCGAGCGTGTCGAGCTGGTTGGCGGGGTCAATCACACGGCCACCGGCAATGAGGAGCGCTTGCATGCGGCGCGGAGGTTAGCCGCCGGTGAATTGACAGGGCAAGCCCGGTCGGTAGAGTCATGTCGGAACGCGGGTGTAGCTCAATGGTAGAGCGCTAGTCTTCCAAACTAGTTACGAGGGTTC
>SXGQ01568157.1_pt1 | contig 46092 bp, 41 predicted proteins | sample 3178371 | NCBI WGS metagenome assembly SXGQ01 (sample SAMN11356859, study PRJNA531348) | freshwater metagenome | isolation source: freshwater sample F1-20 | place: China: Fuxian Lake, Yuxi | collected 2017-12-25 | reverse complement strand
CTTCATGCCCTTGCTCGAACTGGATATACATCCCAAACTTGTTCAGTATATCAAACTGGCGGCCACTTACACGGGTATTGGCAGCGAGTTTGTTCGAGCGCCCCGACTTCCGTTGGAAGGGGAGGAACGGACCCAAGTGGTAACGATCATTAAAAAAGCATTGGAAACCCGTCCTACCCTTGACAATTAATCTATGAATACATTTCCCGATATCCCGCTGAATCAAATCGATGAAGTCGTCAACCGATCTTGGCAAGCCTTTCAAGAATACCGAACACTTCCATTGGTGAAGCGAGCGGTATTGCTTCGTGCTATTGCCGCCGAGTTGGAAGATATGGGCGATGCCTGGCTTCAAGCCGCTCATGAGGAAACACACCTGCCGGAACCTCGGTTGCGCACGGAAAGAGCGCGCACGATCTTTCAATTGGAATCTTATGCGCTGGCCTGTGCTAAGGGTGATTGGATGCGGATCAGTATTGATTCGGCGTTGCCCGATCGAAATCCCCCACGTCCCGACCTCCGAAAAATGATGATTCCCCTCGGTCCCGTGATCGTCTTCGGAGCCAGCAACTTTCCCTACGCATACTCCACCGCCGGAGGCGATACCGCCTCAGCGCTGGCCGCGGGTTGCTCCGTGATCGTCAAAGCTCATCCTGCCCATCCTCAGACCTCGATGTTGGCAGCTCAGGCCATCGAACGCGCCGTTCAAAAAACAGGCATTCCCGCCGGGGTCTTTCAACATATTTACGGGGCTTCCTTTGAAGTTGGAAAGCAACTGGTGCAACATCCTCGCAGTGCCGCGGTCGGTTTCACCGGTTCTTTCTCGGGCGGTAAGCAACTGTTCGACTGGGCCAATCAACGGCCTCATCCCATTCCGGTATTTGCTGAGATGGGTAGTATCAATCCCATTTTTTTATTACCGGATCACTTGCAACAGCAAGCAACGGTATTGGCCGAGAAGATCGCGGCATCGGTGACGCTGGGCGTGGGACAATTCTGTACCAACCCCGGACTTTTGGTGGCCATTGCCTCAGAGGGATTAGAGGTTTTTCGATCGAAACTGATCGAATGTCTGCGGCAGACAGTTCCGGCCGAGATGTTACACGGCGGAATTCAACGGGCATATCTCGAAAAATCGGCTCAGCTTCGGGAACAACCCGGTGTTGAGACGCATCTGGCCGCTACACAAGGTCCGGCATTGGTGGCCACTTCTCAGTTGACACAAGTACAAGCCAAACAATTTCTGGCCGATAGATCATTACATCAGGAGGTATTTGGTCCGGCTACATTGCTGGTCGTCTGCGCCAATACGGATGAGCTGAAAGAAGTGGCAGCTTGTATCGAGGGGCAACTCACCTGCTCCGTGTTTGGCAGTGATCAGGACTTGCATCAATACCGGACCCTGTGCGAGGAATTGACGCATCGTTGTGGACGACTAAATTTCAATTCGGTGCCCACCGGCGTAGAAGTATTGCAGTCCTCCCACCACGGAGGCCCGTTCCCGGCCACCACCGATGCCCGATTCACGGCTGTCGGCAGCGATGCGATCTTGCGCTTTGCCCGGCCCATCTGTTATCAGAATTGTCCCGAAGAGATGCTCCCGGATGAATTAAAGTCGGATAATCCGCTTCAGATCTGGCGAAAAGTCAACGGCGAATGGAGAAACGGATCAATGGGTTAAGCACCCCGTTTGGAGGGGTTACTGAAATAGATCGTTGCCAGTAAGGACAATAGAAGATATCCGCCGATCCCGTAGGCGGCCAGTGGTATGTGATTGCTTAATCCGAACCAGTCGCCTTGCCAGAACAGCAATCCGGCGCCATATCCAACACGAATGACTTCCCAGATCCACGCTTTTTTGTGCATGTCCATCAGTTCGGTAAGCGACTGAACGGATAGGAAGATAAAGAGCCCGTACAAATAGATGAACGAGCCGTTCAGATCGTTTAGGTAAGCGATGTTCCCAAATAGATAGGTGATGAATCCCAGTTGAGCGATGAGTTGAAACCAGGTCCAGCTGCTGAATGCCCGGTTGGTGGGCGTGTCATATTTTTCAAAGTGATAAACGTCGTCGATTTTTTCTACCGGGTGGGTAGCAGCTACGTCGGCCGGACGATAGCCCGTCCTCCGAAACCAAAGTGTCCATTTTTCTTTCCAGTGATGGGTTCGCCACGCATCCGCAAACATCAATCCCAGGTGCTGAAAGTTGATCCGGATCGGATTCCAGGTCCGCGCCGGCCGGCTGATCCCGTACACCGGTGGCACATCCGGTCTTTCCTCGGCATAGGTCCCGAATAATTTATCCCACACAATAAAGATCTGGGATAGATTTTTATCCATGTACTCCGGATTGATGGCATGATGTACCCGGTGATGCGAGGGTGTCACCAGGATCTTTTCCAACACTCCCATCTTATCGATGTGTCGGGTATGATACCAGAATTGAGCAAACAGGTGCAAGGGAGCCACGGTGGTGATCACGGCAGGAGGAATGCCCAACAGGGCAGCCGGCAGCAGCAGAATGGTAAATAAATTGAAGAAGGCGGAAATACTTTGTCGGAGCGCACAGGCCAGGTTGAACTCCTCGCTGCTGTGGTGGATCACGTGCAGGTTCCAAAAGAGATTGATGTGATGACTCCACCGGTGGATCCAGTACCCATTGAAATCGATGATGATGAAAGCAGCTACATACACCATCCATTGGTTGGGGATGGTGGTTAGTGCCACATGCTCCAGTAGGAACGGGTAGATGGCGATGACAACCGTGAGTTCCAGCACCGATTTGGTGACGTTGGTGATCCCGGAGTTCAGCGAGGCGATCATGTCGAGGGTGCGAACGGTATCAAACCCCTTTCTCCAGCCCCACCATTTTTCCAGGAGGACCAGCACCAAAAAGATCGGAATGGCGATCAATAATATTTTACCGTAGGTTTCCAAGCAATCACAATATTCCGCTAATTTACAAAAGACCCCAAACTTTGTTCCTTATGCCGCGTTCGGTTTTTGATTGTATTGATGGCCATACCTGCGGGAACCCCGTTCGGGTCGTGCGCGCGGGCGGACCGCCCCTGGACGGACAAAACATGAGCCAGAAGCGGCAGCATTTTCTTCGGGATTATGATTGGATCCGCCGGGGACTCATGTTCGAGCCACGCGGACACGATATGATGAGCGGTAGCATTCTCTATCCCCCGCACGATCCGAACAACGATGTTGCAGTGCTGTTTATTGAGACCAGCGGCTGTTTGCCCATGTGTGGACATGGCACCATCGGTACCATCACGATTGGCATCGAAAAAGGACTGATACACCCCAAGCTGCCGGGAAAAGTACGAATGGAAGCACCGGCCGGACTCATCGAGATCGAGTACAAAAGCAGCCTGCGTTCCGATGGTACCACGCGGGTGGATGCCGTCAAACTCCTGAACGTTCCGGCCTATCTGGATACCGAATCGCTCGAAGTGGAATGCCCCGAACTCGGTCCGATCCGCGTCGATGTGGCCTTCGGCGGAAATTTCTACGCTATCGTGGATGTGCAGGAAAATTATTGGGGGTTGGATGCCTATCCCATCGAACAACTGATCGCTTGGTCCCGAACATTACGGGATCGCATCAATGAACTACGATCGTTTGTACACCCGGAAGACCCGACCATTCAAGGGTGTTCGCATATCCTTTGGGCAGGTCAAGTGATCGATCCCGTAGCCACGGCCCGCAATGCGGTGTTCTATGGCGACAAGGCCATCGATCGATCTCCCTGCGGAACGGGCACTTCCGCCCGAATGGCACAGTGGTATGCAAAAGGAAAATTACTGCCGGGTCAGTCCTTTATTCACGAAAGCGTGATCGGCAGTACGTTCATTGGACGCATCGAGGCGGAAATGAATTTTCACGGACATCGCGCCATTCGTCCTTCTGTAGAAGGTTGGGCCAAGATTTACGGTGAAAACCAAATCGCGATCGACCCGGAGGATGATCCCTATGCTTACGGGTTTCAAGTGATCTGAAGGATTCCTACATTTACGCTGTGAACATTGCGATCATAGGAGGGGGCATCATCGGACTCAGCTCAGCACATTACTTGCAGCAGGATGGTCATCAGGTGACTGTGTTTGATGCCGGTGACGGACTCGATAACTGCTCCTATGGCAATGCCGGATATATTTGCCCCAGTCATTTCATCCCGCTCGCCACCCCCGGGAATGTCAAAAACGGAATTCGATGGATGTGGAACAGCCGATCGCCCTTCTATGTGGAGCCGCGACTCGACTGGGATTTGATCAAATGGGGTTTACTCTTTATTCGCTCGGCCACCTCAAAACATGTACGGAATGCGGCAGCACCGCTGCGCGATATTTCCCTGATCAGCCAGCAGGCTTACATCGATTGGCATGAATCGGGCTTGGATTTTGGTTATCAGCACCGGGGACTTTTGGAGATCGTCCAAACACCCGCCGGGGAACATCATGCACATGAAACCGTGGACCGTGCCATTTCATTGGGATTGGTCGATACCGAGTGGCTCAATAAAGATCAGTTGAATGCGATGGAGCCTGGTGTACGTATGCAGGCGAGGGGAGCGATCTTGTTTCATTGCGATGGGCATTGCCATCCGAATCACCTGATGCAGGCATTGCGAAAACAATTGATGGATCGTGGGGTGAACTTTCGATGGAACGATGCGGCGATTGGGGTAGTGTCTGCCAATAAACGCATCCACACCCTTCGTACCCAGTCGGGTTCACATGCGTTCGATCAGGTGGTACTGGCGGCTGGTTCCTGGAGCGGATCGTTGGCTAAGTCGATGGGATTATCCCTTCCCTTGATGCCAGGCCGGGGCTATTCAGTAACGGTCGAGAATAATCCATTGCAGCTAAAGCATCCTTCGATCTTGGTCGAAGGCCGCGTGGCCCTGACGCCGTTGAACGGGAATACCATGCGATTCGGCGGTACGATGGAGATCACCTCCCATCAAACGCCACCCCGGCTTTCAAGGGTGCAGGGTGTGTTGGAGGCGGTCAAGCGTTTTTATCCGGATTTCGAAGTGCCCATCCCAACGATGGATAAGGTTTGGTACGGATATCGGCCCTGCTCGGCCGATGGTTTGCCGTATATCGGAAAGACACGTCAACAAGAGAACCTGGTGGTGGCCACCGGTCACGCTATGCTCGGACTCAGTCTGGGGGCAGGAACGGGTAAGTTGGTGGCGCAGATCATCGCGAACCAACCAACCGACATGGATATCCGACCATTTGATCCCGATCGGTTCGGATAAATCGGCTACAGAAACGCTTCCCGCACATTGCTGTACTTTTACGCCGTATGACGGTTCGCACGGAACGACACAGCTATCGGGAGACCGGGAAATTCACTTCCCTGGTACTGGATTATTTGGATCAACGTCCGGAGATCGGATCGCTTCATCATGGGTTGCTTTCGGTCGATTCCATCCGTCAGGCCATTGAGCGGCGTAGGTCCTTTACGACTGACAGGTCTGGGCTGGTGGATGCACTCACGGAACAATACCGGCTCGTTTCGGTCACGGCAACGACACAGCAACAAATGGAGTCCCTGTCGAACCCCAACACCTTCACGATCACCACTGCACATCAGTGCAATCTATTTCTGGGGCCGCTATATACACTCTACAAAGCCCTGCATGCGATTCGTCTGGCGGATACCCTGAATGCGCAAATGCCCGATCATCATTTTATCCCGGTTTTTTATTTGGGCTCGGAGGATGCTGACCTCGAGGAATTGAATCACATCCACCTCTTGGGAGAGAAATTGGAATGGCACACCCAACAGCAGGGAGCCGTGGGCCGAATGACAGTGGATCAGGGCATGATCGATCTGATCGATCGGCAGGCTCAATGGCTGGGGTCCTTTCCATACGGACCGAACTGGATGGAAAAGATCCGGGCGTCTTATACGATCGGTTCCAGCTTGGCTGCCGCTACCTTTCGGTTGCTGCACTCGTTGCTGGCGGACAGAGGCTTGTTGATACTGGAAGCGGACCATCCGAATCTGAAATCGGCCGCCACCGAATTTTTCTGGAACGAGCTCCAACACGCCGTTTCTCACCAGGCAGTGTCAGCCGTCAATGACCGCTTGAAAAGCTGGGGTTATCCGGTGCAGGCACATGCCCGCAACATCAATTTGTTTTATTTGACGGAGGGCAAGCGTACACGGATCGAGCGGGTGGGACCGGCGTGGACGCTGACAGATCAGCGCCGACAGTGGGATGAAACGCAGTTGCGGCAGGAGTTGAAGGAACATCCGGAGCGTTTTAGTCCCAACGTGATCCTGCGCGGACTGTATCAAGAGATCATTCTTCCCAACCTGGTTTATATCGGAGGCGGCGGCGAGTTGGCCTATTGGCTGCAACTCAAACCGGTCTTCGAGGCATTTCAGGTTCCCTTTCCATTATTGGAATTGCGGGCTTCCTTGCAATGGATGGATGTCCGTTCGGCTGAACGTTTACAAGCGTTGGATCTCAAGCCGGTGGATCTATTCTGTTCTGTGGATGCGTTGTTGCGTCGGCGTATGAGCGACCCCACACGGGCCCAATTGGATCTGAGTGACCGCTTGAAAAATATATCGGCCGAATACGATCTGCTGTCTCGCCAGGCCGTCTCGGCCGATCCGACGTTAGGCGCGCATGTAGACTCGCTCCGCACCAGAGCCCTGAAAAAGATCGAGGCATTGGCTCAAAAAATGGATCGTGCAGCCCGTCGTAAGATGAGCGATCAACAGCATCAAATCGAGACCCTTCAACGCGATGCCTTTCCGGGCAAAGTATTGCAGGAGCGTTGGGAGAACGCCGGATATTATTATGCACGCTACGGGGAGAACTACCTCGATTGGCTCTATGCAGCCATTGAGCCGTTCGATCGGTCATTTACGTGGTTGATCGAAGAGTCTTGATCAGTCAAATTGATTGGCCCACCCGTCTTTTCGAAGCTGTTCTACTTTGCTGAGCACATCGGATTCCAGGCCCGCTTTATAGGTCTTCAATTGATCGGCCAGAGCGGCATCGGTGGCGCCCAGGATCTGAGTAGCCAGGATGCCGGCATTTTTGGCGGCATTGAGCGCGACGGTTGCCACCGGAACGCCGTTGGGCATTTGTAAGATCGAGAGTACAGAATCCCACCCATCGATGGAATTAGTGGATTTGATCGGAACGCCGATGACTGGTAGGGTGGTGAGTGAGGCGACCATCCCGGGCAGGTGGGCGGCACCGCCGGCACCGGCGATGATGACCTGAAGTCCGCGGTTACGGGCACTTTGGGCATATTCCCGCATCCGTTCGGGGGTGCGGTGGGCGGAGACCACCGTTACTTCGTGGGGCACGTTGAAATGCTGGAGGATGTCGGCTGCTGCCTGCATGACGTTCAGGTCGCTGTCACTTCCCATGATAATGCCCACGCGAGGATTCATGAATACTTTCTTTCTGCAAAGAAACAGAAAATTGCGCGAACGGGCTATTGCACAAATTTGCCCTGGAGACGAAGGAGTTCCGTTTCCGCCACTTTGGCTTGCAAGCGGGCACGGATCAGCCGATCGTAGGCTTCTTGTAAACTGCGCTGCGCTTCTTTGAGTTGCAGAAGGGTAGTGGAGTTGAGTCGGTAAACCTCCAGTACGATCTGTACGTTTTCTTCTGCCAGGCGGATATTGTCTTCCTCCAATTTCCAGGTCTCGACGAGCATCAGGTATCGCTGAAAGGCATTCCAGGCACTGAGCCGAAGGTTCAGGTTTTGTTGTTCCCAACGCATTTCCTGCAAACGGATATCTTGTTTGGCTTGTTCGATCTGTCGTCGAACGCGGAATTGATTGAAAAGTGGTACCGAAGCCGTGAAACCATAGTTCAATCCCAGGTTTCGGCTGAACAGGGGTTGGAACGGGTTTACGACGGCTTTATTGTCGAGCCGGCTGAAATTATACGCCGAATTGAAGCTAAGGGTCGGGAAGCGATCTGCTTTTCTTTCCTGAAGGGTTCTTTCGGCCAGGCGAATGGAACGCTTTTGGATCTGCAATTGCGGATTGTTGGATGCGAGCGAATCCTGTATCGCGCCCAGGGAAAGATCGGATCGGATGGGAATCTCAGCAGACACTTCGTACCAGTCGGCGGCTGATTTTTCATTCAGGGCCAGCTGCGGTTGCATCAACCGGTTCAGGGCTTGCTTGGCTTGAATGATCTGATTTTGCAATGACAGTCGTAGGCTTTTTTGGCTATTCAGGTCGATCTGGCTTTGCAGCAGATCGGGCTTGGTGCCAAAGCCGATCTCGAGTTTTTGACGGGCCAGTTTCTCTCTTTCCTCGAATACGGCGATCTGTTTTTCCAGCGCTTTTGCCTGTTGATTCAACTGTACGATGCTGTAATAGGCATTGACCACCTCGGCGATGGTATTATTGACCTGGTTGCGAACCGACCATTCGCCTTGTTGAAGCAGTTCATCCAGCCGGGCCCGAGTGGCAAACATTCGTCCCCCGTCAAACAGCGTCCAGTTCAATGAAACGTTGCCGCTGAGGTTACTGGATTTCACATCGTTTCGTTCGCGGATGGTTCCGTCCGTGAATTTCTGGTATTGATCGTTGTTGTTGAAGACCTGTCCCGCATTGGCATTCACATTGGGAAAGAAACCGGCGTTGCGGTATTGCCGGTCGATCGCGGCCACGATGGAGTCATTGCGGGCGATCCGGATCTCCCAGTTGTTTTCGAGCGTACGGCCAATGGCCTCCTCCAATGTCAGGATGCGCTGGGCGTTCAGGGACTGGATCGACCCGGATACGAAGGCAAGGATGGGAAGGATTCTTATCATGAAGCGGCAGCCATTTTTTGATCGAACGTTTTGCGATGTTTGGTGGATAGGTAACTATACATCGCAGGGATCACAAACAACGTCAATATCAACGCGAACAGAATGCCTCCCACGATCACTACGCCCAGGGGGATTCGGCTGGTAGCGGCCGCACCTAGCGACAAGGCCAGGGGTAAGGCACCCAGTGCCATGGCCAGACTGGTCATGAGGATCGGTCTGAAACGTTGCGAGGCCGCAAAGACAACGGCTTCCATCTTGCACATCCCTTTCTCACGGCTTTGGTTGGCAAATTCCACAATGAGAATACCGTTTTTGGTCACCAGTCCGATCAGCATGATGATGCCGATCTGGGAGAAGATATTCAAGGTGTGACCAAACAGCGAAAGCGAGATCACGGCACCGGCCAAGGCCAGGGGCACCGTCAGCATGATGATCAGCGGGTCGATGAAGCTTTCAAATTGTGCGGCCAGGATCAGGAAGATCAGTGCCAGCGCTAAAATAAAAGCGAAGCTGATGTTGCTGCTGCTTTCCTTGAAATCACGCGAAGAGCCGGTCAGAGAGGTGGAGAAGCTGTCATCCAATACACCCTTGGTAATGCGTTCCATCTCCTGGATGCCGTCACCGATGGTGTAACCGGGCTGGAGTCCGGCTGAAATGGTGCCCGATTTATACCGATTGAAATGATAGATCGTGGGCGGGGTGGTTGTTTCCTTGAATTGAATAAGGTTGTCCAGCGAGATCAGTTCTCCACGGTTGTTGCGAACGAACAATTGCCGAAGATCGCCCGGTTCGTCGCGGAAGGAGCGGGCCATCTGTCCCATTACCTGATATTGTTTTCCCTCCTTGATGAAATAACCCATGCGCCGGTTGCTGAAGGCCATTTGCAGGGTTTGGGAGATATCGGAGACGGAAACGCCCAATTGAGCGGCCCGGAGTCGATCTACTTCTATGGTGAGCTCCGGCTTGTTGAATTTGAGGTCAACGTCCGCATTCATCAGGATTTTACTCTGCTTGGCGGAATCGAGCAAGCGGGGGAGTGCTTGGGTGAGTTTATTGAAGTCGTTGTTTTGGATCACAAAGGCCACGGGTTGTCCGCCTCTTCTGTTCACCGAAATGGTTTGTTCCTCGATGGTGACGGCCCGTACCTGATTGAATTTACCGAGGTTCCGGTTGACCATCTTTACGATATCAGACTGACTTCTTTCTCGTTCGGTGGGGGACTGCAAGGTCACCCGAACAAAACCCGTATTGGCATTTCCGCTGCCCGTGAAACCCGGCGAAGTGACGCTCAACACCATGTCGCGTTCGGGCACGGAATCCAGCATCAGGTCGGTAACCCGATTCACCTGAATGTCCATCGCATCAAAAGAGGTTCCCTCCGGTGCTGTCATCTGCACCCGAAACTGGCTGCGGTCCTCCATCGGGGCCAGTTCCGATTGAAGGTTACCCCCCACCCATACGATGGCACCGATACAAGCCGCCACGATCACAAAGGCCATCCATCGGATGCGCATGAATCGGCTCAGGGCTTTTTCATAGGCGTGCTCCAGCCAATGGAAAAAGGGTTCGGTCTTACGATAGAACCAGGGATGGTCGCTGGTATTTTTTCGGGACAGCTTGACGTTGAGCACGGGCGTAAGGGTCAGCGAAACGAATGCGGAGATCAGCACGGCACCGGCTACGACGATCCCGAACTCCCGGAATAACCGTCCCACAAATCCCTCTAAGAAAATGATGGGCAGAAAAACCACGGCCAACGTAATGGAGGTGGCGATCACGGCAAAATAGATCTCCTTGGATCCTTCGAGGGCAGCCTGATAGCGATTCATGCCGCGTTCCATTTTCTTGAATATGTTCTCGGTGACCACGATGCCATCGTCCACCACTAGTCCGGTCGCGAGTACCACGGCCAGCAGCGAGAGCACGTTGATGGAAAATTCCATCAGATACATAATGAAAAAAGAACCGATGAGGGAGACGGGAATGTCGATCAGGGGACGAATCGCAATGATCCAGTCGCGGAAGAATGCGTAAATGATCATCACCACCAGCAAAAAAGCGATCATCAGTGTTTCCCGAACTTCCAAAATGGATTTTCGGATGAATTTGGTTTGATCGAGTCCCACATTCACCGAAATATCAGCCGGCATTTCTTTTTTGATCTGTTCCAGTCGTTTGAAAAATTCATCGGCGATCGCTACATAATTGGAGCCGGGCTGGGGGATGACGGCCAGGGCGATCATGGGAACACCATTGCCTTTCAGAACGGTCTCCTCATTCTCGGGCCCGAGTACTACCTCGGCCACCTCGCGCAGGCGGATGTCGGTACCGTTGACATTTTTTATGATCAGCGAGTTGAATTCTTCCTCCGTGTTCAATCGGCCAAAGGTGCGAACGTTCAGCTCGGTCTGATTCCCGGTGATCTTTCCGGCGGGTAATTCCACGTTCTCTCTTGACAAGGCGGATTGAATGTCGTTTCCACTGACCTGCAAGGCTTGCAGACGGTTTGGATCGAGCCAGATCCGCATGGCATAACGCTTCTCCCCCCAGATCTGAACGCCGCTGACGCCGGGGATGGTTTGCAGGCGCTCCACCAGTACGTTGTTCGCATACTCGGTCATCTGCAATTGATTCCGGGTGTTGCTTTGAACGGTCATCGAAAGGATGGGATCCGAGCTGGCATCCGCTTTGGATACCACCGGTTTTCCTTCGATATCGGGCGGCAGATCCCGTTCGGCCTGTGATACTTTGTCTCGCACGTCATTGGCGGCCGATTCCAGGTCGATCCCCAGCTCAAATTCTACGTTGATGTTGCTGGTGCCGCTGCTACTGGTAGACGTGATGTTCTTGACACCGGCAATGCCGTTGATGGCTTTCTCGAGCGGCTCGGTGATCTCCGACTCGATGATGGCTGCACTGGAGCCAGGATAGGCGGTCCGTACACTAATGTTGGGCGGATCGATGGCGGGATAATCGCGCACACCCAGGAAACGAAACCCGATCAGGCCAAACAGCACGATCAGGATATTCATGACCAGTGCCAGCACGGGTCGGCGTAAACTCAATTCGGAAATGTTCATGACGGCGTTCCGAGGGGTTTATTGCGTGGTTGTCGCGTTTTGAATCTTTCCGATCTGCACCGGGGCATTGGGTCTGGCCCCCATGAGTCCGCTCAGCAAAATGGTATCTCCGGCGTTCAGTCCGCTGACCACTTCCACCCGGTCGGTGGTGCGGGCACCGGTAACGATATCTACGAATTCGATCTTTCCGCTGTTGTATCGGATCGCTCGTTTGCCCCGTGCCTGCGGTATTACCGCCTGTGCCGGTAGCATCAAGGCATTGGGATTTTCCGATAGACGGATCGTGACCGTCGCAAAAGCGCCGGGGATCAGCGAGGGATGAGTGTTGCGCACAGTGGCCCGATAATTCAGGCTTCGGTTGTTTTCCGTCAAGCCTGGAGCCAGTGCGGTGACGACGGCGGTGTGAGCAGTCGTTGAGCCGGTCGTACGAAACTCAACCGTTGCACCGGGTCGTAGACCCTGTGCATATTTCTCCGGTAGAAAAAAATCAAGTTTTAATGATTGCGTTTGCTGGATCGTGGTGATGAGTGTGGCCGGTGTCACGTAGGCGCCGACGCTGATATTTTTCAGTCCCAGTTTTCCGTTGAAAGGTGCCCGCACTTCCGTCTTATCGATCGCCGTTTTCAAGATGCCGATGTCGGCCTTCAGGTTTCGCACCTGAAGCACACTCAGGTCATAGTCTTGCTGACTGATGCCCTGCACGGCCAGCAGTTTGGACTGCCTGGCTTGCGTTTGCTCCGCGATCTCCAGTTGTGCTTGGAGTTTTATCAATTGAGCCTGCCACTCGGCATCGTCGATCTTGGCGATCAGGTATCCGGCGGCCACCGATTGGCCCTCGGCCAGATTCAGACGCGCAATGCGTCCCGAACTCTCCGGATGGATCTCGGCCGATTCGGATGCCATCAAAGTGCCGGGGACTTCCAGCGTTTCCTGAAAAGGCATGGGGCGAAGGATATACGCCTCTGCTTTGGCCGGAGTCATTTGTTTGGATCCGCCGGCAGCGCTATCCTTTTTCTCGTCACCACAGGCGACCCCAAAAAAACTGAGCAACAGGCAGGCAGCGAAATACGATCTCATGTTGTTAAAAAGGTATCGGTCAAAGGTAACCAATGGTGGGTAGATGCGGTGGCCCGATGTCCGGTAGCCATCCGCTTAGCGGGCCGTAACCCGCAAGGTGGATTTGATCTCCTCCGCCGTTTTTTGTAGCTCACTCGGTTCAGAGCCCAGCAGGGTGATGTGACCCATTTTTCGACCGGGCTGGGTCATTTTCTTGCCGTATAGATGCACAAAGGTGTTGGGCAGTCGAAGGACCGTTTCGAGTCCCTCATAACAGGCCTCCCCGGAGTACCCGGCAGCTCCCACGATGTTCATCATCAGGGAGGGTAGGATGGCAGCCGGGTTGCCCAGCGGTAAACCCATCAGGATCCGCCACAACATGTCAAATTGTGAGCTGTAATGCGCCTCGATTGTATGGTGCCCGCTGTTGTGCACCCGGGGTGCCACCTCATTGATCCAAACATCCCCTCGACGGTCAAGAAACATCTCCACCGCAAACAATCCCGGTGATCCGAATGCGGTCACCAATTGCTGGGCCAGGGCGCTTGCTTGACTTGCTATTTCAGTATCGATATCAGCCGGACAAACCTGATAATCAAGCAAATTGAGTGCCGGATCGAACACCATTTCGACCGGAGGATAGGTGCAGGTTTCACCCGATTGCCCAACTGCCACGAGTACGGCGATCTCTTTTTCGATCTCGATCTTTTTTTCCAGCACCGCCGGTGCATCGAAACCTTTAGCGAGGTCGGTGGCTTGGTTCAAGATGACCACGCCCCGGCCATCGTAACCGCCCACACCCAGTTTGTGAGCGGCGGGCAGCCATTCGAGGCACTCAGTGAGTTCCGATCGGTTTTGGGTGATGCGAAAAGGTGCGGTGGGGATATTGTTTTGTTGATAGAATGCTTTTTGGTGGATCTTATTTTGAATGATCCGAAGCACAGCGGGTTTGGGGATGACGCGTATACCTTCTTGCTCGAGTTGTTCGAGGGCATCCACGTTCACTTGCTCGATCTCGATGGTGAGAACCTCTACTTGCCGACCAAAATGGAGCACGGCCTCGTAGTCGCGGATGTTTCCCAGGTGAAAGTGATGACAGAGGGAAGCGGCCGGACAGTGCGGGTCATTCTCCATCACGTGCGTTTCGGCCGCATAGTTGGCAGCTGCCTGCAGCAGCATTCGTCCCAACTGCCCGCCACCCAGGATGCCAATTTTGGTCATGCCGCAAAGATAGCCCTTACGGGCAGGCAGGGAAGGTTTGGAAATCCGCTAATTTTGATCCGGTCATCACCCGATCCAATCAGAAATACAACATCATGTCCACCGCTCTTGCCGAACAAGCCATTCCTGCCAATCCGGGTACTGATTTTCTACCCTTGGAAGGAACCGATTACGTTGAGTTTTATGTGGGCAATGCCAAACAGGCGGCCCATTACTATATGAGTGCTTTTGGGTTTCAGGCACTGGCCTATGCCGGTCCGGAGACCGGATGCAAGGATTTTGCCAGCTATGCGGTGCGACAGCATAAATTGACCTTTGTGTTGACCACCCCGCTACATCCGAACAATCCCATGGCCGATCATATTTATCAGCACGGCGACGGGGTAAAAGTACTTGCGTTGCGGGTGCCCGATGCGCGTTCGGCCTGGCAGGAGACTACGAGCCGGGGGGCGAAGTCCTACCAAGAACCCGTAGTCAAAACCGATGCCTTTGGAGAAGCCGTCATCAGTGGTATTCACACCTATGGCGATACCGTGCATCTTTTCATTGAGCGTAAAAATTATCAGGGAGCCTTTTTGCCCGGGTATCGCCCTTGGTCAAATCCTTACTTCGCGCCGGCTTCAACGGGACTTTTGTACGTCGACCACTGTGTGGGCAACGTGGGTTGGAATCAGATGAACCCCTGGGTGAAATTTTATGAAGACGTGATGGGGTTCAAAAACATTCTTTCGTTCGATGATGAAGACATATCGACCGAGTATTCGGCCCTGATGAGCAAGGTCATGAGCAGCGGGAACGGGTTTGTCAAATTCCCCATCAATGAACCGGCCGAGGGAAAAAAGAAAAGTCAGGTCGAAGAGTATTTAGATTTTTATCGGGGCGAAGGCGTCCAGCACGTGGCCTTGGCTACGGGCAATATCGTGGAAACCGTCCGGGATCTTCAGTCCCGCGGCGTTGAATTCTTGAAGGTGCCCACAACCTATTACGATGATTTGTTGGATCGGGTGGGGCCGATCGACGAGGACCTCGAGCCACTCAAGGAATTGGGCATCCTGATCGACCGCGATAACGAAGGGTATTTACTCCAACTCTTCACCAAGCCCGTGGAGGATCGTCCCACGCTTTTCTTCGAGATCATCCAGCGAAAGGGCGCTAAAAGTTTCGGAAAGGGAAATTTCAAAGCCCTGTTCGAAGCCATCGAGCGGGAGCAGGCACTGCGCGGAAACCTCTGATCGTCCTTCTCAAGCAATCTGTTTTCGATTAACTTCAATGCCTCATGAATCTTCGTATCCTTTTCTTAGGTGTTGGATTGTTACTGGTATCCATGCAAAGGGGTTATGCGCAATTCGTGACGTCGGATAAGTCCGGCGGAAATTCCTCTTTTGTCAACTATCAGCGATCCTTTCCCAACCCAGCCCGGGCGTGGGCCAAAAAAGCAGACACTCTTCGCAAGCAATTCCAAGCGAAAAATCTTCAATGGCCGGCGAGGTATATCTATATCCGTTCCTTCAAGTACGACAGTGAACTGGAGGTTTGGGTGAAGGAAAAAGTGTCCGATACCTTTCAGCATTTCAAGACCTATCGGGTCTGCGCCCTGGCAGGCTATTTGGGTCCCAAACGGATACAAGGCGATTATCAGGTGCCCGAAGGTTTTTATTACATAAATGATTTCAACCCGCAATCCAATTACTTCCTGTCGCTGGGATTGAACTATCCCAATGCCTCCGACCGTGTGCTCAGCGATTCGCTACGCCCGGGCGGAGAGATCTATATCCATGGAAGTTGTGTGACCGTGGGCTGTATCCCGCTGACGGATGAACAGGTGGATGAGCTGTACATCCTCGCCGCCCAGGCGTATGATCAGGGACAGCATTTCATTCCCGTGCATGTTTTTCCCATCCGGTTCGATGTGCCCAAAAGCGTTGCTTACTTAAAGAGTCTGACACGGCAGGATCAGGAACTGGATAAGTTTGTACGGCAACTGGAGCCTGCCTATTTTGAATTTAAACGCACCCATCGGCTACCCATTGTGCTGATCGCTCCCGACGGCAGCTACTCGATCGGAAAGGAAGTATCGGTACAAGCGGGCTCAATCCATTAGTTTTGCCCTCATGTCCACGATCATCGCTGTCGACTCCCTGGTAAAAAATTATGGCGCCTTTGAAGCGGTCAAGGGTATTTCCTTTCAGGTGGAAGAGGGGGAGATCTTTGGTTTACTGGGACCGAACGGTGCCGGAAAATCCACCACCCTGGAGATCATTGAAACACTGCGAACTAAAACATCCGGCAAGATCTGGGTGGACGGGTTGGACCTGGACCAATCTCCCGAGGAGATAAAAAAGATCATCGGCGTACAGTTACAAAGCAGCGGATATTATCCTGGATTGAACCTGGTGCAACTCATCGATCTCTTTTGTGGGTTGTATAACCGCGAGCAAGACCCCATGGAGCTCTTGGATCTGGTCAACCTGCGGGATAAAGCAAAATCCAAGATCAAGGAACTCAGCGGTGGCCAGCGCCAACGTTTCTCCGTTGCTACCACCCTCATCAACGACCCTCGCATCATTTTTTTGGATGAGCCCACTACCGGTCTCGATCCACAAGCCCGCCGCAGCCTGTGGGAATTGATCCGTCGCATTCGTGACCGGGGCACCACCGTGATCATCACCACACATTACATGGACGAGGCCGAATACCTCTGCGATCGGGTTGCGATCATCGATGCGGGCAGGATCATTGCCCTCGATTCGCCCGACCGGTTGATCGATCAATTGGTGGCCTCCGGCTTTGAACGTCCCAAAGAAATGAAACAAGCCAACCTGGAGGACGTTTTTATTCACCTCACCGGACACTCTCTTCGAGAAGATTAACATGAATACACAAGACAAGATCCGAGCCTTTATGCAAGAAAAATTACAAGCCCAAAAAGCGGAGGGCGCTTCCTTTCTGCTGCAAAACAAAACACAACCTGGAGTCGTGGAGCTGCCCGAGGGCATGCAATACCTCGTGCTACAGGAAGGAAGTGGTCGCAAACCCGCCCCCACCGACTCCGTCAAAGCACACTATGCCGGATCCTTGCTGAGTGGAAAAGAGTTTGACAGCTCCTTTCGTCGTCAGCAACCCTTCACAGCCCCCCTTCGGGCTCTCATCAAGGGCTGGCAGATCGCCTTGCCGATGATGTCAGAAGGCAGTCGCTGGCGTCTTTGGATCCCCGCTGAATTAGCTTACGGCGATCGCGGCGCCGGTGCGGATATCCCGGGTGGGGCAACCCTTATGTTTGAGGTGGAACTGATCGAAGTGCTTCCCGGTTAACTTCTCCGATCAAGAATATACTACCGGTAACAACGATCAGGTCATCTGCTTTAGCCTGCTCCAGGGCTACCTGTATCGCCGCATTCACATCTGCATAGCAGGAGCCGTTCAATCCGATCGAGGCGGCTACGGCCCTCAGTTGGTCTCCGGGTAGCGCACGAGGAATGGCCGCTTGGGTAAAATAATATGCGGCCGTTAGCGGTAATTGTGCTAAGAAGGAATGAATGTCCTTGTCGTTCACCATTCCTAACACCACGTGTAAATTTCGGTGGGGGATGGTTTTTAGTTGCTGCAGCAATGCTTCGAGTCCGTGAACATTGTGCGTCACATCCAAGATCAAATAGGGATGGATGCGCAAAACTTCCCACCGACCGGCCAGTCCGGTCAGGAACTTTACGTCTCTTAGCGCCCCTTGCAGGGCCTCCTCGGAAATTTTCCATCCCTGATGCTGCAGCACCCGGATCGATTCCAGCACGGTCAGTACATTCTTTTGTTGATAGTGACCCAATAGGTCGAGCGTATAGGGGGTGGATTGTCCGGAGTTTTTTTCCTGCACCACGATCGTCTGCGTCTGTGGCGTCCACTCGAACGACGCCACCGAAAAATGTGTGCCGGCCCAAGTGATCGGCGCTTTCGATTCAAGGGCGCGTCGTTCAAATACAGGTCTGGTTTCGGGTAGCCATTCACCAATCACAACCGGTGTGCGGGCTTTGATGATCCCGGCTTTTTCGAATGCGATCTTTTCCAGCGTATCACCCAGTAAGTTCATGTGATCCCAGCCAATGTTGGTGATCACCGACAGTACGGGTTGGATCACATTGGTGCTGTCCAACCGGCCGCCCAATCCGGTCTCGATCACTGCGATGTCTACGGCCTCCTGGGCAAAATGATCAAAGGCCATGGCCACGGTAAGTTCAAAGAAGCTGGGCTCGATGGCCTCGATGGAATTTTTGATCTGTTCCGTGAAGGCGACGACAGATTGTTCCGGGATCATTTGTCCGTTGATCCGGATCCTCTCCCGAAAATCAACCAGGTGTGGCGAGGTGTAAAGTCCGGTCTTGTATCCGGCCTGCTGCAGGATCGCTGCGAGCATGTGACTGACCGAACCTTTTCCATTGGTGCCGGCTACGTGAATGGTCTTGAATCTCAGCTGCGGATCGCCGACCGCTTTTAGAAGGGCGATGGTGTTATCCAAATCGGTTTTGTACGCGGCGGCCCCGATACGGCTGTACATGGGCAATCGGGCAAAAAGATAGTCCAGCGTTTCCGCGTAATTCATGTCGGCAAGTTAATTCACCAGGAAATTGAATTGCACGGTCACGATGTCTTCCTGGTCCGACGGATCGAATTGTATCTTTTGTAAGTAATCCGTGATCGCTTGCCGATATTGATTGGTTCGGTGGGTGGAGCCTTTTCCGAATTCAAGGAAGCTTCCCTTTCCCTCGGCAGTCACCCGGATGCGGGCATAGATGGTGGCCTTGTCGAGGTCGCCGTCAAAGCGGGCCGTTTTCACGATCCTGCGGTTGCCGTTGGTTACGTTGGGTCCGCTTCCGGCTCCCAAGCCGGATCCGTTTCCACCGCCTACACCGGGGCCCTGACCGGTTCCCCCACCGGTACCCCGGTTGCCGGCTTGGTTGAAATCATCGGGACTACCCCCCCCGTTGCCATTTCCTTTGTTGGTCTTCCCCATCACCATCTTTGGTTTGGGTGGCGAAGGTGTTTCCACTCTTTTCGGGACGATCTTGGTCGGCGCCGTTTTTGTGATCGTCGTGGCCTCTTTTTTGGTGACAACTGGTTTGGCTACCACCGACTCTTTTTCCTCCGGTTCCGTTAAGTCCTTGGCAGGTTCTTTTTCTCCGTCGGGTTCACGGGTTGGTGTTGCTCCGGCTAAACCAACCGCCTGTACCGGATTTCCGCCGCCACCGCCACCTTCCTCCGGAGATTCCGTCGGTGGATCGGGTGGCAGGTTCAATTCCACTTCCAGGAATGTGGGCTCCTCTGGTTTGACGGGCCATTCAATACGCCATTTTAGAAACAGGATCAGCAGGATGAGTAACAATGCAATCCCCCCGGTATACAGAAGTGCTCTGTTTCGAATCGATGCGTCCAGGGATGCTGACATGGCGTAGGTTGTTCTCATGTAAAACTACTTTAACCGGCGGGCATAAACGGGAAGGGATTATGCACAGCTGTTAAAACGATGCCGACATCCTGTTTTCTGTACAGGAAATGCCCAAAAAATGTTAAAGATTGACGGAAAGGTGTGCGAAATCGGACGCGAAATCTCCCTTGATCCGCTCGATCGGGGGATTAAAATAGCCGAACTGCAGCCGGGGGAATTCTTCCCGGATCAAGTGTTGTAATTGTTTTACCCCCATGCATGCTCCGGTGTCGGATACGCCGATCTTGCCCAGATACCAATCGGGATCGATGTTGAAATTTCGCCACTGGATCATGTTGAGCCCGGTTTCCCGGATCAATTTTCGCAGGGCCTCGTACTCCGCTTCCGAATCGGTCATTCCCGGAAATACGAAATAGTTGATGGACGTCCACCCCCCAAAACCATGCACCACTTTCAGGCTTTCCACGATGTCGTCAAAGTCATAATTGTTGGGACGGTAATAGGGCGTATAGATCTCTCTTCTGGCAGAATTGGTGCTGACGCGGATCGAGTTCAGTCCCGCTTCGCACAACGCCTTCACGGCATCGGGTCGGGATCCGTTCGTGTTGATGTTGATGCTGCCTTTTTTCGTATGCTTTCGGATCTCGAGAATCGCTTCTCGGATCGTCTCCCACATCAGCAAGGGTTCGCCCTCACAACCCTGACCAAAACTAATGATCGGGTAGGGCGCCGTTTCCAAATGCGGCACTGTGAACTCCACGATCTCCTCAGGCGTGGGTTTGAATTGAAGACGGTCTTGCGTAGATACGATGGGTTCTTCATCGGGTTGCAGGGAAATACATCCCACACAATTGGCATTGCAGGCGGGGGAGGCGGGTACCGGACATTCCCAACGGCCCAGGGCGAAGTTTCGCGCCGCGGGACAATGATACGTCTGACAACAATTCTCCATCAAATGCTTTATCAACCGATTCTGCGGATAGGCCTGCAATAGTCGCCGGCTGCCCGCTTTGATCAGGTCCTGATCATAGCCGGCACAATCTTGCCGTATATCCGGCTCAATGCGAATGGCCGGCACATAAAATTTTTCATCGTGCCACCCAACGGCCGTGTAACAAAACAAGGGTAGGGTGGGTGCCTCGGGCGCGGTTTCATATGCTGCCAGAAAGAAGCCGGTATGTGCCGGGGGGATAAACGCAGCGACGGCCCATCCTTTTTCACACAGCCGCATGTTCCCGGTTTCTACATCGATCCCGATTCCCCTTCTGCCGGGTAATTCGTAGAGCGATCCGCCTTCAGGCAGTTCGATGAATTGATCGTCCGGAATGGGCAGGGCATCCCATCCGCTGCGACCCGTCACGTAGAGCGTGCGGTCCTCAAAGATGTTTCCTTGTCCATCGCTGTACAGTAAAAAAGGGGAGTGGCTCAGGGTTGGCATTGCTGAGTGCAAAACTCGTTAAAATCCGCTTCGTTCAATGCAAGATCTTTTTCGATCCGTTGTTGCATTACCCGGCCGTTCTTATACTCGACCGTCAGCAGGCCATCCTTCAAGATCATATAGTCTATGTCTTTCCAAGGAATGTGGCGCTTCCAGGGGAAAGAGAGGGTCATGCCGTTTATTTCGATCCGGAGGGACTGCTGCTGGATGGATCGTTGGTGAAACACCCACAATACCAGCAGGATCCCGGACATCAGCCATTGCCCGGCAGTACCCCAGGCAAAAACCTGAATGAACAATCCTGGTGTCAGCAACGGTATCCAGAAAAGATCGATCGCCAGAAAAAGCAATCCAATTGCCGGCCAGCCGTATGTAAGGTTCGCCGGATCTGACAATCCTATAAAGAGCACCGAACTGCCGAGTAAGATGAATCGCCCCATCCATCGGTAGAGGTTCTTTTTGGCGGACGGGAATCGCAGCGTATAAGATCGATTCAAGGCAAGGGGTTGCTGGTGGTAAGCAGGTTGCAGAGTTTAAACAGCGTACGGGCACCCACATTGGCGTTCCAATCATTCTCGCCCACGCCCACTTCACAAAGATCAAAGCCGACAAGGGTTCGACCACTCTCCAGGATCTTTTTAAATAGGTAGAAGATCTCCTCGAGTTCAAAACCGCCCGGAACGGGGGTGCCGGTATCGGGACAAAGTTTCCGGTCCAACCCATCGATATCAAAACTGATATACACCCGTTGGGGTAATTGGCTCACCATCTCCTCGGCGAGTTGCTTCCAGGTGGCTCCTTCGAACTGACGCTGACGGATGGAGCGATCGAAATAAGTGATGACCTTAAACTGGCTGTCCTGAATGTATTTCCATTCGCAAGGACTATAATCACGAATACCGATCTGAACCAGTCGCTCTACTTGCGGGATATCGCGCAGGGTGTTGAACATGATCCCGGCATGCGAGTGCAAAAAACCCTCATAGTTTTCCCGTAGATCACAATGCGCATCGATCTGCAGGACGCCAAACGACCCTTTGGTTTCACCCAATGCTTTCAAAAATCCGTAAGGCGTACTGTGGTCACCGCCGAGTAGTCCCACCAGTTTTCCTTTTTGGATCAGGGCTTTGGTGCTTTCGTAAACCCACTCGTTCATGTAGGCACAGCCTTCGTTCACCTCTCTCAGACTCTTGCTCATGAACGGGTTGGCACTCACCAACTCTCCATGTGCGATATAATCGATGTATAACTCCGCTTCCTTTCGCAGGTAATCACTCTTGAGTAGGAGTTTTTTATCGGTGGGCCTTAGAAAATACCCTTGATGCCAGGCATCCGGCATCTCCGCATCAAATACTTCTATTTGGTGACTGGCCCGCAGGATCGACTCAGGTGCCCGGGCGGTACCGGCCCCGTAGCTGACGGTTACTTCCCAAGGAACAGGCAGGAGAATGAGGCGGGCATTCTCCTCGTCCGTCGGCAGGCCGAAAATATTGTTGTCCGGGTTGCTGACCAGATCCGGATCGTAGGTAGCAAGGTTGACCATAGGACTATCGCAAAAAAGCGCTGCAAATTAATGAAACCATCTGCTCAATAGCGGAATTTTCTTAGGGGCGACTTAGATTCTTCAGGTGACGCACATGGGAAGCGATCGCCAATCGAAGGCGGGGGTGCTCAAGGTAGGGTATATCGAATTCGGCACATGCCTTACGAATGATCTCACTGATCGCCGGATAGTGCACGTGCGAGATGCGGGGAAACAGGTGATGCTCGATCTGGAAATTGAGTCCGCCTACCCACCAGGAAATAAACCGGTTGCGAGTGGCGAAATTGGCGGTGGTGAGCAATTGGTGAATGGCCCACTCATGCTCCATGACCTGTTTGCCGTCGACCGGTTCCGGAAACTCCGTTTCCTCGACGGTATGGGCCAGTTGGAAGACCAGACTCAGGACCAGTCCCGTGAACAAGGCATAGACCAAAAACCCGATCAGCCAGGCTTTCCATCCGAGAAAAACGATCGGAATCACGATGAAAATGCTCGCATGAATGATCTTGAATCCCCAAAAACTCAGGTGGTCGGACCATTTCATCGGCTGGAAACGATATTCGCCGATCCGCCCCAGAAAATATTTTTTATAGTCCGAAAAAAAGATCCACCACAAGTACAGCAGGGAGTAGGCCGCCCAGAAATACCAATGTTGTACGCGGTGAATCATCCACCGAGGTTGGTTCGAGCAAAGCCGAAGCAGGGGCCGAGCCTCCAGGTCATCATCCACGCCCTCGATATTGGTGTAGGTATGATGGATGATGTTGTGTTTGGATTTCCACATGAAATTATTGGCTCCGAGAAAATTCAGGGTCAGTCCCGCCAGCTCATTGGCCCACTTGCGGCTGCTGAAACTTCCGTGCATACCATCGTGCATAATGTTGAATCCGATGGAAGCGGTGAGCCCACCCAGCACCAAACACTCCAACATCGACCACCAGAAACTCGGTGTGAAAAAGATCAAGTGGCAATACACGGCAACCATGGCGGTCACTAAGAGTATGGCCTTACTGTACAACTTCCAGTTGCCGGTCATTTTTTGTCCCGATTCCTGAAAGTAAGCCTGGATGCGTTGTTTGAGTTCGGTATGGAATTGTTGTCCTTTTGCGTTGAACTTAGGAAGATGCATGCGGGAGGTTGAGGAGGTGAAAGGATGATCGTTTCAGAGTTCGGAGTTAGGTTTCGTGTAAAACTAAGCTGCCCAGGTCGGACAGGCCGATTTTCTTTTCCGAGAGGAATCCTTCGGCGTATTTCACGCCGATGCGTTTACCCATCAGGCGGCAGCGGGCTACCAGTGCCTCATAAAATTCGGGTGTGGAAATATAGGTTTGGGGTCCATCGCCGGGATTGGCCAAAAATTGTGTTTGATAGGCTTGAATGGAGGCCATACGCGTTTCAAAAACCTCCGTGATATCTATGACGAGATCCGGATCGTAATAGTTGTCTTGGATATAATGCAGCACATAGGCCGGACGCCAGCGAAGTTGGGGTGCTCCCGTAGCATCGACGGTTTCGATCTTGCTGAGGCCCGACAGAAAAGCGGCGTCGCGTACCAATTGTCCGGCCCGACCATGATCGGGGTGCCGATCCTGCAACACATTCGCCAAAATGATTGTGGGTTGATAGGTGCGAATGGCCTGGATCACCCGTCGTTGATGCGCTTCATCGTTTTGAAAAAATCCGTCGCGCATGCCCAGGTTTTCCCGGGCGTGTACCCCCAGGATACGGGCAGCTTCGCGGGCCTCGGCATCCCGGGTCTCGGCCGTGCCGCGGGTGCCCAATTCTCCCCGGGTAAGGTCAACGATGGCCACGCGTTTGCCACGCTTGATCTCTTTGGCCAGCGTGCCGGAACAGCTGAGTTCTACATCGTCCGGGTGCACACCAAAAGCCAGAATATCGACTTTCATACGGCGTGAAAATAGTGAATTGAGGCCGGATTCAGCGTCGGTAGGGGTTGTTGTACCAAGCCCCGTCGATTTCCCGAATGATGTTCTCAATGTCGCGGTCCACCGCATTCCCGAAAGGATCCCAATCCTGTTTCAGGTTCCCCCCAAAAAAGAAGGCGACGGTCTGGTACAGGCGCGCATTGAACCGGCCTTTGTATTCCTTCAATAGCTCGTAACAATTGTTTCCGGTTTGGCGATTGATCAATTTCATGAGGACTCTCCCCTGGTAAACAGACAGGTTGGTGAGTGGATCGGCAAACTCCTTACGAAGCTGTTGCTCGCGGCTCTCGAGGTATTTTTTTTTCGACTTTCGGTCGCTCACCCCGTGGAGGTGGTTGTTCATGTCGTTGATCGTTGATCCGGCAATACGCGCGTATGGATATGTCACGTAGACTGCATTTCGCAAACGGGTCCACTCCTTAAGCTGTTTGGCTTGTTGGGCAGCCGATCCCCTTCCGATCCAAACGCCTTCATTTTCCCGGTACGTGTGTATCTCGTTATGATACCAGATGGCCGGCACCAGGATGGTGTCATGAGGGCCCCAGTTTTTCATGCGCACGCTGAGCGGCGGCACGGGAAGAATCGTATCCATTGGGGGAAGTTCCTGGCCATACACGAGGGGAGAGGCGGCAATAAATAATACGAGCCAGCAATGCCATTTCCGGAACATAACTCAAGGTAAACAATGCCCGGGGCATTTATCTATGAGGAGAGTTAGTTGGCTGTTAAAATTAAGGTTTGGTTTCTTGTAGCCATTGCAACATCCGGCGTCGGGTGCTGATCAACAAGCCCGCAGCGGTCAGCCAAATACCAAACCAAAGAAACCGGATATACGGATAATGAAAAGCTTTCAGGGTTACATATTTCAGCAAGGTGTCGGATTCTTTTACCCCCACGATCAACCCGCCGTCCGCCTGTTGCTCCTGCAACTGCAAGATCATACCATCCGCCTGTAGCGTGTCCGCGAGTGGCATCCACTGATTGCGGGCCCAGGCCGATTTCAGCGTCAGCGAAACGCTCTCACCGGTTCGACGGTTCACCCTAACCGGCAGCTCCACCACCCGTCCGCCTTTTCCAAACAACTCCTCCGGTACATTATCGATCCGTCGCGGATCGCCCACGGTGATGAATCCCTTACCGTAATAGATGGTATCACCCGCTTGTACGGTTTCCCGGCGAAAGGAAGTGGTATCTTCTTTGGCCTCGGGATCCGGCAAGGAAGTGACATAGGTGAACACGTCATGATCCCAGTAATGCTTCGCATCCGGATTCGCCATCAATCCCTTGTTCCCCTTGTAATTCACAAAGGCATTGGGCAGCAACACGAACTCCTCTTTTCCATCTTTGCTTTTGAACCGAACCTGGTAAAACCAGAGTTTCTTCTTGGGATGGGTAGAGTCCTTTTCATAGGTCAGCGTATAGCCGCCCATCTCCGCCGGTACGCCCTGTACCAGCGTCAGGTTCTCGCGAGGGTTCTCGCCTTCGCCGAGGGGCGTGGCAAAACCATTGTTGTTTTGAGAGATCACCTGTTTGTTGGAAGAGGTGACTACAATGCCGAGCAACGTGAGGGCAAATCCCACGTGTGCAATGGCCCCGCCCGACTTGCCCAAATTCCCTTTGATGCCAATCCAGATATAACTGGCGTTGGCTACCACGCTGAATAAACTGCAGATCGCCGACACCCAGAGGGCCGCTTGAAATCCCGGCCCCTTCGCGGTGTACTCGATGCCGATGAACAGTACGAATCCGACCGCCAACACCACCGAGATACCCAAGGGGATCAACAGCCTTTTCCAAAACAAGGCCGGGGCGGTTTGTTTGTATTTCAGGTAATAGGTCACTGCCGTCAACAATGCCAAGAAAATCGCGATGTACACCTGTACGCTGTTGTAAGAAAATTCGACATCCTCGGGGGGCGCAATGGTGGTACCAAAAATTTTATTGAAAACGGGTAAGGAGGTTTGTCCGATGATCAGCACGGCCGACAAGAAAAACAACAACGATCCGATGTACATCCAAAACTCGCGGGCCGACAAGTTTTCTTCCGTCTGCCCCTTCGGAATTTCCCGATACCGAAGTCCGATCCAAACAGCCGCCGGCAACAAGAAAGCAGCGATCAAGGCCAGCAACTGAATGTTCATGCCCGACCCGGTGAAGGCATGCACGGAGGTCTCCCCCAAAATACCGCTACGGGTCAGGAACGTGGAGTATAAAATGAAGCCGAAGGTGAGGACAAAAAATACGATCGTACTCATCAGAGCCTGTCCGCTGTGTCGATAGATCAACAACGTGTGCAAACCCGCTACCCCGATCAGCCAAGGCACCAGCGAAGCATTTTCCACCGGGTCCCAGGCCCAGTATCCGCCAAACGTGAGCGATTCATACGCCCACATTCCACCCATCATGATGCCCACGCCCAGCACGGCGGTTGAAAACAACGCCCAGGGCTGAACGGGTTTCACCCACTCGGTGTACCGACGGTGAATCACCCCGGCCAGGGCGAATGCAAAAGGAATCAGCGTAGAGGCAAAACCCAGAAACAACACCGGCGGATGGATCACCATCCAATAATTCTGTAGCAGCGGATTCAGGTCGTTACCATCCGTGATCTTTTCTAGATAATTCGGGATGAGTGGCTGGCTGGTATCGAAATCGAGGTGCAGGGCCGGTGCCCCGTCGAGCACACCGGAATCACGCAAGAGTAAAAAAGGGCTGGATCCCAGCTTCCATCCAAAGATCGACAGCCCGATGATCATGGTCGATAAACAGAATTGCGCAAAACTCACGATCGACATCACCGGGGACTCCCAGATTTTTGCGGTCCGGATCAATATCAAACCCAGTACGCCTTGCATCAACAACCATAACAGAAAACTGCCTTCCTGTCCCTCCCAAATACTGGCCAGCAGGTATTTGAACTCGAGGGATTTGCTGCTGTGCTTCCACACATAATGATATTCAAAGCGGTGTTGATGGATCAGGTAAAGCAGCAGGAAAAAGATGAGAAGCACCGCGCCCGTCTGCACATAAAAACTGATGCGGCCGATACGTTTCCAGATCGTTTGATCAGGCGCGAGTGTGAATGGATTCGAGTTGGCATAGGCCACACTGGCCAGCGCTGCGGCCACCAGCGAAACGATCGCCGATAAATGTCCGATCTGTCCGGCCCAGCTCCATTCTCCTAGGTACATAGTTAGGGTTGTGTATTGGGTAACGGCACTTCGCCCGGATGTTTCATTCCTTTGGCCTCTTCCTCTTTATACTTGGAGGGACATTTGGTCTGTATCTCCTGACAGAGAAATACACTATCGCGGTAACGTCCCTTTAATACCAACCGATCACTCATCTCCAGGTTTTCCGGTTTGGCATTGTTGTATTGAACGACCATGCGGGCACCCAAGCTGTCCACCGCCGAAAACTGCAAATAATTCGGATTGTTCAACGCGTCGTACTGAATGGGTTGAGACTTGTCAAGCTTCGCCATCACATGCACAAACTGGCCCGGTTTCTTCCTGGCCGTGTCGATCGTATCGTAGGTGCTGGTGGTCTTCATGAAACTCAGCAGGACCCCGATGCAAGCAGCAATTCCGATCAATAATGCTAGTTGGGTTTTTTTCATAGTTAAAAAGGTGGTGCAAAATTAGGTGGCCCCGAGCCCGCCACCGCACAAAATTGCCCCTATATTTGCAAAGCTAACAACTGTTCGAGTAAATATTTTGCCATGAATTTTCAGCTCTCTGAAGAACATTTGATGATTCGCCAGGCCGCCCGTGATTTTGCCCAGCAACAATGCTTACCGGGTGTGATCGAGCGCGACGAAAAACAACAATTCCCCCGCGAGCAGGTCTCCGTGCTGGCCGAGCTCGGTTTTATGGGCATGATGGTCGATCCGGCCTATGGTGGCGGCGGACTCGATACCATCAGTTATGTACTGGCCATGGAGGAGATCAGCAAGGTCGATGCCAGCACCAGCGTGTGCATGAGCGTGAACAATAGTTTGGTCTGCTACGGTCTACAGGAATACGGAACCGAAGAGCAAAAACAAAAATACCTGCAACCCCTGGCACAAGGGAAAAAAGACGGAAACCTGCACATCGGCGCTTTTATGCTCAGCGAGCCAGAAGCCGGCTCGGATGCTACTTCGCAGCGCACGACCGCCGAGGACAAAGGGGATCATTATTTACTCAACGGCACCAAAAACTGGATCACCAACGGAGGTACCGCCTCGGTGTATCTCGTGATCGCACAAACCGACCCGGCCAAAGGATCCAAAGGGATCAATTGCCTGATCGTGGAAAAAGACTGGCCCGGCGTGGTAGTAGCCGCCAAGGAAAATAAACTGGGTATTCGCGGCAGCGATACGCATACCGTCATGTTCAACGATGTTAAAGTTCCGAAAGAGAACCGCATCGGACCCGACGGATTCGGTTTCAAGTTCGCGATGAAAACCCTTGCCGGCGGGCGCATCGGCATCGCGGCCCAAGCCCTGGGCATCGCCTCCGGTGCATACGAATTGGCCCTGGCCTATGCCAAGACCCGTAAAGCCTTCGGCACCGAGATCATCAACCACCAAGCCATCGCTTTTAAATTGGCCGATATGGCCACCCGCATCGAAGCAGCCCGTTTGCTCTGTCTGAAAGCTGCCTGGGAAAAAGATAACGGACTCGATTATGCCGTCAGTTCCTCCAAGGCGAAAGTTTTTGCCTCGGAAACGGCCATGTGGACCACCACCGAAGCCGTCCAGATCCACGGCGGGTACGGATTCGTGAAAGAATATCACGTAGAGCGACTCATGCGCGACGCCAAGATCACCCAGATCTACGAAGGCACCAGTGAAGTACAACGGATCGTCATCAGCCGCTCACTGATCAAATGACGGCTGCCTAATTTTGTGGGATGCCCGTTAACCTCTCCGCCTACCTCTCCCTGAAAAAAGAGCTGCACCACCGCAGTGCCACCCTGGTAGCGGTTTCCAAAACCAAACCGATCGAGGATATTTTGGAGCTGTATCATGCTGGACAACGCGATTTCGGCGAGAACTATGTGCAAGAACTTTGTGAGAAACAACCCCAGCTGCCAACCGATATCCGCTGGCATTTCATCGGACACCTGCAACGAAATAAAGTCAAATACATCGCGCCCTTTGTGCACCTCATTCACGGGGTCGACTCCCTGGCCCTCTTAAAAGAAATCGACAAACAGGCTAAAAAGAACGATCGGGTGATCGATTGTCTCCTGCAAGTACACATCGCCAAAGAAGAAACCAAATTTGGATTCGATGCAACGGAGCTGTCTGACATGCTGCCCCAACTCCCAAACTATCCGAATGCCCGGGTAACGGGACTCATGGGTATGGCCAGCTTCACCACCAACGAAAACCTCATCCGATCCGAATTCCACTCGCTCTCCCAAGCGCTCCAAACTGCTCAAACTTCTCAAACTTTTCAAACTCTTTCCATGGGTATGAGCAACGACTTTCGCATCGCCCTCGAAGAGGGCAGCAACCTGGTCCGAATCGGCAGTTTGTTATTCGGTGCAAGAGGGTAGTGGTCAGCGACGACGGAATATCATCCAGGTAACGGAATCCGTCCCCCAAATCAGTTCATCGTTATTACGGAGAGAATATTTCGTTGATTTTTCCCAGGCTTTGAGAAACGTGGCCTCGGCTTCACCTACACAAAACAACGTGCTGCGCGTGAAATCGGCGAATTTCAATTGGTTCCCCACCGTGGTGATGGTTGCGCTGAATCGGTTGCAACCCGTCGACCCGGAGATCAGCTTCAAGTCGGACTGAATGAAAAGTACCGGACGCTGCCTCGGATAGAGTTTGGAAAAAGGAGTGGGGGATTGCGGCAGTCCGCTCAATACCCAACTTCCCGCCAGGGCCGGGTCCGTCACTTCTTTTACCGGTAACGTGGGTTCATTTTTCGTTTGGGGATTTTCAGATGTCGGGCCGGATTTGGTCCCCTCCCCACAGGCGATCAGGGTCGTCAATAGAAAGATTCCAATAAAAAAACGCATGCGCTTGGTTTTTTGCAAAGCTATCATTTGGTTTCATTTCTTCCTACCTTCAACTCCCTAAACTCTTCAAACTTTTATTGCTATGCGGATTTTACTTCTATCCCTGATTTTTTCATTCGCCTGTATGACTTCCTTCGGTCAGGGTTCCGAGGTTCAGTACATGAAGGATAACTACGATGTTTTTGAATACCGTATCCCGATGCGCGACGGCATCAAACTCTTTACGCTCGTATATGTACCGAAGGACCGCTCCAAAACTTATCCGATCTTATTGAATCGTACTTGTTACAATGCCTCCGACTACCGGGGCTTCAACACGGGTGGTCATCCCTCCCGGTATCTGGTGCGCGACGGATATATCCTGGCCTTTCAGGATGTACGTGGTCGTTACATGAGCGAAGGGGAGTTCAATAACATGACCCCCAACATTCCTGGCAACGATCCCAAAAACAAAAAGGCGATCGACGAAAGTTCCGATACCTACGATGCCATCGACTGGATGATCAAGAACCTGCCCAACAACAACGGTCGAGTGGGCATGTACGGGATCTCTTATCCCGGTTTCTACACAGCCGCTGCCCTGCCCGATGCCCATCCGGCCCTGAAAGCCTGCTCGCCCCAAGCCCCGATATCCGATTTCTTCTTCGACGATTTTCATCACATGGGCGCCTACCTGCAGAGCTATACCGCTGCTTTTGCCGTATTCGGTTATCAGAAAAAAGATACGACCCGAAGCGATTGGTACATGAAAGAAATGATGCGCTTTTATGCCAACAACCCCCGCGACGGGTACAATTTTCATATGAGTCTGGGTCCACTGAAAAACGTAACCGAAAAATATCATTACGATAATTTCTTCTGGCAACAGATCGTCGATCATCCCAATTACGATACCTTCTGGCAGAAGCGAAGCATTTTGCCCCATTTGCAAAAGATCAAGCCGGCAGTACTCACCGTGGGCGGCTGGTTCGATGCAGAGGACCTATACGGCCCCTTGAACATCTACAAGACCATCGAGCGCACCACGCCCGGCGCGAAGAATAGTATCGTCATGGGACCTTGGGCGCACGGACAATGGTCGAGCGAAACCAAACAAACCACCCACCATCATATTTATTTCGGCGACAGCATCTCCAGCTATTTCCTGAAAAACATCGAAGCGCCCTTCTTTGCACATCACCTCAAAGATGCCCCCGATCCCAACCTCCCCGAGGCACACATGTACAATACCGGCACCAAAAAATGGCAACGCTTCGACGTTTGGCCGCCGGCTGATATCGCGCCCGCTAAACTGACCTTCGGTCAAAATGGTAAACTCTATGTGAACCAACCAGCCGATGCCACGCTACGGTTTTCTTATGTGAGCGACCCCGCCAAACCGGTGCCGTATACATCGCAGACAGAGGGACTCACCTTCACGCCCCGCAATTTCATGAGCGATGATCAACGGAACGCCTCCCGTCGACCCGACGTACTCACCTTCGAGACCGATCCGCTCACCGATCCCATTACCCTCGCCGGTGAGATCTTGGCCAAGCTGAAAGTGGCCCTGTCAACCACCGATGCCGATTTCTTCGTGAAGCTCATCGATGTGTACCCCGACAATCACCCGAACTACGAACACAACCCCAAAAACATCGTGATGGGCGGCTACCAACAGCTGGTCCGCAGCGAAGTATTCCGTGGTCGGTTCCGTAACAGCTTCGAGAAACCGGAGCCGTTCGTACCCGGACAACCCACCGACGTGAACATTCCCCTGCAAGACGTGCTGCATACCTTCAAAAAAGGTCACCGCATCATGATCCAGATCCACAGCACCTGGTTCCCCTACATCGACCGCAACCCACAGCAATTCGTAGAGAATATCTACAAGGCCGAGGAAAAGGATTTCATCAAGTCGGAGATCACCGTGCTGGGTTCCAGTGAGATCGGGGTTGGTGGCAGCCAATCACCCAAGAAAGGATTCTGATGACCGCTCGCGAACGGATCGAACAACTCGGGCTTGAACCACATCCCGAAGGAGGATTCTACAAACGGACCTATTGTTCGGCTTCTGTTTTTCCGGGCAACCTCGAACTCGATCCCTTCCCCGCCGGACGACCGCACGCCACGGCCATTCTTTACCTGATGGAAGCCGGTGATTTTGCCGCATTTCACCGCATCAAAAGCGATGAGATCTGGCATTTTCACGAAGGCGGTGCTTTGCAGCTGCTGGTCCTCCACGAACAAGCACCCGCGGATATCATCTTCATGGGACCAAACCATGCCCTGCAAGTAACCATCCCCGCCAACCACTGGTTCGCGGCCGCACCTGTACCCGGTACGGAGTATTGCCTGGTAAGCTGCACGGTTTCACCCGGTTTTCATTTTAACGATCACGAGATGGCCTCGGCAACGGAGTTATCTGCTCACTACCCCGACCAATTCGAACTCATCCGGCGTTACTGCCGCCCCTGACCGGCCGTCATTTTGTATCTTCGTACCTGCTTATGACAGAAGAACGCAGTTTAAATTTTTTGGAAGAGATCATCGAGCAAGATCTTCAGTCTGGTAAACACCAGCAGATCGTTACGCGCTTTCCACCGGAGCCCAATGGCTACCTGCATATTGGTCACGCCTCTTCGATCTGCCTCAATTTTGGTCTTACTCAACGCTACCCCGGCTATACCAACCTGCGGTTCGATGATACCAATCCCACCACCGAGGAAACCGAATACGTCGACAGTATCAAGCAAGACGTTCGTTGGTTGGGCTTTGAATGGAAGCATGAACGTTACGCCAGCGATTATTTTGACACGCTGTTCAACTATGCCTGTAAATTGATCGATCGGGGACTGGCCTATGTAGACGACCTGACCCCCGAAGAGATCGCCGCCCAAAAAGGAACGCCCACCCAGCCCGGTGTGGATAGTCCCTACCGCAGCCGCACCATTGAGGAGAATCGCGATCTTTTTCTTCGAATGAAAGCCGGTGAATTTCCCGATGGCGCTCGTACTCTTCGGGCTAAGATCGACATGACGCACCTCAACATGCTTATGCGTGACCCAATCCTCTACCGGATCAAGCACGCGCATCATCACCGCACGGGCGATAAATGGTGTATCTATCCGATGTATGATTTCGCACACGGACAAAGTGATTCCATCGAAAACATCACGCACTCCATCTGCACCTTGGAATTTGTGCCGCACCGCGAACTCTACGATTGGCTGATCAAAAAACTCGAGATCTATCCCTCGCACCAATACGAATTTGCCCGTCGCAACATCAACTATACCGTTACCAGCAAACGAAAGCTCCTGCAGCTCGTGCAAGAAGGGCATGTGAACGGATGGGACGATCCCAGAATGTCAACTATTAGCGGACTGCGTCGTCGCGGCTACACGCCCGAGAGTATCCGTGAATTCTGCAGCCGCATCGGCGTGGCCAAACGAGAAAATCTGGTGGATGTGGGCCTGCTGGAATTCTGTGTGCGCGAACACCTGAATAAAATAGCCCTGCGCCGAATGGTCGTGGCCGACCCCCTGCTCATTACACTAACCAATCATTCCGGCGAAGTGGAGTGGCTGAACAGCGAGAACAACCCCGAATCGGAAACCGCCGGCAACCGTCAGATCCCTTTCAGCAATCAGCTTTTCGTTGAGCGAAGTGATTTCATGGAAGTTCCCCCGAAGAAATTTTTCAGATTGGCACCCGGACAAATGGTGCGACTGAAAAGTGCCTACATCATCCGCTGCGAAGAAGTGATCAAAGATGATCGGGGAGAAGTGATCGAATTAAAATGTACCTACTTCCCCGAAAGCAAGAGCGGATCCGATACCAGCGGTCTCTCCGTAAAAGGAACCCTGCATTGGGTGAGCCGGGCGCAGGCCGTACCGGTGGAGCTGCGCTTATATGACCGCTTGTTCTCTGTCGAAGATCCGACCGACAGTGAGGCCGATTTTAAATCTTTCTTGAATCCGGAATCCCTTCAGGTAGTAAAATCCGCCTACGCCGAACCTGCCTTGGCGGAGGCCACCCTCACGGACCGATTTCAATTTTTACGGCAGGGGTATTTTGTATTGGACAAGGACAGCACGCCTGAGAAATTAGTCTTCAATAAAACCGTAGGACTCAAAGATGCCTGGGCCAAGGAAGTGAAGAAGGGCTGATCACTTGTGCTCCCCAAACACGCTCCTTAACACATCGGAGATCTCACCGAGGGTACAATTGTTCTCAACAGCATCCAGCACGGCCGGCATCAGGTTTTCGCCGCTGACCGCTTTCTGGCGAATGGCTTCCAGACATTTTGTGGCGATGGCGGCGTCTCGTTGTGCTTTTAAGTTGGTGAGCCGTTCGGTCTGTAATTGGCGGATGGAGTCGTCGATCTTAAGGATTGGAGTTTGTAGTGATTCGTCGGAGGTGTAGGCGTTTTGTCCCACGACGATCTGCTCCTTCGATTCCACCTTCCGCTGGTAGGCGTATGCGCTGCGGGCGATCTCGCGTTGCATATATTCTTGCTCGATAGCCGATACGCTGCCGCCCAGATCGTCAATTTGTTTCATCCACTCGCGAGCCTTTTGCTCCATTTCATCCGTGAGAGATTCGATGAAATAGGATCCGGCCAGCGGATCCGCCGTATCGGCCACGCCACTCTCAAAAGCGACAATTTGCTGGGTACGCAGGGCAATACGGGCTGCTTCTTCGGTGGGAAGTCCGAGTGCTTCGTCATACCCATTGGTGTGTAACGATTGCGTTCCACCCAATACAGCTGCCAGGGTTTGGACGGTAACGCGAGAGATATTATTCAGGGGTTGTTGTGCCGTGAGGGTGCTGCCGCCGGTTTGGGTATGAAAGCGGAGCATACAGGCTTTGGGGTCGGTGGCGCCCAGGTCACGCATGAGGTTCGACCAGATCCGTCGGGCCGCCCGAAATTTGGCCACTTCTTCAAAGAGATTATTGTGTGCATTGAAGAAAAAGGAAAGTCGTTTGCCGAATACGTTTATGTCCAGTCCTTTTTCGAGTGCGGCTTGCACATAGGCTTTCCCGTTGCTGAGGGTGAAAGCGATCTCCTGCGCGGCCGTGCTACCCGCTTCTCGGATGTGATAACCGGAAATGGAGATGGTATTCCATTTGGGCATCTCCCGGCTGCACCATTCGAAGATATCGGTGATGATGCGCATGGAAGGGCGGGGGGGATAGATATAGGTGCCCCGGGCTGCGTATTCTTTGAGGATATCGTTTTGGATGGTGCCGTTGAGCTTTTTGATGTCGGCGCCTTGTTCCTTGGCCACGGCCGCATAAAGCGACAGCAGGATGAAGCCGGTGGCGTTGATGGTCATGGACGTACTCACCGATTCGAGCGGAATGCCTTGGAATAACCGGCGCATGTCCTCGATCGAATCAATGGCAACGCCTACTTTCCCTACTTCTCCGTCGGCCAGGGCGTGGTCGCTGTCATAACCGATCTGGGTGGGCAGGTCGAAGGCAACGCTGAGTCCGCTCACCCCTTGTTTGAGCAAATAATGATATCGTTCATTGCTGGCTTCGGCCGTGGAGAATCCGGCATACTGCCGCATCGTCCAAAGTTTTCCCCGATACATATCGGGCTGTATGCCGCGGGTGTAGGGGAATTCTCCCGGTTGCTCCGCTTGGGTATTCGGACGATCGGTGGCGTTGTAAACCGATTTGATCTCGAGGCCGGAGTCGGTTGTTTTTTTAGGGGGATTTTCCATTACGTCATCAGTGTTTTGGCTTCCTGATTGAGTGTTTTGGCAACGATCTCGTGCAAGGGGGCTCCGGTTTGTTGCAGGAGTAGTTCCAGTAAGCGTTTATTCAATTCGGAACCACTGGCATCGGCGGAGAAAGAAGCCGATACCTGGTGGATCATGGAAAGGTTCTGTTCTTTTAAATTCCGGACCGAGTCCCAAGCCAGCTCGGAAACATAGAGTTGCTGGGTGCTGTTATAATCAAATTCCTGTTTGATGTTTTCCAGCAGGGCCACTTTCATTTCAAAGGCACTGATTCCGGGTTGTGCCAGCCGGGAAATGAGGTTGGGCAAAGCGATGCGTTCGGTGAGCAGTACCAGTCGCTCATAGGCCTGTAGGCGAAGGGCGCGGGTATCGGATGCCGGTGCCGGTGCGACGGTGGGGGATTCTTTCTTGGTCATGGCCATCACACTAAGTACAATGGCCAGTACGGAGAGCAGGAGGGAGAGGGTTTGAATGTCCATAGCTTCAACTTTAACAAAAGTAAGCCGAACGGGAAGTATATGGAACGATTAACTTTGCGGTATGGAAACGATGATCGACCAGTCTCCCGTGCAGTTGACCGAAGGAGCAATCCGCGAGATCAAGCGCTTAATGGCCGAACCCGGCTTTGATGCCACACAATCCCTCCGATTGGGTGTCAAAGGAGGTGGCTGTTCCGGACTTTCTTATGTATTGGGATTTGATCAACCCAAGGAAACCGACCTGTTCTTTCAGATCGAGGGTATTCCCTGCGTGATGGAAAAACCACATCAACTTTATTTGATGGGAATGGAGGTGGATTGGGAGGAAGGCCTGAACAACCGGGGCTTTACGTTTACCAATCCCAACGCCAGTTCCACCTGCGGGTGCGGAACTTCTTTCGCCGTTTAATGCTCCACAATAAATCGCATGAAAAAGCCCCGGGTTTCGGGGCTTTTCTATTTGTGATTAGTTGATCATTTTTTCTCGGCTGCTTTTCCCAAGGGGCGGTCACCGCCCAGATCCACCAGAATGGGGGCTGCCACGAAGATGGAAGAGTAGGTTCCGGTGATTACCCCGATCAGCATCGCAAAGGCAAAACCTTTGGTTACTTCTCCTCCCACCAGGAAGAGGATCAAGATGGTCAGGAACACCGTGAGCGAGGTCATGATCGTGCGGCTCAACGTTTCGTTGATGGCGCGGTTGATGATCTCGGCGCGGGGGGCGGAGGGACTGATCCGGCTGGTCTCCCGGATCCGGTCAAATACGATCACCGTGTCATTCATCGAGAAACCGATCACGGTCAGGATCGCCGCAATGAAATGCTGGTCGATCTCCAGTGGGAACGGCACCACGGTACGGGCGAATGAGAACACGGCCAAGGTTACGAACACGTCGTGCAACAAGGCCACGATGGTTCCCAACGAATAACGCCAATCGCGGAAGCGGATGAAGATGTACAGGAAGATCACGATGATGGCGAAGATGGTGGCCTGTACGGCACCGGCCTTCAGGTCATCCGAAATGGTGGGCAGTACTTTTTTAGAGGCCTGCTTGCCGATCTTGGCCGAACCGGCCTCGAATTGCTCCAGCGTCATACCCGCCGGGAGGTATTTTTTAAGTCCCTCGTACAACTTGCCTTCCACTTTTGCGTCGATACCCGCGCTGTTATCACGGATCAAATACGCCGTGGTGATATCGAGGGTGGAGTTGTCGCCGATGGTTTTGATAATGGGGTTCTCTCCGTCGAAGGCGGTTTTGAGGTCGTTTCGCACGGACTCTACATCTACCCGTTGATCGAACTTCACGACGTAGCTACGTCCGCCCGCGAATTCAACGCCCTGATCAAATCCGTTGAAGTAGGCTGCGATGCCCAGCGCCAAAACGATCATGGAGATCACGTAGGCGACCTTGCGGTATTCGATGAATTTGTATTTGGCGTGTTTGAATACTTTTTGGGAGACACCGGTGAAGTATTCCAGGTGCTTTTTCTTGTCGGTGAAGATGTCCGATACCCAGCGGCTCACGAGGATCCCGCAGAACAAGGAGAGCAGGATACCGATGATCTGGGTGGTGGCGAAACCTTTAACCGGACCCAAGCCGAAGTAGAAAAGGATGAAGGCGGTCAGCAAGGTCGTTACGTGCGCATCCAATACCGGGGGCAAGGAGCGTTTGTATCCCTCAGTGATGGCTGAGAGATAGCTTTTGCCTTTGGATAATTCTTCTTTGATACGCTCGTAGATGATTACGTTGGTATCAACGGCCATACCAATGGTCAGTACCAGACCTGCGATACCGGGAGCCGTGAGGGTGGCACCCAGTCCGGCCAAAATACCCACGGTGAACAGCAGGTTCAGGATCAGCGCGATGTTGGCTACCCAACCGCTGGTGTTGTAGTAAACCAGCATCAGGCAGAAGATCACAATGAAGGAGATCAGGAAGGCCATCGAACCGCTGCGGATGGCTTCGCTGCCGAGGGTGGGACCAACCTGTTGCTCTTGCACGATCTTGGCCGGTGCGGGGAGCTTACCGATCTTCAGGATATTGGCCAAGTCGGCCGCCTCCTGTTGCGTGTAGCTTCCGGTGATGGAGGAGATCCCGCTGGGGATGGCACTGATCACGTTGGGAGCAGATTGAACGATGTTATCCAATACGATCGCGATGGGGCGACCAATATTTTCTTCTGTCATTTTTTTCCAGATGGCCGCACCCTGTGGTTTCATCCGCATTTCGATCTGCACTTTTCCGTATTGGTCAAAGTCCTGGCGGGCATCGGAGATGGCATCGCCTTCCAATTTGGCATTGGTGCGATTGAATGTTTTCAAGCCGTAGAGCGGAACAAACTCAGCAGCTTTCCCTTTTTGATCTTTTTCGGGTACTCCGTAGGCAAATACCACATCGCCGGGGAAATTGCTTTTGAATTCGCGCAAGTAACCGTTGAAGGCCATGGTGTCTTTGATGGGCACCTGTCCGATCGCGGAAGGATAGAGGATCTTCCCTTGTTCATCCTGGCTGGGTTGCATCAGCATCAGGAATTTATCGATCGTCATTTTCTGCGCCGGTTCTTTGGGGGCGGTGACGGTTGTAGTCGTTGCAGGGGAATCGGCCGTCAACTTCACCGTTTGATTCGTGTCGCCAGACACAACGGGCTTCACCTGGGCAGTAGCAGAATCCTTCTTGGTACTATCGGCCAGTCCGCCATATTTCGTATTGAAGGCCGTGATGGTCTTTTGCCAGCCGTTCTGGTAGGATACATCGGCCAGCGTATACACTTCCCAGAATTGCAGGTTGGCCGTGCTCTGCAGGAGACGACGCACCCGTTCTTTATCCTTGATACCCGGCAGCTCTACGCTGATGAGACCACGGCTGGGAATGGGATTGATGGAAGGCTGCGCCACCCCGAACTGGTCGATACGGGTGCGCAAGCGATCGAAGGTCAGGTTGAAGGCGGTCATCGCCTGACGGCGGATATAGGCGATCACTTCTTCGTCGGTCGATTTGATATTGACTTCGTTGGAGCTGCCGGCGGCAAAGAGACCGGCCAAAGGCCGACCCGGGGCCAGTTTTTTATATTCCTCCAGGAACAGTCCGATGAAATCGGCATCGCTGTTGGCCTTGCGTTTGTCGGCATTGACCAGTGCGGATTGAAAGCTCGGGTCGGATGAATTGTTGGCCAGGGATTTGAGCAGACCGGTCATCTCCACTTCCATGGTCACGTTCATACCACCTTGCAAGTCCAACCCCAGGTTCAACTCCTCCTCTTTGGCGGTCTTGTAGGTGATGGCTCCGTTGATACCGTAGGTGATGGTGGTGTTCTCGCTGGCCTTGAGGGCACTGTCGAGATAGCGACGGTAGTTGCGGTCCACCTCATCTTGATAAACCTGCTGAGAATCTTTGTCGCCCGGATATTTCTTATCGGCCGGCAAAAAGTTCTTGTTCAGCCAGGAATTTGCCTGCGCCTCGATCTTATCCTCGTGGTTTTGTACAAACCAGGTGAAAGAGAGCTGATAAACGGAGTAAATGATCAGCAGCACGGTGAAAAAACGAACCAATCCTTTCAGTTGCATACGTGTCGGTTTTGGGATCTGCAGCACCTGCTACAGACCAGCATTTTTAAGGACGGCAAATATAGCGGTTTCGGGGGAATAGGGAGGGGGTGGTTGCAGCGTTTGTACTTGATTTCTAAAAACTTAAATCGAGGGGAATCCTATCTTTGAGGGGTATGACTTTCCCGCCCATGACCCTGACCCGAACCATTTCGGTGTTGATCCTGCTGGGGAGTTGGGCGATCCCCGCCCGCAGCACCCCCGCCGGAACTCAAAATCCTATGTCTGATACGTTGATATACAGCTTATTGAAAGCTAAGCCTGAAATTTTTGATCCGCTCATTTTCGGTTCCTCCGATCGACGCATACAGGTGCTGTACACCCGGATCGATCGAGATAAAAAAGGTCGGCCCCGGTTCACCGACCACGCCTATCGGTCCAACCCCGAAGAATATTTCTACCCCGCCTCTACCATAAAATTCCCGCTGGCCGTACTGGCTCTCCAAAAACTCAACGAATTGGGTGTGGGGGGACTGAATCGGAATACGACCATGCTGACCGACTCGGTCGCCCCGGAGCAAACCCCTGTTTTGGCCGATAAGTCAGCCGCCGATGGCCGTCCCACCATCGCACACTATATCAAAAAGATCTTGCTGGTCAGCGACAACGATGCCTCCAATCGTCTCTACGAGTTTCTGGGACCCGATTACATCAACCAAACCCTGCATCGGTTGGGTTACCGCAATACCGAGATCATCCATCGATTGAGTGTGCCGTTCACCATGGAACAAAACCGGCACACCAATCCCATTCGGTTTCTGGATGCAGATGGTAAATTGATCTATTTCAAACCCGCCGAGATCAGCACCTACCAATATCCCGCACGCGATATCCAAATGGGGGTTGGATACCTTTCCAACGGAAAATTGGTGAACCGCCCCTTTGATTTCTCTCACCGAAATCGGTTTCCCCTCGAAGATCTTCACCGGATGGTGCGTGCCGTGATGTTTCCCGAATCACTACCCAAGAACCAACGCTTCAACCTTACAGCATCCGACCTCGCCTTCCTGCACGAATACATGTCCATGCTCCCCGGCGAATCAATCGATCCTCAATACGACGTGAAAGATCACTGGGATACCTACGTGAAATTTCTCTACTACGGCTCCGTTCCCAATACATACGATCCCAATATTAGAGTATATAATAAAGTCGGCGAGGCCTACGGCTTTTTGATCGACGGCGCCTATTTCCACGATGTAAAGAATAACGTCGAATTCCTGCTCAGCGCCGTGATCTACTGCAACTCGGATGGAATATTCAATGATGATAAATATGATTACGATAATGTCGGGTTTCCTTTCCTGAAGGAACTTGGCCGTTTGATTCATGAACATCAAATAACTAAATGAATGTTTAGTGTTTAGGGTTTAGCTCCTGCACTACGATCATATCTCAAATGATGCATCAACCCCTTCACCCTTCACCCTTCATCCTTCATCCTTCACCCTTCACCCATGACCCTCTCCACTTTCCTCACTCGCTTCAACGAACCCGAGACGCTCAAAATGGCTCAATTGGGACGGGAGCTTCGCGCCAAAGGTGTTGATGTGATCGATATGAGTTTGGGTGAACCCGATTTTGACACGCCCGCACATATCAAGGATGCGGCGATACAGGCCATCCGCGACAATTGGAGTCACTACACCCCCGTAGCAGGTTTTTCCGACCTGCGCGCCGCGGTCTGTACCAAATTGAAACGCGATAACGGATTGGATTACGCCCCCGAGAACATTGTAGTTTCCACCGGTGCCAAACAAAGTCTGGCCAACGTGATCTTATCATTGGTGGATGAAGGCGACGAGGTCATCATTCCCACACCCTTCTGGGTAACCTACAGCGAGCTGGTCAAGATCGCCCGCGGCAATGTGGTGACCGTTCGAACCACCGCCGCTGGCGGATTCAAAATATCGCCCGAACAACTCGAAGCGGCCATCACCCCGCGTACCCGCGTGTTTCTTTTTTCTTCCCCTTGCAATCCGAGTGGAACGGTTTACTCCGCCTCCGAACTGCAAGCATTGGCCGAAGTATTTCGAAAGCATCCGAATGTTATTATTCTGTCCGACGAAATATACGAGTACATCAATTTCGTGGGCGAGCATGCCAGTATGGCCTCCATAGCCGACCTGAAAGAGCGGGTGGTGATCGTGAACGGACTCAGCAAGGGATTTGCCATGACCGGCTGGCGAATCGGATACATCGCCGCCAACAAAGAGATCGCCAAAGCCTGCGAAAAGGTACAGGGACAATTCACCAGCGGCACCAACTCCATCGCCCAAAAAGCCGCCGTGACGGCGCTCACCTCCGATCTTCGTCCCACCCGGGAGATGACGCAGGAATTCGCCAAACGCCGCGAGCGGGTATTGGAACTTGTTCGCGATATCCCCGGCGTGAATTGTCCCGCCCCCGACGGAGCATTCTATGTTTTTCCCGATATGAGCGCTTATTACGGAAAGTCCGACGGCACAACGACGATCACGAACGCCGCCGACTTGAGTATGTATCTCTTACACAACGCACATGTATCGTCTGTGATGGGCGATGCCTTCGGAGAGCCTACTTGTGTACGCTTCTCTTTTGCCAACAGTTTACCCAAGCTCGAAGAAGGGTGGGTGCGGATCAAAACAGCGTTGGCAGCACTGCACTAAACTAAACTGGTTTGGATAGGTCCAGGAATTCCTGATGCAAGTCGAGTACCTGTTGCAACAAGGGCTGTTGCTCATCGTTGATGACCACTCGGTCGCAAAGCCGACGCTTGATCTCTTCGTCGATCTGTCTTTTCATCCGGGCCAGCACCGTTTCACGATCGACCCCCTCGCGTTGCATCACGCGTTTGATCCGAAGGGCCTGCGGTGCATAGACCCCTACAACCAAGTCAAGTCCCTCTGCCGCACCGCTTTCAAATAATAAGGCCGACTCTTTCACCACGTAAGGGGAATGTTGTTTTTCTATCCATTGCTTGGCGTCCGCAATGGTAGCGGGATGAATGATCTGGTTGAGTTTTTCCAACGCGGCCGGGTCGTTGAAGACGATCGAGGCGAGGCGACGAGTGTCGGGCTGTTCGTTCGTATAGATATCGGTGCCGAACGCCTGTTGGATCGCTCGACGAACGGTCTCGTCTTCCCGCATCAGGCGTTTGGCCTCCACGTCGGCCGAATAGATCGGTATGCCCAGGGATTGAAAGATCCGGGCCACGGTCGATTTTCCGCTGCCGATCCCGCCGGTGAGACCGATTCGAAGCATATTATTTTTTCTCAGGCGTGGGCTTGTTCAAGGCCGCTGTCCAATCCATACTGATGGCGGAGCGCTCGATCTTGAGGTAGCTACCCGGACTCACCTCCAATTGGATCGTGCCGTCCTCGTTGACCTTATTGATGGTGCCGTGAATACCGGCGATGGTCACGATCTTGTCGCCCTTACCCATCTCATCGATGAATTTTTTCTGCTCTTTTTGTTTTTTGGCTTGCGGACGGATGAAGAACAGCCAGAATACCAAAATGATCATACCCATGAAAAGCAGGGACCCGTAATCGCCTAGCGGACCACTCGGCTTGCCGGTAGCACCCCCGCTGGGAGGCGGAACGCAGGAGGAGAGATAAAGGACTACAGTCAGCAGGGGTAAGATCATTCGGTTGAGCATAATAACAGTTGAGGGTGGTTAATATTATTTCTTTTCGATCTGGCCGGAAAAACTCAGGGTCTGATCCCGGTTGGGTTTAAGGTTGCCGATCACATGTACCTGTTTGAGGATGCTACCTTCTCCGCTGCCATTGAAGGTGGCTTTGATGACGCCTTCCTCACCGGGGGCGATGGGTTTTTCGGGCCGCTCGGGTACGGTACAGCCACAGGAGGCTGTTGCATTCTCAATGACCAGGGGTTTGTCGCCTATGTTTCGGAAGCGCCAGATAATGTCGACCGATTGGTTGGCCTTGAGTTTACCGAGGTTTCGGTCTACCGGATCCAGCCATTCCACTTCGGTCAAATTCAGGGTATCTGCGAGTGCCTGGGCCAGCGCTTCTTTTTTTTGGATCTCCACATCCGTGGCGGTTGATTGTTTGTCTGCTTGATTGTCCACTTGCTTGCAAGCGGTCAACGCCACGATCAGGCTGATGCCGGGAATGAGTTGTTGCAGGGTCATACGAAGGAGTACAAATATATTAACGAAGACTATGACTTTTTGAATTCGATCTTCTTGAGTTCGCCGGAGCGGACCAGGTCCTGATGAATATTATCCAGGATGCCATTCACAAATTGTCCGGATTGGGCCGTGCTGTATTCTTTGGCCAGGTCGATGTATTCGTTCAGGGTCACTTTGGGCGGAATGGTCTCGAAATAAAGCAGCTCGGCCAGCCCCATTTTCATCAGGATCATATCGATGGTGGCAATGCGATCGGGATCCCAGTTTTTCAATTTGGGAATGATGAGACTTTGGAGGTGCTCGGTTTTGTCGAGTACGGTCGTCAGCAATTCTTTCCCGAAGGCCAGTTTGTCGGCCGGGATCAACTGCTCGAACGATACTCCTTCTTTTTTCCCGCTGAGCTTGCCGGGTTTCTGCAGGTATTGGGTGAGCAATTGCAGGATGGCCTCGGCATCGTCCTCCCAATTCGAAAAATGATCTTCCAGCCACTCTTCGTAGGGTTGGTATCCGACCAGGTGGTCGTTCAGGATCTGCAGGAGGATCTTCTTTTCGTCGGACCGTACCCTTTCAGGCTTGGATATATATAAAATATAATGTTCCGATTCCAGCAAGCGGGCGTGGATCTGTTTCAGTAAGTCGGCGGAGGCTTTTCGGGCCGTCTGGTCTTTTTGGAGGTGGGGGGACAGGGTCTTATCCTGCTGTATCTCCCACAGGATCTCGTTGCCGGCCAGTTTGGTGTTGATCTGCAGATCGGCCGCGGTGGGCAGGTGTTTAGAAGCTTTTCGGTGGGCATAGCTTTCTACCTGGCGGCCCATTTCGGTGAGGGACCATAGCAGAAAGACCAGGAGTTCCCGGGTCTGATCGAATTGTTTTTGAAGGGATTTGACGGGGTCGGGACGAGGATCGGTCGCCTCCAAGGTGGACAGCGAATAGAGGGTCTGCATGACTTTAACCCGGATGTTGCGACGACTGATCATGATAAGAACTTGCGGTCGCAAAGATAGGGCGGGGAAGGGGATTGTTGGCTGACAGTTTTTCTGACTGGAATGGCATTTGGCTGCCTGAAAAGGAAGCTTTTGCAGGGTCATCTGCTAAAATTTCAGTTCGCCCCCGCTTGGCATGTTATTTACAGTAACTTCGCCGCCCGCCGATCCCTCGGCTGGCAATCATTCAAAAAAAATAAAACCAATACGATTATGGCTAAGAAAGTCAACGTAACCCCCCTTCATGACCGGGTGATCGTGAAAGCCGCCGCTGCCGAAGAAAAAACAGCCGGAGGTATCATCATCCCCGACACCGCTAAAGAAAAACCGCAACGCGGCACGGTCGTCGCAGCCGGTCCCGGTAAAAAAGATGAGCCCGTAACCGTAAAGGCCGGCGATACCGTCCTCTATGGTAAATATGCCGGTACCGAGATCCAGATCGAAGGACAGGACTATCTCATCATGCGGGAGTCCGACATCCTCGCCATCGTTTGATCCATTCACCAATCATTAAAACCTAAAAAATATCATGGCAAAGCAGATCTTCTTCGACATCGAAGCCAGAAATAGAATGAAAAAAGGCGTGGACACGTTGG